>CETM01045411.1_pt1 | contig 35030 bp, 18 predicted proteins | sample 361451 | NCBI WGS metagenome assembly CETM01 (sample SAMEA2622690, study PRJEB7988) | marine metagenome | isolation source: saline water (ENVO:00002010), including
TTAACATAAGAATTATTTGAATCAATTTCTGTGCTTAAGATAAATGGCGGTGTGTTTAATAGATTAGTTGTATTACTTTTTTGTTCAGTGCTAACAGGGCTACCAAACTCATCGAATATGGTATTTGAAACGACATTAACTGTTAGTGTTTCTAGACCTGTAGTTATTCCTGTGACACTGAAATCTATATAATAAGTATCATCACTTCCATTAAGACTTAGTGGAGATGAGATGCTTATTGAACTCGTAGTTGAAGTAACTGACAGAGAGAAATTATTAGTATTTAAGCTAGCACTTGTATTACTGGAGCTACCTGAAACAGGTTTGCTAAACTCGACTTTAATAGTATGCTTGACCGTGTTGCTAGAAGTTGATGCCGGATGAACATCTTTAGACTCAATAGAGACTTCTGAAATCGCAGGTGGTGAGAGTCTACCAATTTCTTCAGCAGTTAATAATCTACTCCAAAGAGCAACATCATCTATTTCTCCATCAAACCATCTAGGATGGGTATTGTTATGTAGTCCAATTCTATAATTACCTCCTTCATTTCCTCCTTGATTAAATGTTTTACTGCCAATATAAACACCATCAACATAAAGTGAAACTTTTCCGCTTTCAAACATTGCAATGGCATGCATCCATTCATTAACCTTATACTGTTTAGGTGAATTATATGAGCCGTTGTGATATTGGATATCTATTGTTTTATCACCAGTTGGATAACCTAGAATAAGACTGTTTCCATATTGACCATAAATATCTTGATCGACTATTGATTGGCCAAGATTCAAGTCATCTCTGTCAGTATTAAACCATGCGGAAATTGTGAACGGTAAGCCTGAATAATTTATAGGTAAGTTAATGTAATCATTTGTTCCATCAAACTCGAAGGCTTTATTATTACTCGTTCTATTTGTGGATGTTAATCCTCCTCCATTTATGGTTCCATGATTACTATTTCCACTAGCATCATTTGCTGTTTGATTCTGAAATGGATAATAAGCTATAAGCCCATTGATTGGAACATTATTTGGAACATTCCTATAGACAAGTCTAATGGTATTACTCGTTTGATTTGTACCTAAAAGATTTGCTGAGTGATCAAAGATAGCGCCAGCAGAGTTAGCATTTAAACTTGTTGGACTAACTGTTAATATTTCACTGCCGTTTATGCTTCCGCTGAGTGTAAAGCTCAGCACATAGGTATTACTGACAGGTATTGTAGTACCAGAGACAACAGCAAAACTACTTACTAGATTATTGTTCATCATAGAAATCGATGTAGGGGTAGTGCTTCCTAGCGTTGCAGTACCACCATTTATCGTTAAGCGGAAATTTCCGGGATTCAAAGTTGTTACACTACTAGCCGATGCAGAAAGTGGTTCACTAAAGGATACAGCAACAGCACTGTTGTTTTGATTTAAATAAATCCCTGTAAATTTTGGTGCTATTTGATCTCTTAACCTAACCGTCTTGGTAGCTTGATTTGAAGCAACAGGGTTCCCTTGAAGATCATAAAGCGTATTGGTTGCTATGCCAAGAGTTAAAATCTCATCACCTGTTGGACTACTTGAAAGAGATAAACCAAGTGATAAAATACTGCCACTAGCACTTACACTCGTTGGATTAGCAGATGTTAAAGTGGCTGTTCCTCCTGAGATAGAATAACTAAATGATCCAGTTGCAATATTAGCAATAGTCCCCGAGGCATTTGATGTAACAGGCTCTGAGAAATGAACTTTAATTGAACTGTTGTTTGGGGTAACCTCTATGTGATTAATACGTGGAAGATTCTCATCGTAATCATTAATGCCAATTCTAAGTTGGAATTTTCTAACAATGTTATAAGGATAAGTTGCAACAAGTTCAAATTCATAGACACCGTCCTGATTTGCATCTGTAGGGTTTTCATAATCTTTTGGCGGAAGTACTAGAACAACATTGTTACTACTTGTTGTTTGACTTCCCTGAAGGGTAAATGCAGAAGCATCTGGACCTGTTATGCTCCAGCTGTCCTGAGAATTTGGCTCGACTTCAATGATCCTTTGTAAAAGACTATTAGAAGATTGAGAAGAACTCTCTTTTATGGTAAGTGTAGAGGTAACATTTTCAGTCGCCCCAAAAGATCTTAGCTCCATAACCGCTGGATGCGAATCATTTTCGCTTTCATCTGTCCAATAATTTTTTTCTGATGCAAATCCGCCTGTTCCTTTTTGAGTAAACATAATTGCGTTCTGATTTGACCCTGTTGGATGATCAGATCTCCAGGGAAGATAACTCTGAGTAAGCCCTCCATATTCATTTTTCATTGTATTTCCTTCTCTGTAGATCCCAATCCAAGCCTCATTTAAACTCGCACTAGAAGAATTACACCCTAATGTGTTTGATTCTTGACTTGTAAGGCATTCCATGCCATACCATTCTCTAAAGTTCTCTATCATACCACCAAGGGCAGTATTTTCATTTGCATCGCTTATTACAGCAAGCGTACCTACTGAAGTTATAGAAGCAAGAGCGGTTTGTGCTTTTGCTTTTTGGTTAGCCCATGTATCTGAACTAATTACTCCTGTGGAAGTGGATGAGACAAAGAAGAGTTTTCCTTGATAGTCCCCAAGAAAAACAAACCCATCAATTGTAGGCTCATAGACATAAGTATTTTCTCTTAATGGATAGGTATCAACGGTTAAGTACATCTGACGATCATAATAGTGGTCATCGTAGTATGTTCCAGAAGATGTATTACTAGATTGATCGGTTGTATAGGTACTAGTGTCGGTTATTTTGATCACCTCGTCACCATCAAGATATCCTCCCGTTATATTGATTCCAAATTTTAATAAAGTTCCACTAGAGCCTCCAACAACTACGGTAGATGTTGTAAGGTTTGTTGGAACATTTGAATAAGAGGTTACAGAGCTGTTTTGATCACTAATAATAGTAAGAGAAAGCTGTGAGGCATCAACATCCATTTCAGGGTCAGCAGTGGTTATGCTAATCTGAGATGTTGCAGGGACAAATGAAATGTCTTCAAGTTCTATCATGTTGTTATATCTAAGGGCAGGATATCCATGATTTAAATTACCAGTGATAATCCAATTTTGATCAAAATTTACCCAATTAGCATAGGTATATCTGCTGAAAAGTTCGGAAGTTATTTTTCCAATTTCTCTACCCCCTGATGTTCCGCCACTTGTAGTTTTGGATGATGTTTGTTTATCCCAGAAGTTATCAGAACCTGTTGAGTTTGAATCCATGCCTCCTGAAGAGCCTCCAACATTACCTCCAACACCTGTTGCCCTGCCTGTACTAAAGGTATACTGTCTCCCTTTTTGATTTGATCTTGAGTCATCGTAACCAACAAATCCCCCAACATTATTTCCTGTACCCGAAACAGTACCCATGGCATATGAATTTCTTATCATAGAATATTGTCCTATCGAGCCAACAAATCCTCCCAAATTTTGAGTACCAGAGACAGGTCCTGTTGCATAACTATAACTAATCAAACTTACAGCATTCGAGGCATTACCAATTGTATTACCTACAAGTCCTCCTAATAATTCTCCACCGCTGACAAAAACGTGAGCTGAGCTATATGTTGTCGTTGCATTTTTCCCTTGTCTACCAATAAGACCACCCCCAGAGGTATTAGCCATAACAACTCCATAACTATGACAATTTTTAACAAGACCTCTAGTATCAGTATTTGCTCCAAATATTCCTATAAGAGATCCTACAAATTCTCTACCGGAAACAAATACATTTTCCAGAAAGAGATTTGAAATATCACCGCTTTGCGCAAAAGCATTTGGATTTCCTAGGACAGCTCCAAACAAACCCACATAGTCCTGACTAGGTCTGTTGATGTATAAACCATAAATATTGTGGTGATAACCATTATAACTTCCACTAAATGGATTGGTTAGAGTTCCTATGGGTGAGAATCCTTCAATAGTTGATGTATTGGTTCCCGCATCATTCATATAACGTGAAGGATAGGCATCTATGTCCTTGGTTTGAACGTACCATTTATCCCATTTGCTTGGATTTTCAGAGATCCATCTCAGGTCTTCAAAAGAATCAATGATGTATGGATTTTGAGCTGTACCAGAACCTGTTGGCGTTGTAGCCCCTGAGTAGCTGGTTGAACTGCTCCCAAGGGTAAAGGTAATTGGCAAATCTCCTATGTTTAAACCACTGCTCATCACTCCAGAGAGAGCGTTTCCATTAGTATCGGTTGCTGTAACTGAGGCGTAAAGAACAACTCCGGGATAGGTTGCAGCCGTTGGGGAAACATTCCAGGTATATTTCCAATAGCTTGGCGATGAGGTAGCTGTCATCGGAGCATTTACCGCTAGGTTTCTAGATAGAGAAAATGTTGGAGTAGGAGCCATACTTTTTGAAAAACCAACGCCAATATCTACAACATCCCCAGGGTAAACTCTAATGGTGCTTGATGATGATGTTGAACTAGAGCTGTTAGAGATTCCGCTGTAATGTGACACGCTAATGTCTAGATGATTTATTCTAGGGGTTGCATTTGAAGTAGTAATAGTAAGTGTATTGCTATATTGGGATGAAGTTATCATTTCATAGTTATTTCCCGCATAGTCATAAGTATCACTAACAACGTTAACAATTAATCTATCCCCTTGTTCGAAAGATCCATTGAAAGGAAATGAAAGCGTATATTTCTTTCCATCCGTAGCAGAGGTGTTAGTAACACTCATTGTGGTCGGAGTAGATGAAGAAAGATAAGTACTACTACTGTTGATGGAAAGAATAAAATCGTTTACATCAATAGTTCCAGTTGAAGTACCACTTACACGAGAAGCAAAAAGATCTTCAGTAAAAACAACTTCAATGGTTGCAGTACTTGTACTTGCTCCTGGAGCAGTACTAATACTAGTTAAACTAACGCTATGAACTGCTGGGTGAACATTATCAATGGTAAAAGTGATGCTATTGGTAAAGGCATAAGTATTTCCTGATGGATCAGTAGCTGATACAGTAACTACTGCGCCATCATTTGCTACATCAGGTCTATTTTCAATATCTACATTACCCGGTACGTTCCAATCATAATACCAGGAACTGCTCGAGGTGGCGGTCATCGCGGTATTTGTAACAACACCCGAGATGTTTATTACAGCAGTTACCACAGAGGATGATACCGTACCAGAGCCTTGGGCGTTTCCTGCGAGACCATATTTTGGAGCAAAATAGTTATAAACGTCTTGAATTTCTGCATCTGATAAGACCCTGTTATATATTAAAACTACAGGGATGTATCCATTGTATCTGTTTCCATTATGATGGGCACCTATTTGAACATATCGATCACCACTTGGAGGATCAGTATTAGAATCTGTATCTACCAAATTGCCATTGTGATAAAGTTTCCACCCCGAGGAATTATTAAAAGAAACTGCTCCAAAGTTCCATTTATCTTTCATTCCTTGCTGGTGAACATAAGAAACCCTACTCCAAGACCCATTGTGTCCAGAGAATATTCCATTATGCGTATCATTCATCCAGAAAGCATGATTGCTGCCACCTGGAGAACTTACAATGTTTCTTGATGTGTTCAAAGGATAATACATAGCAATTTTAGTATACGCATTAGCATTTATAAGAGCAGAAGCAGAGTTGGCATAACTATTAGCATTGAGAAATTTAAATGCCTTTCTACCATCTCCTATGTTTGCATGGTAGTCTCTAGCACTTCCAAAAGTAAAATGGTTGCCACTGCCACTGATATCAGTCCAAGTATTTCCACTTCCTGCATATGAATTCTCATTACCTGCATCCAGATATGCAATCAGCCCATTTGTTGGAATATTTCCACCACTAAAGTTTGCTGTTATTCGAACGTTATCTATATCTGAAACCACAGTATCTGGATGGTTATGGGTTAGAGATAGAGTAGGTGATGGAGTAGTGGTAACTGTTGCCGCAAGTGATAACACTTCAGACTGGGTAAGTGCTCTGTTGTGCATCATCAGCTGCGTTATATAACCCTGGAAAAAATATGCATTACCATGACCGCCACTTCCAGAAGCTTTACCAAATAAAAGATCTCCTGAAGGACTAAGTGCAGTTGAGTAATTTCGAGAAACAGTTTCCTGACCGTCAAAATATATCTTATAAGTAGTCCCAGATTTTGTTACACTAACATGTGTCCATACCCCAGATGGAAGAGGACGTGAAGATCCATTGCCTCCACCAGAATAAGTAATAACTTCAACGCCTTGCTTATTTATACTTGTTTTCCAACCATTAGAATCAACACCCATTGTAAGCCCATTATTTGCTCTATGCCAGATATGAGCACCGTTATGATTACTTGGAAGATCATTTTTTATCCAAAAAGAAACTGAAAGGTCCTCAACCGACCCATCTCCATCAAAGTCGAAAGAATTATTCTGTCCGTTAGTAATACCAAAATAACTATCTGTTCCATTAAAGTAAAATGCTGTAGCAATATTGCCGCTTGTTTTGTCTTTTAGGTTTTGATTTTGAACAAATTTATTAGCATTAGAAGGTGAGAGGCCATAACTTCCAGCAGCTACTTCAGCTGTAGGATTTGAAGAACACATCGGCCAAAATGCAGTAATTCCATTTCTTACAGATGCAGGTAAATCAGAGACAGCACAAACCGTTTCTATTATTGTATTTCCAGTATTTGTTGAGTATGGAACTTCAGAGGTCCAGCTGGCTCCGCCTTGCAAACTTCCAACATTATTATTTGAACTAGAATCAGCAGCTGTATTACCTGAGGTTTCATCAAGTTTATAATAAAGCTCTAGGTTATTAGCGCCATCTACGGATTGATTTTTATAGGTGTTAATATCGGATTGTTGCCTGGCATCGCTCCAAAACCGGACCTCATCAAGAGCCCCATCAATATATTGTCTCGGATCATCCCAATACCCAGCACCTAAACCAATTATATTTGTTGTACTTGTAAGTCCCCGACCACCATTAGAATGACTATTTTCCCCTACTAAACTTCCATTAATGTAGACTTTTAATGTTGAAGTGCCACCGGATTTTAAAAAAGTAAAAGCGACATGAGTCCAGGTATTTAAAGGTATTGTAGAGGAGGATCTAATATTAGGCCAATTGCCATGATAATCGCGTCTATACCTACCTTCTAAATAAATGCTCCCATCAATATTTAAAAAATAAAGACTCCAGTCATTTTTTTTCTCAATAAGATATCTTCTATCAGAACTTGAAGGGTTGGCGGTTTGCGGCGGAGCAGTGTCAAGTTTAACCCATGCCTCAAAGGTAAACCGATCACCATCAAATTTAAGATCATTTGTTGATGGAATTTTAATGTAATCATTGGTTCCATCTAGCTGTATGTAGTTAGATAAGATGTTGCTTTGAGAGCTTCCAAAAAAAGGAAATAACAAAGCTATTAGTATATATAGTTTTTTTTTCAAATAAAAAAGCATGATTTAGTACTCCCTTTTAATCTACAAAATTATCTTCAAAAAAAAAAATTGATTGCCAATTTACTACTATATTTTAAGATATAATAAGCTCATAGTAAATTATTTAGGATCAAAATTGACTGATTTGACCATCTATCCATTGAAGACGATCAATAATCCATGATTTTAGGTAATTTGTTTCCTGTTTGTATGCTTGAGCTACTCCTATGCTAGACTGCGGATCACTCACAAAATAATTAGGCCATATCCATTCACCAAGTATGGACCATTTAGAAAAATTTCTCTCTATTGCATTATGTTCATGAAGCATTTGTTCAATTGCCGAAATTCGATCAAGTATCGCATTATTAGAAAAAGCACTGGATCTTAACTCATTCCATCTTGTTTTAATAGCAGCTTTAAATTCTGGATCCTCCATAAATCTCTCCCACCAAAACGGGACTTGCCACCAATCATCTGGACAAACATCATTGAACTGATAAACCCATCCTTGTGGTTTCTCTCCTTGGCAATAATTTGCGTTTCCAAAAGCCAAGTTAAAATCCCAAATAGGACCGAGGGTTAATTTCCCCCCTTTTTCTTTGTACATGAATGTGCTTAATCTGTATCCGTCAATGTTTTTTGATATTTCGTTTAACAGAAAAAAATCAATAAGACTCTCAAAATCTACATAGTTTTTATAACCAGTTTCAGGGTCAAGAAATGATTCTGAATATAAGCTAGACTCAAAATCATGAACATACTGTTGTATATAATCCTTTTGATTAGAAGTTATATCATCTTCGTCAGGGTATTCATATAAGAAATATATTTTTCCATTGTCATTGATTTTTGATTCGAAAGAATTATAAGAATTATAGCTACCACCATCCCCGGTTGCCTTATCAATTTTTATAATGTATCCACCACTAATATCAGTATCATTGTTTTTGCTAATAGCAACTCTATTTTTATCACGTTTTATTTTTTCCATAAGAACATAAACTCCTTTGTAATCATCATTAATAAAGAGTTCGTAAAAAGAGGTTTTAGTAGCATATCTTCCAATATTGTTTGACAGTTCATAGATGATTACGTTCCTGACTAAACTTTTATCTGTATACGGCGCATATAGAATCCAATCTTCCTCTTCAGGATATCCGCCAATTGAGACATCCATGTCTTGGTTGTCTTCTGTCCAGGTTTCAAACCCGTAAGATTTTTTTGGAAACATTTGAGAAGAAGAGCCTCTGTATTCTATGCCAATTTGCTGAGATTCAATAGGGTATTCATCTGAAATAATTTGCATTTCAGCAGGGATTTTTGGTTCATCTACTATTGTTGCCTCGGTAGTAATTTCAATTCGTGGGAGTAGTAATTGATCACCACTAGTGGTAAATGGTTCATCTTCTTTTTTATCACACGAGTAATTAACTAAAAAAAATAATCCTAAAAAAAAGATTAAAGTATTAGAACTCTTTAAAAATATCTTATTCATAAATCTCATGAAAGTTAGAAAATCTTTTGGTTATTTTTGATTGAATAGAAATATAACAATGAAGTTACACTTAATTCTGAAATCAATTTTAAAAGGATTGCCTTTATTTTTTTTGTTTTGTCTAGAATTTTCTTTTGGACAAAAGGTAAACTCTTCATATAATTATAAAGTAATAAAGGCTTCTGGAGATATTATTATTGATGGTAAATTAAACGAAGACTCTTGGAGAGATGCTGAGGTTGCTGATGATTTTTTTATGATTACTCCTGTAGACACAGGGAAGGCAAAGCAATTTTCTAAAGTTCGAATCACCTATGACGAAAAATTTATTTATATAGGAGTAGTCTTTTATAATAATGCTGTCAAAGGTGATTACAATGTTGAATCTTTGAAAAGGGACTTTTCTTTTGGAAAAAATGATAATTTACTAATTGCTATTGATCCTTTTAATAATCTAACTACAGGCTTCACTTTTGGTCTAAATGCATATGGTGCTCAGTGGGATGGAACAATGTATGATGGGGCTAGTGTAGATCTTAATTGGGACACAAAGTGGTATTCGGAGGTTTCTTTTGATCAGGATCAATGGATTGGTGAAATGGCAATACCATTTAAATCAATAAGATATCCTTATGGTGAAAAGAATTGGGGAATTAATTTCAGTAGACTAGATTTAAAGGCCAGCGAGAAATCTAGTTGGGCTCCTGTGCCAAGGCAATTTCCTTCGGTCTCCCTTGCTTTTACTGGTTCTTTAGAGTGGGATGAGCCACCTCCTAAGCAATCAAAGAATGTGTCAATAATTCCTTTTTTTATTGCAAGTAAAGATATGGATCAAAATAAAACAGATATTGGAGGCGACATAAAATACAGTTTAAATTCTTCTTTAAACCTTGACGTTACAATTAACCCTGATTTTTCTCAAACGGAGGTTGATCAACAAGTCACAAATTTGGATCGCTTTGAATTATTTTTTCCTGAAAAGAGACAATTTTTTTTAGAAAACGCAGATCTGTTTTCCAATTTTGGCTACAAAGAAATAAGACCTTTCTTCTCGAGAAGGATTGGCCTAGACAGACCGATTAATTACGGATTTCGTTTAAGTGGCAACATTAACGAGTCATGGAGAATAGGTGTAATGGATCTTCAGACACCGAAAAACATAGAGAAGGGATTTAACGCTCAGAATTTTGCCGTAGTTTCTCTTCAAAAAAAAGTTTTTAAACGTTCGAATATTGGATTCTTATTTGTGAACAGACAGACTTTTAATGATCAAGACAAACAAAACAAAAAATCTTCGGTTTTTGACAGGAATTTTGGCGTTGAATATAACTATGCTTCTTCTGATAATATTTGGAATGGTAAGATTCTATATTTAAAATCTATGTCCTCAGAAAGGGATTTGGACAAGGCAGATGTCTTTGCCGCTCATTTGGAATATAAATCTACAAAGTGGAAAGCCCGTTTTCAGCAAGAAATTATAGGAGAAGATTTTCAAACAGAAGTGGGCTATACTCCTAGAAAGGGTTTCTTGAAAACTACCGGAGTCCTTGGTCATTTAATATATAAAGATCAGACAAAGGGTCTTCTTTCTCATGGGCCAAGAATAAAAAAAACCATATTCTCAACTCCTGAGTATAAAAAAACTGATGATATAAGTGAAATTGGATATCTGTTTAATTTTAATAACCGAAGCACGATTGATTTTGTATATGAAAACAAGTACATTCTTCTAACAAAACCTTTTGATCCAACTGGTGTTAGCTCTGAATATTTAGAGGAGGGATCTGAGCATAATTGGAATGAGTTTGCTGTAAAATATAATTCAAAGCCTCAAAATCTTTTTCAATATCAATTGGAGGTATTATATGGAGGATATTATAACAACGGAAAACGATTAGGGATCGGTTCAATACTTAGTTATAGATTTCAACCTATTTTAGGTCTTAGTTCTATTTTAACTTATAACAAAATAAAATTAAATAAGCCATGGGGCAAAACATCATTTTGGCTTTATGGATTAAAGGCTGACCTGACATTAACAAACAAATTATTTTTCACAAATTTATTTCAGTACAATGAGCAATTAGGTCTTTGGAATTTTAATTCTCGTTTTCAATGGAGATATAAACCAGCTTCTGATATATATTTAGTATTTAACAGCAATGAAGTTGAACAACCCTATTATCTAAAAACCTGGAATCTTTCGCTCAAAATAAATTATTGGTTAAATTTTTAAGATTGTTTAAAGCTAGATGAAAGATTTAACTAAATTTGATCGTAAAAAATAATGTGATAATTGATGTTTAAATGATAATAAAAGATAATAGAGGTAAAGAGTATCAGATTCAAGATTTAGAGGAATTTAAAAATCATATCCTTAACTATCACACTAGAAATGGTGAGGCAGATTATAGTATCCACGAGGAGAATGGTAGTTATTTCACTATCACCCCATCTTTATTAAAAAAAATATTAAATGCATAGAATTAACAATTTTTTATCTATCTCATTGATTCTCATTTTTTGTATTTCGTGCAAAGAGCAAGACAAATCAAACCCAAATATTGAGGAAAATTGGTTGTCATTATTTAACGGGAAAGATCTTGATGGGTGGGATATAAAATTTTCTGGTCATGAGATTAATGATAATTACAAAAACACTTTTCAAGTTGAAGATGGAATGATTAGGGTTGTTTACGATGAGTATGAAAGATTTGATGATAAGTATGGACACATGTATCATGAGAAACCTTTTTCTTACTATAAAATTAGATTTGATTATAGATTCTTAGGTGAGCAAACTCCAGGAGGTGAATCATGGAATGTTCGCAACAGTGGAATAATGCTTCATTCTCAATCTGCAAAAAGCAATGATTTACATCAAGATTTTCCAGTATCTATTGAAATACAACTTTTGGGAGGACTTGGAAAAGGGCCTAGAACTACTGGAAACTTATGTACTCCAGGCACTCAAGTTGTTTTTAACGATAAACTTGATTTTACCCATTGTATTTCATCTAATTCAAAAACATATGATGGAGATCGGTGGGTTCATGTTGAAGCAATTATTTTGGGGGATCAATCAATAACACATATTGTTGAAAAAGATACAGTTTTAGTATATGAAGCCCCTCAAATAACAACCTCCTATAAAGATGAAGATTGGGATAGATATGGAGTTACCAGTAAAGACTATTGGAAAAAAATATCAGGTAAATTATTGTCTGATGGCTACATTGCTATTCAAGCAGAGAGTCATGCAATTGATTTTAAAAACATTGAACTACTCAATCTTTGTGGTTGTATGGATAAAAAGGCAAAAAATTATAAATCATACTTTATAAAAGAAGATAATAGTTTATGTAAATATTAGTCTGTAAAAATGAACAGAACAATTAAATCAAGCATAAAAGTTATATCAATAATAGTTGTCTTATTAATTATCACTGCATTGTCAGCTTACTTCTACTTCAGTTCAAATGTTCTTACTTTTGAAACGACATATTCTGATGAAAATTTTGATCTACAAGAAATAACCATCAAAGGGAGGAAGTATTTTGATAGAAACGGAAATAATAAACTTGATTTATACGAGGATCACAGGCAAACAATAGGAACAAGAGTGGAGGATTTATTGCCCCGCCTTACAATAGAGGAGAAAATCCGATTACTTAAAGGCTCAGGAATGAGTTCTTCAATTGGAATTGGAGATAATCTTGTCCCTGGTGCTGCTGGAACTACTGTTGGAATTCCAAGACTTGGAATCCCTAGACTTATTTTATCGGATGGGCCAGCTGGGCTTCTGATTCATTCTACAAGAGAAAATGATGACAAAAAATATTACTGTACTGCTTTTCCAATTGGAACTTTACTTGCTTCAACATGGAATAAAGAACTTGTCAATGAAGTTGGAAGAGCAATGGGGAGTGAAGCACTTAACTATGGAGTGGATCTTATTTTAGGACCTGGGGTAAATATCCATAGACATCCACTGTGTGGAAGGAATTTTGAATATTATTCTGAAGATCCACTATTGACAGGAGAAATAGGGGCTGCAATGATTAATGGAATTGAATCTAATGGAGTTGGCGCCACTCCAAAGCATTTTGTCGCAAATAACCAAGAAACATCTCGCAATATCAATAATTCAATTGTATCTGATCGAGCGATGAGGGAAATTTACCTTAAAGGATTTGAGATTATTGTTAAAAAATCCCAGCCTTGGGCAATAATGTCCTCATATAATAAGGTGAACGGAGTTTACACATCAGAAAGCAAACCGTTACTGACAGATATTCTCAGAAATGAATGGGGTTATGAAGGCATAGTGATGACCGATTGGTTTGGCGGAAATAATGCATCAGAGCAAATCAAAGCAGGAAATGATCTACTCGAACCTGGCACAAAAAATATATGGGATAACCTTATCAAAGCATATGAAGATGGAGATCTATCAACAGAAGAGATTGATCTTTCTGTAAGTAGAATTTTGGGTTTAATTATAAAGTCTAAGAAAATGAGCAATTACGATTTTACTAATGAACCTGATTTAGATAAAAACGCACTAATTACTCGTAGATCAGCGTCTGAGGGAATGGTACTTCTTAAGAACGAAAATACACTGCCTTTTAAGGAAATTAAAAATATTGCTCTGATGGGATCAACCTCATTTAATTTTATAGCAGGTGGAACAGGCTCCGGAGATGTTGAAGAGGCTTACACGATATCACTTGAGGAAGCATTATTAAATTCCGGTTATGAGATAAATAAACTGTCTAGACAGACTTTTGAATCACATCGCAAAGAAAATAAAGAAGCTTTTGAGAAAAAAAATCCTCTTTTCGCAATGTTAGATCCAAGTTTACCCCCAGAGGTTGAATATTCAAATGATCTTATAAAAGAGTTTGCAAAAAATTCTGATATAGCCGTTATAACTATTGGACGTAATAGTGGTGAGACTGCAGACAGAGTTGAAAAAGATGATTTTTTGCTTTCAAAAAAGGAATCTCAGATGATTAAAAATACATGTAAAGTATTTCACTCTTACGGGAAAAAGGTTTTAGTTGTATTAAATATTGGAGGAGTTATTGAAACAGCTTCATGGAGTGATTTACCTGATGCAATTTTAGTCGCATGGCAAGCAGGTCAGGAATCAGGTAATTCTGTTGTTGATGTTATGTCCGGTATAGTAAATCCTAGTGGTAAGCTTCCAATGACTTTTCCTGTCAATTTAAGTGATCATGGCTCCTCTGAAAATTTCCCTACTGGAGTGAAGGCTACTATGGCTGACTTTTTAATGGCAAGTATCATTGGGAGTAGTGAAGAAAAACCTAAGGAGGAACAAACTAAAAATATTGATTATACCATTTATAAAGAAGGAGTTTATGTTGGATATAGACATTTTGATAAAAGAGAGATAGATGTTTCATATCCCTTTGGATATGGACTTTCATATACCGAATTCGATTATAGTGATTTAAAGATCAAGGAGGAAGAAAACATAATTAAAGTAAGTGTAAAAATAACTAATATAGGCTCATTGGCTGGTAAGGAAGTCATACAAATCTATACATCTAAACCAGATTCAAATATTGATAGACCAATCAAAGAATTAAGAAGTTTTGGAAAAACCTCTAATATTCAAGTAGGTGAAAGTACTGATGTGAATTTTAATATTCCTACTTCAGAATTATCCTATTGGAGTGAAGAAAATTCAAGTTGGGAAATAGAAAAAGGAGTTTATGATATTTTAGTTGGCTCTTCATCAAGGGATATAGAGCTAATTGGTCAGATTTATATAAATTAATATTTTTAACCCTTTTTAAAGTTAATAATACAATTATTTGCCATTCATTTTATTGCCAAAAATAGAGGCTCATGAGAATTAGTATTTTTCTTTTTTTTACTGTATTAAATTTTACTTTTTTATCTGCTCAATCTCTTTAAAATAAAGTATAAACCCAATAAATACAATACTTTAAAGCTTAATAAGTAGTGATTCTATCTTTCATATAATTGCATGTATTTGCTTTAAATTGAATTTAACCGTACAAATGCCGTACAAATATTAATAAATTATTTATCTTCATATACACGAAATTAAATTTATAATGGCATCTGTTTTTTTCCTATATCGATCTACGGTTAACTGCCACGCCTAGTTCTAATTGGATTTTCTATAAATGGTCAGGCGTTTTCACTCAATTCAATGGGCTTGTAGCCACCTTTTGATTGGAAGTAAAAAATAAGAAATAAAAAACAGATTAACATAATAACAGGAAAAATAATAATAGTACTCAAAGCCTTTTGAGTTCCATTAGCCTTAAGTTTTTCAATTAGTCCATTTAAAAGTTTCTTATTGGAAGCTCCATCTATAGCTTGATTTAATCTAGCGGCGTCAATTTCTTCATAATTAATAATTGAATAAATAGTTTTATTCTTTAACGGAAGATTAATAATGCCATTATTAACTAATGTTGGTGGCGCAATTTGAGCTAATTCTTGAGAGACTTGAAGCTCATTAATTTGAGAATTTGATTGAAACACCCCAATTATTGGAGCTCCTAGCATACCAACAGTGAGCATGCCAATGCCACTAACAGCGTTCAAGGTAAGCGCACCTCCTTTAGGTGTTTGGTCTGCTACCACACCTAAAGTGGTAGGCCAGAAAAAAGTTTTCCCTAGACCATACAAAGTCGCTGCGAGGAATATAAACCACCCTGTGGCTATCGAGAGCGTATATAGCCCAAATATGGCGAGAACAGAACTTATAGCTAGTAAGGTTAAAGGTGATATTTTATATAAAATTTTACCAGCATAAAGCCTAAGGACCAGCATAATAGCCGATGTGTAAATTAGCACCCATCCCGCATCGAAACCCTGTTTATTTGCGACATTCTGCATAATGGATTGAATCCATGAATCAGTACCTAACTCTGTGATAGCTAAAGGCATAATAATAAAGCAAAGAAATAATAGGATTGGACGCCCAATGGTTTTAACATACCATCCAAAAATAGTCACAATTAATACTCCAATAGCGATAAAACCATAACGCATTAAATAATCATCTGATTCAGGTTTAAAGAAATCGTTTAGCTGAAGCACTAGTAAAAATGCAACCAGTATTGCACCACCAATGCCAAACTCTTGTAGCATTTCTTTATAAGTAACTCCAGCAGCAACACGTTCATTTTTTGGAAACTTCTGCTTAATTAAGATTATAAAATATAAAAACGCAGGAATAACTGTAACAACTATTTTAATCCACCATTCAACATTCCCTAAACCAATTACGATAATACCAGCAAGCACTAATCCACCTGGCCATCCGGCATGTAAAATATTCAACCATTTCGGTTTACTTTTATTAAACATTGTTGCCACCACAGGGTTAATAAAAGCCTCAACAGTTCCGTTCCCTAGTGCAAAAATTAAACTTCCCCAATATAATAAGTCATAAGCGACATCAATGTGACCGACTTGTAATTGTTGGTATGCCAAATAGCCTAACATGCCCCATGAAACATGTCCTATAAAAGCAAATATCATCGCTATTTTATAACCAATTCTATCTATAAATAGACTAAAAAAGACAATAGATACAAAAAATGGCCAAATGCCAATTCCTGTAAGTCGTCCAGCTTGAGCTGGATTCAAATCAAAAGCTTCACTCCAAGTATCAATCAAAAAGACTCTAGTAATGAAACCAAAAGCAGTGGTAACTAAGGCTATAAAACAGCCCCAAAATAAAATCATATTTGTAGATTTAGCTGTACTTGTATTCATTTTCATAATTATTTATGTTTTATTAAATTGATATTAAACTTTTAAAGGATTAAAGTGTTAGCGCTTTAAATTTTTGAGTTAATTCTTTTAAAGAGGTTTCTACAGCCATACGTTCTAATGAAGAAGCACCAACAAATCCATGAGCATCGGTGTTTTTAAGAATTATTTTAACGTCTTCCGGAGTATTCACAGGTCCACCATGTGCTAAAAAGATAATATCCTTATTAACTGTACGTCCGGCATCTATTATTTCTTGTGTTCGCTTTATTGCAAAATCCATATTTACTGTAGCTCCAATTACACCAATGGATCCACCTACTGTTGTCCCTACATGAGCAATTATTGTATCTGCACCAACTTTAGCCATTTGAATAGCTTCTTCTGGAGTTGCAACATATACGCATGAAAATAAATCCATTTTGGTTGCTAATTGAATCATTTCAACTTCTTTAGAAAATCCCATTCCTGTTTCTTCTAGAATATTTCTAAAAGATCCATCGACAATAGAGTGGGTAGGGAAATTGTTAATCCCTGAAAATCCCATATCTTTTACTTGTTTTAGAAAATGCCACATTCGTCTGCGCGGATCAGAACCATGCACACCACAAAAAACAGGTATTTCCTCAACGACTGGGAGTACTTCAAATTCTCCAATTTCCATAGCCACGGCATTGGCATCACCATAAGCCATTAAGCCAGCTGTAGAGCCATGACCAGACATTCTGAATCTTCCAGAGTTATATATTATAATAAAATCTGCGCCCCCTTTTTCAATAAATTTAGCACTAATTCCAGTTCCGGCTCCAGCTCCAATAATAGCTTTTTTCTTAACTAAAGTTGCTTGTAATCTTTCTCTAACTTCTTCTCTTGTATAAGGGTTTCCTTTTCCCGTCCATGGGTTTGGCATATTTTTAGTTTTATTGATTAATAAAAACGTTATTCATATTATTTTAATTAGGTTTTCTACTAATGCAACAGCAAAGGTTTCATCATTTATATGGGCATCCATTTCTATAACAGGGATAGATGATTTTGCATGCTCTTTGATTGATTCAAATAGAACATGGTCAACCTCAGGTTGATAGAATATATCTCCTTCACTATCTATTTGAGAAATTCCTTTTTTAGGTAATAATACTATTGTCTTTGCTTCAGATTTATTCAATTTAGAAGCTAGGCGTTCACCAAGAATTTTATTTTCAATCTTATTAGTTCTCAATAAAGTAACATCTGGAGCCCAACTATAAAGTTGCCTTGATTTAAATTCTTTTGGAACAGTATCTAAATGAGCAAAATTTACCATGTCAAGACAACCTGGAACAACAACTTGAGGAATTCCTTTTTTAGAAGCTGCTGTTAAACGTTCAGGACCAGCACTACATATACCTCCGCATAGATCATCTGCTAATTCTGTGGTAGTAACATCTAGTACAGCATCAAAGCAACCTTCAAAAATTAAAGATTCCATAGTAGCTCCTCCAACTCCTGTAGCATGAAAGGCTAAGACTTCGTATCCTTTATCTTTCAATAATTCAGTACATTTATCCACACATTTAGTAGTGTTTCCAAACATGCTTATGGCAATACTTTTCTTTTTGTTATCTGATTCTTCAATTTTCACATCCACCATACCGCAAATGGCTGCTGCTGCTTGTTGAATTAATAATTTGCTAATATTATTTAGTCCTGCAACATCAACAACAGAAGGCATTAATGTAATGTCTTTAACACCAACTTGTCTTGAAAGATCTTTTGCCGCAAGTGTTGATAGGCAAAATTTTGGTATTCCTAAAGGAACCACTTGCATTGCTGACAAAGCAATATAGGTGCCACCACCGCCCCCCATACCAATAACACCTTTTATTTTATTTTCAGCTATAAGCGTTTCTAAAATTTTTGCAGCTCCTTGCCCCATTAAATCTACAGCTTTCCCCCGATCTCCAGAGTTTTTAATAGCCTCAATTGAGATTCCTGAAGCTTCCGCCACTAGAGAATTATCAAAATCAATGGTGAAATTAGCAGTGCTTTCCATAACACCAGTGTTTATAGAAATAACTTTTTGATCTTTTGCTTTAATACATTCTAGCAAATAGGAAAAATCTTCTCCTTTGGTATCAAAACACCCTAAAATTACAATACTTTTTTCCACAGTACTCATTTATAATATAATATTTAGTTAAACATTAAAATCGAATACTACTACACGCTCCAATTTAGGGATTACTAAATTCTTTACTTTTTCATGAACAGGATGTGGTAAATATGCTTCTCTAGACTCTGGACTATCAAAAGTCATTATAAATCCATGTGTATACCCATCATTGAATCCTTCACTACTATCATATGCTCCATGTTCCATTTTTAAAAGACCAGGAATTTTTCCTACCATAGCTTGCATTGTTGAAAAACACTCTTCAATCTCTTGATTTGTTATTGCTTCTTTAAATTGAAACATTCCGAAATGTCTAGTCATAATATCTATTTTATTAAATTTATTATTAATTCTGTATAAAAGCAAATACGCCTTTTTTATTCCCTACCACAATATCAATTTTACCATCATTATTTAAATCACCTGTATTAATTTGTCTACCTACACCTGAGTTATCATCAATTAAATATGGAACAAACTCAACAGTTCCATTCGTATTTCTTTTTGTTTTAAACCAATATAAAACAGCAGGGTCTTCAGAACCTGGGTCGTTCCCATTATGCGCGTAATAACATTTTCCAGTTACAATATCCATAATTCCATCTCCATCAATATCGGAACATTCTAAGGCATGTAACTGACTAAAAGAAACACCATATTTATTATCTTTTTTAGAGTTTGTCATTATTTTATGTTCCTTAAAAGTAATACTATTGTTTATTTTTATTTGTTCATGCCATGAGAGACCATAACCATGAGCGTTCATAGATGTTACAACATCATTATCACCATCTCCATCTATATCAAAAGCATACATTTGAGCCCCTCCTTGTTTTGGAGAAAAATCATATTTATGGTATTTCCAAATCGTCTTGCGATTCCAATTTTTAGGCTGTTCCCACCATCCACTTTTTTCGATTATATCTGTAAATCCATCTGCATTAATATCTCCAGCACCAAGACCATGTATAAAAACAGGAAAACGTTTTGAGTCATGAGGACTAATAGCTAAAGTCTCCCATTCGTTTTCGTCATCTTCATTTATAATACCCAGTGTAATTCGTCCATTACTAAAAGCTAAAAGTTCCTTTATTTCATTTCCAATTATATCAATTAGGTTAGGAGATTCATTACAAACATGTTTCTGAGCATCATGAAATACAAGTGCTTCAATTTCTTTATTAAAAGATTTTGACTTTTTACCGGGGTTTTTAACCCATTTACTATCTGTTCCAGGTATTCCAATGCGTAATATATCTGTCCACTTATCATTATTAAGTTTATATGGAAACGTGAAGAAGTTGGTTGCATAACCTTCTAATCCTGGACCTGTAATGGGATAGTGTTTTACTGGCGCATATGTAAATTTTTTTTTGAACTCTGGACCTTTCCACCATACAGATCCAGCTACAACATCAAGATGTCCATCTGAATTAATATCACCTATTGATGCACCTTCTGTAATATACTTATCTAACAATTGCACTTTTTTAAAAGAAACTTTTGTGAATGGCAACTTTTTTGTTTGAGCCTGTATTTGTATTGATGACATACAGACAAAGTAGCAAACAAAAAATTTAATATTTCTTAAATTATGCATCTAATAAAACGGATTACTTTAATGTTTTAATATAAGCAAGCAAATCAGCAACTTGTTCATCTGAATAACCTTCTATGAGTCCTTCAAACATAAACGAACGTCCTGCTAAGAAGCTTTCCGATTTAATTTCACTAGCTTGAATAAAAATTTTGCTACCTCCCATAAAACCAATAGAAGTCCCTCTATTATCTCTTTTTATAAGATATCCTTCAACAGTGCTTCCGTCTGTTTTAGTAACTCTATAAACAGCATAGCTCCCCTCTAATGCAGCATTTGGATCAAGAATTGCAGTCAATAAAGCTTCATTTTCTCTGAATGCAGAACCATCTAATGCAGGCCCATAATCATACCCTTTACCACCAACAGTATGACAAAGTAAGCATACTTGAAATAATGTTTCTCCTTCTACAGCATTGCCATTTTCTTTTTCAGCAATACCCATATAATGTTTAAGTTTTGCGTCAAAAGCTTTTTTATCTTCTTCTCGTTGCTTTTTAACCTGATCTAATATTTTTGTTCCTATAGCGTCTTTTTTGTTGGATAGGTAAACTTTTTCTGCGCTAGAAATATCAAAAGCCTTGTGAGATAACAATTTTTTTTCAAACAATTGCTTCAAAAGTAGAGCACCTTTGTTAGACACTGATAATACCTTTGTAATTAGTTTTTTTTGTGTTTCATCTAAATCTGGCAACCAAGTTTTTAAAATTGTATATGCTTGAGATTGATCAGCCTTTGTAAGCGAATGCAATGCAGAAACTCTTATCTCATCTTCTAAATTATCATTTTTAGACAATTGGGCAAAAATTTTTTTATTTTGTTTAGGTTGATTTTCAAGAGCAAGAATTATTAATTCAAGGGTCTCCGCAGTAGATGTTTTTTCAATTAGTGGAATAATATAATTTTGAAGGTTTTTAACTCGTAACTTACCAATGGCCTCCAGACCTAGACGTTGAATAGATTCATCCTTGCTTTGCAGCAAAGATTTTACAGGATTTGATAGCAACTGAGTTAATTGACTAGATTGTACTTGAGTTAAATTTTTTAATGCGTATGCAACGTAAGTTTCGGCCTTTTCTTCTTGTTCTAACGTAGGTTTAACAGCTTTAAATATAGCTGGGTTAGAAAGCATGTTTGCGACAATTATAAATGTAGATTCATTTAAGTTCATTTTTTGGTCTTGTTGTCCCCATAAATCAAGAAAAACACGTTCACGTTCTTTCTCTTCTAATGCTTGACTTGCCCATAGAAGGTTACTTGGATTTAACTGTTTTGCTTTAGATGAGGCGATGAACATTTTTAATTCTTCTGGATAACTTTCAAGTGCTTTTCTTGCTAAAAAACGTTCGAAATTGCGTTCATAAGACCCTCCCATTTCATTGCCCTCAAGTTCAGGTTTACAGGCTTTTACCAATAGATTTATAGTTTCTGCATTAGCAACACCTACTTCGTTTAATGTCCTAAGTACTTGAGAGCGAACCATAGGGTTGCTGTCTTCAGAAACATACTCTAATGCACTAGCAATTTCACTTGCGTTTAATGAAAAAGACGCTAATGATCGTACAGCTTCTCTTCTTAAATCATGTTCTGATGAGGCAAGTAATGAGTTTATCAAATTTTTATCATAATGACGAATCCCTTCTAGTGACCATAATGCTAAAATACGGGTGATTTCAGTTTGAGATTTGTCTGAAGCTAGAGCCAACAACTCATTTGAAAGTTTTTTAGTTTCTTCAATTGGACGATCACTTATTTGATGCCATGCGGCACGTTTTGCCCAGAGAGAAGGTGATTTTAAATAGTTAACAAGGTCTTTAGTTTTAATTTCATAAAAGTTCTCAATAGTTCTTGGTTTTTGTGATTTATGACAAATTCGAAAAATACGTCCATGTGATTTATCACGATCTGGATGCGTTGTTGGTAATTCGTTGTGTGAAATGATTTTATTATACCAATCTGCAATATAAAGACAACCATCAGGACCAAATTCCAAATTAACGGGTCTAAACCAATCGTCTATAGAAGTTAATAAATCTGGTAAATGTTTAGCCGAAATACTTCCATCTGGGTTACGTATAATCTTTACAGAATTTATTGTACTTGTAATAGGATTTGCTAAAAAGGCAACATCCCTCCATGCTTCAGGGAATGATCCCGTTTCATCATCTGCAAAAGCAACTCCAGAAATACCGGTACCACCTACACGAAAATTATGTAGTTCAGGAACCCATGGTTGATATGGCCGAAGACGATCATTCCCTATTCCTGGGAATCCAGTTCCTACTTCCATAGGCACTACAGAATATCCTAAGTCATTTGCTTCAGTACCATACCACTGTCCATTGCCTCTAAGTTGAAATCCCCAGATGTTGTTTAAGCCTGAATTTACTAACTCAAGTTTTTTAGCATCTAAAGAAAATCTTGCTATTTTACTGAAATCTATACGCAATTTGGCATCATTAACTAATGAAGAAACTTTACTCTTGTTAAGTGCGCCTTGACTAAAATGAATCCAATCTCCAGGAGCACGCACTAATAAATGTGCCATAGTATGGGTATCTGTAAATCCAAACCCAGTTAATAAAGGTGTTCGCTTATCTGCCTTTCCATCATTATCGGTATCAGTTAAAAAAAACAATTCTGAACCCTGTGCAACGTAACTTCCATTTTTATAAGGTAATATGCTTTGTGGAAGGGCTAAACCATCTGCCCAAATGTTGGTTTTTACAGCCGATTTATTATATAGATTAGAAAGGACTATTATTTTATCAGTTCCTTTTATTTCTCCCCTATATAATTTAAGAATACGCTTAAAGTTTTCATTTTTTTCTTGTTCTTCAGGACTATCCATCAATTTGAGTAAATCATTCCATTTAATATCTGCCACGGGATCTAACGGATACATTTCCGCAGTTTGAGTCCATAAGTTTCCCGCATCATCAAAGGTCATATCTATGGGGTTTATAACACCATCTTTTTCACTTGCAACCAGTTCTACAATAAAACCTTCAGGCACCTTAAACCCTGCTAACTCCTGCTTTGGAGAATATATTTTTGTTCGTTGAGAAAACGTTTTTCTTGCATATTTATATAACTGATCTTTGGTTAAAGTTGGATCTATATCAGGAATTGATTCACCTTCCTTTTTACATGCAAAATTTAGCAGAACTATTAAAATTAATAATAGAGATAATTTGTTTTTATTCACAATGTTTTTATTTCAAGTAATCTTGTTTTAAAGCTGAGTAATGGTAATATTTTTAAACTCTATTTTAGCATTGCCTCCACTATGCAATTGAAGACCAAAAACACCTTTAGAAGGTATATTTTTGTCCGTTTCTATATATTCGCAAGTTTTAACACCGTTAATGTAAAGTTCGTGTTTGTTTCCAACACATCTTATTATATAACTATTCCAGCCATCTTCTTTAAGGATATGTTTTAAAGTACTTAAATCACCACTTATAAGTTTTCCACGGCGGTGCTCATCATAAATATCTCCCCAATATCCTTTTCCTATATCCGCTTGATATCCAATGATTTTATTATCTTTAATTGTTGAGCGATACTGAATTCCACTATTAATTAATCCTAAACCATGATCTCCAGTAAGTTTAAAAAGACAACGAAATTCGAAATCCTCATACTCTTTGACTGTATGTAAATAAGTGTTTGAAGTGATTTTTTTAATTCCATCTCCGCCAGTAATGATACCATCTGTTACAGACCAGATGCTTTGATTAGATTGTTGCACAGTTTTCCAACCTTCTAATGAGTAACCATTAAATAGTGACGTTGTTGTAACTGTTTTTTGTGCATTACAACTTAAGCTACTTAAAATTAAAATTAATACTGCTGATTTTGAAAGCTGAGTTAAGAAATTTTTTTTCATTGGAAAATTATTTAGTTCAACAAACTCAAATGTAAAAAATGAATAGACTTGATTATTAGATAATCCACTCAACTTTGTGTCTGAAAATGACACCCATCCTCATAAAAACTTTAAAAAAGCGGATTAATTCAATATTATTGATTTCTGTTTTTTCTAATCTTTAATTGATATATGACGCCAATAGCTGCTATTAAAAGTCCAATAAATTCCCTAGTGCCTTCTATATAGGGCTTGTCATAAACCATTTCGCCAAAAATCTCTTCTTTGTTTTTTGTTTCTAAATAGTCAATAAATAATGGAAAATAAAATGCAGAGTATGCTAATAAAGCTATTATTATTAAAATTAAAAGCGATTTAGAAATGGGTTTAAAGTTGCTATATAAACATATAATTGATACAATAAAATATATTGAAAACCATAAAAACCCATCAGGATCATTTATTTGTAATAGCCCAAAAATGATAAAGACAACACATAGGATAAAATTAGTAATCTTTTTTTGTTTGCTAAATGGTTCAATCTGTTTCATTTGTTTTTTTCATTGGTAAATATCTTTATATAAAATTCTAATTCCTCAGCTTCTTGATTATTCAATGGCTTATTAGACTTTGACAACTTGTTAAACCGTTTTTTCTGAAAAGCTAACATTTCTGTCATCATTTCTTTACCTACTTTTCTAGCATATTTACTATTGGGATATTGAGTAATGTCAGTTAATTCTAGATAAGTAGATCCTATTGGTCGACTATTTTTACCTTGTATTGAGTAATCTCCAATATCTTCTTTTGCCTTCATTGTCATGCTCTTAAGCTCTTGAACTATTTCAGGAAATTCATTCACAAGATTTTTTGTTTCTCCAATATCTGTTTCTAGATTATACAATAAATCCTTTTTGAATATGCCTGCATAGTTAGTAATCCAATCAGCTGATTCGCCATATCTTCCAGGTCGAACTTTAGGTCTAGCAAAATGTAATTTCCATTTACCTGACCTAACTGCCTGCAACCAAGTGCCTGCATAATGATAATATATTTCATGTGGTATTTTCGTATTTTCTTGATCTAAAATATATGGAAATAAATTCTTGCCGTCTATCACTCTATCATCAGGCATAGAGGCTCCCGCTGCTGCAGCAATAGTAGGAGCCATATCAATAATGCCAGTTATTTCATTGTATACTTTAGAGGCTGGAATAACATTTTTCCATTTCATAATCATTGGTACACGAATACCACCCTCCCATGTGGTCAGTTTACTTCCCTTTAGTTTTCCAGCACTTCCCGATTGTTCACCATGTCCTGCCCATGGGCCATTGTCTGAGGTAAAAACGATTAAAGTATTTTCTTCTAATCCTTCCGCTTTTAATTTTTCAACTATACGACCAACGCTCCAGTCAATTTCCTCTATAGCATCTGCATAAAGTCCGTTCCCACTTTTACCTCTAAAACTTTCTCCAGGGTAAATTGGTATATGAGGCATTGTATATGCTAGATATAGAAAGAAAGACTTTTTTTTATTTTTTTCAATAAAAAAAAGGCTTTCTTCTGTAAAGTCTCGTGTCATTTTTGAATGATCTGGACGCATAGTAAGTAATGAATCATTACGATAAAGAGGAACTGCAAAATTTTCGAATTTTTGTGTTCCATTGACTAATCGGATGCCATAGAAATAATCAAAACCTTGCTGGTTAGGAGCAAAAACATCTTCATTACCTAAATGCCATTTTCCAATACATGCAGTTTTATAATTTTTAGTTTTAAGAATTTCCGCAATAGTAACTTCATCTGGATTTAGCCCAAAAGGGGATCCCCAAAGCTGAACATCTGGAAACCCTGCTCTAGGTGCATAACAACCTGTAAGAAAAGCTGCTCTTGTAGGTGAACAGATAGGATGAACATAAAAGTCAGTAAATTTAACCCCCTCAACTGCTAATTGATCAATGTTAGGGGTTTTTATAGTCTTAGAGCCATAACTTCCTAAATCTCCATAACCCTGATCATCTGAAAGGATAAAAATAATATTAGGTAATGACCCGACGTCACTAGAAACGTTTTCACTTTGTTGAGCAGATAAAGTTCCAAATGAAAAAAGACAGATGAAAAAATTGATTATATTTTTAATACCCACCTTAATTATTAAGGTTTTAAAATGTTCTTTAGTTTTCATAGCTAATATGCTTGTTTTCTGCTTTCTATTCTTTCAGGTGCGGATTCACCCCAATTACTCTAGTTGGATTATTAATATTTCCAGTATAATTGAGAAGTCTTTTCTGATCTTTTCCATTAATGTTCCAATCTCCCAGTTCTTTTCGTGCTTTTTGGGCATGAGATAATAACCTTTGAACAACCTCAGGATATTTATCTGCCAGATCAGTTTGTTCTCCTATTTCATCTCCAAGGTCAAAAAGAAGAGGCTTGTCAAGCCTTTGAAAACCCCCCAGACCTGAGCCATCTTTTATATGGCTAGTACGCGCCCAAAAAACTTTGCTCTCAGGAATTCTCGGCAGATGAAGTTTCCAGTTCCCTTCACGTAAAGCTTCAAGTGTAAGACCATTATAATAATACAAAATATCGTGCTCTGTTTTTGATCTCTTCCCTTTTAAAACCTGGGTTATGTCAACACCATCAATTTTCCTGTCATTTGGCAACTTCGAACCAGAAAGATGAACAATTGTTGGAAATATGTCCATAGTTGAACAAACCGCATCGCTCACTTGCCCCGGAGGTATTACACCCGGCCATCTGGCAATGGATGGAACACGATGGCCACCTTCAAATGTGTTATACTTGGAACCCCTCAATGGCCAGGCTGATCCTGCAGGAAGCCATGGTCCGTTATCTGAAATAAAAAATACAAGAGTGTTTTCATCAATTCCCAAATCTTTTATTGCTTTTAAAACTTCCCCGACATGCCAGTCAAGTTCTCTTACCAAAGCAGGATAGATCTCATCTCCACCATCTCGCAGGTGCCCCTTTATAGGTTGATTTTGATAAATCTCCCATTCTGCCTCTGTGGCAAATTGCTTATTAGGTTGCCAAGGTCCATGAGCAAGGTAATGAGCTAAATAGATGAAAAATGGCTTGCCCTTGTCATGACTTTTTTTCATAAATCCTATTGTTCTCTCTGTCAATTTATGATGAATATCTTGAAAACGAACAGAATCTTCAACAACTTCATCACCTTCATATACAGGATTTGTACCGCCGATAGGAAAATTTCCAAGGCTTCCATAATATTCATCGAAACCATGGCGTAGAGGATAAAATTTTGAATCCCATCCAAGATGAGATTTTCCGTACATGGCAGTACTATATCCTAAAGGTTTAAGTATTTCAGGAATTGTTAATTCTGATTGCTGTAAGCCAATATTTTGTTGATATTCATCTCCAAAAACTGGGATGGCATTAGGGACAGTGGGTAATCCAGATCGATTAGGATATCTTCCTGTAAGTAAAGAAGCCCTGCTGGGAGCGCAAACACTGCTAGTAGATTGCCAATCTGTGAATCTAACTCCTTCCTCAGCCATTCGATCTATATTTGGCGTTTGTATTGCTGGATCTTTAGCGCCATAGCAAGAAAGGTCGTTGTAGCCTATATCATCTACAAAGATCACAATAATATTTGGTTGTTTATTTTTACTGTTGACACAAGCTGACATTGTTGTCAGGTAAATTGTCACAAAAACAAATAAGCCAATTATTCTGATTAAATTCTTCACTTTTAGTTGTTTAACGGTTTATTAATATTTCCATTTTACTTCCACATATTAAAAAGAGTTTGTCAAAAAAAATACTCCGTCTATCGTCAAATTTTTTTATGTGAACTATTTGTTTTTTTATTATTTTTTAGAAACTACAAACGGTATAGATTCTCCTTTAATAAAAGTTTTTTCTTTTTTAAATTCAATTTTTCCAAAATCATTCAATATAAATGAACTAAGCATCAAATCTCCATTTTTAGAAGTAAGAATCACTTTTTTACCCAAAGCAGAATCAAGCACTTCTAAAGTTCCATATTGATAACCATTAGACCAGAAAAAAACTCCGTTTTTAGCGTTAAAACTCATAGAATGATCTACGGCAGAATATTGAAAACCAGTATAGGCTAATATGCCTGCCCATGCTGCCATAGCTCTAGCGTATCTATGACCGTATTCTCCTTCATTAAAGGGGTTTCTTTTGAATCCGTCATAACGATTTCTAATATCTTTAAATATCTGTAATCCATTTTCTACTTGACCTTCATAAATCATATGAGCGGCTGTACTGTACTCAAAACCTGTCATTAACTCAGTGTAATAAGGAAATGGGAAATCTAATAAAGTTCCTTCTTTTGGGTACGATGCCATAACAAGTCCAGCCTCATTAGCTAAAGCAAAGCTTCTAAAGGTGTTAAAATGTTCATTAAAATTATCAACATAATTATATTTCATAATACTTTTCAAGGTAGTTTGTACATGCTCTTTATCTAAAACATAACCTAAACCAGCTGTATGCGATAAATACTGCCCCACTAATTGGTCAACCAAACAACCTTTACCCAGCTGCGCTACTTTACTAGCCCCTTCTGGAATATGATGTTCATAAAATTCTCCATTAAAAAGATTACCATCTATCCATTTACGCCCTTTTTCATAAAGCCCTCTACATTCTTTGGCAAAAGCCTTGTCTTTTAAATGATGTGCCATTTTTTCTGAAGCTTTTAAAGCTCCTAGATACCAAGCTGCCATTTGAGGGTTAGGACCTACATATTTAATATCCATAGTATTATGTTGCCTGCCTTCCATAACTCCATCTTTATTTACATCCCAAATACCAGTCCATGCAAATGCCATAACTTTTTTTATATTTGGCCACATTTTTTTCAGTTTTTCATCATCACCAGATAGTTGCCAATCGCGATATACTTTTATAAGCGTTCCCATTTGCCCATCAGCTGCCCATTTTTTATAGTCTATCCCTCTTTTTTTTATAGGCAAACCAACACGATGACTTTGACCTCCATTGTCATTTACACTGTGCAAAAATTCAACTTCCCTGAATTTGGTAGCCAAATCACCAAACACAAAAGACGTAGTAGACTCATAATTCCAAACATGAGTACAGGTTCCAAATCCCCAACCAGAAGATTTATCTGCACCAATTTTTGTTCCTTTAATACTTCCTGTACCTTCAAAACCAAAAGGTAATCCATCAGCAGTACGAAATACCGTTTGGCTTCTTAAATTATTCAAATTGAACAATCCTGCTTCTTTCAATACATATGGTATATCACTGCTAGCTAAGCTACTTACAAAATCTACTGTTTTATTTTCCAATGCTTCTAAACTTGTGGCTGTTTGCTCTGCTACGGCCCAAGCATCTTGGTATAAAGTTGTATAATAATTACCAACAATTTCTTTACCGCCACCGCCATTATGTGTTCCATGATCCCAAGCTCTACGATTTGGAAAATGCCAAGTCAACATAAATGTTACCGTTTTTGACTCTCCTGGCTGCAACACTTGCTTAACTGCTAAAGTAGCTGGAGGTGTTTCTATCTTTTTATTGTCTTTTACATTATGTCCTCCAATAAAAGTTGTTTTACCATCATTTTTGGTTACTTTTTTACTTTCAGGGTGATCTGTTAACTTCCCATCGGCAATAAAATCGTCCCAAAACTCACGAAACGTCCAATTCCACCCTAATCTTGCCCAAGAAGTTCTATAGCTAATATCTCCATTTGAAGTGGTCGTTAGTGCCATGGTTCCCCAATTCGTGTCTTTTTTATCTACGCCTTCAGAATACATATACAGCCCTTTTATTCCATTTGATTCTTTATAATCATTATAATTATCTTTAGGGCTCCCTGTCCAACCGTCAACGCCAATATAGTTAGGAACCATACCCACCAAAGAAGTTTCAATAGGCTTATTTGTGTTATTTGTAATCACATAACGTAGTACAGCAACTGGAATACCACTTTTATCTGCATCGCCCATAATAAGAGGATTAAACGCTTCTAAACGTACGTCTACAGGCACATCTTTATGTTTAAAATTAACTTGCGCTAAAGGGTATGCTGCCGAAAACGTGGTTTCTTCAAATCGTGGAAAACCAGAATTTACAGCATCTGCTCCCCAATCTCCGTAATAATCTTTGGTTGAAACAGGTCCTTCTAATACTTTGACAGCGGCTTCTTTATTTTGTTCTTTATAGTATAATGCGAAAAACGGCCCATTGGCAATGGTAGGGCGTACAAACTTAAAGGCTGGTAAATATCCTAATGCACCACGGTTCATGATTTCCCAATCTCTTAAATCTCCTTTCCCTCCAATGGACACTGTACCCGTACCTATCCCTCCAAGAGGCATAGCAACTTCGTCAATATATTTTCCTTCATAGGTTTTTAATACAGGCCATTTTTTATTTAATTGTTGTGCTGACAGCACCGATGTAGATAACACGAAAAAGATTAAGGCTTTTACTGATAGTTTCATTTTGATTTCAATTTTAGAATTATTTTGTTTTTCATTTTATTATTATACAAAAGTTATTCCCCCTAGCTTTTTTTAAAACCAAGTTTCTATTTTAAAGAGATCTTTTGCTTATTAATAATAATTGTAAGATTTAAGTCTAATTCATTAAAAACTTGCTGAGGCTTATTTCCATTAATGATTAGTTTATAATTTCCTGGGGCAATACCTCTCACGTGTAATTTAGTAGTGTATGATTTCTCCCATGACAATGTTAAGTTTGCTAACATATTCGTGACCTTTAAATGGACTTCATTATCCTGCAAAACTGCCTTGTCTACCCTAATTCCATCAACACCAATAAACATTTCTTTCTCAAAATCGATATAGATACCTCCAAGTGCTCTCCCTGCTTCTGCCAAACCTGTAAACACGCCTGAGCCTTCACCCCAACCTGGATGGGTTCTCATGGCAGATTGTGGATGTGCTTCATGGTCTATATTCTCAGGGCCTAAACCAAATGGATAAATGTTTGTATGCCTATAAATATTATTTGCTTTATGTCTTGGGTGGTTTATCAATACTACTGAAGAACGTGCTGCTGCTACTCCTCTTTCAAGAAGATCTTGTCTTCCAAGTGCTTTTCCATACCAAATATAGGATCTTACCATTTCTGCCTGACGAGCATCAAGATTTGTTGCGTTATCAGAATTATCAACAGTAAAACCGCCAAACGGAAAAGCAGTATAGATAAAGTGTGGCTCCCAACAAGCTTGAGTAAAAGTTACATAATCAATACATTGCTCCCCTAAGGCCAAAATATTTTTATCAGCAGTTGCTCTATAAAGAGCAGCATAACCTTCAATAGCCCAAAATAAAGCTAGATTACCTCTCGCGATCTGATTTTGCCATCGGTCTCTGGTAAACTCAAAGGGTTTTTTACCACAAGAAAAAAACTGCTCCATATCTACCCATTTTTGTTCGGGTAAAATTTCCTTCTCCAAATAGCCGGAGATTTTTTTTGCTCCTTCAAGGTATTTTTTTTCTTGCGTGGAATTATATAATTCTGCTAAAAACCACATACTAGATGCTGGATGGGCAGTAAAGTATAGTACATCACTGGCTATCATATCTTTTTGATTGACATAGGATGGTAGTGCACCACTCTCATCAATCACAGTTAAAAGCCAATTACCATAAGGGGTTAAATAATCAACAATTCGCTGATCTTTTTCAATACGCAAATAATAATCTAGCAAATGAGCTCCCGTTTTACTCATCGTAGATACATCATAAGAATCACTTTCTTTTAAAAAGAATTCATACTTCTTATTTACAGGATCGGTAAAACTAAGCCCCCATTTCTTATCATTAGCAGCGTATAATAGAGCAAATAAACCTTGCTCATTTCGTGGAGCAGACAAGCACCAATTGATAATACTTCTTCCTTTTTCTATTAAGTCAGGCCTGTTCAACTTATTTCCCCAATACCAAAATCCTTGTGCATCTCGAGCATTGTTCCAAAATGCTGAATTGTGCATCACATCATTCCACCAGGTAATCGCAGAGCGATAACCGCCAATTTTTTGTCCATCTTTTTCCCATTCTAACCAGGAACCTGTGTTTTTATAACCCTTTAAAGGCATGTCAATATTACCCAAAATTCTAGTATTGTGTGAAAACAGCTTATCTGGAGAGGTAATTGGATGAAAAGTAATGGAGTCGATAATTCTAAAATACTCATCAAATGGCATAGCCAAATGAGGCCTATTATCAAATACAGGCTTACCAAATTTTTTCCATTGGTGTCTTGTAACCTTTTGAAATCCTCTATTATCAGCAATATCAGCTCCAACAAAAAGGTCAAACTCATATTTTACTTCGTTACTATTTAAACTTCTGACCATACTTGAATCGTTTACTCTTTGGTAATGAATGTGATGTGCAATAATATTATCCATATAACCATATGTTATCACCGGTCTTTTGGTCAACCCTGTCATCACATTTAGATCCAACCCTGTAGGCATAGTGTATTTATCATCTTCAAAAGGGACTGAAAATTTATTACGACCAATGTCTATCGTTTTTCGTGCATCAGGAGAGGTAATTTTGTTTTCGTTTATAGCATTTAAATCAGGTACAAGTGCCGCAAAAAGACCTTCTTCTTGTAAAATAACAGCTGGCGCATGAAAAGAACGATCACCTATTATATGATCTTTGCCCGGCAATAATTTAAACCTGTTTTGTTTAGAATCTTCATTGTCAAATTTTAACCCTGGGGTATGCACAAAATAAGGAGCGTGATCTAGATTGAATGTAAAAGTTGAAAGGAAATAATCTAGCTTAGGCAAGCTGTCTGATAAAGTAAGGGATACATCAAAATGAAAATAGTCATCTTCTCCTAATAATGAAATAGACTGTTTTATTGGCACATTACCTTTTGAACCTGTAAACATTACTACAGTCTTTTGCTTCTCATTAACTTCCAATGAAAAATCACTTAATATTGAATTACTTAAGTACCTATGTGCTACTAAATCTTGATCAAACAATTTAACCGCTTCACTAGGAAATTTTGCTGGTGGCACAAAAGCAGCAACTACTTCCTGCCACTGATCATTTTTTTTGGCATAAAAAATTTGTGAAACATGACCATTTTCTTTTTTAAAAACAGCTTTTACCTTAGAGTTTTCAATTTCTACCCTATTACTATCCTGAGTAATTTCATGTGTAGATTCTTTTTGTTTACAGCTCCATAATAATATTGCAAGACTGCCTAATAAAAACCAAACTTTAAATGTCTTGCCAAATAGTTTATTAAATATCATCTATTATTATTTGAAAATCATACTAATTTCTTCTAATGAAACTCCTAGTATTTTCATTGAAATTGTGTTTAATTCTGTCCTATCTCCTTCAAAGTGGAAAGTATATTGCTTGTGAGATATTGAATTTCCAATACCAAGAGCTGCTGCTGGAGAGGATGTCTCTAATTCGTAAAAAGGTCCTAACGGAGCTACGCCAGGTTCAGGCGGCCCATCATTATAAGAATTAATGACATCTCCTTTAAAAGGATTGTCTTGAATTTCCCATTTAGAGTTTACATAATTCGTTTCATTTGCTGGTTTGTTAAATTTTATAATTGTTAACGTTTCACTAGCATCATCATAACTTCCCATAACATTTGTAGCCCGTTGCGGGGACACACCAATTTTTCCTCTTTGTTGCCCATCTCCCTTAAAATAAATAGCATTTTCATCAACTTTTAATCTATCTGCAGGTACCTTTCCAAAATAATCATCATTCACAACGGGTCCTAATTCTTGATCTTCACCACTTTTATATGGGATAACCACTGTAGTAGTAGGCGTATGATTGAACATCCCTAAAAGCCAAATGGACAATAGTCCGGTTTCTTTTTTCCAAGGTTTGTCTCCAGTGTTTTTCAATGTGTTTTTGGTTAGATATCCAATAGAGCTTATTTCTTTAGAAACATCTAATTCCAATACACTGTTAATTTCATCTTTAGATAAGACAGAAATAACACGCTCAATATTAAAATCAAATATAAAGTCAGCATAATTGGTTAATGAGGCTGTCTTAGAAAATATGGCATATTTAGATGTTTTCTCAACCAAATTAAAAGGCTCCAAATCAATCAATCTTGGAGTAAACCAATTATCTAAGTTGAATGCTGCATCTTTCTTAAAGAAAATAGAGTATTGACCTCCTTCAGGACCAAACCATAATCTTTCTTCACCTCCATAAACATTAATATTTTCCAAAGTATCGCCAGAAATAAAGTGCTTTTTATTAATCCAACCGTACCCTTTTCCTGACCAACCATTTGCTGTCGTTGTCATAACTCTAGCCTGGAGTGCAGCAGAAATAGCTACTTTTCCATTCCCTTTCTCATCTTCTAAAAGCACTATATCTATATATTTGCGAAGAAAATCATAATCGGTTTTAAAGGAATTGACTTGTATTCCTATACTGTTCTTTTCTTCAGTTTCCTTTTTAACATTATCAAATTTACAACTCATCATAGTAATAATAATTAATCCGTATTTTGTTAGTTTATACATTATTCTTCTATTTTTAATAAGATAAAGGATTTTGATTAGATAGTTTCATGATACTCCTAATTTGATCCCATCATAACTTCAACTTTATGTATTCGTTTATCCCCATGGTGTATTA
>CETM01033461.1_pt1 | contig 34851 bp, 34 predicted proteins | sample 361451 | NCBI WGS metagenome assembly CETM01 (sample SAMEA2622690, study PRJEB7988) | marine metagenome | isolation source: saline water (ENVO:00002010), including
AGATAACGGCTACGAGAGCTGCCGGCAGCGCTGACAAAAGCAGAAACCAGCCGATTTTTGCGTGGGTGTCCCAAGGCTGGCGACCAATGACTGCTCTAAGGCCAGCTTTTGAGTAGAAATAGACGTCCTTCCGTAAGTACGTCGCTGCGCCAAGGAGCGTTCCGAAGTGAAGCGCTACATCGAAGGTGTTTTCCGCCCGTGTGTCTCCAACAAATTCGTTCCAGTTGAATAGCCAGGGAATAATTTCAAGGTGGCCACTTGAAGAGATTGGTAAGAACTCAGTGAGACCTTGGGTAATCCCTAAGACGATTGCATGGAAAATGGGCATCAGATGGCCGTTGGCGACTTGTCGCTGCGTTAGTCAGCGGTTGAGGGGACGATGCGTGGTTTCCACTGTCTAGGTGGATCGTAGTAATGACCGACCGGTTGACCAGCACGCATGGATTCTAGAAAGTCGGTCGGGTTCTCAAAGTCTGGCATTTGCATATAAGCAGCTCCTATGGCCTCAGCTACGTGGGCGTCGCTTCCCGCGCCGATCGCCAAATCATTTTCACTTGCGTAGTCCAGGGCTTTTTTATTGAGACTTTTAAGGCTGGTCTTCCCATTGAGGACTTCGATACCGTCAACAAGACCAAGGGCAACTAGTTCGTCTAGAACATCTGAACGCAGGTTGTTTCGGATCGGGTCGAAGGGGTGGGGTACGTAGACGATTCCACCTTGTTCACGAATATTTCTGGCAGCGTCTTCGGGTCGAATTCCTTGGGGAATTCGTTCTTCTAGAAACAGCCCAATTATCTCACCTGCGTGCGTTTTCAACTCTTCGCCAATAATTACCCGGCACGGAAGTTCGTCGACCAGTTCTATTGCTCCTCGGATCGCGTTGTGGTCAGTAACACACAGAACGTCTATTCCGGATGCTTCGACACACTCTTTAAGCTCTTCAGGCGTTGTCGTCGAATCGCCCGACCACATGGTATGAGAATGAAAATCTACTCTGACCCAGCCCTCTGGACAGGGCTCGCCAAGGTGTGGGTGTCGCTCAAGCGCTTCGGGTGACGGTAAACAAGGCACGGCCAGCAGGGTACCAATGGGCTTACGTGGTTCGCCCGCGGACTCTATGTCCCTGAGAGTGCCACGTCAGCAATTGCCATTGACGCGACTCCAGAGCCAGTGGGCAAAAACTCGAAGTCTCCGCCTATAGCCACCACGTCTAGGAGCATCCTTTGGAGCGTCGAAGCGATCGTGGCCTCTCTAAAGGGTGGACCGAGTGCGCCGTCTTTAATGTGTTGCCCATAGGCACCTACCGAAAAGTCACCACTGACTGGATTGACTCCGCTATGTAAACCATTGACACCTCGCACAAAGACTCCCGAACCGATCTGCGCGAAGAGTTCGTTTCTGTCGCCGGACCCTGGGGTCATACAAAGCGCCTGTATTCCCACTCCCGGTGTGGATCGAGGGCTCCGAACTGCGGAGCCTGTTGATTTAAGTCCTGCGCGCCGGGCGGTGTAAGAGTTGTGCAAGTAGCTGGACAGCACGCCCCCCTCAATAAGGGTGTTCCTGCGCGTCGCTAGACCTTCACCGTCGTGGTTATCTGCGCCTAGCGATTCTATGTTGGTTGGATCATCGAATAAGACCAGTTCAGATGAAGCGATTTTTTCACCGAGGCGGTCTGCGAATGGTGATCGGCCCTTTATCACTCGATCTCCTGTCAGGGCACCCGCGATTGTTCCAAGGAATGCCGCTGTGACCGAGGGTTCAAAAACGACAGTCAGTTGTTTGGACTCCGGTTTGGTTGCTCCCAACATGCCGGTGGCGCTCTCGACCGCTTCGCTGACAACGCGGTCAAGGTCAAGTAGATCTGCTCGACGAGCGGCGTCTCCTGAGTATCCGATCTGTGTCTCATTGCCATCGACGGCGAGGGGTTGGACGCCTACCGAACAGCTTCCGCCCTCGCTATACACCGAGATTCCTGACGTTGAGGCCAAAGCAAATTCGCCCCAGCCGTCGGACCAGGCGGCGGATCGCACGCTCTTTACCCTTGGGTCAGAACCGAGACATCTCTGTTCTAGTTCGATCGCCACAGTAGATCTCTGTTCTTCGGTTATCTGAAGAATTGTCGGATCGGATAAGTCGAGATTAGGTGGAAGGACGTCGTCAGGGGCGGCGATGCCTTGGTAGGGGTCGGGTTCCGCGAAGTTCAAATTCTCCCGAGCTTCTTCTAGTAGTTGAATCAAAACTTGGTGGTCGAGTGAACCGGCGCTGGCAAAGCCTTGCCGGCCATCAACCACGACTCGGACCCCAGCCGCTTCGGACAGGCCTGAACGAACAGATTCAACCTGACCTGAATAGGCCTTGACGGTGGTGGAACGGTTCCGGGACACGCAGATCTCAACTTGCTCGTTGTCGCGAGATCCGGCGATAAGTTTCTCTGCTAAGTCGGGCAGTTCAAGCCTTCGCGTCAACTTGCTGTTCCGCCAATAGTGAGGGCGGCGACCCGCAGCGTCGGTTGACCATCGCCTACAGGAACACCTTGCCCATCTTTGCCACAGGTACCCGGGCTTCCCATAGCGAAATCGTTACCGACCACTTCGATATTTTGAAGCACGTCGGGGCCGTTACCAATGAGGTTTCCTTCCCTAAGAGGAGAAGTGATTTCACCATTTTCGATGAGATAGGCCTCGGTCATGCCGAACACAAAGTCGCCGGTAGCGGTGTTCACCTGGCCACCACCGAGTTGTGCGACATAAATGCCGTTCTGCGTATCCGCAATAATGTCCTGCGGTTCGACGTCACCGTTGGTTACATATGTGTTGGTCATCCGAACCATGGGGAGATGTTGGTAACTCTGCCTTCGTCCGTTTCCTGATGCTGCCCTCCCCGCTGCGCGGCTGCGTAAGTGGTCCCACATGTAATCGGTGAGAACTCCATCCTCGATCAGGACATTTTTTTGCGCTGGGCATCCTTCATCATCAATAGCAACTGTTCCCCATTCGACTCCCATCGTTCCGTCGTCAACCAAAGTCACTGAAGGCGCGGCCACAAGTTCTCCAATTCGGTCGCGAAATACAGATGCTCCCTTGTTGACCAGGTCGGCTTCGAGGCCGTGCCCACAAGCCTCATGAAACAAAACTCCTCCCCCACCGCGTTCGATAACGACGGGAAGCTGTCCGCTGGGCGCGGGTCGTGCCGCCAATTTAGTTATGGCACGTCTAGCGGCACGTTGTGCCATGGCTTCAACATCGTGGTCATCGAACAACTCAAATCCAACCGTGTAGCCCACTGTTTCGCGTCCGGTTTGCAAACCTTGGTCGCCACTGGCGACACAGTTAACGGATAGCAGCGTGCGAGTTTGATCATCGGCTTGGAAGACGCCATCTGTGTTGGCAACAAGCACTTTGCGACGTCCCTCTGAGTATCGGACAGTCACTTGCGTTATGGCCGAATCTTGTTCGCGCGCAGCGGCGTCAGTTTGTTGTAAGAGTTCAACTTTGCGAGCTTTGGGAACCGATTCGGGCAAAATCTTCGCTCTAGTATCTGCGGTTCCACTTCCGCGAAGAGCAATAGGTGTGATTTGAGCTCCGCCTCGAGCTGCGGCTGCGGCCGCTCGGGCAGCTTCATGTAGACCGTTAGGCGATATATCGGAGGTATGGGCAAACCCAGTTGCATCTCCAACTGTGACGCGGATGCCGGCGCCTAAATCGCGACTAGAGACCATCGCCTCAACACGATTTTCGTCGTATTCAGCGGCACCGCTTTGTCTGTCTTCGACGAATACTTCGGCCCACTCTCCACCGTTGCTCACCGCTACGGAGAGCACATCTTGAATAATTTCGCGGTCCACCAACGGAGAATTCACGTTCACACTCATATCGGCCTCAATCGGGTCGGAGTTAACTTTGGCGACACAGTACCGTGATCAGCGGCAATTTGGCTTCTCTGGATTGCTAGTTCGGCCTATTCTTCGATCTCTCGTGTCACCTTCGAAATATCGCTCCTTTCGCCTACCCAGAACGGCATCTCTCGGACTTCGTCTCGTGGCGAGTTCTGTGATGCTCGTCTTGCTACTAACTCGATTCCCTGCCAGTGACCTTCAAGCCCGATGGCCAGAATGGAGGGGCACCAGTTGGTTCTGGCTGATCGCTGCTGTGGCAGCTTCCTTTTTAGCTTTCGGGCTGGCGTCGTTGCGTTGGCTCGAGGTGTGCAGAACTCTCGGCAACGATCTGAAGTTTTCTACCGTTTTCGGCTATTTCTTAGCTGGACAATTTGTTGGGAACTTTCTTCCGACCACGGTTGGCGGAGATATTTTGAGGGTGTCGCGCCTCGGCGCCGAAATCCGTGACCATTCGAGCGCTTTCGCTTCAGTCGTTATTGAAAGATTGACCGGCTGGCTGGTGCTTCCAGTCATTACGATTTTTGCTTTGGCGGTCCAGCCGAGTCTTATCGCGAGTCGCGCGGGGGTCGTAGCTCTACTGGGTGCGTTGGGGACTCTATTGCTTTTGTTGGTCTTAATCCTGATGGCCCAGCATCAAAGACTCGGTGGGAGAATCCGCGGTAACAACAGTCTTTCAACATCGTTGGCCGCTGTTCATCGGGGGCTAATCACCTATCGAAAAGTTCCAGCTTCAATGCTGCGTTTGCTGGCGGTCGCCCTTGCGTTTCAAACGTGTCTTATGACGGCAGTGATATGCATCGCGAATTCGATCGGCATAGACGTGGGTTTGCTGACGTGGATCGCGTTCGTTCCGATGGTGTTTATCGCGCAGGTGCTTCCAGTGGCGATTGGTGGGATTGGAGTTAGAGAAGCTGCATTGGTGTTGTTTCTTAATAGCTCTGGGGTGAGCAGCGGTCAGAGCGTGGTGTTAGGCCTGGCAATCTACGCTGTTACTCTCGTTGCAAGTCTTGCTGGTGCGGTGCCGTTTGTAGTTGGTGGCGGTCCCTCAGATATGGAGGAGCCACCTTGACCCCTGTCGAGTCCGTCGTCGACAAGAGGCGCTGGTGGAAAGAGGTCTTATTTGTCCTTGCCTTCTATGTGGTTTATGCGCGAATTCGTAATCAATTTGGATCCAATGGGCTCTTTGCGGCAACAACCACGACCGCTGCTGACAACGCTCGACTTGTCATCGATTTCGAGAGAAAGATCGGCCTGTTCTTTGAAGAACGTCTCCAAGGTGTCTTTCTGGAGTGGAGTTGGTTCCTTTGGTTTTGGAATGTCTTCTATGGCAGTCTTCACTTCGTTGTAACGATTGCAGCAGGAATTTTTTTGTATCGCCGGTTTCCTGCGCGCTATCTGAAGTACCGCACCGGTTTAGCTATAACCACCGCTCTGGGCCTTATAGGTTTCGCAACTTTTCCCCTCATGCCTCCAAGGTTGCTTTCGTCTCCGCCTCCCTACGGAGGCGCGATGACAGATTTTGCATTTGTTGACACACTTGCAATTCATGGGGGTCTGTGGTCTTTCGACTCGGGGACATTGCAGGCGATCTCTAATCAATGGGCCGCTATGCCAAGCCTGCATCTGGCTTGGGCGGCTTGGTGCGCCATCGCTCTAGTTCCTATCTTGAAGTCACCATGGGCTCGCGCCGCTATGTGGCTGTATCCGTTTGCGACCAGTTTCAGCATCGTGATAACAGCCAATCATTACTGGATAGACGGGCTCGCAGGGTTATTGGTTCTAGTTGCGGGTCTGCAGTGCGCCTCATGGATTTGGAAAATTCGAGGGTCCGCTGGCCATGTCATCTAGCTTTCAGCCGATAGTGTGACCGGTAATTCCCGGCAGCGAACAAATTCCCCATGCATATCGAAAAGATTCAAAGTCCCGCAGATCTGCGTGCGTTAGACCAAGAACAACTGGAAGAACTTTGCGTTGAGATTCGCGAGTTCTTGGTTGATGCCGTATCGAGAACCGGAGGTCATCTAGGGTCGAACCTCGGAGCGGTGGAATTGACGATCGCTGTGCATCGAGTGTTTGAGTCACCCAGAGATGTCATTCTCTGGGATACCGGACATCAGGCATACGTTCACAAGCTTGTTACAGGCAGGGCAGATCTTTTCTCCTCACTTCGTCAGCGCCATGGTTTATCCGGTTATCCGAGCAACGATGAGTCTGAGCACGACATAGTTGAGAACAGTCATGCTTCGACTTCATTGAGTTGGGCTTCGGGACTGTCCGCAGGATTTGATCTCACTGGCCACGAACATCGACAGGTTGTAGCGATCATCGGGGACGGTTCTATGACTGGGGGGATGGCATTCGAAGCCCTCAACAATCTCGGTCACTACGGACAGAGAGCGGTAATTATTCTCAACGACAACGGTCGCTCCTATGCGCCTACGGTGAGCAGATTGGCCACCGTTATGTCACGCCTGCGGCAATCACCGAACTATGTAAAAGGTCGACAAGCAGTAGTGAGCATTCTTGACCGCTTACCTCTGGGGGAAGAGGTCAAACGCGGTTTGTCTGGAGCAGCCGCAGCTATGCGAGAAATGTGGGAACCTCCGGCCTTTTTTGAAACGCTGGGTGTTAGGTACCTGGGGCCGATAGATGGACATGACATTGAGGCCCTCGAATCGGCATTGCGCGACGCTTCGTCATACGAAGACGGGCCAATTGTTGTTCACGTGCTTACAGACAAAGGCCGAGGCTACGCTCCGGCTGAAGATGACGATGAAAAGCACCTTCACGACATAGGGCTATTCGATCCGGCTACAGGTAATTCTTCATCTGCTTCAGGTAAGAGCTTCACTTCGGAATTCAGCAACTCCTTGCTAACAATCGCGGAGCGTCGTCCAGACGTTGTCGCTATAACGGCTGCTATGCCTGGTTCCACGGGGTTGCTTCCATTTCAACGGCGTTACCCAGATCGTTTCTTTGATACTGGTATCGCTGAACAGCACGCCTTGACATCAGCTGCCGGCATGGCGCGGGCTGGCCTTCGCCCCTTTGTAGCTATCTATTCCACTTTCCTCGCTCGCGGATTCGATCAAGTGATGTACGACATTGGCCTTCATGGGCTTCCGGTCGTCATTTGCATCGACAGGGCTGGGGTAACGGGACCTGATGGCGCCTCCCACCATGGTCTTCATGACATTGCGATGTATGCGCGAGTTCCCGGGATGACTATCTTCTCTCCCTCCTCGCTTCAGGAGCTACCGGTCATGATGAACCAGGCCCTCCAAATGAGTGGGCCTGTCGCCATTCGGTGGCCACGTGGTAGTGCTGATGAGTCAACTGTCATTGGGCAGGGGCTAACCGCTCGACTGGTACGAGATGGCGAAGACGTCGCAATTTTGGCGGCAGGGAAGATGCTCAGGGCAGCAACTAATGCAGCTGAGCTTCTCGCCGAAGAAGGTGTTGATGCGGCAGTGTGGGATCCCAGATTGCTGAAACCAGTTGACAAAGAGATGATCCGTGCGGTTATCGGTCGATCTTTGGTGGTCACTGTTGAAGATGGCAGCAGAATGGGCGGGTTCGGCAGCGTCGTCGCCGACGCTCTACAACGACGTTCAGGACCTATTCCTCGGTTGTTGCAATTGGGGATTCCAGATGACTACCTGCCCCATGGAGAGGCCGACGAGTTGCATGCTGAGTTAGGTCTTGACGCAGCTGGGATTGCTGCTGAGATTGTCAAGGTGCACAAATCAGATCACAGCTAGTGGTCAGATTAGTGAGCCACATTGCTCGTAACGCGCAACGACCGTTCATTCACATGGCCTGAATGAACGGTCGTTGAAGTTTTTGTAAGTCGGCTGTGATTTATCCGATCTCGGATCCGACGACGGATACGAACGAGACGCAGGCCCCAGGTTGGCCTCCCAGATTGTGGGTCAAACCAAGAGTTTTGTCCGAGTCGATTTGACGCTCGGGAGGCGCTTCACCTCGAAGTTGCAGCCAACACTCAAACAACATTCTCAAGCCTGACGCACCGATTGGATGCCCGAAGCTTTTCAGGCCTCCATCTGGGTTCACCGGGAGGTCGCCGTCAAGGTCGAAAGTTCCATTAAGAGCTTCTTTCCAAGCCGTGCCTTCCTCTGCAAATCCAAGGTCCTCCATGAGGACTAGTTCCGTCGGGGTAAAGCAGTCGTGTACCTCAGCCATAGCTATTTGACTACGAGGATCATTGATGCCCGCCTGCTTGTATGCCTCCTCTGCCGAGGCGCGTACTTCGCGGAATGTGGTGTAGTCATAGCTCGGGTCGAGAGCTCCCGTTGCTGGCCCGGAGGAGAAACTCAGTGCCTTCACATATAGGGGTTTATCGGTGTAGCGGTGTGCGTCTTCGGCGCGGACTATTACGGCTGCCGCGGATCCGTCGCTGACGCCTGAGCAGTCAAAGATTCCCAGCGGTCCGGCTACTAGAGGAGAACCTGCAATAGTTTCTTTGGCTACTTCCTTTCGGAACTGTGCCCGAGGATTTAACGCACCATTTTTGTGGTTCTTCCAAGCGATCCGAGTCAAAACCTCTTTCATGGTTTCGTCGTCAAGACCGTGTTTGTGTGCATAAGCCGGGGCCAGCAGGCTAAACGTCGCGGGTGCCGTTAATGACGAATCGGTGCCGTCGCTTGGGGGTCGGCTACCTGTGAGTCCCGAATAACCACTGTCTTTTAACTTTTCGACCCCAATTGCCATGACTACGTCGTACGCTCCAGATGCAACTGCGTAGCAAGCATTTCTGAACGCTTCTGATCCCGTGGCGCACATATTTTCCAGTCGGCTAACGGGCTTATAGTCGAGCTGTAATGGTTTCGAAAGCGTTAATCCGGAAACTCCTGATCCCATTGTGCCTAACCAAAATGCATCAATGTCATCTTGACTCACCCCTGCCGAGGCGTACGCTTCATGTGCCGCGTCGACGAGCATGTCGTCGGCGCCCTTATCCCAGTGCTCGCCGAAGGTTGTACAACCCATACCGACGATTGCGACCTGGTCTTTTATGCCATGTGAGGCCATGTCACTATTCCTTTGTTGTGTACTAACAGTTTGCTTGATGAGAACGTATCCATGCACGGATACTTGGTTTTTCCGCTCATTCCGAGAGCGGGCGAGCTTTCCAGAAGTAATTATGGATTCCGTCTGCGGTAAATAGGCGCCGGAAGGTCATTTGGACCCGATCTCCGATCTTGACCTCATCTGGATCCACATCGGTCATTTCTGCTTGGAACCTTCCTCCGCCGTCGAAGTCGATGACAACCGCGACGGTTGGGGGCGACAGCGAGAAGGCTAGATAGTCGACCGTGAAGGTAGCGATGGTTGCTGGTACATCTGCCATTCTCACGCGTTCCATATCATCAACTGCGCCACCGTCCATTGATACTCGCATCGGCGGAAGATGAATCGCTCCAGAGGAGCGGTCGCGGGATCCGACGAATGCATATTTCCAATCTTCCGAGCGGAATGCCGGCGGAGCACCTGGACGATCCGGATCTGGACGTCTGGGTGGTTCCCGATCAAGAAATCCGCGCCAAGTGAGGTACAGGTTGTAGTCAATACTGTCGCTGCCATTTTCAATCTGCGATTCAACGGTGGCGGCTGGGCTGTAGTCAGCAATCGCTGGGGTCGTTTGCAGAACAGCTGCATATGCGCCATCAGCCAAATGCACGCAAAGGATGGTCTCCCCAGGTGCCGCTTGATCCAAGGCCGAGGCAAGTAAGAGCGGTAGTTGCGCGGTTCCTGAATTTCCGATTCGGCTGGTGAGGTCATCTACGAGTTTGTCGCCAGCGATTTTTGCCAGACCTCTGACAGCTCGGGCATGGAGACCAGCGATGATCACCTTGTCGATGTCTTCTAAGCCAACGTTTGCGTTCTTGGTAGCGCGTTCGATTGCGTCGTTCGCCAGTGTGAGGTAGGCCTGCTCCCCGAAACGTTCTTCCCAGATTCGACTGGCGCTTTCTCCTGGTAATCGATACCGGTCCAAGAATTCACCCGTAGATGCAGCAACACCCAACGCTTGAGCAATAACTGGGGCATCTTCGTCATCTCCAAACAACAGGGCCGCTGCGGCGTCACCGCCACCACTTTCATCGTTACTAGTTGGGTTACCGGTTCTGAGGTCTGAAGCAACCGCCATTGAAATCCCGGAGGTTCCCATAGCTCCACGAATCGCGGCTTCGGCTGATCGCGCTGCACCTCCGGCGTCAACGGCCCAGGTCTCTTGAGGAAGGTCCAGTGCCGCCTGGATAGCAGTGGCGTTGGTTTTGTCTAGGTACGCCGGGTTAGCAGTTGCAAACCAAATCGATAACGGAGTGATACCGGTTGCGTCCAGGGCACTCCGAGCAGCCTCTACACCCATTGTCGTGGTGTCTTCGTCGTAGCTTGCGACAGCGCGGTGGCCTCGACCGCCGCCTGCACCCATAACGGCAGTAATCTTTGACCTATCTAGACGGTAGTAGGGCACATAAGTGCCGTATCCGATGATGCCTCTCACTTCGCCCCCAAGATGTTTTGGTGTTCAGAGTCTATGCGGCTCGTGATCAGGGACGCTATCTGACAACACGCCTAACGGTTAGGTGGCTGCGAAATAGGGGTTTTCACCCGAGGTGTGATCTGTGATGTCGAGGACGTGTTCGACGCCCTCAACAAGTTCGGTCAAAGTTTTTTCGATTCCGGCGGTAACTGTCGCATTGGCCATTCCACAACCCTGGCAACCACCACCGAGTTTGACGAAGACGGTTGATCCTTCGACTCGCACAAGTTCTGCGTAGCCGCCATGCGCGGCTATCGATGGGTTAATTCTTTTCACCAATACCTCTTGAACCTGTTCTTCCACAGTCCCGGACAAGTCGAGAGTGGCGTTAGGTCCAAGATCGGGGCGATTTGGGTTACGCAAGACTAAGCCAGGTTGATTCGAGTTACTCGGTAGATCGAGTGTGGCTCCTTCCAGTTTCGCTACATCCCGACTTGGAACCAGCACTGTGAGGCCTTGGCCAACATGAATGGGTAAATCATCGGAGTCTGCTTCTCCCATGACTTCGAAGGCGAGATCGTAGGAGTAGTCGACTCCTTGTGTTCCAACGACCTCAATCCGCAAAGCAAGTTGATCCGCGTCTTCTTCACCGGCGCGCAACTCAAGCACCTTTTCTAGCGCTGACTCTGTGACGTTTACGATTTGTCTTTCAGACATACTTCCAGCTTACAGAGGACTGAGACCCACAACATAGGACAGGTAGGCCTCGGGAGAGTAAGGTCCGGAGCCAACCTAGTTCCTTTGTCGGGAAGATTGATGAGTGAGGATTCATGACATTTCGAGCAGTGCTGTTAACCCAGGAGGAAAAAGCAGTTACAGCAGAGGTCACGGATTTAGACGATGACCAGCTGCCTGAAGGAGACGTTTCGGTTGAAGTGTCTTACAGCACTTTGAATTACAAGGACGGGATGATTCTAAATGGTGTCGGGCGACTTGTCCGCGACTACCCGCACGTGCCGGGGATAGATTTCTCGGGGGTTGTTAGCGCTTCCACCGACCCTCGTTATAGCGAGGGCGACCGCGTTGTTTTGACGGGATGGAGGGTCGGAGAGGTCCATTGGGGTGGATACTCCGAAAAGGCTCGGGTCAATGCCGACTGGCTTGTCAAACTCCCGGAAGGGATTTCAGAACTGGATGCAATGGCAGTTGGTACCGCAGGGCTGACTTCAATGTTGGCCATGCAGGCGCTCGAGGACCACGGTATTGGTTCGGCTCCAGTCCTCGTAACGGGTGCCGCCGGTGGCGTTGGAAGCGTGGGGGTTCACCTTTTAAGCCAGGCGGGGTACGAGGTCGCGGCGTCAACAGGTCGGCCAGAAACAAGTGATTACTTAAATAATCTTGGCGCCTCTCAGATCGTGGCTCGAGATGAGTTAAGCGAGCCAGCATCGGGACCACTTTCGTCTGAACGGTGGGGCGGGTGTATTGATGCTGTCGGTGACACGACTCTCGCCCATGTGCTCACAGAAATGCAGTACGGGGCAAGCGTGGCGGCGTGTGGTCTAGCTGGCGGCAATGCTCTAGACACAACCGTTATTCCTTTCCTTCTTCGAGGCGTCAATCTTCTGGGTATCGACTCTGTGATGTGCCCATTCGAAAAGCGAGAGTCAGCTTGGGCTCGCCTGGACGAGTTGCTCGACCGGGATGTCCTGTCCGCAATGACAACTGTGGTGGGGCTGGAAGAAGTCCCAGCTTTGGGTTCGGAGATCCTCGCTGGCAAAGTTCAAGGCCGCACTGTAGTCGACGTACGGAATTAGTAAATCAAACCCGGCTATTCGGATCTCTCAACATAGGGATATGAGGAATGCCGTCTTCTAGGAATTCAGGCCCGGTCTGGGAGAAACCAAGTTCGGTGTACCAATCGTGCAGGTACGACTGTGCAGAAAGCACCCAGGGTCCTTCGGTGACGCTCATGACGTGGTCAATTAATCGCTTGCTCAGCCCTTTGGATCGAACATCCACTCTCGTGACGACGCGACCAATCCTGTAGCAACCATCTTCGCGGATCAACCGTAAATATGAGGCGATACCCGCTTCATCGTCGATCCAATAATGGGTTGCCTGAGCATCGAGATTATCGATTTCAGAGTAAGCACATTCTTGTTCTACGACGAAGACTTCGACTCGTAAGCGCAAGATGCTGTAGAGACGCTCCGTCGATAGTTCAGGGAAAGAAGCAGCCTGTATCTCGCTCATAACGCAGCAACCAGCGCTGAAAATCCAGCCAACACCATCGCTGCCGACACGATGACCGCCGTCCAATGAACTATGGGGCGCCTATGCCGTAACGGTCGCAATTCGCCGTTGTGGTCGTGTGTACGTCGGCTCATAGGGGGCAGAGTAGCGGAGCAGTTACGCGCGTCTCTCCATCTCTTCTGATATCTCAAGCCATCTTTGCTCTGCTTGCTTTAGGAGCTCAAGTGTCGTCGCGAGCAACTCGGAGATTTCTTGACGAGATTCGTAGGACAACTCTTTGTCATCGAGCAATGATGCGTATTCGTCACGCTGTGTCTCACAGTTTTCAAGTTTCCCTTCGACATCGCTGAGGAGATGTCGCAGCGTTGACATCGACCTTCCCGATGGGGTGTTTCTCTTGACGCGACTTGGGGCGCTCCGCTTTAGGCTCGGCGAGTCGTTTTTCGAACCCTCCCATACCGCCTCCCCCAAACCTAAGGGGATGAGGCCCTCTTCGCCGATGGCAGCCACGTGTTCAGCGACTCGCTCGAGGAATACGCGGTCGTGGCTGACTACGACAAGAGCTCCTTTAAAGTCATCAAGCCAACCCTCGAGTGCCCGAAGCGTGTCTATGTCGAGGTCGTTTGTTGGTTCATCTAACAGAAGCACGTTCGGTTCCTCCGCGAGAACTGCCAGTAACTGAAGTCGTCTCTGTTCGCCTCCCGAAAGAGTTTCTATGCGAGCGCGATGGGTGGCGGATTCGAACCAGAATTGGCGCAATAACGCTGACTGGTTGTGGTCTAAACGCGATCCTGGGCCGGCGATCACTTCCTCAACTGTTAGTTCCTGATCAAGTGACTCTCCCATTTGATCGAAGTATCCGACGCGTACGGTGGACCCATAATCCACCGTGCCTTGGTCGGGAATCACATAACCAGCAATTACATTCAAAAAGGTTGACTTGCCTGAGCCATTAGGGCCGACGATACCTAAACGCTCGTTGGGTGCAAGCTTCAGGGTGACACGCCGCAACAAGGTTTCTCCTTGGACGGAGACGGATACCTCTTCGATATCGACCACTTTCTTGCCTAGACGCTGTTGACCGAACGCGTTTAAAGCGAGGGCACGTTCTCTTGCATCATCTTCTTCATCGACGTGAAGTGTTTTATGGGCTACAGCCAATCGCGATTTTGGCTTCCGTCGTCGAGCACGAGCCCCTCTTTGTAGCCATGCTAATTCTTTGCGCGCAAGAGTGAGTCTGGTCGCCTCATCGCGCTCGGCTTTCCGATTTCGGTCGGCCTGAGACGTTAAATGAGCTTCATATCCTCCATCTGTTACAAATGAGCCAGTAGCTGTTAGCTCAACTGTCTTGGTTGCAACTTGCTCAACTAGTTGTCGATCATGGGAAACGAAGATCACGCCGCCAGAAAAGCTTTGAAGGACAGCTTCTAGATATTCAATTCCCTGAAAATCCAAGTGATTCGTTGGCTCATCAAGAAGCAGCAGATCGGCACTTTTGTCTTTGAGTGCCATTGCCAGCGCGACCCGTCTTTGTTCGCCTCCCGACAGAATTGAGACCGGACGCTCAGCGACGCCCGTCAAGCCGAAGCGATCCATGGCGGCTTTAGCTTCCCAACTGTCGCCCAACAGATCGCCTACGGTTCCGTGTCCTAGACTCGGGCGTTGCAGAAGCAGCGACAGCCTGAGATTTTGGCGACGGCGAATGAGGCCTCGGTCCGCAATTTCGACACCTGCAAGAACCGCTAGGAGGGTCGATTTTCCAGCGCCGTTTATGCCGAGTACGGCCACTCTTTCTCCTTCTTTGACCGTAAAGGAAAGTTCGGAAAAGAGGTCCTTGTTAGGAAATCCCATGGATATATTGCTGACGTCCAGGAGATTCATGGTCTAGGGGAGAAACTCTCAGGGACGGTTCATGTTCGGACAAGCTTCCACTTCAACCTGCCCTTGTCGTCCTCAAGTCGCACTTCAATAGTGGCTTGGGCGCCGCTGTCTACGCGGGTAGCAACACAGTTGAAGGAACTTCCAATCGGGGCAACCAAATATTCGTCGTCACCACAGTCGACCATCACATCAAAGCCAACTTCGTAGGTAACTTCGCTCGCAAGAAGCGCTTCGGTGTTGACCAGTTGCAGCGGATGGTGTTTGTGCACGTAGTTGTATTGTCCTTGGGCATCAATGATCCGAACTTGGAGTTCGTAGTATTGGCCCGCGACTTCGCTGGCGCAGATGAACACTGACTCAGGTGTTTCTACTATGTCTTCCGGGCAGTCAACTAGCCCGAGTTCAACTGGGAGGATGTCGCTTCCTGCCTTATCTTGAAGTTCTCGTTCCAGGTGCGTCTGATCTTGACCTCCGCCACACGCCACAGTAAACGCGACGATTGCGAGCAGCGCCCAGATCAATCGTGGTGTTCTTAACAGCTGCATTATTTCCTGGTCACCCCAGCTCGGTTGGGTTGACACTACTCCTCATCTGATGCACACATGGAACGCTCCGTCGAGTTCAAATAAATGGCTTCTCTTGGTAGCGCCCAAAAACATCTGCGAGCGTGTTCATGATCTCTCCTACAGTCGCCCGCGTTCTTACGGTGTCGATGAGGGGCAGCATCAAGTTTGCATCGGTCTCAGCGGCTCGACTGAGAGCGACTAGTGCATTATCAACGGCTTGTTGGTCTCGGTCGCTCTTCACTGCCTGGAGATTCTTGATCTGCCGTTGTTCATCTTCGTTGGTGATTTTCAGCAACTCGATTTGATCTTCTTCGTTTCCTTCAGTGAAGTCGTTGACCCCAACCACAATCCGTCGGCCAGCGTTTATTTTCTTTTCGAATTCGTATGCCGCGTCTGCGATGTTGCCCTGGTACCAACCTTCGTCAATCAATTCGAATGCTCCTTCAAGCATTGAGCCGTTACCAGTTTCGGCAATATGAGCGAACATCGATTCTGCTTCAGCTTCTAAACGGTCAGTGAGTTCTTCCAAAAACCAGCTCCCGCCCAGCGGGTCGACCACATCAGTCACACCTGTTTCGTGGGCGATGACCTGTTGGGTGCGCAAAGCGATGCGTGCCGCTTTCTCAGTTGGCAACGCGAGTGCTTCGTCCATCGAGTTGGTGTGGAGGCTCTGCGTGCCGCCGAGAACCCCAGCAAGGGCCTCTATTGCCGTCCTGGCAACATTGATTTCGGGTTGTTGTGCCGTCAGAGAAACCCCGGCGGTTTGGGTATGGAAGCGAAGCATCATTGACTTTGGGTCCTTAGCCCCGTAATGGTCCTTCATCCATCGGGCCCAGATCCTCCGAGCAGCTCTGTATTTGGCTATTTCTTCGAAGAAGTCGATGTGTGCGTTAAAGAAAAAGCTCAGTCTGGGTGCGAATTCGTCAACTCCTAGACCTCGTTGTTTTGCTGCTTCCACATAAGCAAAACCGTTGGCAAGGGTGAATGCCAGTTCCTGTGCCGCTGTAGATCCTGCTTCTCTAATGTGGTAGCCACTGATCGAGACTGAATTCCATCGAGGCATCTCGTTTCTCGCGAATTCGATGGTGTCTGCAACAAGGCGCATCGAGGGTCTCGGCGGGAAGACCCATTCTTTCTGAGCCTGATATTCCTTGAGAATGTCGTTTTGAAGCGTCCCGCCTAATCGACTTCTAGCGGCGCCTTGCTCTTCCGCATTGGCAACAAACATCGCCCAGATCGGTGCTGCCGGAGCGTTGATGGTCATGGAAGTCGTGGTCTTTTCAAGGTCAATCTCGTTATACAGAAGGCGCATGTCTTCGATGCTGTCGACCGCAACGCCGCAACGTCCTACCTCTCCTACCGAGAGCACATCGTCGCTATCGAGACCCATGAGAGTCGGCATGTCAAAGGCCGTTGACAGACCGCCGCCGCCAGCTGAAAGGATTTCTTTAAATCTGGTGTTTGTATCCTCCGGAGTGCCGAAGCCAGCAAACATTCGCATGGTCCACAAGCGGCCGCGGTACCCACTGGGATGTACCCCACGCGTATAGGGGTACTGTCCAGGCCATCCTATGGACTCAGCCGGATCACTATCCCTGGGTGCATATAGGGGGTCAACGGGAAGACCACTCATTGTTTCGTAATCCACGTCGCGGATTTCTCCGGCTTCGTATTCCTCTTGCCATTGCTCTCGCGTCACAATTTTCTCCAATAGGCGAATCGAGATTTGAGCATGCTCAGTCTAGGCGGGCGTCACCGCGGTGACCTAGATGATCTAGGGGTCCTTGACCTGAACCCAATTTCCAATCAACGGCACCTCTAACCCCTGCCGCGGTAAACCTTTGAGCATTTTGTACTGACTGAGCTATTGGTTGGCCCTTAGCGAGAGAGGCGGCTATGGCTGCGGAGAGGGTGTCTCCGCTACCTCTGACGTTCTTGGTTTTGTAGCGTTCCGATTCAATCTTGATGATCTCGCCTCGGTGTGCGATTACGTCAATCATTGAGTCTGCGCTTCGTCGGCCTCCGGTGATGAGAACAACTTCTGGCCCCATGGCGGCTAACTCGAGTGCTGCGTCACAGATCTTGTCGATGTCATCGGTTGGTTCGGCACTTAGCAGATGCATAGCTTCCAGGTGATTAGGGGTGACGATCAGTGCCCTAGAAATTAATTCTTGACGAATGATCCGGATGAGGTCTGGCGGGTAGAGCAACTCGCCGTGACGGTCGACTATCACCGGGTCTATCACCAACTGTGGCAAGGCACCTTCGTTAGCGATCTGCGCTACGAGCCGGATGTTCTCCTCAGAAAATAGCAAACCAGTTTTCACTGCTTTGACATCAAAGTCGTCCAATACGGCTTCAATTTGCGACTTCAATTCTTTCTGCGGTACGGATAACACAGAACGAAGTTCTTCTGTGTTCTGGGCTGATACGGCTGTAAGAGCACAAACTCCGTGCACTGAATGAGCGGCGAACGTCCTTAGGTCTGCTTGGAGACCCGAACCACCTCCTGAATCAGAACCCGCGATTGTTAGCGCCACTGGTGGTTCAGCCATGAGCTTGTTGTAGCAGATACAGCACCATTTCCTTGCCTAATGTGGAGACGTGACGGATCAGTCAATGACTGTTGGGATAATTGCCAACCCTGTATCGGGACGTGACATCCGTCGTGTCGCTGCACGTGGAGGAATCTCTAGTGCTGAGGACAAACGAAACCGAATTGCGCGTGCCGTTATTGGTGCGGTGGCCGGAGGAGCTACACATATCGTGGCCATGAAGGAGCCATTCGGGATTGCTAGTGGTGCTCTAACAGACCTGCCGGTACAGGCTGAGTTGGAGATTCTTGACGTCGGAGCGCGGGTTGACCCCACAGACACGGTGCGCGCAGCCCTAGCGATGAGAGACCGCGGGATTAAAGTCGTGATTACGTTGGGAGGCGATGGCACAAACCGAACCATTGCGCGCGTATGGCCCGACGCGACGTTGGTACCGATGTCCACTGGCACAAATAATGTTTTTCCGTCCCTCGTCGAACCGACCGTAGCGGGAGCAGCAGCCGGATTGGTAGCTACCCAAAAAGCTGACGAAGACGCTGTGGCGCCCAGATCTAAGATGATTCATTTGACCTTGGCCGATGGTTCGGAGGATGTGGCTCTTATCGACGCAGCTACGCTCGCTAACGATTTCGTTGGCAACCGGATGCCTGTTGACCCAAATAACTTGCGCCAGCTAGTGGTGTCTTCGGCGAGGCCTGACACGATCGGTGTTTCATCTGTGGCGGGCCTACATGCGCTGTGTCTTCCTCAAGACGATGCTGCGATCCTGGTGACCTGCGGCGCGGGCGGAGCATTGACCAATGCGCCGATAGCTCCGGGTTTATATCAGCAAGTTCCGGTTCTCGAGGTAGAACGAATCGATCTCAAAGAAGAGATCGAACTCATCGGTCCTTCAACTCTTGCTTTTGACGGTGACCGAGAGCACCAGATTCAAGCCAATACCGCTGTTAGCGCAGTCGTTCGTCGCGATGGACCGAGAGTGGTCGACGTCGGCCGCACACTCGAGGTGGCTGCTTCTGAAGGAGTTTTTGTCCTCACATAATGCACTAGTGAGAGTCAGTTTTTTGACGATGCCGCATACCAACGCTTAGAGCCCACTTCATAGGGTTCGGGCCTCGAACAGCGGTTCAGCATCAAGCTCTCGCATCGAAAGGGGAAGTTCGTTTCGGACCCGCAGGTGGAAAGTTCGATCATCTTCAAGGCTGTATGGGTAAGCAGGACCAGAAGCGCGAAAGAGAGGGACATGCAGTGCTCGAGCGTCGGGAGGCCCAGGGCGATCATGCTGGACAAGAACTTCGTCGACTGCTTCCCCATTGTCAACAATTCGATACGGCCTCACCACCCCTCCTCGGGTGGCCTTACCTTCCGATGATTTTGCTACCGGCACTACCGGTTCATATGTTCCTGATCTACGCGCGACGGCTACTAATTTATAAACCATGCCTGCCGTAGCGTGACCTGAGCCAACCACCAGTTGGGTTCCAACTCCGTAGCCATCAATGGGATGATTGGCCAGTTCAGCGATTCGGTATTCGTCAAGGTCTCCTGAAACCACAATCCGAGTCGACTCTGCTCCATTGTCGTCGAGCTTCTTTCGAGCGCGTAGGGCTTCTTTTGCCAGGTCGCCTGAATCGATGCGAATGGCGCCAGGGACTCCACCGAGTCGTTTAGCAGCAGCCAACGCTCGGTCGATGCCTGTGTCTATTTCGTAGGTGTCGACCAACAGTGTGGTTTCAAGTCCGTGAGCTTCTATTTGTGCCTCAAACGCAGACTCTTCGTCATCATGTGCCAAGGTGAACGCGTGAGCTGACGTCCCGGCCGTTGGTACACCAAAACGTATGCCAGCCTCCATGTTTGACGTGGTGTTGAAACCGACGAGCCAAGCCGCTCTAGCCGCGGCGACCGCTGCCTCTTCATGGGTTCTCCGACCCCCCATCTCGATTAGATGTCGACCATTGGCGGCATCGTGCATACGCGCGGCTGCAGACGCAACTGCACAGTCATGGTTGAGAACCGATAACACCAAAGTTTCAAGGAGCAACCCAGCTCCGAATGAACAATCGACTCGAAGTACGGGGCTTCCTGGGACATAGAGGTCGCCTTCGCGATAACTCCACACTTCGCCTTCGAATCTGAAAGTTTCAAGATGTTCAAAGAGTTCGTCGCTGAAGCGACCCAAGCCAGCTAGATAGTCAATTTGATCAGCTGAGAATTGGAAAAGGGCAAGTTGTTCCGCCAGACGCCCGGGTCCAGCGACGACACCGTATCCGCGTCCTTGTGGCAGCCGTCGAGCAAAAACTTCAAAGGTGGCCTGACGAGAGGCCACCCCGGACCGCAGCGCAGCGTCGAGCATGGTCAACTCGTAGAGGTCGGTCATTAAGGCTGTACCCATGACTCCAGCATGCTTCATGAGATGGGTCAAAGGAAAGAGAGTTTCGTGCCTAGCTGTCCCTTTTCACTTGATGCGGGCTCAAAAGACTGTGCTTTGGGCATTATTCCAGCCACACTCCTGATATGGCATTAAAGACTTCAACTCGGTCCGAGATTGCACCTTTTTATGTAATGGAGGTGATGCGTTCAGCCGCAGAGCAAGAAAAAATGGGCCAGGAGGTTCTTCACCTCGAGGTGGGGCAGCCCTCAACACCCGCGCCCACCGAGGCTAGGAAGCGAGCCGTAGACGCTATTCAAAATGAAATCCTCGGCTATACGTCGGCTCTCGGGTTAGACCCTCTCCGTGAACGAATTAGTTCCCATTACCGAGATTGGTATCAAGCAGAGGTGCCTTCTTCTCGCATCGCTGTAACGGCTGGAGCAAGTGGGGCATTCACGTTAGCTTTTTTGGCTTGCTTCGAGCCTGGCGACCGTGTTGCGGTACCAACACCCGGGTATCCCTGTTATCGCAACGTCTTACGCGCTCTGGAAGTCGAAGTCGTTGATATCCCTGTCGGACCCGAGACACGTTTTCAGCCTTCGCCCAGCGATCTCGAAACGGTGGGGCAGTTGCAGGGCTTGGTGGTCGCTAGCCCTTCAAATCCGACGGGCACCATGCTGTTAGAGGGAGAGCTGCTCAATCTGATCTCTTGGTGCCGCTCCCAAGAAGTTCGGCTTATATCTGACGAGATTTACCACGGGATCACTTATGGGGATCCAGCCCCCACTGCGGCATCACATTGGGACGAAGCTGTAGTGGTGAATAGTTTCTCCAAATATTTCTCTATGACCGGCTGGCGCGTCGGCTGGCTGGTCCTCCCTGAATATTTGGTCTCACCTGTGGAACGTTTAGCGCAAAACGCTTTCATAGCCGCGGCTTCTGTCTCTCAGCACGCGGCACTTGGCGCTTTCGAAAGCGGAGAGGAGTTAGAAGCGAATCTTCAACGTTACGCCCAAAATCGGGAAATTCTGTTAGAGGGTCTACCACTAGCCGGAATTGATCAGCTCGCTCCTGCGGACGGGGCGTTTTACATTTGGGCACAGGTCGACCATCTATGTGACGACAGCCAAGAATTAGCGAAAATATGGCTAAACGATCTTGGGATCGCGGTGACCCCGGGAATCGACTTTGATCCCGCTAACGGACATCGATTCATTCGATTCTCTTTCGCTGGGTCTAGCGAAGAAGCCCAAGAATCTGTAACCAAATTGACCCAGTGGGTCTCATCACAGACGTAGCTGATGGGATCTAAGAGACGGACTCAAATTTTGGTCACACTGATCTCATTAATTATCGGGTCTTGGATCATTTGGGCCATTGGAGCCATCGTTAACTGAGCTCAGCTTGCTCAGTACCAGGCCTCAGTAACGCTTTGGAGAACGGACAATCTTCCAATTCACTCTTTGGTTGCGACGGCGTTGGGGGTCACATTCATCTTGGGCTGATAACGGTCGGCCTCAACTTCACTCTGGTTTCCTGCAAACAATTTCCTAAGCTCTTCGCGACATGAGTTACAGGGTCCATAGAACCTCTCTCGAACGGACCCCGTGCATCGCGGACAATTGAATTCGGTCTCTTCATCATTCGAAGTCATTTGCGCATGATGGCATCCCTGGTGCTGTAATTGGGGAATGGAGTCTGGATGACACGGAAACAATTAGTGGATGCTTGTTTGACTCAGCCAGAAGCTGTTGAAGACTTCCCTTTCGGCGATCATGTTTCAGTGTTCAAAGTTGGGGGAAAGATGTTCGCTTTGCTTCCGGCTCGTTCCGACCATCTCTCATTAACGATTAAATGCGATCCAGAACGAGCAGAATCGTTGAGGCGAAAATATTCTGCAGTTCGCGCCAGCAATTTCCATAAGAAGCATTGGAACAGAGTTTTCCTCGATGGCTCTATCGCGATGGCGGAAATTGAGGAATGGATCGAAGACAGCTACGACCTCGTTGTCGACAATCTTCCGAAAGCACTGAAGTTACGTCTTCAAGGGCAAGTCAAGGGTCTCAGCTAGTTCCGTTGCAAGGATTGGTGTTGGCGCACCCGGTCGACACAGTGAAATGACTGGCGCCCTCGTTTGATAACGAGGGCGCCTGTTTGCACCTGGGATGTTGTGCCTGACGAAGGGTCAGGGCTTTTGCGCGAGGACCGACACGCACATCACCAAGCCGGATGGTCCGGATTTGGAGTCGCCACCTCTTCCTCATATACGGGAAGGAGGCTTCCTCCCAAGTTGGCAGGTCGCCTCAGCGTCCGACCACCTCCAGAGTCCTCTTAAGTAACGGCATTGTATGGACCACCTCCTTTCTCTGGTGAACAGATGTTGACACATTCGGTCAGCGCGAGGGTGGCAGCTAGAAACGAAAGTTCAACGGTCTAGGTTTCTTGCACCGCGTCTCGAATCGCTTGTGATACTGCCAGCGCCCCTAGATTTGCAACCTGGTCGGGAATCGCTGTGATTTTTTGAGTGGAGAGCATGAAAAGGGCGTCGCCGTCAACAGATGTGTGTGGTGGATCAATGGTGCGCGCTATCCCGGTATGAGATAAGTCAGCGACACGACAAGCTTCGGCTTTAGTTAGTCGAGCGTTGGTGACTAAACAACCGATTGTCGTATTTGCCTTTTCTTCACCGGCTTCCCAGCCGGCTACTTCTTCGATTGATACGGCCGGATAACGCGGCGCCTCTGGGGCTGCTGATGATCCCGCAAGTACTGTTCCGTCAGGGTTTAACACATCGCCGAATGCATTTACTGCGACAATCGCACCGACGAGAAGCTCTCCAGATTGAACGATGCTTATCCCCTGACCGCCAGGGGCGGAATATGCGCGGCCTGCCGCCTTGCCGACTGTGCAGCCCCTACCTACACCTATGCGTCCAGAACTCGGTTCAGCCGTGGTCGCAGTCTCACAAGCCATCCAACCGGAAGTGGGACCTGGCCGAGGATTATCAGGGCCAGTGAGATCAAATACGACGGCTGCGGCCACCACCGGCACTACGGCGGATGCCAACTCAAGACCTCTGTTGTTTTCCACACACCATTGAGCAACGCCATCTGCAGCGGCTAAACCAAAAACGCTGTTGCCACATAGGACAACAGCATGGCACTCGTCTCCCGAACCGGTCGGTCCCAATGCAGCGGCTTCGCGAGTACCTGGAGCACCGCCCCGAACCGCTATCGCACCTAGCGAGCCTTTGGGTGGGAGGATCACCGTGACTCCTGTCGCGTTTTCTTCGTCGGTCCAACACCCCACCATGACGTCTTCGATTCCTAGTGCCATATGTCGCCTTTATGTTTTCGCGCGCACTAGAAAGGTTACGGTGCCTGAAGGTCACACTATTCATCGGTTGGCTAAAGATTTGCGCTCGGACCTGGTTCAGGGACCGGTTAGCGCAAGTTCTCCCCAAGGTCGCTTTAACCGCGGAGCTTCGCTGCTAAACGGAAAGCTTCTTTCGAACACCGAAGCGTGGGGCAAACATTTGTTCCTTCGTTTTTCCGGCGAACTGATCTTGCATATCCACCTGGGATTGATCGGGAAACTCAGACCACAACCTCTTGATGGTTCACCGTCTGAAACGGTTCGTCTTCGCTTAGAAGGAAAGCAGGCTTGGCATCTCACCGGTCCGCAAAAATGTGCATTGATCGCGACCGAAGAATTCATTTCGATAACCGACGCTCTAGGACCAGATCCGCTTCGGCGAGGAAGCCGATGGGAAGACTTCGCTGTCGCGTTGGCAAAAAAGAAAACTCCTATCGCAATTTCATTACTAGACCAATCGGTGATCGCTGGTATTGGCAACGTCTATCGGGCAGAGTTTCTTTTCTTGCTCGGTATTCATCCCGAACGCCCTTCTTGTGATCTCGAACCGGGTCAGATAGAAGATCTTTGGGCTTTATCGGTTTCCCAATTACGACAAGGAGTTCGTCTAAACCGCATCGTCACGGTCAGTCGAGAAGATGCTGGTCGACCACCTGGGCGCCTTAAGCCCAAGGATTCTTTGTATGTCTACAAGCGGGAGGGACAGCCGTGTCGACGATGCGGTTCTCCAATTAGGATCAGCCAGTTTGCCAGCAGAAGTTGTTGGTGGTGTGACCGTTGCCAAAGCAGGTAATGGCGGAATCAATCGTCTATGTGTCAGGGCTTAGTTAGAGCTGGTCAACGTTTCTGACACACAGGGCACCAGGTAGTTGAGCGAGCGTCAATTATTCGAGATCGAAGCACAGAGCCACACTCAAGACAGGGTAAGCCCGATCGTCCGTAACATTGGAGGTAGTCCTGGTTCGATCCCTGCCCGTCTAAATTGCGATAGTCGCGGAGTGTCGTTCCGCCCATCTTGATGCCTTGGGAGAGGACCATCCGTAAGCTCTCAAGCAGTCTTTCTGCTTGAACGCGAGTAATTGATCGAACCGAGGGGTTGATTCCCGCATAGAAGAGCGCTTCGTCTCCGTAGATATTGCCCACGCCGGCAATCACGCGCTGACCGAGAAGCTGGGTCTTGATTCTTTGTTTACGACCTTTGGTTCTGCGCCATAGTTCCTCGCCCGTTAATTCGGATGAAAACGGTTCGGGTCCCATATCTCGAAGAGTGGGTATTTGCGAGTAATCACCTTTTTCCACCAACGCGATTCGCCCGAATCTTCGAACATCTCTAAAGATGATCGTCTTGTTGTTGTCCAGTACCCACCATGCTCGCTCGTAGTCCGATCCGACAGATCGTTGGTTGTCGGTTTCCATAACCTTCAACTGGCCTGTCATCCCAAGGTGAACTATTAGCTCAGTTTGGTCGTCTAGCTCCGCCAGCAGGTATTTTCCTCGCCTGCGCAACTGGAGGAATCGTTTTCCTTTAGCTTTTCGTGCGGGCGAAAACTTTCCTGATTCGTGGCTCCCTGCGGCGATGACCGTTCGATTCGTTATTTCTGGACCTAGTTGACGACATATCGTCTCCACTTCAGGAAGCTCAGGCACGCCAACCGTGGCTTACTTCACTTGCGAGGCCCATAGCGTCTCTCAGCTTCAAGTGCGCCTTCGGGGCAATGATCCAAATAAGGACACCAGTTGCACAGAGGGCCCGTTTTATAGGGAAATTTTTGTGTATCGATTGCCTGGCATAGGTCATCCCAGGTTTGACGGTGGGAGCTGACGGCTTTTGTCACCGCTCGTGCATCGATAGACCTGTCTATTGATCCGCTGCTCAGATACATAAGACGAACCTCTGATACTTCGACTTCTTGTTCGGCTAACGCCGCTGCATACAACCAGACCTGAGAGAGTTTGTCGTCCACGAAACGGCTGTTGGGTGTCTTCCCAGTCTTGTAGTCGACGACCCTTATTCCATCTGAAACTTGTTCTGTCAGGTCCACAATCCCAAAAAACGGGACGCCTTCGATTTCGACTGCCAGCTCTTGTTCGGCTCGTAGTACATCTACTCGGGTGGGATCTTCGATGGCGAAGTAGTGCTCAATTAGCCTCCACGCCTTCCACATAAATCCTTTTGCGTCATCGTCGTTGAGACACAACGCCTGAAAGTCTTCATCGTCGGGCATCTGATCCCACAGGTCGCGCGCAATCTTTTTAGCTGCATCAATCGATCGGCGATCCGACTGGAGAGTTAAAAGGTGCTCCAGGATTTCATGAACAAAGGTTCCTAGAACCGCCGCCTCTCCCTTAGGGTCGGGCAACTTGTCGATGTATCTCAGCTGCCAACGTCGTGGGCATTGACGAAAAGTTGACGCAGAACTTGGGCTTAGATGCCGGGGGCGAAACGAGGGAGACTCGGATACGACGGAAGTCACGGACCTAATTTTGGATCAGGGGAGGGACCCTGTTCGTGGTCATCGGTCTTTTCTAACTATGCGTCGGATAATGAGCACAAGGAGCGTAAACCCGCACAAACCTCCGAGGACTGCCATCAACGGCACTCTTCGGTCTAAAGGAGGGACTGCCTGGGGGACGGCTTGCAGCGTCGTTTCAGTTTCGTCTTCTGCTGCGCCAGTTACGAGCAACTCTGGTTCGTTCGCACCGGGTAATTCCGCTTCGACAACGGGGTTGTTGGCTGGCTGGTCACCTGGCAGCCCAATAAATGGGTCGACATCGGTAGGTCGGGGTCGGTTGGGGTCATAGCCAGCCATCACCCCTCCTTCACGTCTCGATAGTAGTGGCCGTTGAGCTGTGGGGTAGGTCGTCGAGTTGTTGAACGCTGCGACCTTGGCTTTGGCGACTATCGAGCGCGATCCACAAGGCATCAAATTGGGCCGCGGCCTCAGCAGCACCTGGTCGTTTACCCAATGCTCGCAAGGTGGTGGACTGCCCTGATGCTTCTGCGATTGCCGCTCTTAACTGGATTTGTGGCAGCAACAAACCATTAAATCGTTCCTGGATCTGCTCACACCAATAGCGATTATCTCGAGTGCGTCCAACTCGGTTGACCACAATTCCGGCGAGTTTGGGATTTCCTAAGCGGCCTGCGACTCGTTCGACAGTGTTGTGCATAAGGTCAACGCCGTCGGCAGCCCACGCAGCTGGTTCTGTCACAATAACGGCGCTTTCAGCCGCAAATAGTCCGTTGATGGATAGCAGGCCAAGTGACGGCGGGCAGTCGATTAACACTAGGTCATGTGTGATCCCTGCCAGGGCTAGCTTCAACCGGTCTTGGGCTCCAACCGGATCCGCTGCCAACTGCGGTTCTCGATTCGCGAGCAAGTGGCTGCCTGGAATGAGATCGGGTCGCGGTTCTTCTTCAGGCCAACGGGATCGGCAGATAGCGTCAGCTGCCGAACCAGCTCGGGGCTCCGACATCACATCATCAATAGATGGGGAGCCATTCCAGATTCCCAAGCCACTCGATGCGTTTGCTTGCGGGTCGAGATCAACAACCAGCACACGTAGGCCAGACGCGGCAGCAGCTTCAGCAATGCCCAACGTGATGGTGGTCTTGCCCACCCCTCCCTTTTGATTCACTATCGCAATTGACTGCATTGTTCACAGGCTAACCCCGCTGGACAGTGTCATCGGGTAGCTCAACAAAACACGTGACTATCGAATTTCGATTCCGCACAGCGCAGCAGCGGCAGCTAAGCAACTTTCATGTCTTGGCGATGGATCGTTGATGACGGATCGGGCTGATTCGAGCAAGAGTTCCCGCGCTCGCGGCGCATTGAGATCATCGTCAAGAGCTTCACGTACTTCATCCATCAACTGCCCTTCGCTGAGCGGCTCAGCGATAGCGCAAGCTTCAATAAGTAACTCAAGGTCTGTTTGCGCTTTCGGTCCTTCGTCATCGAACCATTCAAAATCAGATCGATAATGATGGGCCATCAGCGCCAGGCGAATCGCTCTCGGGTCAATCTCTTGTCGTAAATCAGAGACAAAAACTAAGTTGCCTAACGACTTAGACATCTTTGTTCCCTGGTAGGCGACTAGTCCCGCGTGGACCCAATAGCGACTCAAGGGTGCTTTGTTCGCCGCCTCGCTCTGTGCAATCTCACATTCATGGTGCGGGAAAATTAAGTCGCCTCCACCACCGTGAATATCAATTGTGGGGCCTAGTGCATTCATGCTCATGGCCGAGCATTCGATATGCCATCCAGGTCGACCTACCCCAAAAGGTGAATCCCATTTAGGTTCGTCATCTGCGCTGGGTTGCCACAAAACAAAGTCAAGTGGGTTCCGTTGAGCAGGGTTGTCCGGAGTTCCACCTCTCTCAGCAGCCAGCTCTTTCATGTCTTGTTCGGTCAGATGGGAAAGTTTCCCAAACGAAGAAAACGTTGTTACATCGAAATATGTCGTTCCTTCGCTCACATAGGTGTGGCCACCATCTTGGAGTTGTTGGATCAAGTCGACCATGCCTTCAATGGACTCAGTGGCCCGAGGTTCAACGTTTGCGGGGCGCGTATTTAGTGCGTCCATATCTTGCCCGAAACGTTTCATTTCTTGTTCAGCCAGTTGAAGGAAATCAATTCCCAATTCACGTGCCTTTGGCAAGATGCTGTCGTCTACGTCAGTGACATTCCTCACCATCTGGACCGTGTGGCCAAGGTCTTCTAGCCGTCGGACAATGAGGTCATATGTGAGATATGTGGCTGCGTGGCCCAAGTGGGTTGAATCGTAAGGAGTGATACCACACACGTACATTCGAACGTGATCGTCTAACTCAAGGTCAACCACGGCTTGGTGGGCGGTGTCATATAGACGCATAGTCATCTAGATATCACTTCCTCGGCCTGCGAATGCGGCGCTTTCACACTAGGTCGGACACGCCCCAACTAGCACCGATATGGGGATCGAATATCGAAGTCGGGATGTTGATGCGGCTTTGTCGCTGGGTACTCTCAGTCAGGTGAGTGTTTCTGAAGATGACGCTATGTTCGAAACGATCGAACATTTTCGACAGCGTCGTCGTCTTCCGTCAATTGACCTTGGACATCTCGCGTCGGTCATTGACGAAATTTCTTTGACGGGAAGTGAACCGATTCAATACGTTGCGGACCTTTTCGCTCATCATGAAGTTGTTTTTGTGGGCCACAATTCCCCGTCACGAAAGACAGGTATCTTTATGCAGGAGCTAATCCCTGCTGTAAGTGGGGCTGGCGTGAGTCTGCTCGCTATTGAATGGGCGTGTGTTGATGACCAGTCGCTGCTAGATGAGTTAGTAACAGCGCAACAATTCGATGAAGGGATTGCACGTTCTGCGTTATTTCGTTGGGGGCTAAGGCATCATTTCGCATACGTCGAATATCTTGATGTCCTGAGAGCAGTTTGGGCGCTCAATCGAACCCGGCAAGCCGACGCACCAACATTTCGGGTAGTAGCGCTTGATTACGACATAGATGTAGATGCGGTGACAGACAGCGCTGACCTGTTGTCGCCATACGCGTGGGAACACTTGCGCATAAAGGGACCCGCTTCGCGACACATGGCGGACGTTCTTCTACGTGAGTTCGTTGATAAGGGCCAGAAAGCTTTGGTTTTCACTCGCACAGCTAATGCTCTGACGCGTCTTAAACGTCGACCCCATTCACAGCTTGATCGGATTGACACCGAAATTGTTGATGGGCGGGTCGTGGGCTGCGGGAATCACGTCTACAGCGCTATCGCCGATCAAGCCGCAACTGTTCTGATTCATCAACCATTGACCGCAGACGGTGAGCATGGGTTGTTTACTCTTCCCGCAGACGGATATTTGGACGCCGTTTTCGCTCATAGAAAAAAGCCTCATTTCCCCGTGGCGTTTGATGCGACTTCTGGCCTCGTGGGGCGACTGTCATGCTCAACATCTCTCGATGGAGGCGATATTTCTCAGATATCTCATGGTTGGGTGTTCTTGGAGTCTTCTCGAGAGGTACGGGGACCAACTCCTCTGCAAAGATGGGTTACTGAGGCAAATCTTGTCGAAGCACGCAGGTGGTCACTTGATCCGCAACTTAGAAGTTCTGATGCAACAATCCAAGACTTTGAAAATGCGGTCAATAACGCGGCGGCTACGGCCGAACTTAGTTGGACTCAAATCGTTTAATACACGAGCAGGCATGAGATGAACGACAGCAACGAACACGCAGGCGAGCAAACGACAAGTTTGCAATCCGCATCTGAACATCTCGTTGAACTGGCTAGCTCGAAGCAGCTTGTCTTGTTAGGCGACCAAATCGGGATCAGTCAACATGTTTCTTTCGTTGCTCAGATTCTGCCCGAACTTCATGAAGCCGGAGTCAGGAATCTTGCCTGGGAGTTCACCAACTCGAGGGCACAACAGCAACTCGACGGGTTGCTGTCCGCCGACGAGTGGAACGACGTTGTATGTACAGAGTTGTTTGTTGACCTAATGGGGATTGGCTTTACATATCGGGAATATGCGGAGGTTGTGAAGGCAGCGTGGTCGTTGAATAGAACTCTTGAATCCAGTGCGTCAGCTTTTAGAATCATTGGACTGGGAATACCTACTTATGTCGAAGACCCCGAACTTCTGGATGGCCGATCCGCTAGTGAGTTAGAACTGCGGAATTGGTGGATGGGGGGGCACTACCGCGATGTAGCTGCATTTCATATGGCGAACATCTTGACTAATGAGATTCTTCGCACAGGTGAGCGAGCGTTGGTATTGGTCTCTAGTGAACGCTCCACAACAAATTTTGTTCAGTGGGACGATGGGTTGCCGACGGTGAGTGTCGGGAACCTTCTGTATCGCTGGGTTGGCGAGGGCGTTGCGCGGGCTGTGTTTCATGGAGCTATCGCGGACAGCATGGCTGTGGAGAGGGTCGAAGCGCTCGTTGCTGCTGCTCCAGAGAATCCCGAAACGTTCGGTATCGCGTTGAACCTTGCGACGCTCGGAAGCGTCGGATTGAACGAAGTCGTGGGATCGGTTGATGGGGTTGATACTTCCTTGAGGCTGCGAGACATTGCCGACAGCTATCTTTGGATTGCAGGTGTTGACGATTGGGAGCCCTGCGAACTGATTCCAGATGTCATCACCAGTAAGAATCTTGACCATATAGAAGCTCGTTATCGAGCACTTGATCCGCAGGCCGAGCCCTGGACACAAACAGAACTAGAGCAAATTCGCGCGGAGGGTCAAGCAAAACTCGCCGATTCCTGGGTCAAGCTTCCAGTCAAAGAGGAGCCTCCTTCGAAGAGATCAAGATTTGGGAGACGGCGGTCGTGAACGAGTTCATACTTGGCGTAGACCTCGATGGAGTGTGTGGGCAACACACTGAGATATTTCGAGAAATCGTTTCCAAAGAGTTGGGCATCGCCGAAGAATCATTGCCGTTGGAACGCAGTTGGGATTTCAGAGAATGGGGTTTTGAGCCCGATGATTTCGAGCGCCTTCACCGCATCGCTGTCATGGAGCATCGGATGTTCCGTGATATGGAAGTCGTGCCTGGGTGTGCGGAAACCCTGTGGCGTCTGTCAGATGCAGGGATTTGGATTCGAATCGTGACTCATCGCCTCTATGTCAACTGGGGGCACGCGGTTGCTATTGCTGACACTGCTCAATGGTTGGATGAAAAGCGCATTCCTTATCGCGATGTTTGTTTCGTAGGTGAGAAACCCGACGTTGCTGCGCATGCTTATGTTGATGATGGACCTCATAATGTTGAGGGTCTGCGAGAAGCAGGCCACACCGTTTTCACTTTCGATCAGCCCTATAACCGTCACATTGAAGGGCCGCGGGTGTTCTCTTGGGCGGAACTCGAAGACGTCGTGCTCAAATTGGCTGCCTCGCACGCTGGGTCTGTTGCCCAGCAGCTTCCTGGCTTGGATGCGGGCTCTCAGCGTTTAATAGAAAGAACAGGTGACCACTCGTGAGTGATGCATCCGAACCAATTGACGCTGCAACTGTGGTGGTCGCTAAAGACAGTGCTGACGGGGTCGAGGTTCTGATGTTGCGTCGAAATTCAAAGATTTATTTTGGTGGCATGTGGGTGTTCCCGGGAGGCCGAGTAGACCCTGACGATCGAGCTGATTCTCGAACAGTGAGTGTGTGCGATAACAGTGACGGGCGAGGCTTTCATGCGGCCGCTATTCGTGAAGCTCATGAGGAAGCTGGCATTGATCTCACTGACGCAACGTTGCACCATTTCGCCCACTGGCTTCCTCCGGCCGTACGTCCGAAACGATTTTCGACCCAATTTTTTCTTGCCGCAGTTCCTGATGGTCTTGACGTAGCAATCGACCATGGTGAAATCACCGAGCATCACTGGATGACACCCAAAGAAGCCCTGTTGCGGCGCTCAGCGGGTGAAATAGAGATGGTGACGCCTACCTTTTGCACGCTGAATTGGTTGCGGAACTTCGGGTCAGTAGACGAGGCAAGTGCAGCAATCCGCCATCCCGAGTGCTTTCATACTCACATCAAAGAGGTAGCTGGCACTGATCCGGGGATGATCGCTTTTTACGATGGCGACATCGCTTACGAGTCGCTGGATTCAGAGGCGGAAGGACCCAGGCGGCGGTGCTACATGCTTAAGTCCGACTGGTGGTGGGAGGAGCATTCAGGTGATCTTTCCGAGGACAGCTAGTGGAGACCTCCCGCAGGGTTAGTGATCGTGTCCATGTGGGCGACTGGCGTAGTGGGTAGCCCTAGTCTCGAATTCATCTCCCTCAAGCAACTCCCGGGATTTGAGTATTTGCTCGAGTGCTGTCACCCAGCAGGAGTAGTAGTCCCAACTTTGTTGCCCACTACTTTCGAGCGTCTCCCATTCGACGATGGCTTCTATGAGGTATTCGCGGAAGTCATTCCAGGTGAAATGTCCCGAGTCGACTAGGTCCGCGGCCACTCCGAATGCTCGGCTTTGCCATGGTGCTTCAAAAACCAGTTCTCCGTTGTCGCGTGGTGGTGCTGCAGGCGAACCATCTAAAACTTCGATGTCGGTCATGGATTTAGAGCCTTCGCCACTCCGATCATCGAATCTCGAGTAACCAGAGCGGCTAAATCTTCTAATCCCAGGCCTTCGCTTCCTGCGGGTTGTTCTGGAAGGACAAGAAATCGAGTTTCCGAGCTGCTGTCCCATACTCTGATCTCTGTATCTGGTTCGAGTGATAAGCCCATCTCTTCCAGCACTTTTCTTGGTTCACGGACTACACGAGCGCGATATTCGGGGCTTTTGTACCAGGCGGGCGGCAAGCCCAATAAGGCCCACGGGTAACAGGAACAGAGAGTGCACACCACAACGTTGTGGATACCGGGTTCATTTACTTTGACCTCGACGTGTTCGATTTCGGCCCCGCGAATATTCTCTTGTCTGAGCACTTCATCTGCATCGCTTATGAGCCGACTCTGAAAATCCGACTCACGCCAGGCCCTCGCAACTAATCGAGCGCCAATCATCGGACCTAAATCATGCTCAAATCGCTCGACAAGCGAATCGATACGTGAGCGATCCACTATCCCCTTCTCGACAAGCAGATCTTCAAGCGCTGCAGTTCTTATCTCTGATGAGTCAGCGTTAGTTTCGTGGGAGTGATCGTGCGTTTCGGTCACTGTGCCTCCGCTTCTAGCTGTAGGTAGTTTTCATACAGATCGACGTTAATGACGACTTTTTCTTCCGCTTCTTCTCCCCAAAGGTCGCGGGCTTCGTACGCGACGCTTACAACATGTTGAGGTCGCTCCCCAAGCCCGTGAGCTGTGCTGTCGGGAAGCACTTCAGCTGGATGGATCTTGACGACAGTGCCTGGAACACCTTGTACGTACTCAGGTAGTCGTGTGTGCCCTCCTGCCTTATTACCGGTTGCTACTACCCGGTCACCTGCTTGAAAGTAGGGTGTGCGGTCCAGTTCTCGTCTCACTGTGCGATGTTCAGGCACAGGAGTGGGCGAATCGGGCGGCAGATCATTCTCGTCTACGGCTACTGGAGATTGCACGCGGTAGCCAGCGCCAGTTCCTGGCGGTACTCCCAGACAGCCATCTAACTCTCCAGGTTCAAAGTGTCCATATTCTTCTAGAAGGACTTCCATCGCTGAGCGCCATCGGCCGTAATAGCCGTCGGGAGCGAAATAGTCATCCTTAGCTAGTCGTTCGAGCGTGTGTCGAAACTCGCCGGGCCGAACGGCTGTCTGCGGAAGCACCTGAAAGATCATGCCGAAGACTCGTCTCTCCCATTCCTCGTGAAACGGTTCCTCTTGTGGATCGTAAGGTACGCGCCCCCAACCAAGAGTTCCTCCTAGGTCATGAACTCTTCTGCTTTGATTCACGTGGGTCTCACCGCCCACTAAGTGAACCGCCGTCAACGGGGTAAATACCGCCGTTGATATAGCTGGCGTCGTCTGAAGCTAAGAATGCAACCAAGGCAGCTACTTCATCCGGTTCACCGTAACGACCCATGGGGTTGCGCGATGCGAAGTCTTTTCGAATCATTTCGGCCTCTTCGCCTCCAAATCCCTGCTCAATGCTTCGCATCATTCGAGTCTCTATAGGGGAAGGGCATATAGCGTTCACTCGCACGCCTTGGGGCACTAATTCAAGCGCAGCAGATTTGGTTAATCCGACAACACCATGTTTGCTCGCCACGTATGGGGATAAGCCTCTCGCTCCCAACAGCCCAGCCGTTGATGCTGTGTTCACTATCGAACCACCACCATTGGCGATCATCGCTGGAGCTGCATATTTCATTCCGAGCCATACGCCTCGCAAGTTCACGTTGATTACTTGATCGAAGTCATCTTCGGGGCAGTCCATGAGACTGATTATTCGTCCTTCGATGCCCGCATTATTGAACAGGACGTCAAGTCGCCCAAATTCGTTGACGCATCGCTCAACGTAGGCCGACACCTCCGACGACTGGCTACAGTCAGCCGCTTGGGAGATCGCTTTAACTCCGAATGGTTCGGCTTCGGCCACGGCTGCAGCCAAATCGGATCCTTCTAGGTCGACGGCGAGGATGTGGGCGCCTTCTGATGCGAATCTACGAACCGCTGCGAGACCTATCCCCCCAGCTGCACCAGTAATTACGACGACTTTGTCTTGGAAACGCATGAACACAGCCTCCCACGGATAAGCAAGCCGTGGGAGATCCTGCAACAATTAGGGGTATGAGCGAAGAAACCAATCCTGAGTCCATCGTCAACTCCTTTATTTCAAAGATCGAATCGCGCGACCTCGATGCCGCGTTGGAACATGTTTCTGAGGACTGTTACTACGACAACGTCCCTATTGGAGACATGACAGGCAAAAGCGACATGCACGAGTTCCTCAGCGGTTTACTGAAAGGCGAAGGTCCGGTGGAGTTCGAGGTAGTCCGTCAAACCTGCACCGGTAACACAGTGATGAATGAGCG
>CETM01099796.1_pt1 | contig 34777 bp, 20 predicted proteins | sample 361451 | NCBI WGS metagenome assembly CETM01 (sample SAMEA2622690, study PRJEB7988) | marine metagenome | isolation source: saline water (ENVO:00002010), including
TGTTCACCCTCTTTGACATTTTCCGGTAATTCGGGCACGTCTGCCGGGGGCGGAGGAAAGTGTTGTCCAAGCAAATGATGGACTGTCCAAAACCCCCGTTTAACGGGGCTGGTCCGTTCACCACCTGAATTCTTGGCCAGAATTACAGCCATCCCGAATAATCCACCACGCCCCTGAGCCCGCAAGCCCGAAACTTCGAACCAGGTTGCATCCAGCTGCTCACCACTCATTTTCGGCTGGCCGGTCACTTGAAGATGCTTTTGCAAAGCTTCCCGTTCCCGTTCCCATTGGGACTGAATCTCGCCACCGTAATGACGAGCCAATAGTCCGTTGACAAATGTTGTGTCACTGTTGATCAATGTGGTGATTGGCAGGTCAAGTCGTATCATGTGCTGCCCTAACTCAATTGGTTCCTGCCACATTGCACTACGAAGTTCATCAGTATAGCCGGGGAAGGCTGCAGCATTGATCGGATCTTTTTCAAGGTAGTCCCGGTAACGCAACCATTGCCCGAAGAATTCGCGTGCCAACGCTGCAATCCGATCGTCGTGTAGCATCCGGCTTGCCTGTTGGTGGAGGTTTTCAACTGCTGACAATTCCTGACGCCGCGCAGCTTCCAGCAATTTACCATCAGGAACGGACGACCAAAGGAAGTAACTCAGGCGACTGGCCAAATCCCGTTCCGATAACGCAACGATACCTTTTCCGGCCGGTGTTTCGTTATAGCGATAAATAAACTCGGGCGACATCAGGATGGCTGTCACCAATCCTCGCAAGCTTTGCTCAACGGTTTGTCCCTCGCTACGTAATTGCAGATAAAGACTTTGGTAGCTTTGCAATTCAGATTCAGTTAACGATCGCTTGTACGCGCGATTTGCAAAAGCCATCACATCCCGGAGTCCTTTCGGTTCGGCAGCTTCAAGTACCTGTTGCTGTCTGGCCAGCCCGGCGCGAATATCGTTAAAGAACCCGTGGACCATATCAAACCTAGAGCTCGGATTCTTCGGCTCAATCGCTCGCCGTTGCACGTCAATCGTTCCTGGCTTGGCTGGAGTCCCCAACTTTTCCAAATACTGCAATTCAAATCGCTCAAGCATCTCATCTGTTACTAATGCCGGATCTGCGGAACGAAGATAATCCCATTCACGACCATGTAGCACATGCCTTTCAGATCGCTCGAACCATACAAATCCACGCAGCAAAGTCTCTGTACGATTGGTGACAAAATCCAATTCGTTCCATAATTGATTTAACTCCTCGACTTCAGCATCGGTTAAAACTTTTTCCACCAACGGTTTGTCGTCTCGAAAGAATCCTTCCACCAGATGGAATCCAGCAGCCAAACCTCGCTGTTGATCAACATAGAAAAAACGATTCGGAAAGGCCTGACAAAACGGCTTAACGGACTCCGATAACGTCCTGGCCGCCTGACCGCCCGGGTATATCAAATGAACTGAGCCGGGGTCGAATCCATCCTCCAGAGGCTTTCCATTTCCGAACTGCACGAAGACACTCTGATCGCGACTTGCCGATGCATCCAGTTGGCACTGCAATAACAAGTGCTTTCCTTGCAATTCAACATGCATCTCCGGAGTGAAAGGAATCTGTACCACTGCCGGTGTCTTTACCACCATCCACTCTGAATTCAGTCCACCTTCAGGAAGGGAATCGGGAACGGGATGTTCTCCAAACTTCAATCCTGTCGCCAAATCCGGGTTATGTTTTTCAAGTACTTGCCTTAGAGATACAACTTTGTGATTTACTTTTTCATCCTGCTCATTGTTTGGGAGTTGCTGAGCGAGGCTAAACAAAGGACGTTTAACAACGACGTAGCCGTCATCTTGCGAATAACCTTTCCGGAAGTGAACGAACATGGAGTAGGGTTCCATGCCTTCTTTGTAAACCGGAATTCGTCCGACGTTGATGAGAACTTCACTTTCCAGTTGTTCTTCAGAGAATTGATCCCGGACTGCCGCTGTTTTAGAGCGAAAATCCAACCATTGGATTGGCCAGTTATTCGCATTGGATTTAATCAGTCCCTTAAGCGGTGGCGTGAGCGTCTTACGTCCGAATTCCACCAATTTCATCAACTCATTAAATTCAGCAGGGACGGCATTTGCATTGGTTGGTGCGGGGACAATCTCCCAGAGCGTTCGTAACTGCTCCATAAAACCACTATCGTGAGGAGCGTTTGCCAATGTCTCGTAGACCAGTATTAGATACTTAGTGCTCAACCCTTTACTCTCGGCAAGCCGGGCCAGAGACGATTCGTTTTTGTCTGGCATGTAACGATAACGCCAGGCAGCTTCGACGTAATCGCGGATCAGAACTTTCCGCTGATTATAAAAATCGATAATCGCGAGCTCCGTAAGCTTTCGCCGTTCGTTATACGAGACTGCTGGCGTAGGAGCGAAGATTGCTCCCTTTGTTGTTAACAGCAAATGATCAGCAACCTGCTGTGCAGCTGATAGATATTTTTTCAATAGGTTCGGCGACATACTAAGAGCTTCCCCCGTATTATCGAAGCCCTCACCGCCAGCCGGGTCGGCAGGAAAATTGCTGGTCGGTCGAATATCAACTCCGGTTAGATCACGTATCGAGTGATCATACTCGGTATTACTAAGACGTCTGGGAGGCACATTTCCCGGGTCACCCGCATGCTTACGAGCTTCTTTGATCAGCAAACCATTGACCGCATTGACAATGGCATTGCTTTCTTCAATCTCAGGCTGTGGCGACCCTTTCGGAGGCATCTCCCCACTCTGAATAAAGGTTGTAATATTGTTCCAACGCCGAAATCCGGCGATCACACTCCGGTCCGAATCAAACTTCGTCAGATCCAGCCCACCTTTTGGATCCTCCTGGCCGTGACAATCAAGGCAATACTTGTTTACGTACGGAGCAATCTGATCACCAAACTGATCGGCAGATACTGAGGGGAGTCCAATCACAAACAGGATCAGAGCAGCTTGAATGCACGGATAAGGCAGAGCCTGGATCATAGTAACCAGTCGTGTTTTTTAGGCGAAAGATGAAGTCGTTATTATAGCAACATCGGTTTTACTTCGACACGCGTATGGTTCGAACAAGGCAACTACTGCCCGTTCCTCCCTGTTGTATTAGAATGACAACTATGCAATCGAGCTTCCGTATGATCGCCGTCGTTGTCATAACGGCATTCTTCTCCTTAGCTTCTACATTACAAGCTCAGCAGTTCAACAGATTGCTTCAGCAACATTGTGCTGAATGCCATAATGCAGAAGAGTCGCATGGCCAAATCGACATCAATACGCTGCTTGAACAAACACCACTGGTTCGCAATACGGCGACGTGGCGAATTGTCATGGATCGAATACGCGGGGGCGAAATGCCACCGGAAGATGCACCTCAGCCATCCAATCAGGATCGTCAGGCGATGCTGAGGCACCTTACTGAGGCCATCGACAACTTTGATTATTCAGCTATTGAAAATCCGGGATATGAACCAGCCAAACGACTTTCGAACATCGAATACGACAACACTGTTTCTTATCTATTTAAGCTAAAACTCACGCCGAGCAAAAAGTTCCCTGTTGATTTGAGTGGCAAAAGCGGTTTTGACAATTCAGCCAACACGCTCTTCCTACAGCCTCAAATTTTCGAACGATTCGTACACGCTGCTGATGAAATCAGTAATGAAGTACTTAGTGAAAAGAATGCCGGATTACACGACCAATTACACATCAACCTGCGAGATGGTGGGAGAGTCACTCCGGCTCCGTTCCTAAACTTCTTCCTCTCCCGCGCCTTTCGCCGACCAGTGACAAATTCCGAGCAACAGCGGTATCGCGATCTGTTCATTGATACCTATCTAGAAACCAATGACCGGAAACTCGCTTATAAGAAGCTCATTGACACCATACTAATTTCTCCGCAGTTTCTGTTCAGATCTGAGGCGTTAACCTCGGATACTGACGTCTACCAAATTTCTCAATACGAACTAGCAAGTCGTCTATCATATTTCCTGTGGTCAAGCATGCCTGATGACGAGCTATTTGATTTAGCAAAACAGGAAAAACTAACCGACCGTGGTATTCTCGATGCCCAGATCCAACGCATGCTTCATTCCCCCAGGGCTGATTCGCTGGGGACGGTCTTTGGAGGGCAGTGGCTTGGTTTCCAACACTTAGGGACTCGTATTCGCATGGACCCTATCGATAACCCGTGGTGTACTGACACACTAATGTCGGCGATGCGAACCGAAACGTCCATGTTGTTAAATCATACGTTGCGTTCCAATGCCTCGGCTACGGAATTGCTGTTGGCCGACTATACGTTTGTTAACGAGGAATTGGCGCGACACTATCGCATCCCCAATGTGGCTGGCGATGAAATGCGAAAAATCGATCTGGTTAGCCCTCACCGAGGTGGGCTCCTGGGGCAGGGCAGTCTCCACGCCATCACTTCATTCCCGGGACGCACCAGCCCGATCGTACGGGGCAATTGGATACTCACCACCGTACTGGGTACGCCACCACCACCGCCACCACCTGGCGCAGCTGAATTCGAACCGTCTGTGGAACGACGCCGTGATTTAACGACGGCTGAAAAACTGGCATTACATCGTGAAGACGCGCGTTGTGCGTCCTGCCATGACCAAATCGACCCACTTGGCATTGCCATGGAAAATTTTGACTTCTTCGGACGATACCAGACGCGTTCAAGAGGTAAAACAATTGACGCCAGAGCTCAATTGCCTGACGGGACTCGATTTGAGGGACCTTCAGGACTCAAACTTGCGATCGTCGAACGATACCATCAGGAATTCGTAACACAATTAACTCGTAAGCTTCTGTCCTATGCACTTGGCCGTCAGTTAGATTACTATGACGAGCCGGCCATACGAACAATTTACTCTGACATGAAATCCGATTCGTTCAAACTACATACGCTCGTCCATGGAATTGTCCATAGCTATCCCTTCCTAAACAAGCAGTTACCTCCTCGTAAACCAGATGCAATCCAATGACTAAATCCTGGCATTTAAATCGACGCACAGCCCTGCAGGGAATCGGTGCATCTCTGGCATTACCATTGCTCGAATGCATGTCTGATGCCAACGAAGAGCCTCGATATCAAGGCAGGCAAGGGCGGATGGCATTTCTGTATTTCCCAAATGGGGTAGCCGAAGGTAGCTGGCAGCCGGCCAGAGTTGCCGCCGATGGATCTTTGACTGAACTTAACAAATGGATGAGTCCGCTCGAACGGCACAAAAAGAATTTATTGATTCCACGCAATATCTGGACTCCTCGAGGAAACGGGCACATGGCTGGCACCGCAACCTGGCTCACCGGGGGCGAATATTCAGGCCGAGAAGTCAGTGCAGGAGGGATGTCTGTTGACCAATTGGCTGCAAAGCACATTGGCAAAGATACGCTCCTTTCGTCACTTCAGCTTTCCGTCCGTGGAGAGGGATACTTTTCCAAGAGCCTGCCACGCAATACGATCTCGTGGATGGATCGCAACACACCAGCAGCCCGTGAAGTCGAGCCACGTATCGTTTTTGATCAGATGTTTCGCACGACCGACCAGTACGCTCCGGACAGTCGCGTACTGGATTTAGTGCTCGAGGATGCCAAATCGCTACAACGCCGATTGGGATCGTTGGATCGGGACAAGCTCGATCAATACCTGACATCGATTGAAGCCATCGAACGAAGACTACGATTTTCTGACGCTCAGGCAACGCGAGCCCGTGACAACCAACTGCTCAGCAAACGACTCAAGCGTCCGGAACCCGGAATCCCTGACGATCACGGCCAGTACTTGCGACTAATGATGGACATGATTGTTCTTGGATTTTGGGCAGACGCCACCCGTGTATCTACGTTCATGCTTGATCATGGACAGAGTAATCGCTATTTCAATTTCGTCGACGGAGTGCAGGGTACATGGCATGCATTATCCCACTACCATGATATCTCGGGAAAAACAGAAGACGACGACGGCCTTACAAGCTGGAGCAGTATTGAAGAAAAGCGTGGCATGTACAACGCCGTCACGCGTTGGCACCACGAACAGGTTGCCTACCTTTTAGACCGTCTCCAGGAAGTCAAAGAGGGTGATGCCAGCCTGCTGGACAATTCGATGATCGTCTACGGATCCAGTCTGGGAGACGGGCATGAACATTCTGCCGATAATTTACCTGTGTTATTCGCAGGTGGTTCCAATCTCAACCTCCGCACAGGGCGACATCTCAACTACAGCCGTAACACCGACCTAAATCGATTCTATTTATCGATGCTTCATCGCCTGGGCATGAATGTCGAAGAATTTGGTACCGCCGAAGACGAACTTGACGGCATCACTTAGTCGATTGACGTATCTGTCGACCTAATTCGATCGCATAGTCAGTCAATACGGCATCAACACCGAATTCTATGCAGTGCTTCCAGTTTTCAGCCTGTTCGCCGGCCACAGTCGCTCCGGCAATAAAAATACGTTTTCCAGCCCCATGGGTTTGCTTAATCTCTTGCTCGGATGGCAGATACCGCACGTAAACCCAGGTGGTTCCCGGGTGAGCAACTGAGAGTTTAAGTTCCTCTGAATTGTGAGCCACCATCGCCATGTTTACATTTTCATCTGCCGCGAGAAGTCTCCCTCGCACCGCTTCATCCACTATGGTATTACCAATAAACAATAAGCGATCAAGGATTTCATACTTCCCGGCAAGCTTGACGAGTTCGGCTTCAACCTGTTCGTCCTTCAATTTAATATCAACTGCAAAAATCGCATTTACCTTTGGATAACTGGCGATCAAACCAAACACCTGATCGATACCCGGCATACGTTCGTCTTTGAAAGCAGGTGAGAACCAACTGCCGGCGTCTAACGCCACGGTTTGGTAACGCGTCAGCCCGGCAATAGGCCCCTTACCGTCAGTCGTCCGATCGAGTGTGGTGTCATGCAAACACATTAAGTGACCGTCTTTGGTCCTTTGCACATCCAGTTCAAATCCGAACCCAAGTTCCAAACAGGCTCGAAAGCTCGCCAGTGTATTTTCCGGAGCGTCTAATATCAGGCCGCGATGTGCCACCACCATCGTCTGTTTGCCGGGAGCAGCTTCTTCGGCCGGAGAGGGAAGCCCCGAGCTCACGAAGACGATAACAACCAAGAGTATTTTCAGCGATCTTGTTTTCATTTAGGGTCTACTTTCAAATCGTGCTTTGTATCTTTGTTTGGCCTGGACAGACATCGGATCAGATTCCGGAACGACAGTCTCCCACTCAATCCCAAACACATAACCATTTTGGATGTGCTGTTGGTGATTCTTCTGGAATGGTTGAAATTCCGCCAGTCCCTGACGCAATGCTGTCAACGCAGTCTCGTAGACTCGCTCGGCTTTTACAAATTGTGTCACTTTACCAGACACTCCGTACTCATCGGGTTCAACCACATACAAACCGGCCTGACCTTTTTGGCCCACGATCGGCTTTAACTCCTCCTGCCCGGTCGTTGCAGCATAAATAAACTGCCCGACGATAGCGGGCTGCCAGGCCAGCTTTTTATTCATCTCCAACATCTTCACCAGTTCGCTTGCTTCAGGATGGTACAACACGACCAGCGGTCGATTGTCACTCGCCGCTACATTCATAGCTAAATCGACTCGATCTACGACCGGGATGGGAGCCACAAACGAAGGTTGAACGGCAGGCTGATATCTGGCCGCCAGACGCTGCATTTGAACGGCCATATTTTGAGGGGTACGAAAGAACGCCGGAGTGCGAGCGGGACGCGTCAATTGAGTTTTTCCATCCGGTGACAACATACAAAAAACAGTATTTGGCAGTGTCCCCTGACGAACTCCCAAAAGCTTCTCCATATATTTATATTCCGCTTCGTTTTCGTAAGTTAACAAGCGGATACAAACCCATGCTCGGGATGCAGTAACCACAGGTTCCTGAACCAGAAACCTACTGGTGGACCCAGTAAAGCCTGGTCACCAGACTCCCGGAACGCCTAGGCAGGCTGGTGCACCGGACACGAGAAAAACAGGGCGATTGATTTGCTTAGCCAGGGCTAAGCCTTTTTCAAGATTTGCATGCCAGACAATACGTTGAGGGGGATTCTCTTCCGCGATCGTTGTTGAATAGCCTGCCAACATAACAGTCGCCAACATCAGAGAGACTCGCAAAAAGTGTGGCATGGTGATTACTCCATTGATTGGTTTCCAAGCTCTATCCTCACAGTAACAGAATTGGTTTTCAATTAACACTCTCGCAGGCCTCAACAAATAGGACCGAACCAATACATTTAAGACAATTAAGCTTCATTTAAGGCATAGCCTGACGTTAAAATAGATGTATGAAAATCATCCCCGCCACTGTCTGCTTTCTGCTTGCAACAACGACGATTGTTGCTGAAGAACCACTTTTGTTTGAAGACGCTGTACTTCCCATCCTCAAAGTCAAATGTGCTGGATGTCATTTTGGTGAAAACCCAAAAGGTGGATTAGACCTAAGCCGAAAAGGGACGATTGTTCGAGGTGGCAAGAATGGTCCTGCAATCCGCGTCTCGGCAGCGGAGAGCAGCCTGCTGTTTGAGGTGATCAGTTCCGGTAAGATGCCGCTTAAGGGAGAACCACTCTCCAAGGAGGAAGTTGGTTTAATCCGGACCTGGATCAATGATGGTGCTCAGGCTAAAGACAACGAGATCCTTAAGTCAGAGGAATCGGAAGGACGCTACAACGATTACGACTTTGATTATTGGTCATTTTATCCACCTAAACGCCCACCACTGCCAGCCGTCACGTCAAAACATCTACTGGGAAATGGTATCGATGCGTTCCTGCTTGCTAAGCTCGAGGAAGATGATCTCAGTTTCTCACCACGCGCCAGTCGACACACGTTAATTCGACGGCTCTACTTTGACCTGCTTGGACTCCCACCCACCCCTCAACAAATCGCTCAATTTATTCAGGATTCCAGTCCTAACGCATACGAACAATTAGTGGATCAACTTCTTGCAAGCCCTCGTTATGGAGAACGTTGGGGCCGGCACTGGCTGGACATCGCTGGTTATAGCGATTCAGCTGGAGTTTTATCTGCAGATCAGGACCGACAACTCATTTGGCGGTATCGCGATTATGTCATCCGTGCCTTCAACAGCGACAAACCCTACGACGAATTTGTGAAACAACAGTTAGCCGGTGACGAGCTTTCTGATTACTACAACGAATACCATCAGGCCGACCACCTTTCTGCGTCCACGATCGAAGCGCTCGATGCAACCGGTTTTCTCCGCACTGGCCCTGATGCCAGCCGCCCAGACTTCAACACCATTAAGAACGTAAATGGCTTTTATTATTACCCGACAATCGACTCACAAGTCGCGATTGTCACGTCAAGCTTAATGGGACTCACGCTTAAATGCGCCAAATGTCACAATCACAAATTCGACCCGTTAAGTCAAAAGGAGTATTACGAATTACAGTCCATCCTGATGACGGTTTATAACCCGGACAACTGGGTGCCGTTTGCCAGTCGCACATTGATGCTCGCAAGCAAAAAACAAATTGACGCAAAGAATACAAGAGACGCCGAAGTCGATGCAGCCATCAAAGTGATTAATGATGAATTGGCCAGCATAGCCGGCAAACGAAGTGACGAACTCTTCACCACTAGACTTGAAAGTGTTGACGAGCAGATTCGTGATGATGTACGCACCGCCTTCACAACTGACAAAGCAGCTCGCTCTGAAATCCAGGCATTTCTGGTCGACAAGTATACCGCTCTGTTGAAACCACCCGCCGATAAGCTACAAGCTGAATTAGCCACTACTTTTCCCGATTTCAAAACGCTCGTTGACAGCAAAAACGCTGAGATCGCTCAACTCAACCAAACTCGCCATGTCTACGACAGTTCCTATGCGGCTTACGATGTGGAGGGCGAACCTTATACCCCGCTACTGCTGCGGGGCGATGCTCAGACCCCGGGGCAGGAAGTTCAGCCCAATGTCCCGACGATGATTCGCACGAGTACGGCCTTTAACTGGGATAATGACACCAGGCCCGAACACACTTCGGGGCGACGCGCTGAGTTGGCACGTTGGATAACACAGTCTCGTCACCCACTGACTTCGCGTGTCATGGCTAATCGCCTCTGGTTCCATCATTTTGGCGAAGGGATTGTTTCCACCTTGGAGGACTTCGGCTGGGCCGGTGAAAGCCCTGAACACAAAGCTTTGCTGGACTGGCTGGCTGTGGAACTGGAAGACAACAACTGGAGCTTAAAGCACTTGCACCGCCTGATCCTGACATCCACTGCGTATCAACAAATCTCGTCTCAGAATACCGAATTGGCAGAAAAAGCCAATCAGTCTGATCCGCAGAACCGACTGCTGTGGCGGCAAAACCTTAAACGCCTGGAAGCAGAATCTTTACGAGACAGTATTCTATACATTTCCGGTGCCCTAGCTCCGAAGATGTTTGGGTTCCCCGACGGAATCCAGACTCTCAGTAGTGGCGAAGTGATTGTTGGAAATGGCGAGTTACCTCAACGCAGAAGTATCTACGTTAGAAATAAACGCTCCGCCCCCGTGTCGATCTTACAGCTCTTCGATCAGCCTGATATTGAAACAAACTGCATTCGTCGAAGTCAATCGACCGTCCCGTTACAAGCGCTCTCTTTGATGAACAGCGACCTGGCTAATCAATCTGCGGAATCCTTTGCCGAAAGCCTACTACTTTCCGGAAACCATGATCCTGAAGCAATTGTCCGGCAAGCTATCATCTCAGCCTACGGACGACCGGCAACGGATTTGGAGACTCAGGCTCTGGCTGAATTTCTAGCAGACCAAATCGCATCCCATTCCGCTCATCTCGGAAACAGGGAAGCGTGGTCGTATGGGACCGGCAATGTCGATGAGGAACATCCCGAGTTAACAAAGTTCAAACATTTTGCGCACTTTGAAAATGGCCAGTGGCAACTTGGGCCAGGATATCCCTACATGGGTGGGATGTGGGAAGGGCTCAATTCCACGAGCGGCCACCCCGGCGGAAACATGGGAGTGATTTTACGCTGGACTGCCGATGGCGGGGGAAAACTTAACATTGCCGGTACAGTAAATCATGGTTCACCGGCTGGTGACGGCGTCCGCATCACGGTCATCAGTTCAAAGCAGGGGAAATTAGGACAATGGATTGTAGCTCATGGAGAACAAAATCTATCGATGGAGCCTATTCGGGTTGAAGCCGGCGAACAAATCCTCTTTGTTAATGACAGGAACGGTGAGCTAACCTCCGACAATTTCGACTGGCACTGGATAGTTCAATCATTAAATGACGATGGTAAAGTGTCCAAAACATGGGATAGCATTCAGGGGTTTCACGGGCCACTTGACTCCACTCAGGCGATCAACCTGTCCATTTTGAAAAACGCTCTGACAGACCTTTGCCACGTCTTACTTTCCAGTAACGAATTTAGTTATATCGACTAACCAAGACCGAGCTGTAATGATGACTGACTTAACAAATCGCGAACACTACGAAATCTCACGCCGCCAAACCTTAAAGCATCTGGGTGCCGGCTTTGGCGGGGCAGTGCTGGCTTCGCTGATGCACGAGGAAACTCACGCCGTACGTAAAGTTCACAATCTGATACCTCGCGAGCCGATGCACGAACCGAAGGCAAAGGCAGTCATTCAGTTATTCATGCATGGCGGCCCCAGTCAGGTTGACTTACTGGATCCTAAACCTCTGCTGAACAAATACAGCGGTGAAACTCCACCTGCCACTGTTGCTGACGATGAAGAACGAACCAAGTACTTACTCGGGACTCCTTTCAAATTCAACCGACATGGTGAGTCGGGAACTGAGTTTTCAGACCAACTTCCCAACATCGCCAAACACGCTGACAAAATTGCTGTGATTCGTTCGATGTATGGTGAACACAGAAATCACGAGCATTCGATTTGGCTGGCTCAAACCGGTCTCATCATACCCGGACGACCGACACTCGGATCCTGGGCAGCCTATGGTCTGGGGACAGTCAACCAAAATCTCCCCGCTTACGTGGCACTACCTGATCCGAAAGGCGCCAGCACAGATGGACCTCGCAACTGGTCGAGCGGCTGGCTTCCACCGATTTATCAGGGCACGGCATTTCGTAGTGAAGGGTCACCAGTGCTGAATCTGCATCCAACCAAATCGATTTCAGGAACAACACGGGAACGAAAACTCGACCTCCTGAGATCGCTCAATCAAAAACATCAAGAACGGCATCCACGAGAACTCGAACTGGACGCCCGGATTAGCAATCTTGAACTGGCGGCACGTATGCAATTAGCCGCGACCGATGCAATAGACATCACGCGGGAGTCCGCAGAAACTCTGGAAGCATACGGACTCAATAACAAAACGACTCAATCCTATGGGAAGCGGTGCCTCATGGCTCGCAGGCTCGTCGAACGCGGCGTGCGTTTTGTACAAATCATGATGAGTGGCCAGCCATGGGATACTCACACCTCGAATGTCGCTAACACGAAAAGCTGCTGTGCACAAACAGATGGCCCTGTCGGGGCGTTGCTGACTGACCTACAGCAACGCGGTTTGCTCGATACTACGCTCGTCCTCTGGGGTGGCGAATTTGGGCGAACTCCGGGTGCCGAGTTACGCGGCAGTACTTCCAAGGGAAGTGAAGGGCGTGATCATCACCCCTACGGTTTCAGCGTCTGGATGGCCGGAGGGGGTATTAAAGGTGGTCAAACTTATGGTGCCACCGATGACTTTGGTTACCGCAGCGTTACGAATCGCACCAAATACTCCGACTATCATGCGACTGTTTTGCATCAACTGGGATTTGACCACAAAGAACTGGTTTATGAGCACAACGGCCGGGACGAACGTTTGACCGACGTGTACGATGCTCATGTCATCCACGATCTTATTAGTTAGGCTCAGACCTCTTCTTAACCATCTGCAAAGCCCCTTCTTACGAAAGCTAATGTGTTGCCACGCTCTTTAATGTCCCTGCTGTTAATGCTCATCGCATTGCCATCACTCTCTCTGGCCGAACAAAACTGGCCCATGGCCGGAGGACCGCAGGGATCATGGAAAGTCACGGGCCCCGAACCGCCACTGAAATTCAGTGTCAGGCACAACCACAACATTCTTTGGAAAGCTCCGCTACCCGAAGGCGGACAGAGCGGGATCGCAGTTTACGATGATCTCGTCTTTCTTACCATCATGAAACCATGGAGCCCGAAACACGATCCCGATGAACTCGCCTTGAAACAGGCAGCTTACCAAAACAGGCGGCTTGTCATTCTCGTAATGCTCGACGACGAGCTACTGGAATCCGACACAAACTTTCGGGAATTGCACACTCGATTCAGTAACAACGAATCACAAATCGACAACTACATTAACAAACGCGTCGAAATGCTGTTAGCAGAAGATGCCAGCCAAAACGTCCGGAAGCTTCGCGAGCGAGTGAGACGGTTTCACCCCAAAGTCAAAGAACTAGAGGTTCAACAGCGGCGCCTTACCACTCAATTGGACGGAATCCGCTCAGCAGTTTCAGAGGAATTTCGAGAGACGCTAGCTGCACTTAACGATGTTAACGAAAAGATTAAATCACTCCCTTCTTTAAAGGAAACGGACATTGTTGCCTACTGTTTAGATGCAAACACCGGAAAAACTCACTGGACAACGCAGCTCAAGGGTACCGTCGAAGGCCCCTACAACTACGGATTTAGTGACTCCAGCTCTCCCACTCCAATCACGGATGGTAAACATGTGTGGTTTGTTAATTGCAGTGGCTCTATGGGATGCTGGACAGTCAATGGGAAGTTAGTTTGGCAACGCGAATGGACTCCCTCTGCTAAAGCTCCTTTCAACAAGCAATTCGAACCAATCATGGTTAATGATTGGATTCTGAATGTCGAACCCCTGCCGGAAGATGACCCTCGTAAAAGTAAAGAAGGTGAACGGAAGTGGAACTATTTACGAGCCATTAATAAGACGACAGGGGAAACAGAGTGGATCGCCGAAGACGCGATTACACATTACAACACACCTGTTTTAGGATCGCTTAACGGACAGGCCTATGTACTACAAGGTCGAGGCGGTCCCCATGAAGTCCCCGAACGCCCGAACGGCCTCAGTTTAACCAGCGTGCAAGGCTCGAATGCTGGCACAGCATTATGGCACTGGGACCCGCAAGAAGACCTACCATTTGGAGCTCTCGCGAATCAACACTGGGATCGTCAATATGCCTACTGGCTCAAGACAGGGCTCCTAAAGCTCGCAGTGCTGGAGGCCGCCACCGGAAAGCAGGTTCGTGAACACGACCTTTTTTCTGACGCGACGACCACACTCTTTAATCCAGGGACAAACCAACTTGAGACGTTAGAACACCAAACTGTTCGAGGGGTAACCGACTTACGCCATACTAACATTGTCGCTAATGGTCACTTTTATTTCCTGATCCGCGACAAATGGCAGGTAGCACGAGTAAACATTGAAACCGGAGCGACTGCTTATCTTGAGCTGCCAAGTCAGGTCCATGGACTTCCGCACGAAAAAGACGAATGGACGTTTCGTGAAGTCCAGCCTAATGACACTCGCAATTCTCGTGGTTACGATGTGGCACAGGATCCCCGTATAAAGTTAGGTGGATTCACCAAGTCGTTTTTGGGGGCTCCAACGGTTGTAAATAATCGCATCTACTTTACGTCGATGACGGGACTGGTTTACGTTCTGAATGCCGATGCCAAGGCGTTCGACCGCTCAGCAATCCTCAGCGTTAATGATCTTGGCCCGATCGGTGAAACCTGGACCGTTAATTCCATCAGCTACGCCAATGGGAGACTCTATCACCGAACCATGAAGGAAGTCATCTGTGTCGGACTTGCGCCTCCCTAAAAAGTCCGTCTCAACTTGCACGATAGTCATGTGGTCTTGTCGAAACGATTTAAAAAGACGACATTAGATGTTTAGCGAATTGATTTGTAATACTCCTATAGAAAGCCCCTCAGATGCCAACTGACGTTGTACTCATTGACCCGGAACACATGATTGACCAGCGTGAAGCTCGGTATGTAAAGGTTCTTGAAGAGGCCGGTTTTGAGGTCATTTACCCGGATGACCCCACGTTTTCCCGCGGGAAGAGCGAAGAAGAAACGATTGCTCAGCTTCAAAAATGTAATGCCGTTCTGGCCGGGGGCCCTATCATTACAGAAAGCGTGATGGCAGCCTGTCCTGAATTACGCGTCGTCGCTCGCAGTGGCGTGGGCTACGATCGCGTCGATATTCCGGGAGCAACGAAGCACAATGTTGCGGTCTGTATTACGCCTAACGCCAACCACGAATCTGTTGCTGAACACGCATTGATGTTGATGTTTGGCGTTGCCAAGGGTGTCCTGCAAAACGACGAACACAGTCGTGCAGGTCGCTGGCCTCAATCAGAGACTTTGCCAATTCGAGGAACAACGCTGGGAATTATCGGTCTGGGGCGGATCGGTCGCAGTTTGGCTGTACGTGCTGTCGCCATGGGAATGAAAGTCATCGCCTACGAACTCTACCCGAATAACGATTTCATCGCCCAACATGGCATTGAACTGGTCGACCAGGACGACTTACTTTCCCGCAGCGACTACGTCAGTGTACATTGCCCGGTCACTGAGCAAACCAAGGGGCTGATCAATGCTGATTTCTTAGGAAAAATGAAGCCGGGCAGCGTGCTGATCAATACCGCTCGGGGCGCCCTGCAGGTTGAAACAGATCTCTACGACGCGCTCACTAGCGGGCATCTATATGGAGCCGGGCTGGACGTTTACGAACAGGAACCGCCGAGTGCTGACAATCCGCTCTTCACATTACCCAATGTAGTGTTCAGCCCGCACATCGGATCGGGAGACCATCTGTCCCGGCTTATGATGGGAGTCGAAGCGGCAGAATGCATTGCCAGTTTGCGACACGGCAACTGGCCGGAAGGTGCCGTCGTGAACAATGAAATCAAAGACGGTTGGCGTTGGTAGAACACTCCTTCGGGAAAGGTTGGAGTCAATATGTACGAAAGCATTCAACCATTTAAAGCGAAGATGGATGCCGGCCAGCTTTGCGTAGGTCCAACCGTCAGTTTTTCCGATGCCTCGGTCACGGAAGCGTTGGCCGCCAGCGCCGACTATATCTGGATCGATCTGGAGCATAGTCCCACAAGTCTTGAGTCGATGGTAAATCACATTATTGCCTGCCGAGCTTGTGGCGTTCCGGGGATTGTCCGAGTGCCATCAGGTGAAATCGCATGGATTAAACGGGTGTTGGATGCCGGCGCAGATGGCATTATCCTTCCTCAAGCTCAGACGGTGGCGGAAGTTTGTGAGTTTGTAGAGGCTTGCCGATACCCTATGCAGGGTACTCGAGGTTACGGACCACGCCGTAGCACCAATTACGGACGAGTACAGAATGATGTCTATTTGCCTCAAGCCAACAGTGAAACTTTTGTGGTTGGCCAAATTGAATCAAAGGAACTCGTGGACAATATCGATGAATTAGTGGCCATCGAAGGACTTGACGGAGTTGTAATTGGCCCTTACGATCTCTCCGGTTCTTACGGTTTGCCCGGAGAGATCGATCACCCAACCGTCGTTGCTGCAATTCAAACTTCTATTGATAATTGCCGCGCAGCAGGAATCTATGTTGGTGTAGGCATGGGAAGCAACGCGGACACTGCCCGTCGCTGGCACGCTGCCGGTGCTCACTGGGCAATGGTTGGAGCAGATTACCAATACATGGTGCAATTTCAGGACCAGCTCTACACTAAAATCCGCAGCAACAATGACTAACCAACAAAGGCATTACTATGTATTTGAATATTAAAAAGTTCACCGACAAAATGGACTCGGGGCAACCCTGCATGGGGACGGCCATTACCTTTGGTGATCTTTCCATCACAGAAGCCGTTGCCAATGAATGCGATTTTGTTTGGATTGATCTGGAGCATAGCCCCACGGACATGGAATCGCTGGTCGGACATATGATTGCCTGTCGTGCAACCGGCACTCCTTTTTTGGTAAGAGTCCCTTCGGGAGATATCGGTTGGATCAAAAGAGTGCTCGACAATGGAGCAGAAGGAATTATTCTGCCTCAAGCCAAATCTTATGAAGAAATCAAACAGTTCGTCGATGCCTGTTACTACCCTCCGGTGGGCACGCGCGGATTCGGGCCCCGACGTCCTTCTGATTATGGCCGTATCGGTGGTGAGCAATATCTAAAGCATGCGAATGAGGAAATCTTCGTGTGCGCACAGATTGAGTGCAAAGCCGTCGTGGAGGACATTGATCGGATCGTTCAAATCCCGGGTTTGGATAGTATTTGCTTAGGCCCCATGGATCTTTCAGGATCGGTTAACAAATTAGGCCAAACATCCGATCCGGAAGTGGTGCAACTTATTGAAACCACCATTCAGGCTGGCAGAGATGCAGGACTTTATATTGGGATGGGAATGGCCGCTTCACCGTCGTTTGCCCTGAATGCCATTAAACAGGGTGTTCAATGGTGTCAGTGTGGAACAGACATGGAACTAATTGTTAGCGGCGCTCGCACACTTTATCAGGAAATTCGCGAAAGCCTCTAACCCAAACCTGTCATGCGGTTTTAGTCTCAATCCAATTTCTGAAACGGCCCACCAGAACAGTACTCAGTACAATCACACCGATCAACCCTCCGATCGAAAACCAGCGAGTGACAAGGAATCCTGCGTCCTCTTTATGATTCGTCCATGCGCCTAGCGCTCCAAGGACGACGAAAACCGTACCGGCAAATAAGTAGGACGCTCGGATCCACAGTTTAGACCGCAACCCTAAAGGCACGTGTTTTTGTTCAATCCAGGCATTCACAAAGCAAAAGACGGCACAAGAGATTACGCCAGTAAATAGATTCACCGGTCGCAGGATATTGATGATGATCTCTTTGGCGTTTGCTCCTTCGTCAATTCCGGCACCATAGACGATATTGAACATCCAGATAATTACACAAAATGCCAATCCGGTTTGCCAAAAGAGCATTTTTCTCTCGATTTTGTTCCTGCGAACATTCGCCCAATTTGGATTAAAGGATCTCATGATTTCCATCACGATGGCCACACCAATTTCAATCGTTCCGTAAAGTGTGCCAAACATGGTTAGCACAGCACCAGCAACGTAAAGCGGGTACAACCAGGGGTGTACATTCGTCAGGATTTCGGCCTGTTGTCCCAGCATGTTTTTACTGTCAGGAATCGCTTCCTTGGGGCCAAGCATCTCTACCCCGGAAGTAACAAACACAGCACTAAAGATGACGATCAACGAAAAGCTAATGGCACAATCAATGATCGGAGCTTTGAGCCATTTGCGTGCTTCATGTTTGGGATCGTCCGCAATCTCCCGGAGCAATTGCTGAGAGGGCGGGGTGGTGCCGGCATATCCCCAGCGTTTGTCACGCAACCAGGTCGTATACGCCATGTAATCGAATCCGGCTCCACCAATCACTCCGACATACGTTGTCAGTTCCGCCCATTTATTGGTCGTCGCAATTGCCGCAAACTTGTCACTGGAACGTATCCAATTCGGATAGTCTCGAAAGACCGGTGTAACAAATCCCTTGAGCATCTCCCAATAGTCAGGGCTGTACATCACCATCGACGTCACCGCAGCAACCATCAAACCGGCCACGACTCCGATTTGCACTTTCTCCATCACGTTATATCCGCCGAATAGAGAAAGACACAAAACGACACTCACCATGAGCATAGCCCATAAAAATTGCGCAGCACCATTGAGTGACTCTGCTGTACCCGTTAGTAACGCCAGATAATTCCCCAACACACTACTATGGAAACTTATCCAAACCGGCTGAGCGACGAGGATGATCAACAGAAACATCAGTGCCATCCATCCCCGTGGGCCTGGCAAATCCAACATCCTGCGAAACGGATGGACTCCGGTTAACAACAGATGCTTTGATGTCCCGAACACGAGCGCCCATTTCAGCAAAGAAATGGTAATGAACAGAAAGAGTATGTTGTAGCCAAACAGCACTCCCCCCCGCGTGGAGAAAATCAGCTCGCCTGTACCGATCGTAACACTCGCAACAATGGCACCGGGACCAAAGAGAGATAACCAGCCAACAAGACTACGTTGAGTTAATGCCCTAGGGAGCGGAGGCAACTCTGGCGTACAGGGCGATTCCGGAGTGGATGCCATAGGGGATTCAGTCTCGAACGACCAGCTTTAGAGCAAGCCTTCAATCGGTGATGCGTGATAAATATGATGAGGTCGTTCTTCTTCGTCGTGCCAGGCGGCCGTGTGAGGAATCCCGAGACAGTGGTACATGGTTGCTGCCATATTTTCCGGCGTCTGCGGGTCGGCAGCAGGGTAACCGGCAATCTTATCTGAAGCTCCGATGACTCGTCCTCCCTGGACACCACCACCGGCAAAAAAGACAGACTGTACCGCGCCCCAGTGATCGCGACCGGGTTCATTAAAAGAATCACTCAGGAGCGAAATCTTGGGCGTTCTCCCAAACTCACCAGCCATGACGATCAAGGTTTCATCAAGCATACCTTCTGCGTCCAGATCATTCAGCAAGGCACATAACGCCCGGTCAGTCGGTGGAAACAACTTTTCCTTGAGGCGATAAAAGGCATCACCATGGGTGTCCCAGGTTTCATTATTCCCGAGATTGACCTGCACCATATTAACGCCGGCTTTGACTAATCGTTTGGCCATCAACAGGGACCAGCCAAAACTGTTAGCGCCGTAACGCTCCTGCATTACAGGATCTGCATTCGTAACATCCAGGGCATGGCGAATCTTATGATCGGTTAACAGTGAGATCGCTTGCTGACGATTACTGTCGTATCCAAGTACTTTTGCTGAGGATTCCAATTTCGCTCGCTGACCGTCAAGTGTATTCAACAGGCCCAGTCGACCACCAAGTCGACTACTATTCATTCCATGAGGCAGCGTCAGGTTAGGAGCCTGATAGACACGGGCATCCTCTTTCGCGGGTGGCTTTTTACTTTGATTCGGGTATGTAAACTCAGGGTAGGCTCCCCGCCACATGGGGTCGCCATAGGGCGAGGCTTCGATGAAGAACGGGTCACGATTTGACCCCATCAAACCGCCGTAGGCTCCGGGGATTACCCCTCCGGACCAATGCACTAATCGTTCCGGCAAAACAACCGACGGGGGAAGGTTGTTATATCGTGCCGGCAAGGCATCTCCGACGATGGAGGAAATCGAAGGCCAATCGGTTGGACGAGGTTTGCGATCTCCCTGAAAACCTGCCGGAGCTTCACTGCGACCGGTGAGCATAAAGAAATGCCCCAACGTATGACCGTTGGTAGGGTGCGTCAAGGATCGACAAACCGACCACTTATCACTTATCGATGCCAAACCCGGTAGGTGTTCACAAATCTGAGTCCCGGGAGTTTTTGTGGATGCAGGATTGAATTCACCCCGAACGTCATCAGGTGCATCCGGTTTAAGATCGAAACTGTCCTGCTGAGCCAAGCCACCTGAAAGAAATATATAGATCAATGACTTGGCTTTACCAAAGCCTGGCTGCGAATTAAATTCCTTGAGATCCGCGGCCTGTAAAGACTTATGATGATTCATGCCCAATCCAAGCAAACCGACCGCACCCGCTTGCACAGCGACTCGGCGACTAAATTGTGGATGACTATAAATACTCATCTCGTTTCCTTTACGAAGATGTATTGGACTGGCGATCACTGTTTATTATTATCGGAACAATCCAAATGCAGGTCAATTTATATTGTGCTCTTGATCGCAGGTAATAGCCCCAATGAGGGGGATTTTATTCGAAAATACCGGACTCTGGCCTATACTGTAGTGGCATTACCGTATTCGGAGATTTTAGCATGCTTCAAGTTTTAGGGAGCCATACAGGATTTTCCCGTCGCCAACTACTTCAAGTCGGCGGTGCGGGCATGATGGGCATGCACTTTGATCGACTGCTGCAGGCAGAACAAAAAGAGCCCACATCTAATCCCAAAGCCAAAGCTGTCATCTTCGTATTTTTGTTCGGCGGCCCGAGTCAGCTCGAAACATTCGATGTACGACCTGATGCGCCGTCGACCATCCGCGGACCGTTCGGGACGATACCAACCAAAACACCGGGTTTACGATTCTGTGAACACCTACCCAATCTGGCGCGGATCACTGATAAATTCGCTTTGATTAAAACGGTCAACCATAGTGAAAACAATCATAATGGCTGTCACTTCATTCAGACAGGACAGGCATTACCACCTGCTGAACGCGGTTCGGCAAATGTGAGTGCCACCGATAAGGACTGGCCGTCATTTGGCAGTGTAGTTTCCTACATGGATCGCCAGCAGCCCGGTCGGCCAACCCCGGAAATTCCTCCGTATATCTATCTGCCCAACACAGTCGGCCGATTTGCCGGCTACGATTACAGCGGCCAATATGCCGGATGGCTTGGAAAAGAATACAATCCCATGGCGACGCAAATCCAGAAACTGCATGCCACCGACAATCCATTCTTTCGGGACTGCGAAGATTCGCAACTCAACTTCCAACCACCGGGACTGGTTCGCTCGCCCGACATCACACTTGACCGATTGAATCGTCGACTTAATCTTAAACTCCAGTTCGAACTGGAACGTCGAAAACTTGACGAGGCAGCCGGACCTCAGGCCTTTGGAGCTCTGAGAAGTAAAGCTCTTCACATGCTCAATTCGACGGCCGTTGCAAATGCATTTGACATTCGGCAAGAGTCCGACGAATTGCGAGACAAATACGGACGCAGTCTCTTCGGGCAGTCATTACTGATGAGCCGTAGGCTGGTGGAAGCCGGAGCCAGGTTTGTGAGTGTTGGCTGGGACATGGCAGTTCGAGGTGACGACACAACCAGCTGGGATAGTCATCGCGAATTAACAAGAGTCATGCGTGACCATTTACTGCCCGGCCTTGATCGCAGCTTACCTCCATTTTTGCAAGACTTAGAAACACGGGGCATGCTGGACGACACACTGGTCGTCGTTTGTGGTGAAATCGGGCGAACTCCCAGGTTTATAAACCGAGGCTCTGCCGATGGACGTGATCATTGGTCCTACTGTTTTCCGGCTTTGATGACTGGTGCGGGCATTCAACAGGGTGCCATTTATGGTGAGTCAGACAAACATGCTGCTTACCCATTGTCTGATGCGGTTTCGCCGGCGGACATTGCAGCAACCATTTATGATCGTCTGGGAATCTCTCCGGAAGCACGACTTCCCGGCCCTCAGGACCGTCCCGTGCCGATCGCAGAAGGCGGCAGAGTTATTCAGGGTATTCTTTAACCCCCGGGTTATTTGCTGAAGCGTTTGGCAATGCCTGCCAGCATCGCCCTCATCCCTTTATCCACTTTGACGTTATCGAGCTGTTTCTTATCTTCCAAAAGCTTATCAAGCTCGTTCTTATCCAGCCACATCCCAAAGCACTGAATACAGTGGTCCATCTTAACCGGCTGCATATAGGAAACATAGTTCGTCCTCAGGCCAATCTCAACACAATGCGGACAACGCAGGTATCCTTCAAGTGCCAGCATCGGTGCTGCGGGATTACCGTACTCCTCTTCCAACTGTTTCTCGATTCCCTGCACACCAGTCTCTCGCAGCTTTTCCAACTCACCGTGATCCAACCAGATGCCGTCACAGCTTTGGCACTTATCCACCGTAACATCTTCAACAGACAGGGCGGTAAGCATCGCACCACATTTAGGGCATTGCATTTCAACTTTCCTTACAGACAAACTGCTGGAGACTATTTCCTACGATACTTGTATACAGCTGCAGAACGCGGATTGGGCAACGTAACCACCGCCCCCTTTTCGGACAACCTTTGGCCGGAGGAACGTTGTATCACCCGGCCCTCTATGTCTTCGATAACATAAACACCGTCATTTTCCAATCCGCGCAACTTAAATTGCATTTGTGATGCCGGACTTTCGGGTCGTCGGAACGCCATGACAACACCGCTGCCGTCACTTTCACGATTAAATTGCCAGGCCATCCAGACGTCATTATCGGTTCGGTATCGAGTCAGTGGGTAATAATCATCGTAGTAGTAGGCGATCACTTCTTGCCGTTGAGCCATCAGTCTCCTGGCGGATGCAAAATCAAAGTCGTCCCGCCTAACATCCCAGGTCGTCGTATTCGATGGCGCTAACTGACTCCAAAACGTATAGGCGTCGGTCGTGTTTATCCCGGTCCCAAAGTAGGGAATCCACATTGTCATGCCATAACTTAGGGTTTGCATACCTGTCGTTTCATAAGCATAGTCGCTGCGCCATAACGGCACAGCTCGACGCAATGTCTCCAACTCATTTCGGCTACCACCTCCCGAGCAAATGTCGATACGCAGCATCGGATGGCGATCACGCAGCGTATCCCAGTACTTAAGCAACCCCGCCACATGCTTCATCTCGGAAATACCTCGTCGTCCCGATTCATCATTGGATTTCCAATAGGAAAGCGGAGGGATACCATCATGACGATACAAATCCACGCCCTGACTGTTGATTCTGGAATCCACATAGTTTGTCATCCAACCGGCTGCAGCTTCATCACCGAAATTAAAGAGTCGCATGTCACCACGTCCCCAGGGAGGAGCTTGCGGAGCATCCATACGAACCCAGCAGGAAAGCGTGTAGTTCTGATGCGTAGAATTTGGAACCTTCACTCCGTAATCATTATTAAATGCCAGCGCCTTACCAACCGCACCTTGAACATATCGATATTCACCGGCACCAATTTGTTCGCCGTCAACTCCCCCCGCCATATCCTTAACATTGCCATCGAAGGGGTAGTGATGCCGAGGTTTTATGTTCAGCTGGTGGCGATAAAGCTGTTGAACCTGACTGGCTTTCAAGGCTGCCGCATACACTCGCACATCATCTATTTCACCTACAATTCCGCGTGTTTGATATTGGCGACCAATCCCAAACGAGTCATTCTTGTTCATCAACCCGACGTTTTCTGATTCCGTAGCAGCACTCAGTTGACCATCGATGTAGACCTTAATTTCACTTTTCCCGGAGTCGTCGTTAATGAAGCGGGTTGCCGTAACCAGGTGCCATTGCCCATCAGCAAGACCTTGCTTACTGGTTGCGGTGGCATCCGGATTGCCTGTACCAAAGGCGGCAACGTCTTCCATCAAAGTGAGCCCGGAGTCATTAACATGCGCTGGATATTCTCCCTGTATCAACGCGTGTCCCATCCACCATTCGGCTCCGCCCTTTAGCAGCCATTGGGACTGCGTCTGATCAATGACCGTTCCGCGGGTCACTAACTCAGGTGTAAACCAAAGAATAAACTTCATGTCCCGATCATGGAGGTGGTCGGAGATTGGCTTCAGTCCATTGGGAAATCTTATTTTATGAGGATCCCAACTCCCGACATTCAGCCAATAATCTTCATAGTCGTACCAACCGGCATCGATCCACCAGTAATCAGGTTTAATCCCGTTATCCACATATCGATTCACAAACATCTTCTGGTTTGCTTCGTTGGCTCCTGAACTTTCAATGTAATGAGCAGAACTGGAGGCATTGTGTTGAAACGGTGGCAAGGCACCATCGGCAGTTCGCGGCAGATTGTTATCAATCATCCATCGTCGCCAGAGGTTTTGAGCACGCAACCAGTCGCCACCATTCCATAACAGCATCGCAATCCTCGGCGTACGCACCTCTTCACCAGGCTTTAGATAGAATGCGACATCCTGTTGACCAGCCTGGACTCGAATTCCGCGACCCGCATCGCGCACCAGTGACGCTTCCCACTGTCCAGGCCAACCGATTGCAAAAACAGCACCTCGTTGATTCCATTCGAGATTAAAGAACGGAAGGTCATTGCTTGCGGGTAAGCCGATTAGTGCTCCCAAATCTTTCCTGCTATCGGGCGTCAGCGTCGTTTGACGGGGTGCATAATCTGTTTCATCAGACATGCGGACCAATGAGTGAGGACTGCCATTGCTGTGATGCAGTAAAAATTCACCTTCGTTGTCTCTTTCAAATCCAATATCCAGAGGCAAGACATTTTCAATCATGGGTGTCGGCTTCCTCGACGAATTCCGCAATACCAGAACCCACTCGACCACTGGCAGAACGCGGTTTGCAGTCGCCGTACATTCCACAACAAGGCCGGTACGAGAATCGGTAAACGTCAGGATCTTACTTATCGTGTCCTGGTTCGGGCCTTTGCTAGTTTCGAGCGTTTCCCGCCGTTGTTCCCAACCACCCAGCAGTTCACTTGAGTGTCGTCCGTCATACTCAAAGGAGAAAGGAAGTTCGGGAGGAGGCATTGCACCCAGGGGAGCGGTGGGAAGATCACCAATACGAATTTTACGCCCATTGACTAATTCCACGGTCGCCTCTGCCCAATCAGACTGATTGAAGTCAACCTGTTCAATGACTCCTTCTGACTGACCAAGCGTCGTCAGGACAAAGGACTCTACACCGTTCAGGTCAACGTCCACTTTTTCACCTGGCATGCCTTCCCTCATTAAGAGCGACCGATAGCGTTCCTTTCCTTTTACAGTTACCGTGCCAACCACAGCACCTCGCTTCGCATTGGAATAGAAGCTCGTTACTCGATTACTATCCACGCCAAAAACAGCGGTCAATCTCTTAGCTGGTGCGGGCAATGTCACAGTAATGGTTCCTGGTGACGAAAGGTACAATCCGTGCCTGTAAGTTTTGCGATGAATCTGTAATGGCAAAGCCCCCAGTTGTTTGTGATACACCTTGGTCGTCGCCATATTTTTCAGCAAGGGTCCATGTTCGAGTGCGACTTCCAAATACCCGTCATGCGTTCGGACGCTCGGATCGTTATCAAACCTGGCTCGCACCCAACGTTCCACGTTTTTCAATTCTGCATCAGTCGGTTCAACCGCCGTTAGCAGTGTGGTGATAGAAAAAATCAGAAGTGCAATCGGGATTCTCATTATTGCTCCAACAATTTACGGAGAGGCCACCTCAACCCGGTGATAAGAATACTCGGATTATACTGCATTGTCGAATGCCGGATTTGTCAACGCTCGGTTTCTCTTAAGTTTCCCGCCGGCTAGAATAGAAGCGTAGCCACTTCCGTCTGTTCGCCGTAGTCAAAAATGAAACACGCTTTGCTTATACTGACGATTCTATTGCTCGCGATTACGCCGGGTTATTCCGAGCGTCCCGATGCCATAAGCTTCACCCGTGACATCCGCCCCATCCTGTCCAATAAATGTTATAAGTGCCATGGCCCTGATGAGGACGCCCGCGTTTCCGAAATGCGACTAGACACGCAAGCCGGATTATTAGACAAGGCAATTCGTCCTGTATCCCCGCACAACCTTAAGAAAAGCCAGCTTATCCAGAGGGTACTTGCCACCGACCCTGACATCAAAATGCCACCAGCCTCTGCTAATAAGGACCTTACCGCAGAGGAACTCGAGTTACTGCAGGCATGGGTCAGACAGGGAGCTGACTGGGAACCACACTGGGCATTTCAGCCAGTACGGGATCCGAAAGTAATTCAGCGGCGAGGCGACTGGGGAAACAGCGGATTAGACTCGTTCATCCTCAGCAAGCTGCGCGAGGCTAACTTAAGCCCTTCTCAGGCTGCGGATCCGCACACATTGATTCGCCGGCTTTATCTGGATCTGATCGGTATCCCACCTTCTGTCGAGGAACTTGACGACGCAATTCAAACTGTCTTCGACCAGCAGGGACACATCCTAGCTGAACCATACTCGGCTCTTGTCGACAAACTGATTGATCGACCTCAATATGGTGAACGTTGGGCGCGACGATGGCTCGACCTAGCTCGTTACGCCGACACCAACGGCTATGAAAAGGATCGCGACCGCAACATGTGGCCGTACCGGGACTGGGTTATCCAATCCATCAATAGTCGCATGCCCTTTCATCAGTTCACGATTGAGCAGCTTGCCGGAGACCTCCTGCCCGGTGCAACAGTAAACCAGCGAATCGCAACAGGATTCCACCGAAATACCATGTTGAATGAAGAGGGAGGCATTGATCCGCTGGAATTCCGGTTCTATGCCATGACCGACCGGGTCGCCACCACCGGAACTACCTGGCTGGGGCTTACCACAGGATGTGCACAGTGTCACACTCACAAATACGATCCCATCACCCACCGTCAATACTACGAATTCATGGCTTTCATGAATAACACAGATGAACCGGAAATGGATATCCCGGATACCAATATTGACCAACAGCATCAGGACAATCTAGCCAGAGCTGTGACGTTGATTGGAGAATTGGAACAGCACTACAACAAAGCCGGTAAGAGCCTGGAAACAGAGTACCCAAAATGGCTGTCAGAACAACGCAGTCGACGGCGCAACTGGAGTTATCTGTCACCTGACAAGATGAGTACAAATCTACCACACTTAGAGCTCGAACCCGATCACATCGTGTATGCATCCGGGGATTCCACTAAACATGACGTTTTTGAACTGGAATATGATGTCGAAGCAACCGGGATTCAGGCTATTCGCCTTGAGGCGCTACCTGATGCACGCCTGCCCAACTATGGTCCCGGGATGACAAATTACGAAGGTACAATTGGCGACTTCTTTCTTACGGAATTCCTCCTCACTGTTGATGGAAAGCCGGTCCGATTCACTAAGGCGTTGCATAGCTATGCCAAAAATCGTTATGGAAATCAGGATACTTCCGCAGCTTTGATGATCGACGGCGATATTCAAACGGGGTGGTCTGTTCATAACGGGCAGGGGCAACGGCATTTGGCGGTTCTAAAACCGGAGCAACCCATCCCGGCAGGACGTTGGAAACTGGAGATGCATTTTGGACGCCACTTTTCCAGTTCGCTGGGCAAGTTCCGATTGTCCGTGGCCACCGATGACCGGCCTCTATCAACTGAAGAACTTGGGGACACAGCTGAGAGTTTGTTAACTATCCCGGACAACGAGCAAACCGCTGCTCAGCGAAATATCCTGCGACACGAGTTTTTGTTACTAGCGCCTGAACTAAAGGAGCAGGCCGGACGAATTCGAAAGCTTCAACAAAAACCGCCCTACCAACGAGCCATGGTAATGCAGGAACGGCCGCTGCAGAATCCTCGTCAGACCTACCGTCACCATCGGGGTGAATTCCTTAGTCCTAAAGAAGAAGTTACTCCGGAACCGTTAGCATTCCTACACCAATACAACGATGACTTGCCGAAGAATCGCCTTGGGTTTGCTCAGTGGATCATTGACCCAACCAATCCCCTGACGGCAAGAGTTGTGGTCAATCGACACTGGGATGCATTCTTCGGCAAAGGGATCGTTGCCACTGTCGATGATTTTGGATTTCAGGGAACGCCGCCTACGCATCCAGATCTTCTCGACCATCTGGCGAGCAAACTCATTGAAAACAACTGGTCGATTCAATGGTTACACAAATACATTGCCACCAGCGCCACCTATCAACAATCGAGCGTTTTTCAGGCTGCGACTCTGAATAAAGACCCCGGCAATCATCTGCTTAGTTACTTCCCACGTACTCGACTCGACGCAGAAATCATTCGTGACTCGGTACTTCAAAGTGCCGGCCTGTTGTCAGAAAAAATGTACGGTCCGCCGGTAAAGCCTTTACAGCCTCAAGGCGTATCAACTGCAGCCTACGGTTCACCCAAATGGGTTGCCAGCATCGGCGAGGATCGATACCGACGTAGCATTTACACATATACAAAGCGAACAGCGCCTTTTGCAATGTTTAACACCTTCGACGGACCAAGTGGTGAATTCTGTACGGCAAAGCGAGATCGTTCCAACACCGCCTTACAGGCCTTGACCATGTTAAATGATGTGATGTTCCTTGATATCGCTAAACAATTCGGCAAGGAATTGGCTGAACAGAAGTCTTCCGCCGCAGAGACCCTGTCATTGGCCTACAAACGCATTTTTTCGCGACCACCCACCGTTGACGAAATGTCTGAAGTGTTGGACTTTTATCATTCGGCAAAGGATCATTACCGCTCGAACCCCGAACTTGCCAATGTGTTTACCGGGCTGGATGGCGTAGAGGGCATCGAATCCGCATCCTGGGCCGTTGTCGTAAGAGCATTATTTTCCACCGATGAAGTGGTCACCAGGAATTAGAAACGCAATGAATCCAATTTCCCCACAGCTAGGTTTGACGCGACGCACATTTCTTCAGGATTGTGGCGTTGGCACGGGCAAGATGGCATTAGCCTCATTACTTGCCGCTTCGACGTCTGCAAAAGCAAGTGCTCCTGAAACCCATTTACCCGGACACGTTAAGCCACACCATGTACCCAGCGTTAAAGCCGTCATTCATTTGTTTATGGCCGGGGCGCCTAGTCAGTTGGAGCTATTTACAGAAAAGCCTTTACTGCGGGAATTAGAAGGGCAACCATTACCTGATTCGGTATTGGGTGACCAGCGTTATGCTTTCATTCAGGCCAATGCAGGTGTGCTGGGCCCACAATTTAATTTTGGAAAGCATGGTGAAAGCGGACAGGAGATTTCAGAGGTATTACCTCATCTTCATACCATTGCGGATGACATTTGTATGTTCCGTGCCGTGCATTCCGACCAGTTTAACCACGCGCCCGGACAACTCTTTTTCAATACAGGATTTGGTCAACCCGGACGACCCAGTATTGGATCCTGGACAATGTACGCTTTGGGAGCAGAGACTCAGGAACTCCCGGCTTACGTGGTTATGAATACTGGTGGAGGCTTGAGTGGCGGAGCAGGGCTCTATTCCAGTGGTTTTTTACCGACCGTCAATACCGGAGTCATGTTTAGGAATCAGGGGCCACCGATCCTGAACGTCTCGACACCAGACGGCCTGTCAGAAGCTATTCAGCAAGGCACGTTTGATCTCATCAAACGTCTCAACCAAAAGCAATTCACTCAACTGAAAGACCCTGAAATACAAACTCGAATCGCTTCGTTTGAGATGGCTGCCCGCCTTCAGGTGTCGGCACCGGAATTAATGGACCTTAGTCAGGAATCTCAGGAGACGCTGGATTTGTATGGCTGTAAACCAGAGCAAGCATCTTTTGCACGAGCCTGTTTACTGGCGCGACGAATGGTCCAGCGTGGGGTACGCTACATCAACATTTTCCATAGCGGTTGGGATGCTCACTCCAACGTAAAAGGCACATGTTCGAGTAAAGCAACTCAGACAGACCAGGCGTCAGTCGGTTTAGTGCAAGACCTGAAACGACTAGGCATGCTGAATGACACTTTGGTTGTCTGGGGCGGCGAATTCGGCAGAACTCCGATGGTGGAACAGAATCCCACCTTAGGTCGCAGCAATGGCCGGGACCATCACCCCCAGGCTTATACCATATGGATGGCCGGTGGGAGCATGAAACCGGGTTTTGCCATGGGGCAAACAGATGATTTCGGATTTCATCCAACCGAAGACGCTGTGCATGTCCACGACATTCAGGCAACCATTCTTCATCAAATGGGTCTGGATCACGAGCGTTTAACTTACCACCATGCTGGCCGGGACTTTCGTCTGACTGATGTACACGGCAAGGTGATTTCGAAAGCTCTTAGTTAATCATTCTTAGATTTCACCAGGATCGATTCCGTGTGATAGAACTGGATATTCTTCGCATATTCAGAGCCAACCCAGGTGGCAAATGCAACTTTACCGTCTTTAGGATCCGGTGGAATATCAAACTCAACGACTAATTGTCCCTTCCCCTGAATCCTGGTTTCTTTGCGATCAACACGTTCACCAGCTTTTCCCTGCTTGAGTGTGATCGTAATACCCTGACTGCCTAATTTCGCCGGTACATCATAATCCACAACGTATTTAACCGTAGTGCCCGCAGATATCGGCACCGGCAACTTAACGGTAAAGACTTTTTGTTTGGCCGAACGTTGGCCTGATTTGTTTCCTGCAGGATTCGAGTTTTTTGTTTTGCGAGCCCCGGCTTCTGCTTCTTTCGCCAACACATAAGCTTCCCTTGCTTTCGCATCGTCAAAGTTTTTAAAGCAATCGAGCATATGATCATTTGTTTCCTGCATCCAGTTAAGCAACCGCCTCCGTTGTTGCTCGATCACCTTCTGGTGATCCGGGTTATCAATCAGGTTATGCAGACAATCCGGATCGGCTTCAACATCATAAAACTCCTCCGGGACTCGATGCCGATACATTGCCAGACGCGCTGCCATCGTCTCATCCTGCTCAGCCAATGCCGCCAGTCGACGATAGGTTTGCGTCCCGGTCGTAGCCGTGGCGAAGACCCGTGTTCCGTTAGACCAGGCATTGGCAAGATAGAGATACTTTCTGGTCTGCACAGCACGAATAGGATCGCGTGACCTGCCGGAATTCTCGTTGTACTCTTTAATCACAAACTCGCGACCGTGCTGGCGTTTACCCTGCAACACTGGTGCGAACGAGCGTCCATCCATGGCCGGGCCTTTGGCATCAACAATTTCTAAAATCGTTGGAGTCAAATCAACAGCGGAAACCATATGTTCAGAATCCATCGTGTTCGCTTTGGTCACTCCCGGCCAACGAATAGCCAGCGGCGTATGAGTACTGTGATGATAGAGCTGCGTTTTGGCAAACGGCAACGGCATTCCATGATCGGAAAGAAAGACTACGACTGTGTCATCCTCTTTTCCGGATTCTTCTAATGATTCAAGGATGCTCCCTACACAATCGTCTGCTCGACTAACCGAACTGTAGTACAACGCGAGCTCCTGGCGAACCACCGGATCATCGAAGAGAAACCCCGGCACAGGAACATCTTTAGGTCCAACGACTAGCGATGGTTGATTCCTATCACCCTCGCCCGAATAGAACGGCTTATGAGGATCTGACACGTTGACCATCAGGCAAAACGGTTTATCCGCTTCCTCTGCAGCCTTGATTCCACGTGCTGTTGCTTCACCAAAGTGCAATGGGTTCTTCTTATCGTAATTCGAACCATCTTCGGCAGTATCCAGAATCGCATCCCAGGGGTAGGGATGGTAGGGGGTTGAGTGAGTAGTCTTACCCATAATGGCTGTGAAATAGCCCGCTTCTTTCATCATATCGACGAGGTGCTGATGATTGGGCTGTTTCACCTGATAGAAACCTTCCACCTGATTGTTATGGGGATACAGGCCGGACCACATCACATTGCGACCAGGCATGCAATTACCGACCTGCACATGGGCATATTGAAAACGCATTCCTGACCGCACCAGTGAATCCATGTGCGGCGAGATACCTTCGATCGGACAACCATAACTACCAATCGAGTCCGCACTCATATCGTCAACCGTAATGATTAGCACATTAGGCCGAGCATGAGCGGAACCGGTAAAGACCAGGATCATCGTAAACACTATTAAAGCGCGCATCGCCATTTCATTTCCCTTCAGCCGTAAGAATACCTGGCTTCGTTTTCCGGTTACTCTTCCAGGTCTTCAATGACTTTACCCAACACCTGATTTACATAACCGTTATATCGACCGTCCGGTGACGCTCCGTTTTTTCGCGGCAATGCCTTGATTTGGTCCAGAGCATGACTCGCTTTACCGTCCAGTTTATCGACGGCATTAAGTGCCGTAAGTGACACAAATACCGGCCTCTCTTCAGTCCATGCGGTAAGGGTCAGCAGATGATCGGTGGCCGTACGTACGTCGTCACCCTTACCGTATTTCGCCAACGCATAAGCTCCGGCAATCTGAACGTAGGGCGATTTATCTTTCAGGCAATCACGTAGAGAATCAGCATGATTTTCATATGCGACTGCCCCGCGATTTAGTAATCCAACGGCACCCCAGTATCTAACGGCACTATCGTCATCGGCAAGATATTCAACCATCGCACTGAGACTCTGTTCATCCCGGTGAGTCGCCCGATCTGCAGCCGCGAAGATTCGTGCAAATGGGTACAACTCGTCATCGTGCCCCATTTCAAAGGGCGACATTCCTGCACTGCGGCTATGAATCTCACCTTCAGGCAAAAATCCAACATCCCGAATTTCAGCGCACCACTGGTAAAGGGCTCCTCGCAGTTCAGCGAGGATCTTTTGATGTTCTTGCGAATCCACCAGATTATTCACTTCATCGGGATCGGCCTGTAAATCATAAAGCTCCTCGGTGGGCTTCAATTTCCAATAGGCCGACTGCGCGTCGTTTAGTTTGCCTGCCAGGTAATCCCGTTTCCAGGCAGCTGTCGAGGGAGTCACAAAATTGTAGGCAACATACTGACCGTAAATGAAGTGCGGGTTGAAGTTGCGGATGTAATGATACCGACCGTCGGTCACCGTGCGAATAAAGTCATATCGCTCGTCCATCCGATCCCGAAAGCCAAACATATAATCGGGCTTCTTCTGCTGAAACTTCCCAGCAAACGCATGCCCCTGCATATGTTCCGGCGGTTTGACGCCGGCCAGGCTTAAGACCGTAGGTGCAAGGTCGACAAAATTGACTAAACGATCGCTAGTCCCCCCGGCCTTATATTCTTTTGGCGCCAGATGTTTCCATTTTTTGGGAAAGTAAACCACCATAGGAACAGACAACCCTGAGTTATAAGGCCACCGTTTCGAACGCGACATTCCGCTTCCATGGTCTCCGTAATAAAAGACAATCGTATCCTCGGACAACCCTGACTTATCAAGTTCCGCCAGACGTTGTCCAGCCATGGCATCTGCCTGACTTACGATATCATAATACTGAGCCCAGTCCTGGCGAGATTCTGCATTATCCGGATGATACGCTGGCACGCGTACCTTTGCCGGATCCAGAACTTTTTCATGGGGCCGCCTTCTAATTTTGCTTTCGTGACTGATCGTCACATTGAAAATTGCAAAAAACGGCTGCCCCTTTCCGCGATTGCGGTAATGAGCTTTATTAGAAGAAACATCCCATCCCTGATTCTGTTTCCTGACGTTGTAATCCTGCTTGGAATTATTGGTCGTATAGTATCCGGCCTGTTTCAAGTACCAGGGGTAGAATTGCACGTGATCCGGCAGCGACACCATACTTCGCATATGCTGACCACCGATCGAAGGAGGATACATACCTGTAATAATCGTCGTCCGAGCCGGGGCACAAACCGGGGCACAAGACCAGGCAAGATCAAACAACATCCCTTTGCTCGCCAGGGCGTCGACATTAGGAGTGACTGCGAGTTCGTCACCATAGCACCCCATTTCCGGACCATGATCTTCGCTCGTCAGCCAAAGGATATTTGGTTGTTCAGCGGCGTCAGTCCTTGCCAAAATCGTGACCGCAAACATCAATGCCAGTATGCTTCTTCTCATTGTTGAATTCCTAATATATCTGGATTGCCGATGGCTCCCGCTATAACGGCAGGTTCGACAAATTAATTTCGTTTGAAAGGATCCGTAAACGGAGGCTTATCGAATGTTGATCCGTCTCCCGTGACTCGTGGGTCCCCCGTCGACTTCAATTCATTCATTAATCGTTCTTTCAATTCTGTTTTCACTTTGCTGTATTTCAGTTTCTTAGCCACATTGTTAACTTGATCAGGATCTTCCGCAAGAACGTATAATTCTTCCATGGGACGTTTACCAAAGGCCCAGTCATAATGCTGCTGCCATTTTGTGTTATGGCGATTTTCAATCAACCATGCTTTGGTCGGGCTGGCGTCTAAGTCTCCAAAGCAAATGAACGTATTGTTTTCCAGCTCCTGAGTTGTTGGAATCGAGTCCTTAGTCACTGCCAGCGGAGCACCCATCGGCCAGCGATCAGGCTTGAAATTAAT
>CETM01028568.1_pt1 | contig 34607 bp, 32 predicted proteins | sample 361451 | NCBI WGS metagenome assembly CETM01 (sample SAMEA2622690, study PRJEB7988) | marine metagenome | isolation source: saline water (ENVO:00002010), including
AAAGAAAGATTAAAAAAAGTTGCAGATGAGCTTAAATTATATAGATGTCATACGATTATGAATTGTACAAATTCATGTCCGAAAGGTTTAAATCCTGCTAAAGCTATCGGATCTATCAAAAAAATGCTTGCAACGAGTTAAAAGCTAAATTAATCATTAAAAAATGAATTCAATAGAACATTTTATTGATGGAAAAATTGTAAAAGGTTCATCTAAAAGAACAGGAAAGGTCTTTAATCCTGCGACTGGTGAGATAAGTTCAAATGTGAATCTTGCAAATACTGCAGATTTAGATAAGGCAGTAAAAGCTGCAAAAAAAGCTTTTTCAAGTTGGTCAGAAAAAACACCGTTATACAGAGCAAGAGTTCTCTTTAAATTTAAAGAATTAATCGAAAAAAACTATGATGAGCTTACAAAAATTATAGTCTCAGAACATGGTAAAGTTTATGAGGACGCCAAAGGGTCTCTGACTAGAGGGTTAGAGGTGGTAGAGTTTGCTACCGGAATACCTCAACTGCTCAAAGGTGAATTTACAGAGAATGTTGGCACAAATGTTGATAGTTGGTCTATGAGACAACCACTTGGAATTTGTGCAGGAATAACGCCTTTCAATTTTCCAGCAATGGTTCCGATGTGGATGTTTCCAATTGCAATTGCTTGCGGAAATACATTTGTTCTAAAACCATCCGAGAAAGACCCATCTTGCTCAATGAAATTAGCGGAATTATTTTTAAAAGCTGGTCTTCCTCCGGGAGTGTTTAATGTTGTAAATGGAGATAAAGAAGCTGTAGATGCAATAATTAACAACAAAGATATTTCTGCAGTAAGTTTTGTTGGCTCAACACCAATTGCAAAATATATTTATGAAAATTGTGCGAAAAATGAAAAAAGAGTCCAAGCACTAGGCGGAGCAAAAAATCATTGTGTAGTTATGCCAGATTGTGATTTAGACCAAGCAGTTAATGGCTTGATGGGAGCAGCCTATGGATCTGCCGGGGAGAGATGTATGGCGCAATCTGTTGCTGTAGCAGTTGGAAAAATTGCGGACCCTCTAGTAAAAAGTCTAGCCAAAAAAGTTGAAACATTAAAAGTCGGCCCAGGGTTAGATAAAAAATCAGAGATGGGACCTTTAGTTACAAAAGAACATTTGGACAAAGTAAAAGGATATGTAGACCTTGGCATTAAAGAAGGTGCAAAATTAGTTGTTGATGGTCGAAATCTAAAACTTCAAGGATACGAAAAAGGTTTTTATATGGGTGGATGCCTATTTGATAATGTAAAAAAGGATATGAGAATTTATAAAGAAGAGATATTTGGACCAGTGTTATCTGTTGTTAGAGCAAACGATTATAAAGAAGCCCTAAGTCTGGTCAATGACCATGAATTTGGAAACGGTGTAAGCATTTTTACACGTGATGGAGATACGGGGAGATCATTCTCAAGTAATGCAAAAATTGGAATGGTTGGTATAAATATTCCAATTCCAGTTCCCATGGCTTTTCATAGCTTCGGCGGGTGGAAGAGATCTCTTTTTGGTGACCAACACATTCACGGTCCAGAAGGAGTAAGATTTTATACAAAGTTAAAAACAATTACATCAAGATGGCCTTCTGGAATCAAATCCGACCCAGAATTTGTTATGCCTACAATGAAATAAATGACTAAAAAGATTTCTTTAATAGGTGCTGGGCAAATTGGAGGAACATTAGCACATTTAATAGCTATAAAAGAGCTCGCAAATGTTGTTTTATTTGATGTTGTAGAAGGAGTTGCTAAAGGTAAAGCATTAGATATTGCACAATCTTCTGGTGTAGCCGAGTTTAACATTAATTTAATTGGCACAAGTAATTATAATGATATTAAAGACTCAGACGTTGTAATTATAACTGCTGGCGTACCGAGAAAACCCGGAATGAGTCGTGATGATCTTTTAGGTATAAACTTAAAAATAATAAAACAGGTAGCTAAGGGAATAAAAGAAAATTCTCCTAATTCATTTGTAATTTGCATAACAAATCCATTGGATGTAATTGTCATGGCTTTACAAAAATATTCAGGATTACCAAAAAATAAAGTGGTAGGTATGGCAGGTATTCTTGATACGTCAAGGTTTAAATACTTTCTGTCACAAGAATTAAATACTCCGATAAAAAAAATAAACTCATTAGTTCTAGGTGGTCATGGCGACACAATGGTTCCAATGCCAAACTATACGAATGTTGATGGCAAATCATTAATCGAACTTATTAAACAAAAAAAAATTACTCAAGACAAACTAGATTCAATAATCGATAGAACACGAAAAGGTGGTGCTGAAATTGTAAGATTTTTAGAAAAAGGATCTGCTTTTTATGCTCCTGCAGCATCAGGTGTTGAAATGGCCGAGTCTTATATCAAAGACCAAAAGAAAACTTTACCATGTGCCGCTTATTTAAATGGGCAATATGGAGTAAAAAATTTATATGCAGGAGTTCCAGTAATAATTGGAAAAAACGGTGTCGAAGAGATTATAGAGATGAAACTATCAAATGATGAAAAAGATAATTTTCAAAAATCTGTAAATTCTGTAAAAGACTTATTTCAAGCTGCTAAAAAAATAGATAAAGATTTATAATTTTTTAGTTTTCTTGTAAACGCAAAGAATATTTTTCCCAGCACTGTAACCAATACAGAAATCAGCTATTATTGTCAGAGGAGTAAATAATTTATCCCAAACCATTATCTTTATTTTGGAAGGATAAGTATCTTTTTTGAAAAAAAAATTATTTAAAAAATATAGCATATAACCAAAAAAATCTAAAAATATTAAACTTCTAATTTCTAAATTTTCAAACTTATTTTCTTTAAAAAAATTAATATCATATCTTTTAACATGACCTATTGCTTTATCAAATTTACTATAAAGTTTTTGATGAGCCGGTACTAAAATAACTAAATGACCATTTTCATTTAATTTTTTACTAGCAAGAATTATTTCCTCTTTGTCTTTTTCAATATGTTCCAAAACATTTAAATATATGATTGTGTCATACATTCCAATTATTTCATTTATTTTTTTGTTTGTAATTTTTATATTTTTATAGTTTTTAAACTTATTTTTTAAAATTTGGTTATTTGTGTCATCAAGATCACTTAAAAGAATGTGCTCAAATTTTGCTTCATAATTTTTAGTAAAACTTCCTATTCCGGCTCCTATCTCTAAAAAACTTCCATTAAAAAATTTTTTTGTTTTAAAATAAATGTATTTTCTCCAAATATTTGCTTTATCAAATAATTCTAATTCATCTCCAGGATATTTCATTTAAATCTTTACCTCTTTATTTCTTTTCAACAACTTATAAATATATTAATAATGTTTTTAGTGTTTTTAAATAAATTAAAAGAAATAATAACGAAAAAACAAGTAATTATCTTTTTTATATTTATATTTTCTTTTTACTTTAACAATTTTTACTCAAATTTTGGGGTTTTACCACTAGATACTTTTTTTCATTTCGACCCTGCTTTTAGAATAATAAATGGATCTTTGCCATTCAGGGATTTTTGGATCGTGTCAGGTTTAGTACCCGATTTGATAGAAGCATTTGTCTTTTCGTTTATAGATGTAAGTTGGAACTCTCATATAATACATTCTTCAATATTTAATGGAATTATTGCAGTCTCTACCTTTATTTTTTTTGACAAAGTAGGTCTTAATAAAACATATTCGTTTTATTATGCAATTCTTTTTTCAATTTTAGCTTATCCACTAAGTGGCACACCCTTTGTTGATCATCATGCTACATTTTTTTGTCTTCTATCAATGTATAGTTTTATATTTGCCTTAAAAACAAAAAAAAATTTTTATTGGTCAATAACGGTTTTATTAATATTTTTGTCATTTTTTTCTAAACAAGTTCCAGCATCTTATTTTGCAATTTTGTTAAGCTTAACAACTTTGTGCTATTGTTTTTTCATTGAAAATATCAAACCATTAATTTATTCTGCTATAACAATATTTTTTCTTATAATTTTAACTCTCTTATTTTTAAATATATTTAAAATTGAATTTAATAGTTTTTTAATTCAATATATTTTTTACCCTCCCAGTATTGGAGAAGAAAGATTACAAAATTTTAAAGACTTCTCTATTTTAGGTTTCTTACATGAATTTAAGTTTGTGTTAATTCCTCTTGGAATAATAATTTTTTTAAATATAAAAAAACTTTATAAAACTTCAAATTTTTTGAAAAGCAATGAGTTTTATATTTTTTTAGCATTACTTATTTTTTCTACATCTTTACTCTTTCACCAGACAATAACAAAAAATCAGAATTTAACATATTTTTTATCTATCATTCTATTGGGATATGTTCATTTTTATTTGTCTCTAAATAACTATAAGTATAAAAGTCTTATTATTAATACTCTTATAATATCTTCACTTTTAATTACTTTGAAAGTTCATTTTGAATATAATGAAAAAAGAAAATTTCATGATCTTAAAACAGTAAAATTTGATAACTCAAAAAATGCATCTTATATAGATCCAAAACTTGAAAATTTAAAATGGATTACTAGAGATTATAAAAATAATCCCATTAAAGAAATGGATTTTATAAAAGGAACATTGAAAATTTTAGATAATGATAAAAGAAAAAAAATTGTAATCACAAATTATCTTTTTTTTTCAGCACTACTGAATGAAAATTTATATTCACCAAGTAGATCATATACTTTAGATGGAGCAAGTTTTCCAAAAGAGAATAATAAATATTTTCCCTATTATAAAGAATTTTTTAAAAAAAATATTATTAAAAATAAAATTGAAGTTATCTACCTGATTGACCTAGATCCACTTTTTGTAAGTAATTATTTAGATAATAACTGTATATCTGGAAGAAAAACTTTTGATAAAATTAATATTTTTGAAATAAATAATAATTGTTAATTTTCATCTAACTCTTTATTAATTTTGTTTAAAAATTGCTTTATAAGTTTAGCATCCTCATCATTTAAAACCTTATCTTTTTTTATAGCACTTCTCATTTCTTTTCTAATTTTATTTTTAACAAACTCAATATTTTCTTTTGATTTAAAATTATCAATATTTTCTTCAATTTGTCGTATTTTTGTACCAATAGTTAAATGGAATAAAATAAAAATAACTAGACTTACAAATAAAGTTTTATAAACAAAATTTTTCATTTATTTAATTATTTATTTAAATTTTTATATATTTCGAACACCTTTGTACCATCTACTACAAGTTCATCAATCTTTTTAAAGTTAATTGGTATTGTATATTTATCATCATAATTTTTATTAACCTCAGAAATGTTATTTGTATATATATATTCTGCCTTTTTATACTCCTGACCCACTATATTTATTTTTTTTGCATCTTTTTCATCTAGCAAAACTAAACTTCTTTCAATCGGCGAGTATGATGCTACACCAATATTTATTAATTTTTTATCTTTCTCTAAAATTAAAATTCTATTTAAAAAATTAGCTCCTGATAAAGCCATATAATCTACTTCAAATTTTTTTTTAAAATTTTGGGTAAGTAAACTGCTAAAATAAATATTTTGAAAAGGATGATGAATAATCATCTTAAAAGTCGTTATTGATAAAAAAATAATTACGAAAAAATTAATTCTGTTAACAGACTTTTGTGTCTTAAATTTTGAAAAGAATATATATAGTCCATAAGTAGCAATATAAATTATAAAAGCATTAAAAAAATAAATATGTCTCCAACCATTATATAAAGTAATATTAAATAATATTAAGTATAAAAAAATTATTGTGAGATTAAAAAAAATTAAAAAATCTTTAATTTCATCAGTTCCTCTCCAAAAATCAGGATAATTTGAATTCTCCTTTAAATTAATGAATCTTAAAAAAAATCTTTTTAAAATATAAAAGTACCCAAAAATAAAAAGCAATAAATAAAGCGGGGGAGTAGATATGCTTATCCAGGTTGGTATGTACCAAAAGGGTAAAAAATTACTTTTAATATACTCACCATTAAAAAAAATCGTATACTCAATTAAAAGTTTACTGCTTGAATAAAAAATAGAAAATAAATTTTCCAAAGGAGCAGTCCACAGATAAGGCCAATGAATAAAAAGAAAAAAAAGGTATAAAGTTATATATAGTATAAAGATTTTTATAATTTCGAATTCTTTTTTATTATTCAAATTCGATAGAAAAATTATTAGCAAGAAAGATATTGGAAAAAAAATACCAATCATTCTAGTTGATGTACATATAGCTGAAAAAATAGAAAATAAAATTAAATTTTTTAGATTCTTTTCATCAAAATATTTAAATAAAAAATATATTGTAATCGAAACAACTGATAAAAAAATTATATCTTTATTATTATAAAAACTTGCACCATATATTCTTGGTGAAAGAATATAAAAAATTGTTCCCAAGATACACAAGTTGATATTTTCAAATCGATTAACTAATAGACGATAAAAATATATTGAACTTATGAAAAAAAATAAAAAGTTCATTAAATGTCTTAAATAAAAATAATTTTTTGGTTCATCAATGCTAAAAATGATCTCTATTAAAGCCGAGGGCACATCAAAAATAATTCCATATGTAGGAATTTGATCAGCTGTTACAAGTGTGAAACCTTGGATATTTTCAAATTTTAACAGCGCAACAGCACTTAATTTGTCGAGATGCAAAAGTTTTAAGATATAGCTTAACCAGTAAAGACCAGATGACCTTTGAAACTGCTCATCTATTGAAATTCCGTAATCTTTAAAAGTAAATATTCCTATTAAAAAATAGACTGAAAACAGAAAAAGTACAATAAACTTAGAGTTAGCTTTATTTTTTAATTTCATAACAATTCTATATTATAATTGTACTTTTTTAATGTAGCATACTAAATAGAAAAAATATATTTTATAGAGCAAAACAAATGAATATTCACGAGCACCAAGCAAAAGAAATTTTAAAACAATTTAATGCGCCAATCACTAAAGGTGTGGTTATTTTTGATGTAGAAAACATTCAAGAAAAAGTAAAAATATTAAAAACAAGTAAGCTAGTTATCAAAGCCCAAATCCATGCAGGCGGAAGAGGAAAAGCAGGAGGGGTAAAACTCGTAGATAAAAACAATATTTTGGAAGAAACAAAAAAAATGTTCGGTAAGGTTCTTGTAACCCATCAAACAGGTCCAGAAGGCAAAAAAGTAAAAAGACTTTACATCCAGGAAGCTTATGACATTGAAAAAGAATTATATCTTTCTTGTTTAGTAGATAGAGAGACATCTAAAATAGCTTTTATAAGCAGTTTAGAAGGCGGAGTTGACATAGAGTCTGTTGCAAAAAAAACGCCAGAAAAAATTACCACAATTAAAATAGATTTAGAAAAGGAAATAAAAAAATCGGATATAGATAAGGTTATAAAAATATTTCCATTTGAAAATAGTCAAAAGAAAGATGCAAGCGATTTAGTTAGAGCAATGTATAATATTTTAGTTCAAAAAAATGCATCTTTAATTGAAATAAACCCTTTAGTAGTAACCAAACAAAAAAAATTGATTTGTCTAGATGCAAAAATGAATTTTGATGATAACGCAATGTTTAAAAGGCCAGAAATTTATAAGCTTAGAGATTTAAATGAAGAAGAACCTGCAGAAATTCAAGCTAGCAAATTTGGTCTCTCTTATATTAAACTGAACGGGTCAATCGGTTGTATGGTTAATGGTGCTGGATTAGCCATGGCAACAATGGATATAATTAAATTATATGGTGAAGAGCCAGCAAATTTTTTAGATGTTGGTGGTGGTGCCAATAAAGAGCAGGTTGCTCAAGCATTAAAAATAATTTTATCAGATAAAAAAGTTAAAGGTATTCTAATAAATATTTTTGGTGGAATTATGCGTTGCGATGTTTTAGCTGAAGGTGTTGTTAATGCAGCAAAGGAAACCAAAATTAAAGTTCCACTAGTAGTTAGACTCGCAGGAACTAATTATGAAGAAGGTAAAAAAATATTAGATAGATCAGGATTAAAAATTTTATCAGCATCAGATTTAAATGATGCAGCCAGAAAAATTGTAAATTCAATAAAATAAATGTCAATTCTAGTAAATAAAAATACTAAAGTAATTTGTCAGGGTTTTACAGGAACACATGGAACTTTTCATTCAGAACAAGCACTGAAATACGGAACAAAAATTGTCGGTGGGGTAACACCAAAAAAAGGAGGGCAAAAACATTTGGGTTTACCAGTTTTTAATACTGTAATTGAAGCAAAAGAAAAAACTAAAGCAGATGCGACTATGATTTATGTACCTCCAAAATTTGCATCCTCTGCAATTCTTGAGGCAATAGATGCAAAAATAGAATTAATAGTTTGTATAACCGAGGGTATACCTATCATTGATATGATTAAGGTTAAACAAGCTCTTTTAAAAAGTAAAAGTAGATTGATAGGTCCAAATTGTCCTGGAATAATCACACCGCAGGAATGTAAAATTGGAATCATGCCAGGAGCCATTCACAAAAAAGGTTCTGTAGGTATAGTTTCAAGGTCCGGCACGTTAACTTATGAAGCGGTTGCTCAGACTTCTAAAAATGGTTTAGGACAATCTACATGTATTGGTATAGGTGGAGACCCAATTAATGGAACTAATTTTATAGATTGCCTTGAATTATTTCTCAAAGATAAAGAAACTTTTTCTATAGTTTTGATTGGTGAAATTGGGGGCACAGCAGAGGAGGAAGCAGCAGATTTTTTGAAGAAGTCAAAAATAAAAAAACCAACTGTTGGTTTTGTTGCAGGTTTAACCGCACCACCCGGAAGAAGAATGGGGCATGCAGGAGCTATAATATCCGGGGGAAAAGGAGGTGCAGAAGATAAAATCGAATATTTAAAGTCTGCAGGTATTTCCATATCAAAATCCCCTGCTGATATAGGAAAAACTTTGTATGAAAAACTTAACAGATAAATATTTTGTGATAATATAACTAAATAAAATAATGTCTGTTAATAAAAACAATAATATTTTTGAAAAAACCTCCTTTTTAGGAAATAGCAGCTCAGAATTTGTTGAGACACTGTATGGTGAATATTTAAATAATCCGGAGAAACTCCCTGAACAATGGAGAAATTTTTTCAAAGGATTAAATGATAAAAAAGAAAAAATAATTAAAAATGTAAATGGCCCGAGTTGGTCACCTAAAAAAAAAATACAGAAATCTTTTTCTAATACAGATAAATTTATTTTTGAAGGCAAAACAAATACAGAAATCACAGGTCTAGCTAAAGATGTTACGCAAGCAGCTAAAGATTCTGTAAGAGCAAATATGCTTATAAGAGCGTACAGAATCAGAGGTCATTTAATCTCTAATTTGGACCCACTTGGTTTACTAAAACGTGAGGAACATCCTGAATTAAAACCTGAAACCTATGGATTTACTCAAAATGATTTAAATAAAAAAATATTTCTAGATGGCGTTCTAGGCTTTCAGAATGCTAGTTTAAATGAAATTCTAAATGTTGCAAAAAAAACATACTGTCAGAATGTAGGTTATGAATTTATGCATATGTCCGATCCTAATGAGAGACAATGGATAAGAGACAGAATTGAAGGCAAAGAAAAAGAAATTAGATTTACTGAAAATGGTAAAAAGGCAATTTTAAATAAATTGATAGAGGCTGAAGGTTTTGAGAAATTTCTTCACGTAAAATTTGTTGGTACCAAGAGGTTCGGTATTGATGGTGGAGAGTCACTCATTCCTGCTTTGGAACAGATAATTAAAAGAGGAGGTCATCTAGGTGTAAAAGAAGTTAAGATCGGAATGGCTCACAGAGGAAGGTTAAATGTCCTTGGAAATATGATGCAAAAACCTTTTAAAGCAATTTTTAAAGAATTTTTTGGACAGAGGATTGCTTCTAAGAAAGATTTTGAAGGAGATGTCAAATATCATTTGGGAGCATCAGCAAACAGAGAATTTGACGGAAATCTTGTTCATATAAGTTTAACAGACAATCCATCTCATTTAGAAGCTGTTAATCCTGTTGTACTTGGACAAGTCAGGGCAAAGCAATATTTTCATAAAGATAAAGAAAGAAAAAAAGTTGTTCCTGTTTTAATTCATGGTGACGCAGCATTTGCCGGACAAGGAGTTGTGGCAGAATGTTTTGCTATGTCTGGATTACCAGGACACAATACAGGAGGAACAATTCATGTAATTATAAATAATCAAATAGGTTTTACTACCGCTCCGAGATTCGCAAGATCTTCCCCTTATCCTTCTGATGTTGCTAAAATGGTTCAGGCTCCAATATTTCATGTAAACGGTGATGATCCCGAAGCAGTAGTTTATTGTGCAAAAATTGCTACAGAGTTTAGACAAAAATTTAATAGGGATGTCGTGATTGATATCGTTTGTTATAGAAGATTTGGTCATAACGAAGGAGACGAACCATCTTTTACTCAGCCTTTAATGTACAAAAAGATTAAAAATCACCCTTCAACATTAAAATTATATTCTGAACGGCTGATTAAAGAGCGATTAATATCTAAACCTGATTTTGATAAAAAACAAACAGAATTTAAAAATTTTCTTAATAAAGAGTTTTCCGATGCAAAGAATTATAAAGTGAAAATGAATTGGTTTGATGGAGTTTGGTCGAGATTTAAACCTGAAATTGGAAAAGATAAGAGGGGACTTACTGGTGTGGATAGAAAAGATATAGTTGATATAGGAAAAAAAATTACTGAACTCCCAAAAAACTTTAATATACATAAAACTCTTATAAAAATATTTGAAAATAAACTTAGTATGTTTTTGCATAATAAACCGATAGATTGGTCAACAGCAGAACTACTTGCTTTTGGGACATTATTAAACGAAGGTTTCTCTGTAAGATTATCTGGTCAAGATAGTGGAAGGGGAACGTTTAGTCAGAGACATTCCGTTTTGAGAAATCAAGATAGCCATGACAGGTATATTCCATTACAGAATATTTCAAAAAAACAAAAAAAATTTGAAGTTATAGACAGTCTTTTGTCTGAGCTTGGTGTTCTGGGTTTTGAATTTGGATATTCAATATCAGAACCAGAAACCCTAGTTATTTGGGAGGCACAATTTGGTGATTTTGCAAATGGTGCGCAAGTAGTAATAGATCAATTTATTTCCTCAGGTGAGTCAAAGTGGTCTAGAGCAAGCGGTCTTGTAATGTTATTACCACATGGGTATGAAGGTCAAGGACCAGAACACTCTTCAGGACGTCTAGAAAGGTTTCTACAATTATGTGCACAAGAAAATTTACAAGTAGTAAATTGTACTACTCCAGCGAACTATTTTCACGTATTAAGACGACAAATGCATAGAGAGTTTAGAAAACCACTAATTATAATGACGCCCAAATCTTTATTAAGAAACAGAAAGTGTGTCTCAAGCATTGATGATTTTACAAAAAAAAATAGTTTTCATAGAATTTTAGAGGATAGTGCCTATCTGAAAGGTAGTAGTTTAATCAAACTAAGAGATGATAAAAAAATAAAAAAGGTAGTAATTTGCTCGGGCAAAATATATTTTGATTTAATTGATGCAAGAGAGAAAATTAAAGAAGATAGAACTATATTTATTAGAATAGAACAGCTATACCCTTTCCCAGTTAAACAGTTAGGAAAACAATTAAAAAGATATAAAAATGCAAAAATTTATTGGTGCCAAGAGGAGCCTATGAATATGGGTGCGTGGAATACAGCTAGGTATTATATCGATAGAACATTAAAAATTATTCAAGCAAAGGGCGAAAAAGTTAAGTATATTGGGCGAAATGCTGCGGCGTCACCCGCGACTGGAAATCTAAATAAACATCTTGCAGAACAAAAAGAAATATTAGAAAAGGTTCTAGGTAGTTAAATGTCAGAAAAAATAATAGTTCCAACTCTAGGTGAGTCAGTTACTGAAGCCACAGTTTCAAAATGGCTTAAGGTGGTAGGAGATAAAGTTGATACAGACGAGCCACTTGTAGAATTAGAAACCGATAAAGTAAACGTTGAAGTTCCGTCCCCTTCAGAAGGTATATTGGAAAAAATAGATGTTAAAGAGGGTCAAGTAGTAGAGGTAGGAGCACTTTTGGGAATTGTTAGTGAAAAAACAACAGGAGCAACGGTAAAAAAAGAAAAAAAATACATTCCACCAGTGAAAGAAAAAGAAGATCCAGTCATTTATGACGAACCTATTAAGGAAATTAAAATAAAAGACGAGTCGTCGAACAGTAACGGACTTAAACCATTATTGCTTGATGAGGCTGAAAATGAAGAAGCATTAATTTTAAAAGAAGAGTTTAAAGTAGAGAAAACCAAAAAGACAAACCAAATAAGAATGGTAGCCCCATCTGCTAGGAAAATGGCTAAAGAAAAAAATATTAACCTTGATGAGGTTGAAGGTAGTGGAAAACGTGGAACAATTTTAAAAGGGGATATAATAAGTTTAATGGGCTCAAGGCCTTTACCAAATAAAAGAAAATTAACTCATGGTGAAGAAGAACGAATTAAAATGACAAGATTGAGGCTCACAATAGCCAAAAGATTAAAAGAGGCACAAAATAATGCTGCGATGTTAACTACTTTCAATGAAGTCGATATGTTTGAAATAACGGAAATGAGAAAAAAATATCAAGAGGAGTTTCAAAAAAATTATGGAATCAAACTAGGCTTTATGTCCTTTTTTGTTAAAGCTAGTGTTGCAGCTTTAAAAAATTTTCCTGTATTAAATGCAGAAATACAAAATGATGAGATAGTTTATAAAAATTATTATAATATTAGTTTTGCAGTTGGAACAGATAAGGGTTTAGTTGTTCCAGTAGTACGAAATCCAGATGAGATGTCATTTTCAGATATAGAAAAAAATATTTCGACTCTAGGCGAGAAAGCAAGAAACGGGAAAATTACAATTGAGGATTTACAAGGAGGTACATTTACAATTACTAACGGAGGAATATATGGGTCAATGCTTTCTACACCAATATTAAATCCTCCCCAATCAGGTGTACTAGGAATGCATAATATAATTGAAAGACCAGTGGCTTTAAATGGAAATATAATTATTAGGCCAATGATGTATTTAGCCTTATCTTACGACCACAGGATTATCGATGGTAAAGATGCAGTTTCTTTTCTTAAAAATATTAAAGATAATTTAGAGAAACCAGAAAGACTTTTTTTAAACGTGTAATTATGGAAAAAAATTTTGATCTCTTAGTAATTGGTGGAGGACCAGGAGGATATGTTTGTGCAATAAGGGCGGCTCAACTCGGTCTTAAGACAGCATGTGTCGAGTCGAGAGGTACACTAGGTGGAACATGTTTGAATGTTGGATGTATTCCATCTAAAAGTTTACTTAATTTATCTGAACTTTATTATAAAGCAAAAAATAATTTTTCAAATTTAGGAATCGAGACTGGAAGTGTTAAATTAGATCTTGGAAAAATGATGTCTAATAAGAATAAATCTGTCCAGATTTTAACAAAAGGAGTAGAATTTTTATTTAAAAAAAATAAAGTTTCTTATATTAAAGGAAAAGCTGTATTGTTTTCAAAAAATGATGTTGTCGTTTATGAAGACGGAAAAAAAAATTCATATAAATCTAAAAATATTGTAATAGCAACAGGGTCAACTACTACAAGTTTACCTGGAATTAAAATAGACGAAGATAAAATAATATCATCTACAGGTGCTTTATCAATAAAATCAGTTCCTAAAAACTTAGTTGTTATTGGAGGAGGTTATATTGGTCTTGAAATGGGGTCAGTTTGGGCAAGACTAGGGTCTGAAGTAACGGTCATAGAATACTTAGATCATATTACTCCTGGTATGGATAAAGAAATTTCTAAAGAATTCCAAAAAATTTTAACAAAACAAGGTTTTAAATTCAAATTAAAGAACAAAGTAACTTCTGTTAAAACAAAAAAAGATATTGTTGAAGTGGAATATGAGAATAACGAAACGAAGAAAAAAGAAAAAATTTTGTCTGATAAAGTATTGATCTCAGTTGGTAGAAAACCCTATATCGATGGATTAAATCTCGCAAAAATTGGTATAAGAAAAGATAACAAGGGTGGAATTGAAGTAAATGAAAAATTTCAAACTTCGATATCAAATATTTATGCTATTGGTGATGTTATAAAAGGACCAATGTTAGCGCACAAAGCCGAAGAAGAAGGTATTGCTGTAGCAGAAATTCTTGCTGGACAAGCTGGACACGTAAACTATGACGTCATTCCTGGCGTAATTTATACTAACCCTGAGGTTGCTTATGTCGGAAAAACGGAAGAACAATTAAAAAAACTGAAAATTAATTACAAAGTAGGAAAATTTCCCTTTATGGCAAACTCAAGAGCAAAAGTTAATAATGAGTCCGATGGTTTTGTAAAAATTCTAGCAGACTCGAAAACAGACAAAGTATTAGGAGTACATATTATAGGCCCGCATAGTGGCGATATGATTGCAGAAATGGCGTTAGCCATGGAATTTGGTGCTAGTTCAGAAGATATAGCTAGAACTTGTCATGCACACCCTACACATACGGAAGCAATCAAGGAAGCTGCTTTAGCAGTCGACAAAAGGCCTATTCATTTTTAAAAGTTGATGGAAGTACCTGTTCTTATTCCAAGGATCTTTGATCATCCACATACCTATTTAAGTGGTGAGTTTGGAAATCTACAAGCTGGCACAATAGTTACAGTTCCGTTTGGAAAAGAAATAGAAATAGGCGTTGTATGGGATAAACAAGAAAAAAGTAATAAAAATTTTAAACTTAAAACTATATTAAAAAAAAACTCGGTTTTTTTTAAAAAAGACTTAATTAAATTTATAAATTGGTTTTCATTATACAATATGGTCCCGAAAGGAATGGTTTTGAAAATGTTTCTTAATAAAAAATACATTGATAAAAAAAAATCTGACAAATACCTTCTTTTAATAAAAAATAACAAAATTGAATTTAATTTAAATCAAGATCAAAAAAAATGTTTAAAAGAAATAAATAGTCTTGGAAATAAATTTAATGTAGTAGTGCTTCAAGGTATTACTGGATCTGGTAAAACAATTGTATATTTTGAGAAAATTAAAAAAAGTATAGAAAAAAATAAGCAAGTATTAGTTCTTTTACCGGAAATATTTTTAACAAATCAGTTTAATCAGAGATTTGAAGAATATTTTGGTTTTAAGCCAGCAGTCTGGCATTCAAAAATATCAAACAAAAATAAAAGAATAATTTGGCAAAATATAATAAATGGTAAAATTAAATTAGTTTTAGGTGCAAGATCTTCTTTGTTTTTGCCTTTTAAAAATTTAGGATTAATAGTTGTTGATGAAGAACATGATGCATCTTATAAGCAAGATGAGGGTATAAGATATAATGCGAGAGATATGGCAATATCGCGTGCATCAATTGAAAACTTTCAGGTCTTACTTTCAACATCTATTCCTTCAATAGAAACTTATAAAAATATTAAAAATGGAAAATATAAACTCACTAAATTAGACAGAAGATATAAAGATTTCTCTTTACCAAACACAGAAATTATTAATTTAAATTCAAATAAAAAAAATAAAAATATATGGGTTGATAATAAAACTTTGTTTTTAGTAAAAAAATATTTAGAAAAAAATGATCAAGTACTATTTTTTATGAATAGAAGAGGCTACGCTCCATTCATGATTTGCAGAAAGTGCGGAGTAAAATTAGAGTGTCCTAATTGTTCAATTTATCTAACATTTCACAAATACCTAAATAAAGCTATGTGCCACCACTGCGGACATAAAAGAGAAATAAATCAAAAATGCAAAGAAAGTCTATCAACAAATTGTCAATTTCAAATGTATGGTCCAGGTGTTGAAAAAATCTTCTCTGAACTTAAACAACTTTTTCCTGAAAAAAAAATTAAGATACTATCAAGTGATTTTTTAAAAAAGAAAAAAGAAACAAAAAATCTTTTAGAAGAAATTGAAAAAAATAAAGTTAATATTCTTGTAGGTACTCAATTGATTTCAAAAGGATTTAACTTTCCAAATTTAAACTGTATTGTTGTTGTAGATGCAGATTTTTCTGGAATGGGATACGACTTACGGTCAACAGAAAAAAATATTCAACTCTATAATCAACTTAGTGGCAGAGCAGGAAGATTTAGCAAGGACTCTTTAATTATCTATCAAACATTTGATCCAAGTAAAAATATATTGAAAAATATGATCAAAAATAATCAAGAAGAATTTCTTGATCAAGAGTTACTTTTAAGAAAGGAAAAGAATCTTCCTCCTTATTCAAGATTAATAGCTATAATTGTATCTTCAAAAAATGAAAGAGAAAGTTTTTTAGAGGCTCAAAAAATCAAAAAAAATCTATTAATTTTGAAGAATATAAATATAATGGGACCAGTTAGCTCACCTATATTTAAAATTAAAAATCAATTTAGAACAAGATTGTTATTAAGATTTAATACTTCAGTTTTTGCCCAAAAGGAAATTAGCAAAATACTAAAAAAATTAAACATTTCAAAAAAAATAAAACTTACAGTTGATGTTGATCCATTAAACTTTAGCTAAACTGCGTTTCAATCACCCTTGATCAGGACATTTTCATATGATACGAAATCTCGATAAATCATAAACCAAACCAACGTAGGAATACAAATTGAGTCAAAATAATTCTTTTTCATCTGAAATATCAAAAAGATACGCTCTTGCGTTATACGAATTATCACAAGAGACCAACTTAACCGATGAATTTATAACGAACATTACTAGTTTTAAAAAAATTTTAAATACGAGTAATGACTTAAAAAGTTTTATAAAAGATCCAACCCAATCTACTGATAAACAACAAATCGTTTTTAAAAATATACTCGATAAAACGAATTATAATAAAATGATTAAAAGTTTTTTCTCTGTTTTGATTTCAAAAAAAAGAGTTTTTTTTATTGATAATATTGTAGATGAATTTTTAAAACTAGTTTCAAAAAAAAAAGGCGAGATATCAGGTAATTTAATACTTGCAAAAAAAATTGATGGTAAAAATATAAACGATATAGAAATAGAAATTTCAAAAATTATTAAACGTACAATCAAATTGAAAACAACAACAGACGAAAAACTTATTGGAGGTCTAATCATCCAAATAGGAAGTTTAATGATTGATGCCTCGATAAAAAATAAATTGTTAAAATATAAAAAATTAATGAGCGAGGCCTAGAATGGATATTAACCCGTCAGAAATAACGAAAATTCTCAAAGAACAAATTAAAAATTTAGGGGATAAAACTGAAGTATCCGAAATTGGAAAGGTACTTTCAGTTGGTGATGGTATCGCCAGAGTTTATGGACTAGACAATGTTCAAGCTGGGGAAATGGTAGAGTTTACTGATGGTTCCAAAGGTATGGCTTTAAATTTAGAAAGTGACAATGTTGGTATTGTTATCTTTGGAGATGACAGAGCAATAAAAGAAGGAGATACTGTAAAAAGAACTGGAGCCATTGTAGATGCTCCAGTTGGGAAAGAACTATTAGGCAGAGTAGTTGATGCATTGGGTAATCCTATTGATGGAAAAGAACCTTTAGGCAAAGGTATAAAAAGAAAAAGAGTTGAGGTTAAAGCTCCAGGAATAATACCGAGAAAATCAGTTAATGAACCAATGCAAACCGGATTAAAGGCTATTGATAGTCTTATACCAATTGGTAGAGGGCAGCGTGAATTAATAATTGGAGACAGACAAACTGGAAAAACCGCAGTAGCAATTGATACAATAATTAATCAAAAAAAAATTAATGAATCAGATGATGAAAAAAAGAAACTTTACTGTATTTACGTAGCTATAGGTCAAAAAAGATCCACAGTTGCACAAATACTAAAAACCTTACAGGACGCTGGAGCTATGGATTATACTATTATAGTTTCTGCCACTGCTTCTGATCCCGCACCTTTACAATTTTTAGCACCTTATACTGGTTGTACTTTTGGAGAATTTTTCAGAGATAATGGTATGCATGCATTAATTATTTATGATGACTTGTCTAAACAAGCTGTTGCTTATAGACAAATGTCACTTCTATTAAGAAGACCACCTGGAAGAGAAGCTTATCCGGGTGATGTATTTTATCTACATAGCAGGTTGTTAGAAAGAGCTGCAAAACTTAATGATGAAAATGGTGGAGGATCTCTTACAGCTCTACCAATTATCGAAACACAAGCAGGAGATGTTTCTGCATATATACCAACAAACGTAATATCTATTACAGATGGGCAAATATTTTTAGGCACTGAACTGTTTAACCAAGGAATAAGACCTGCTGTAAATGTTGGTCTATCTGTATCAAGAGTTGGATCAGCAGCACAAACTAAGGCAATGAAAAAAGTAGCTGGGTCCATAAAGCTTGAACTTGCACAGTACAGAGAAATGGCAGCTTTCGCTCAGTTTGGATCCGACCTTGATGCCTCCACTCAAAAATTATTAAACAGAGGATCAAAGTTAACAGAGTTACTTAAACAAGATCAGTACAGTCCAATGACTGTGGCAGAACAAGTAGTAACAATTTATGCAGGAGTTAAAGGTTTTCTAGACAGTATTGATTTAAGTCAAATTAGGGCTTTTGAAAAAGGTTTACTGGAATTGGTTAAAAATGAGAAACCAGAAATTATAGAATCAATACAAAAAAGTGGAAAAATTGAGGATCAAACAGATAAAACTCTATCTGAACTTATAACAAAGTATAAAAAGGAAAGTTTCGATAAAAAATAATGCCTAGTCTAGATGATTTAAGAAAAAGAATCTCGAGTGTGAAATCTACTCAAAAAATTACAAAGGCTATGAAAATGGTAGCAGCAGCTAAACTTCGTAGAGCACAAGAAATGGCAGAAAAAGGAAGACCATATAGTGAAAAAATGAATTTAATAATTCAAAATTTAAGCAAAAGTATTAATGATCCATCAAATGCACCAAAACTTTTAATTGGAAACGGAAAAGACAAAACCCATTTATGTGTAGTAATGACAGCTGACAGGGGTTTGTGCGGAGGATTTAATACAAATATTGTTAAGCTAGCAAAAAGTTATTTTAATAAAATTTTAAAAGAATCAAAAAATATTAAAATTATAACAGTGGGTACAAAAGGTTTAGATCAATTAAAGAGAGAGTATAATAAATACATAATAAAAAAAATAAATTTTAAAGATAAAAAAAAATTATCTTTCAAAGATGCAGAAATGATTGGTAGTGAAATTGTAAAGCTGTTTAAAAATAATGAATTTGATAAATGTGTTATTTTTTATAATAAATTCAAAAATGTTATGACCCAAACACCTCAGGTTCAGCAAGTTATTCCGGCAAAAAATAATTCTCCTTCGAATGACAAGGGAATATCATCATATGAATTTGAGCCTGATGAAGACGAAATTCTAGATGATTTACTTCCAAAAAATATATCAACACAAATTTTTAAAGGTTTTTTAGAAAATTCAGCAAGCGAACAAGGATCAAGAATGACCGCTATGGATAATGCGACAAGAAACGCAGGAGATCTAGTAGAAAAGTTAACAATAAATTACAATAGAAGTAGACAAGCAGCTATAACAAAAGAACTAATTGAGATAATCTCAGGAGCGGAAAGTTTATAAATGAAGAAAAATGGTAAAATTATTCAGGTAATCGGTGCAGTAGTTGATGTACAGTTTGATGGTGAATTACCAGAAATATTAACAGCTTTAGAAGTAAATAATTCTGGAAACAAATTAATTTTAGAGGTTGCACAACACCTGGGAGAAAATAGCGTTAGAACCATAGCCATGGATAGTACAGAAGGTTTAAAAAGAGGAGACATAGTTGAAAATACAGGCGCCCCAATAAGTGTTCCTGTTGGTCCAGAAACTTTAGGAAGGATAATAAACGTAATAGGCCAACCTATTGATCAAAAGGGAGAAGTTAAAACTAAAGAAAAATGGCCAATACATAGAGAGGCTCCAAAATTTACAGATCAATCTACCGAAACTGAAATTTTAGAAACAGGAATAAAAGTTATTGATCTACTGGCTCCTTATTCCAAAGGGGGAAAAATAGGATTATTTGGAGGTGCTGGTGTAGGAAAAACTGTCATAATAATGGAACTTATTAATAACATAGCAAAGGCTCACGGTGGATTTTCTGTATTTGCTGGAGTTGGGGAAAGAACCAGAGAGGGTAACGATTTGTATCATGAAATGATCGAGTCTGGTGTAATTAAACCTGAAGGCAAAGGTTCAAAAGCAGCTCTTGTTTATGGACAAATGAATGAGCCACCAGGTGCTAGAGCAAGGGTAGGTTTAACTGGTTTAACTGTAGCAGAATATTTTAGAGACAAAGAGGGACAAGACGTTCTTTTTTTTGTAGACAATATTTTTAGGTTTACACAGGCAGGTTCAGAGGTCTCAGCTTTATTAGGGAGAATACCATCAGCTGTAGGATACCAACCAACTTTGGCTACTGATATGGGAAACTTACAAGAAAGAATTACTACAACAGGGAAAGGTTCAATCACTTCAGTACAAGCAATATATGTTCCCGCTGATGATTTGACCGATCCAGCTCCCGCCACATCTTTTTCTCACCTTGATGCAACAACTGTACTTTCAAGACAAATCGCTGAATTAGGAATTTATCCTGCGGTGGACCCTCTTGACTCAACATCCAGGATTTTAGATCCAAGAATAGTAGGAGAAGAACATTATAGAGTAGCAAGACAAGTACAAAAAATTCTACAAACTTATAAATCTTTACAAGATATTATAGCAATTTTGGGGATGGATGAATTATCCGAAGAAGATAAATTGACAGTTGCTAGAGCAAGAAAAATACAAAGATTTTTATCTCAACCTTTCTTTGTTGCCGAAGTATTTACAGGCACACCAGGTAAATTAGTTAATTTAGACTCTACAATAAAAGGTTTTGATGCAATTTGTAAGGGTGATTATGATCATCTACCTGAAGCAGCTTTTTATATGGTTGGAACAATTGAGGAAGCAGTTGCTAAAGCAGAAAAAATGGCCAAAGAAGCTGCAGCTTAGATGAGTGAAAAATTTAAATTGGAAATCATAACACCTGAAAAAGTATTTTTAAGCGAAGAAATTGATTCTGCTACAATACCTTCGTTCGAAGGAGAGATGACAATACTTAAAGATCATATACCTTTAATTACTTTTTTAAGGCCCGGTTTGTTGAGAGCTTCAGGTTCAAAAGAAACAAAATTTTTTATCGAGGAGGGAACTGTAGAATTTTCAGAAAATAATTTAGTAGTGTTGTCTTCAACAGTTTTATCTATGGAGTCACTTAATAAAAATGAAATTTCCAAAATGATAGATGAAAGTAAAAATAAACTTAGTGATCAGAAATTGGATGACAAATCGAGATATATATTTTCACACAAACTTGATACTTTATTGAGCATCAATCAATAACGGCTTTTATCTCAGGCAGGAGACTTGTATAAAGATTTTTTTTAAAATGTACTATCACGTTTGGAAGATTTTCTATCTGTATCCACTTCCATTCAATAAATTCCTGGTTATTTGTTTGTAAATTAATTTCATCATTTTTACCTAAAAACCTTATTATAAACCATTTTTGCTTTTGTCCCCTGTACTTTCCTTTCCATATTTTTCCCAATAAATAATCTGGAAGTTCATACTCTTTCCATCCATTTATCTCTTTTAAAATTTCGAAATTTTTAATTCCAGTTTCCTCAAACAATTCCCTTTTCATAGCATCTAGATAATTTTCATTTTTATCGACGCCGCCCTGGGGCATTTGCCAATTTTTTCCTGGATTATCTCTTCTTTTTCCAACGAATACATGATTATCTTTATTTAAAACTATTGCACCCACTCCTGTTCTTAATGGTAAAATTTTTTTGTTCATTAAATTTTTAGTAATTTAATCGCGTAACCTAACTGATTATCTGAATTAGAATTTATCTCAAAATTCTCACCTTTCTCTTCAACAAAAATATCTGGAGATACACCAACTTCAGAAATCGATTCTCCAGAAGGTAAATAATATTTTGAGATAGTTAGTCTTATTCCGCCTCCATCACTAAGTGGAATAATAGATTGTACAGAGCCTTTGCCGTATGTTCTTTCACCTAAAATGATAGCCCTTTTATGATCTTTAAGAGCACCAGCAACAATTTCAGATGCCGATGCTGAACCATAATTTATTAATACGATTAAAGGTTTACCGTTTACTCTGTCTCCCTTTTTTGCAAAAAATCTTCTATTCTCTATAGACTTTCGACCTCTTGTAGACAGTATCTCCCCAGCATCTAAAAAATAATCTGCAACATTAATCGCTTGATTCAATAATCCTCCAGGATTATTTCTTAAATCTAAAATATATCCATGAACCTTTTTTGAATTTTCAAAGTCATCAATTTTTTTTGCTAATTGTTTGCTACTATTATTATTGAAAGATTTTAATCTTAAATATGCTATACCTTCTTTTAATTTCTTGGCATCAACTGAATTAACAACAATAGTTTCTCTCTTAATTTTTTTTATAAGAGCTTTTTTTTCACCTTTTCTTCTTACTGTTAGTTCAACAGAAGATCCAATAGGACCACGCATTAACTTTACTGCTTCCATCAAAGTCTTTCCTTGAACCTGGGTTCCGTCTATTTTAACGATATAATCACCTGCTTTTAATCCTGCTCTAGAAGCAGGTGTATCATCAATTGGTGAAACTACTTTTATAACACCAGCCTCCATACCAACTTCTATTCCAAGTCCTCCAAATTTACCTTCAGTATCAGACTGCATAGCTTTAAAAACCTCTGGGTTCATATATGCAGAGTATGGATCCAAAGATTGTAAAACACCGTTAATTGCAGAGTCAATCACTTCAGATTGATCTACTTCATCGACATATTCTTTTTTAATTTTATCAAGAACTTCACCAAATAAATCAATTTTATCGTAAATATTTTTGCTTTCCATTGTATTTGCATTTTTTAAAAATATAAAAAGAATAATAAGTATTTTTAAAATATTTTTCATAATACAATCTCTTTATTTAATCTTGGTTCAGACCACATTTTTTCTAGATCATAAAATCTTCTTTTTTCCGGATTAAAAATATGAATAATTATATCCATAGTATCAATTAACTTCCAGTCCGGACTATCTCTTCCTTCTATCTTGAACTCAGGCATACCATTCTTTTTAAGAGTAGAAAGCAGTATCTCTGATAAAGACTGTATATGTCTAGAGGAATTACCAGATGCAATTATCATATAATCAGCTATTGATGATTTAGATTTTAAATCTATAGAGATAATCTCTTTTGCTTTGTTTTGATCTAAAGTTTTTTCAATTAACTTTTTTAATTTTTTTATCTCCATTAATTAAATCATATTAAATAATTTTTTCTTAATTTTGAAGATGAAATATTGAGCATTGGAGATTTTAAATAAATTACTTTTTCACTTCCTAATTGTTTAAAAGCATGAGAATTCAAGGATTTTTTAATAAAACCTCTTCTCCTAAGAACTACAATTTTGCAAAGTTCACTAATCGTCCTCCATTTTTCCCATTTATGGAGATTAATAAGATTGTCAGATCCTATTAGAAAAAAAAAATTAGTATTTTTATTATTTTTTTTTAAAAATTTAATTAAACTTATTGTTTTTGATGTTTTTAAAATTTGATCATAACTTTTAATTTTAATCTTTTTATTATTTTTAGTTAATATTCTTGAAAGGAAAATTCTTCTATTTAGTGAAATCAAAGGGTTTTTTTTAAATGGATTTTTTTTTGTAATTGCCCAAATTATTGATCTAAGTTTTAATTTTTTTATTACAAATTTAGAAATTTTTAAATGACCTTCGTGTGGAGGATCAAAAGTACCACCTAAAATACCTACTTTATATCTAGCCATTAATTATTGCCTTATAGTACCTTTTCCCTCCACAATATATTTATAAGATGTTAATTGGTTAATACCAACAGGACCTCTAGGTGGAAGTTTATTTGTAGAAATTCCAATTTCTCCCCCAAAACCAAATTCGCCACCATCAGCAAATTGAGTTGAAGCATTATGAATTGCTATTGCACTATTAATTTGATTAAGAAAATATTCTGCTGTTTTTTTATTTCTTGTCACAATCGAGTCTGTATGCATTGTACCATATTTCAATATATGTAACACAGCATCATTAACACCATTAACAGATTTTACAGAAATTTTTGGTTTGAGGTATTCAGTTTTCCAGTCAATTTCTTTAGCTAATTTTAGTTTATTTTTGAATAATTTATTAATTTCTTTATCGACAACAATATCACATCCAGAAAAAATTAAATTTTTTATCAAAGATGGAGCATGAGTTTTAATACACTTTTTGTCTATAAGTAGTGTTTCAGCCGCACCACAAATAGATGTTCTTCTCATTTTAGAATTCAAAACAATTTTGTTGGCCATATTAAGTTCTGCATCTTTATCAATATATACATGGCAGTTACCCTCTAAATGACCTATAACATTTATTTTTGATAAGTCCTTTACTTTTTTTACTAGAGCCTTGCCACCCCTTGGAACTACAATGTCTATATAATCAGCCATATTAGACAAAATAAAATCCACAATTTTTCTATTTTTGTTTTCAATAAACTGAATACAGTTTTTATCAATATTATTTTTTGTCAAACAATTTCTAAATAAATTTGCAAATATTTTATTTGAATAGAAAGCCTCTGATCCTCCTCTAAGAATAGCTACATTACCAGACTTTAAGCATAAAGAAGAGACATCGCATGTTACATTTGGTCTACTCTCATAAATAATTCCTATTACTCCAATTGGAACAGTAACTTTTTTTATAATTAAATTACTAGGCCTTTTCCATTTTTCTACGATTTTTCCAAGAGGATCCTTGAACTTAATAATTTGATTTATAGAATAACGTATGTTTTCTATACTTTTTTCGTTTATTATCAAACGATCAATTAGTTCTTTTCTTTTACAAATTTTTAAATCTTTAGAATTTTCTTTTATAATTTTTTTCTTATTTTTTTTTAGATCATAAATATAGTTCTTTAAAATCCTATTTTTTTTTGAAACATCAATTTTAGATAGATTTTCAAAAGCTTTTCTAGACTTTAACCCAATATTCTTTAAATATTTTGTTATCATAATTTCACCATATCATCTCTATGAACTATTTCTGATTTACTTGAATAGCCTAAGATATTTTCAATTTGGTCACTTTTTAAACCTTTAATTTTATTAATTTCCTCTGCAGAAAAAGAAGTTAATCCTCTTGCGAGCTGTCTATCTTTTTCATCAACAATCAAAATATTATCCCCTTTTAAAAATTCACCTTCAACTTTAATAATTCCTGCAGGCAAAAGACTTTTTCCATTTTCTAAGGCTTTCGATGCTCCATTATCGATAAATACTTTTCCAAAGGAACCTATCGAACTAACAATCCATTTTTTTCTGGCATCTAAACTTGATACTTTCGGTAGAAACCAAGTACAATTATTTGTTTTTACAAGTTTGCTAAGTGGACTTGAAAGTCTTCCATTTGCTATAGCCATATAGCATCCTGAATTAATACAAATTTTAGCAGCTTCTAATTTAGTAGACATACCACCGGATCCATATGAATTTTTTTTATTTTCAACAAAAGAATAGATTTTTTCATTTATAGATTTAACTTCCTTTATAATTTTTTTATTATTTGGTGATTCGTAAAGTCCATCAACATCAGAAAAGTTTATAAGAACGTTTGCACTTATAATTTGAGCAACTCTAGCCGCTAAACGATCATTGTCCCCATATTTAATCTCAGAAGTTGCAGTAGTGTCATTCTCATTGACTATTGGAATAGCATCCAATTTAAACAAATTTTCAAATGTTCTTTTAATATTTATTGCTCTTCTTCTTTGCTCAGTATCATCGGGTGATATCAAAATTTGACCAACTTTAATTTTATTTTTTTCAAACATTTTTCTATATATATCTGTTAAATGAATTTGACCAATAGAGGCTAAAGCCTGACTCATTTCAACTTTTAATCTCTTTTTTTTTACTTTTAAGTAACTTTGACCAAGTGCAATTGCTCCAGAGGAAACAATTACAAATTTCTTTCCATTTTTTTTAAATTTTTTAATGTCTTTAACAAAACTTTTAAGCCATTTCTCTTTTAATGTCCCTTTGCTATCAACAAGATTCGAAGACCCGATTTTTATAACTATTACTTTAGCATTATTTAAATACATTTTTTATTTATTATTCTTTTAATTTTAGCCAAACTATCATTTTTTATTAAAGATATAATATCAAAATCTTTTTTTATTTTCTTTGTAAAGTTTTTGAGTTTTTCTTTAATTTTATTTTCATCAACCAGATCTAACTTATTAAAAATAATAATTTCATTTTTTTTTAAGATTCTTTTGTCATATTTAGACAATTCATTTCTTATTTTCAAATAGTTTTCTAAAATATTTTTTTCAGAAATATCAATTAAATGTATTAGTATTTTACATCTTTCAATATGTCTTAGAAATTTATCACCCAAACCTATACCTTTATGTGAACCTTCTATTAACCCAGGTATATCAGCTAAAATAATTTCTTTATGATTAACATTAAGAACACCCAAGTTTGGATTTAACGTAGTAAATGGATAATTTGCAATTTTTGGTTTTGCGTGTGTGCATTTTGACAGAAAACTTGATTTTCCAGAATTTGGAAGTCCAATTATACCAATGTCTGCAATAATTTTTAATTGGAGCCAAATCCAAAATTCTTCTCCACCAATTCCTTTTGTGCTCTTTCTTGGTGCTCTATTGACAGAACTTTTAAATTTAGTGTTACCCAATCCTCCTAGTCCACCTGTTGCAACTACAAATTTTTCATTATCCTTTGTAAAGTCGTAGATTAAAGAATTATTATCTTCCTCATAGATTTGAGTTCCAACTGGTATTTTTAATATCAAATCTTTTCCACTTGCTCCTGTTTTATTTTTTTTACTACCAGGTTTTCCATTCTCAGCTTTAAAATGTTGTTTAAACCTATAATCTATAAGAGTGTTAAGATTTCTTTCAGATAGTAAAATTACAGACCCACCTTTGCCGCCATCTCCACCATCAGGACCACCAAATTCAACATATTTTTCTCTTCGAAAACTCGACACACCTTGTCCTCCGTTTCCTGCTTTAATATAAATTTTAGCTTGATCTAAAAATTTCATTTTGAAAAGTAATTGTGTTTATTACTAAAAATTATTTGGGAACTACAGATACTAGAGTTCTGTTAGATTTAGACTTTTTATATTTCACTTTCCCATTAATTAACGAGAAAATAGAGTGATCTTTACCCATACCTACGTTAATCCCAGGATGGATTTTAGTTCCTCTTTGTCTTACAATTATATTTCCTGGCTTAACCACTTGTTCGCCATAAACTTTTACGCCTAAACGACGTCCTGCACTGTCTCGGCCGTTCTTAGATGATCCACCTGCTTTTTTTGTTGCCATTTTTTATTTTTTAGTTTTTTTAGTTTTATCTTTTTTTATAATATTTTCTTTTTTTGTCACTATTTTTTTTTCTGATTTTTTTGGATCTGACAATTTGATTTTACTCGGTTCAATCTCTGATATTACTTTACCACTTTTTGAAAGAATCTTTGTTATTTGTATTTTTGAAAGTAACTGCCTGTGTCCAGCCCTTTTTCTTGAATTTTGTCTTCTTCTTTTTTTAAATACAATTATTTTTTTATCTTTTATGTTGTCAAGCAATAATCCCTCGACTAAAGCTCCATTTATTGTTGGATTTCCAACCTCTATGTCTTTGTCGTCTTTAATGAGTAAAACATTCTTAAATTCTACTTTTTTCCCCTTTTCAATATTTAATTTTTCAATTTTTAATATATTGCTCGCAGATACTTTATACTGTTTTCCACCAGTCTCAATAATTGCAAATGACATAAAACAACCTTTTTTAAAATTAAGGCAATATAACCTGGTAGATAATCAAGTCAAGTTTAATGATATTAAAAATTGTCTTTTAAAGTCCTTAACTTTGTGAAAATTTCCAATTTTGAGCTATTGTTCATCTCGAGATTATTTTTAATTTGCTGCTGATCAAACCTTAAAAAAATATTTGTTTCCAACTCTTTAGAGATTGGGACTGGAATCGTCGGAAGATTGTTTTTAATTTTTTTTTTAACTTCCAAAATTCTTTCCTCAAGATTAATATTTTCTTTATCTATTCCTATACAAAAATTTCCATTATTTATTGTGTACTCATGACCACAATAAATCATTGTATTTTTTGGAAGGGACTTTATTTTTTCTAAAGATGATAACATTTGCTCAAAAGTTCCTTCAAAAATTCTACCACAGCCTAAAGAAAATAGAGTATCGCCCGTAAAAACAACCTTGGCATTTTTCGCAAAATATAATACATGTCCCAAGGTATGTCCGGGAACATTAATGACTTTAAAATCTGTGTTTCCAAGTTTAAATTCTTCACCGTCAACCTTTTTAATATCTGCACCAGGGATTCTCCCAAAATCATGCTCTGAACAAATTACTTTTGACTTGTATTTTTTTTTAAGATCTAAATTTCCTCCCACATGATCATTATGATGATGCGTATTTAGTATAAAATCCAATCTTTTATATTTTTTACTTATTTCTCTATCAACAGGTTCAAATTCTGAAGGGTCAACAATACCGATCAAATCACTTTTTTTATCGCGAATTAAATAAGAATAATTATCTGATAGACATTTAATTATAGAAACTTCAAGCATTTTAACCTAACCAGAATATTCCAATTTTAGAAAATAGATTTTTAATTTCAAGATTACTTTTTTTAATTTCTGATGTTTTATTTTCATTTAGACCTATAATTTTGTTAATTTTAATATTTTTGTTCAGACAGAAACTAAATAGATCTTTTATAGTACACATATGAAGATTTGGAGTATTAAACCAACTATATGGAAGTGTTTTTGTTACTGGCATTTTGCCATAAAATAATAAGCTAGTTCTTACTCTCCAATATCCAAAATTTGGTATTGATACAATCGTAGATTTTCCAACTCTGAGTAAATCCTCTAAAACTTTTTCAGGATTATAAAATGCTTGTAAGGTTTGACTCAAAATAACAAAATCAAAAGATTGATTTGGAAATTGATGAAGTTCCGTTTCAGCATCACCCTCTATAACAGAAAGACCTCTGCTTATACATTTTTTTACATATTCTTCTTTAATTTCTAAGCCTCTGGCTTTAATATTTTTTTCCTTAATCAATAAATTCATCAGAGATCCATCTCCACACCCTACGTCCAAAACGCTTACATTCTTGGGCAAAAGTTCAGCGATTGCTTTAAATTCTTTTTTCATTTTTAAATTTTATATGCATGGAGTCTATAAAACCCTTTAATGTTTTCAAAAACTCAGGTTCGTTAACTAAAAAAGAGTCATGACCTTTATCAGTTTTTATTTCAGCAAAAGAAACATCAGCTCCAGCTGCGTTAAGTGCGATAACTGTATCTTTATTTTCTCTTGTTGTGTAGAGCCAATCAGAGGAAAAAGAAATAACAAGAAATTTAGTTTTTAGATTTTTAAAAGCTTCTACAAGCCCTCCTTTAAATTGTCTAGATAAATCAAAATAATCCATAGCTCTTGTAATATATAAAATTGAATTTGCATCAAATCTTTCAACAAATGTGTAACCCTGGTGTCTTAAATAACTTTCAATTTGAAAATCAGCGTCAAAACTGAATTCATAATCAGCTTTTTCCTGAAGTTTTCTACCAAATTTTTCCTGCATTCCTTTTTCTGATAAATAACTGATATGACCAACCATCCTTGCTACAGCTAACCCATTTTTCGGTTGAGTATTTTTTTTGACATATTTTCCTTTATCCCATACAGGATCAGCCATTACAGCCTGTCGTGCTAATTCATTTAGTGCAATATTTTGCGCGCTATGGCTTGTGCTACAAGCAATAGGTACAGCAGAATAAGTTCGATTAGGAAAAGTTGCACAGAATTGCAAAGCTTGCATACCGCCCATAGACCCTCCAGTTGCACAAAGAAGTTTGTTTACACCTAAATGATTTAACAATGTCTCTTGCGCTTTAACAATATCTCTTATTGTAATAACTGGAAAATTTAATCCGTAAGGTTCATTGGTCTTTTTATCTAATTCTTTTGGACCCCAAGAACCCATGCAACCACCAATAACATTTGCACAAATAACAAAATATTTATTAGTATCTATAGCTTTTCCTGGTCCAACAGCAGTAGTCCACCAACCCTCTTTTTGTGTTATAGGATTTATTCCACTCACAAATTGATCCCCAGTTAAAGCATGAAATACTAAAATTGCATTATCTTTATTATTATTTAATTTTCCGTATGTTTCGTAAGCCAAGGGAAAATTAACAACAGTTTGCTTGCAATCAAGCAAAAGAGGTTTTGAGATGTTTATTTTTTTAATACTATTTAATTTTTCATTCATATAAAAAAAAGCCCAGCTAGACTGGGCAAAAACCCCTGTTTAGCTGCATTTACTTTGCGCTCGCAATTCGGTTAAATCAGCGCTAATTAAATATATACTAAATAGCCACAAACATGTCAATTTATTCAATTAAAAATATTACTTTATACAAATTCAAATGTTTTTAATATAAGACTTTTAAAATTATATGAAATTACCAAAACCTAGAAAAATTATTGCAGAAAAATATGTTGCTGGATTGAGTTTATTTAAAAGCAGGAGAAGTCCTATAAAACTCTCTGCAAATGAGTCAGCATTAGGTCCATCTCCTAAGGCAGTCAAATCTTACAATTCTATTGGCAAAGGCTTTGTAAGATATCCTGATTCAGATGGAACTTTTTTTCGCAAAGTTCTTGCCAAAAAATTTAAATTAAAAAGAGACAAAATTATTTTGGGTTCGGGTTCTGATCAAATATTTGAACTTGTATGCAAACTTTTTTTGAACAAAGGAGATGAGGTTGTTGTTCCAGAATATAGTTTTATTATTTACAGAATTTACAGCAGAATGTTTGGAGCAAAAGTAAAATACGCTAAAGAGGAAAATTTTAAACCATCATTACAGTCAATTTTAAATTGTATTAATAGTAGGACTAAAATAGTTTTTTTAGCGAATCCAAACAATCCGACAGGTACATATCTGGATAAATTTGAGATTATAAAGCTTAGAAAAAAATTGCGAAGTGATATTTTATTGGTCATTGACGATGCGTACTATGAGTATATTAAGGATCCAAATTATTCATCTGGAATTAAACTTTTTTCTAAATCAAAAAATGTTTTAGTAACAAGAACTTTTTCAAAGATCTATGGTTTAGCAGGTTTAAGAATAGGTTGGGGATATGGTCCAAAAGAAATAATTAAAAAACTTTATGAAATTAAACCCCCTTTCAATGTAAGTAGACCAGCTCTTTTCGCTGCTACACAAGCAGTATTAGATACTAAATGGCTTAAAAAAGCCATTCATCATAATAACATTTGGGCAGAAAAAATATTTAATGTAATTGATGAAATTGGCATTGCTACAAATAGAACTAATGTAAATTTCTTTCTTTTAAACTTTGACTACGTCGATCAATCTGCATCCAAAGTTTTTAATAAATTAGCAAATTCTGGAATATTGGTTAGACAAATGGATGTTTATGGTATTAAAAACTCACTGAGAGTTACTATAGGAAATAGTAAGGAAAATAAAAAGTTTATTTCAGTTTTAAGGAAAATATTTAATGTTTAATCAAGTCACAATAATTGGTTGCGGTTTAATCGGTTCTTCAATTTTTAGAGGTTTAAAAAAAATTGGATCAATTAAAAAAATAATTACATATGATAAAGATAATATAGTTACTGAAATAATAAAAAAAGACAAACTCTCTGATGAAATATTTACTAGCGCTGGTGAGGCAGTAAAGAATTCTGATTTAGTTATTATAGCAACACCTATTAGTAGTTTTGAGAATGTATTAAATTCTATCAAAGACAATTTAAAAACTGGCTCTATTTTAACAGATACTTGTTCAGTTAAAATAGGAGTGGGCAAAATATTAGATAAAACTAATTTAAAGAATCCTATTTGTATTCCCGGTCATCCAGTTGCCGGAATAGAAAATAGTGGACCTAAAGCTGGAATTTCCGACTTATTTAAAAATAGATGGACAATACTTACACCCAAAAAAAATGTAGACGAGAAAGCTATTAAAAAAGTCTCTAATTTTTGGGAGTCGATGGGGAGCAAAGTAAAAGTTATGTCCGATGAAGATCATGACAAAATATTGTCTTTTACAAGTCATTTGCCTCATGCAATAGCTTATAATATTGTACAAACTTCTATGTCTAGCGATAAGGAAATGAAAGAAGATATTATAAGATATAGTGCTGGAGGATTAAGAGATTTTACAAGAATAGCTGCCTCAGATCCTATAATGTGGAGAGATATTTTTATCGATAATAGCTCTTTAATAATTAAAGCTATCGATAAGTTTATTAAAAATTTAGATGAATTTAAAAAAGCAATTTCTGAGAAAGATAGTAAAAAACTTTTAGAAATTTTTGAAAAATCAAAAGATTTCAGAAAGTCAGTTATTAAAGCTGGACAAGATACAGATAAACCTGACTTTGGAAGAAAATAATCAATCTAACAAATCAATTTCTCTATAAATATTCTGTTGTAACTTTTTTAAAAACTGCTCTTTGTTGAGACCTGGCTCGATAGGACTAAGAAATGAAATTGTTATTTTTCCAGGAAATTTATTAAAACTATTTTTAGGCCATACTTTTCCAGTGTTAAGAGCCACGGGTATGCAGGGTAATTTTAATGCTTCGTAAATTCTTGCAACTCCTTTTTTAAAATCAGGTCTATCTTTATAAGGCACTCTGGTTCCTTGAGGGAAAATTAATAATGGCCTTTTACTTTTGTTTGTTTGATCAAGAATCTTATCAAAAAAATTTAGGTTTTCTTTTGTGGCTGTGTCTCTTACAATTGCGACTGCACCAATTTTTTTTAAACACCAACCAAAAAAAGGTATTTTCATAAGCTCCTTTTTTAAAATAAAAATTGGTCCTGCTACAACTGTTTGAAGAGCAAATGTTTCAAACATAGATTGATGAGCTGAAGCAACGAAGTATTCATCAAACTTTTTGAGATTTTCAGTACCTTTAAAGTCGATTTTTACATCCATAAATATTTTTAATAAAAACACAACATATCTAGAGAGAATTCTTCCTGCACATATAATGTGTTTGTCTTTAACAAATAAAAGAGGAAATGCGATTACACAAGCAACAGCTATACCGCCAAACAAAAAAATATTAAAAAATAATGATCTTAAGAATATCATTTACTAAATGACTTCAGAAATTTTTTGTCTTTTTCTGATTATTTTTATTTTACCTTTTTTTATAATTATCTCAGAGGCTAATGGTCTAGTATTATAATTTGATGAAAGGGTCGAACCATATGCGCCAACGTTAGTTATAACCACATATTCCCCCTCTTTCAAAAAAGTAAAATTTTTATATTTTAGAAAAGTATCAGTGCTCTCACAAATTGGTCCAACAAATTCAATATTCCCACCAATTTTTTTTTTAGATTTTGATACGGAAATAATTTCATGTTTAGCATTATACAACGCTGGTCTCATAAAGTCGTTCATACCAGCATCCAAAATTATAAAATATTTATTACCATTTTTTTTAATAAAAACGATTTTAGAAACTAATGAACCTGTATTACCAATAATGTATCTTCCTGGTTCAAAAATAATTTTACAGTTAATGTCTTTTTGAAATTTTCGAACTAATGTAGAATAGTTTTTTATATCAATTTTTTTATCTTTATTCTTATATTGAATACCAAATCCACCGCCAAGATCTATGTAATCAAAATTTATTTTACTTAATTTTATAATTTTTCTTATAGCATCCAAAGTTTTTTTGTACGGTGCTACCGAAGTAATTTGACTACCAATATGAACACTAATTGCACTAATTTTAATATTTTTTAATTTTTTAGAGCTTTTACAAAATCTTAAAAAATTTTCACTTAATAAACCAAATTTACTATCAAGTTTGCCAGTTGAAATTTTTGAAAGAGTGTTAGCATCAACATTTGGATTTAACCTGATCCCAATGGAAGTTACTCTATTCATTTTTTTTGATATTTTATTTATTAGTAATGCCTCACTTTCAGACTCAATATTTATAAGCAAAACTCTTTTTTTAATAGCTAATTTTAATTCACGATCTGTTTTTCCAACACCAGAAAAAACAATTTTCTTTGGATTAATCCTCGCTTTTAATGCTTTTAATAATTCACCTTCTGATACTACATCAGCGCCAGAACCTAATTTACCTAATTCTGCCAAAATAGAAACATTCGAGTTAGATTTAACAGAAAAACAGACCAGAGGTCTCACTTTTTTAAAACAATTATAAAAATTTTCAAAATTATCTTTTATTTTTTTGTAAGAATATAAATAAAAAGGAGTTACTTTTTTATTTGCAATACCTTTAATAGATATATTGTCAATAAATAGGTTTTGTCCTTT
>CETM01181377.1_pt1 | contig 34591 bp, 31 predicted proteins | sample 361451 | NCBI WGS metagenome assembly CETM01 (sample SAMEA2622690, study PRJEB7988) | marine metagenome | isolation source: saline water (ENVO:00002010), including
GCTGGGGCTGGTGGGCACGGTGATCCTGCTGTTCGGCCTGCATTCCGGGGCGGCCCTGGCCACCGTGGTTGGCGTGCTGGTCGAGGTGCGGGTGATGTTGTCGCTGGTCTGGTTAGCCAATCGTACCCGCCACTGGTTCGTTTGACGGCTTTACGCCGACGACTCTCAATGTCAACGCCACTATCACACCGAGGCATGGCTATGCACGATTTGCCCAACGTCCATGACGCCCTATTTGCGGCGCCCACGACGGCAAGCGTCTTCGACGCCGCCCCTGGCACACACAAGCCGCGCATCCTGCTGCTGCATGGCTCGCTGCGTGAGCCTTCCTACAGCCGCCTGGCGGTGGAGGAGGCGGCGCGCTTGCTCGAGGCCATGGGTGCCGAGACGCGTGTTTTCGACCCGCGCGGCTTGCCGCTGCCGGATGCCGAGCCCGCCGAGCACCCCAAGGTAGTGGAGTTGCGCGAGCTGGCGGCCTGGTCGGAGGGCATGGTGTGGTGCTCGCCGGAGCGCCATGGGGCGATGACTGGCATCATGAAGGCGCAGATCGATTGGATCCCCCTGGCCCTGGGCGGCGTGCGTCCGACTCAGGGCAAGACGCTGGCGGTGATGCAGGTTTGTGGCGGCTCGCAGTCGTTCAACACCGTCAATCAGCTGCGCGTCCTGGGGCGCTGGATGCGCATGCTGACCATCCCTAACCAGTCCTCGGTACCTAAGGCCTTTCAGGCATTCGATGACCAGGGCCGCATGAAACCCTCGCCGTTATACGACCGCATCGTCGACGTCATGGAAGAGTTAGTGAAGTTCACTTTGCTGGTGCGAGATCGCAGCGATTACCTGACCGATCGCTACTCGGAGCGCAAAGAGAGCCCCGAGACGCTGTCGCGGCGCGTCAATCAGCGCGACCACTGAGCGACGCGGCGGATTCGCCGCGCCAATGGCCGGGGCGGCGTCTCCCCTTGTGCTCTTGCTAGAACAGCTTGCTTGTGCGCTTCGCCGCCTCGGCGGCCGGCGGGTGAAAGGTCTCGGCGCTGGCGTGTGTCCAGTAGGTGTTGAATACCTGATGCTCGGGCGGGCCGTTGAGCAGCGCCCCCGGCGGCAAATAGTTGAACAGCTGGTCGAAGGCGCGGATCTCGTGGTCGGAGACCCGGCGCAGGATGTGCTCGGGGCCGAGCTCGTCGGGCGAGGCCAGGCCGGCGGCGGCCAGCATTTCGGCCATGGCCTTCATGGTGTTGTCATGGAAGTGCTGGACACGGGCGCTCTTGTCGGCCACGTCCAGGTGGGCACTGCGTCGCGGGTCCTGGGTGGCCACGCCGCTGGGGCAGCGGTCGGTATGGCAGGCCCGGGCCTGAATGCAGCCCAGCGCGAACATGTAGCCGCGGGCGGCGTTGCACCAGTCGGCGCCCAGGGCGATGGTGCGGGCGATATCGAAGGCGGAGATCAGCTTGCCGGCGGCGCCGATCTTGACCGAGTCACGCAGGTTGGCGCCGACCAAGGTGTTGTGCACCAACAGTAGCGCCTCGGTGAGTGGCATGCCCAACCGGTTGATGAATTCCAGCGGTGCCGCCCCGGTGCCGCCCTCGCCGCCGTCGACGACGATGAAGTCCGGATGCTCGCCAGTGGCGAGCATCGCCTTGACCAGGCCGAACCATTCCCAGGGATGGCCGATGGCGAGCTTGATGCCGACCGGCTTGCCGCCGGAGAGTTCACGCAGGCGGATGATGAAGGCGATCAGCTCGCGGGGTGTGGTGAAGGCGGAGTGGGCGGAGGGTGAAACCACGTCCTCGCCCAGCGGCACGCCCCGGGTCGAGGCGATCTCGGCGGTGACCTTGGCGCCGGGCAGAATGCCGCCGTGGCCGGGCTTGGCGCCCTGGCTGAGCTTGATCTCGATCATCTTCACCTCGGGCCGGCATGCCCCCTCGATGAAACGCTCCTCGTCGAAGTGCCCATCCAGGGTGCGGCAACCGAAGTAGCCCGAGCCGATTTCCCATACCAGATCGCCGCCCTGAAGATGGTAGGGCGAAATCGCCCCTTCGCCGGTATCGTGGTAGAAGCCCCCTTGAGCGGCGCCCCGGTTCAAGGACTCGATGGCGTTGCCGGAGAGCGAGCCGAAGCTCATCGCCGAGATATTGAACACGCTGGCGGAATAGGGCTTGGCGCGACCGGCGCCGATCGTCACCCGAAAGTCATGGCCGTTGATAGGTGCGGGGGCCAGCGACGGATTGACCCATTCATAGCCTGGCGCATACATGTCGTGCAGCGAGCCGAAGGGTTTCTTGTCCATGCTGTTCTTGGCGCGTTGGTAGACCGCTTCGCGCTGCTCCCGAGAGAAGGGGCGCGGCTCGGTATCCGCCTGGATGAAGTACTGGCGAATCTCCGGTCCGATCGACTCGAGGCCATAGCGCAAGTGGGCAAGGATCGGATAGTTGCGACTCACGGTACGCCGGCGCTGGCACAGATCAAAGGTGCCCAGCGCCGCCAGGGCGGCGAAGCCAAGCGCCGCCAGGCCCCATACCGGACTGATGGTCATCAGTCCGAGGCTCGTGATCAGACCGATGAAGCTGGCGCCGTAGGCGGAGTAGCGCGATAAGCTGCGCCATTCGGTCAGGCGAGCGGGGAGTGAGGGCATGCGGTGAGCTCCTGGGCGGTGTTGGGTGGCAATGCTCGTGGCAATGTGCGTGGCAATGTGCGTGATTATGCTAGCCGGCGATGGTCGGTGGACAATACTTAGTGATCGACATTACTGGACGTTGTTCGGCGGGTGAGCAATTTTTATTGCACGCGGCGGCCTGAGCGCTGTCAATGCTGTGGCTCTCGAGGGCAGCATCGTCGGTGCCTCGACCGACTAGCGTGCCCAGATGTCGGCCAGCGCGCCGCGCACAGCAGCGATGACCGGCTCGTCGCGTCGTTCCTTGAGCCAGGCGAAGCTCAGCGCACAGGGCAGGCGCACCCCATCGGCGATCACCAGGCCGCGTTCCTGGCGCTCCTGCAAGGCCAGAGTATCCCGCGCCAGAGCCAAGCCGACGCCGGCGCGCACCAGATCGAGCATGCAGGCCTCTTGATCGACCTGGGCGACACGATGCGGCGTGAGGCCTAGCGGCGCGAGTCGCTCGTTCAGCAGGCGGTGATGCACCGAGACCGGTGGGGTGACGATCCAAGGCAGGGCGGCGAGGCTCGGCCAGTCGGTACGGGTCAACCGCGAGGACCAGCCGGCCGGTGCGATGACGTGATAGTCGAAGTGGGTCAGCTCGAGAAGTTCAACCACCGGCGCGCCGTCTTCGCTGGGCGGCGGTTGGCCGGGCGGGCCGAGGAAGAAACCGACGTCTAGCTCGCGACGGACCAGGCGCTCGAGGGTGCTGCCGCTCATGCCGTGATGCAATTCGGTATCGACCTGCGGAGCACGCTGCATCAACTGATGCATCAAGGCGCCCAGACGAATGAACTCCGGATCGACGATGGTGCCGATACGCAGGCGCCCGCGCAGGGTGTCATGCATCGATTGGGCGCTGAGGTCGAAGGCCTGAAGTGAGGCCAGTGCGGCCTCGGCGGCCGGCAGCAGGGCATGGCCATCAGCGCTGAGCGCCAGACCCTGGGCTTGGCGATGGAAGAGGGTGAGGCCCAACGCTGCCTGAAGCTGTTTGATCTTGAGACTGACGGCCGGTTGGGTGAGATGCAGCGCCTCGGCGGCTCGTGACACGCTGCCTTGGTGGGCCACGGCCACGAAGGCTCGCAGCGCCTTTATATCGCGCATCGGGTCTGTCTCCTTAGCTTTTAGACCTTGGTCTTGGGCCTCGAGCCCATCATCGAGTAGGTGCGGGAATATAAGGAAATATTATATCTGGCTTTTGCCTTTCTCAATTGATTCTCCGCTCCGGTGCGCTAGGTTTGAGGCTCTGGCTCGGGGCTTTCCGGCCAATATGACACTGCAGTGCAACAAAACAAGAGGCCGACATGAGCACCCAGCGCATCGAACATTATATCAATGGCCATATCAGCAGCGGCGATTCCTCTCGGCACCAGGACGTGACCAATCCCGCCACCGGGCAGGTGACGGGGCGGGTGCTGCTGGCCCAGCGCAGCGACGTCGATCGTGCCGTGGACGCGGCGAGCAAGGCCTTCCCGGCCTGGGCCGACACGCCGCCGATTCGCCGCGCCCGGGTGCTGTTCCGCTTCCTAGAACTGCTCAATGCCCACAAGGATGACCTGGCGCGTTCCATCACCCTGGAGCACGGCAAGGTGTTCGACGATGCTCAGGGCGAAGTGGCCCGCGGCATCGATATCGTCGAATTTGCCTGCGGTGTGCCGCAGCTGCTCAAGGGCGATTTCACCGAGCAGGTCAGCACCGGCATCGATAACTGGACCGTGCGTCAGCCGCTGGGCGTGGTCGCCGGTATTACGCCATTCAATTTCCCGGTGATGGTACCGATGTGGATGTTCCCGCTGGCCATCGCCACCGGCAACACCTTCATCCTGAAGCCGAGCCCCACAGACCCCAGCGCGTCGCTGATGATCGCCGACCTGCTCGAGCAGGCCGGGCTGCCCGATGGTGTCTTCAACGTGGTGCAGGGCGACAAGGAAGCGGTCGATGCCCTGCTCGAGCATCCGGAGGTGAAGGCCTTGAGCTTCGTCGGCTCGACCCCGATCGCCAACTACATCTATGAAACCGGTGCGCACTTCGGCAAGCGTGTTCAGGCGCTGGGCGGGGCCAAGAACCACATGGTGGTGATGCCCGATGCCAACCTGGACAAGGCCGTGGACGCACTGATCGGCGCGGCTTATGGCTCTGCCGGCGAGCGCTGCATGGCGATCAGCGTGGCGGTGCTGGTCGGCGACGTGGGCGATGAACTGGTGCCGCGGCTGGCCGAGCGAGCCCGGGCGCTGCGGGTCAGCAACGGCCTCGACGGCAAGGCCGAGATGGGGCCCATCGTCAGCGCCGCGGCTCACCAGCGCATTACGGGTTATATCGAGCAGGGGGTGAGGGAGGGCGCCAAGCTGGTGGTGGACGGTCGCGACTTCGATAGCAGCACGACAGGCGCGGGGTGTGCCGACGGTTTCTGGATGGGCGGCTCGCTGTTCGATCACGTCAGCCCCGAGATGACCATCTATCGCGAAGAGATCTTCGGCCCGGTACTGGTCTGCGTGCGAGTGCCGGATGTGGCCTCGGCGATCCAACTGATCAACGATCATGAGTTCGGCAATGGCGTCAGCTGCTTCACCGAAAGCGGCAGTGTGGCCCGGGAATTTGGCCGCCGTATTCAGGTTGGCATGGTTGGCATCAATGTGCCGATTCCGGTGCCGATGGCCTGGCACGGTTTCGGTGGCTGGAAGCGCTCGCTGTTCGGCGATACCCATGCCTACGGCGAGGAAGGCGTGCGCTTCTACACCAAGCAGAAGTCGATCATGCAGCGCTGGTCGGATTCCATCGCCGGCGGCGCCGAATTCGTGATGCCTACCGCCAAGTGAGGTCGCCATGTCAGCTCATGAGTTCGACTACATCATCATCGGGGCCGGCACGGCGGGCTGTCTGCTCGCCAACCGACTGAGCGCCGACTCGAGTAACCGGGTGCTGTTGATCGAGGCGGGAGGCAAGGACACCTACCACTGGATCCACATCCCCATCGGCTATCTGTACTGCATCGACAATCCGCGCACCGACTGGCGTTTTCGCACCGAGCCGACCGAGGGCCTGAATGGCCGCCAGTTGCTGTACCCCCGGGGCAAGACCCTGGGGGGGTGCTCGAGCATCAATGGCATGCTCTACATGCGCGGCCAGGCCCGGGATTATGACCACTGGGCCGAGGTCACCGGCGACGATGATTGGCGCTGGGATAACTGCCTGCCGGCCTTCATGCGCCATGAGGACAGCTACCGGCGGGAAGACGCCTCGGCGGACGTTGACGGGGATGCCGCTCAGTATCACGGTCACGGCGGCGAGTGGCGGGTCGAACGCCAGCGACTCAAGTGGCAGGTGCTCGACGATTTCGCCAAGGCCGCTCAGGAGGCGGGGATCCCCGCGACCAGCGACTTCAATCGCGGCGACAACGAGGGCATCAATTATTTCGACGTCAATCAGCGCAAGGGCTGGCGCTGGAATGCCGCCAAGGCCTTTCTGCGCCCCACCTGCACCCAGCGCGATAATTTCACCCTGTGGCATGACACCCAGGTGATGCGCCTGACCTTCGATCAGGCGACCGGCGGCGAGGCAGAAGAGCAAGAGGCGCCGTTCTGTCAGGGGGTGGAGGTGCTGCGCGGCGGCGAACCGCTCAGGGTGACGGCCCGCCGTGAGGTGATTCTGTCGGCCGGTGCCATCGGCTCGCCTCAGCTGCTGCAGGTATCGGGAGTGGGCCCGCGAGCGCTGCTCGAGGCGCACGACGTGCCGGTGGTGAAGGACCTGCCCGGCGTCGGTGAGAACCTGCAGGATCATCTGCAGATTCGTGCGGTGTATCGGGTCGAGGGAGGCAAGACGCTCAACACCATGGCCAATTCGCTGTTCGGCAAGGCTCGTATCGGGCTCGAGTACCTGCTCAAGCGTTCTGGGCCGATGAGCATGGCGCCTTCACAGCTGTGTGCGTTTACCCGCAGCTCGAAGGATCAGCCGCACCCCAATATCCAGTACCACGTCCAGCCACTGAGCCTGGAGGCCTTCGGCCAGCCGCTGCATGACTTTCCAGCGATCACGGCGAGCGTCTGCAACCTGAACCCGACTAGCCGTGGCACGGTGCGCATCAAGAGCCCTGATGCGCGCGAGGCACCGGCCATCGCGCCCAACTATCTCAGCTCCCCCGAGGATCGCAAGGTGGCGGCAGATTCATTGCGGGTGACACGAGAGATCGCCGCCCAGCCGGCCTTCGCCAAGTATCATCCGCAGGAGGTAAAGCCGGGCGTCGAGTACCAGAGCGATGAGGATCTGACCCGGCTGGCCGGCGAGATCGGCACCACCATTTTCCATCCGGTCGGCACTGCCCGCATGGGCGCAGCGGATGATCCGATGGCGGTGGTCGACCCTCATCTCCGGGTGCGGGGCGTGAAAGGGCTCAGAGTGGTAGACGCCAGCGTGATGCCGACCATCACCAGCGGCAATACCAACTCGCCGACCCTGATGATCGCCGAGAAGGCCGCCGCCTGGATCCTCGCCGAGCAGCATCCCGGTCTTGAACGCCGTCGGGTGCGTACGGCCTAGAAGGTCAGGAAGAAAGGCAGCAGGCTGAGGCCCAGCAGCAGGCCCAGCGCGATCAGGGTGACCAGCACGGCCGCCGGGTGCTGGCGCAGTCGATCCCACACCCCAGGCGTCTCGCCCCGGTCGTGAGCCTCGGCGTACTCTCGGTGCACTCGCTCATAGAGTGACTGCTGGTAGGCGTCGATCAGGCTGCGGGCCTCTTCGAGGCGCGATTCGTCGACCAGCCACAGGGCCGGTACCGAGAGCTTCCAGCGGCCCGCTTCGGTCTCGTAGATCTCGAGATCATGCTCGGCGAGCAGCTCACGCACTTCTTGGGCCTCTTCTTCTGGTACGTCTCGCAGGTGGAAGAGCAGGGCGGCCATTAGCTGTCGCCCTCCTGGCCGCCATCGTGCTGCATGACCACTGTCCGCTCGCCGGTATCCACGGCCTTGCTGAGCGCCACGCTTCTCTGTCCCTGGCTGGACTGGCAGGCCAGGAACTCGGAGTTGTCGAGCCACTGCTGGTTCGGGTAATAGGCGAACAGGTACTGGTTGTCCTCAAGGCTGTCGATCAGCGGTCTTGCCACGTCGCTTGGCACCGCCGGGCAGCCCCAACTGCGGCCCAGGCGGCCATTGGCCGCGATGAAGTCCTCGCTCACGTAATCGGCGCCGTGCATGACGATCGCCCGCTCATAGGCCCGGTCGTTGATACCGGGTTCCAAGCCTTCCAATCGCAGGGAGTAGCCGTTGCTGCCGGTATAGCTCTGCTTGGTGCGGAAGAGCCCCAGGCTCGACTGATGGCTGTCCGGTGTATTGGAGAAGGCACGGGCATATTCCTGACCAGTTCCCTGGCCATGGGACACCAGCTCCTTGAACAGCAGCCGTCGCTGTTGGAGGTCGAAGACCCACAGGCGCTTCTCGTTGGCCGAACGCGAGAAATCGATGACCGCCAGCCGCTTGGCGTCGGGGTCGGCGCAGTTGAGCGCTCGGGCCGCAAGCTCCAGCACCTTGGGCGAGGCTTCTGGCGCCAACTGCTCTAGCGTCTGGGGAAGTGGCTGTGAAGGTAACTGAGAGGGTCGCTGAGAGGGCTGCTGAGAGGGCTGCTGAGAGAATGGCTGGGCCAGGGCAGGCGTCACCGGCCCCAGCGTGGCAAGACTCAGCGTGGCAATGCCTAGCTTGGCCAGGCGTTGTTTCGTAAGGCTCAGCTTCGCAAGGCCGCGTTTGCTCACAATCTGTTCGGCCAGAAGCGGTTCGGAAAGCCTCAGTCTGAACAGGCTCAGAGCAGCGCGCAGGAGAGAGCCAATAGGAGAGCGTGGGGTGGAGGGAAACAGCGGGTGACGTCCATGGAGCTGGCGAGGCGGGCTCGTCGGCATGGCAAAAAGGCTCCTTCCACAGGCGGCATAGCCGGTGGGTGATGAATCCTTACATTAGGAAAAAGGCCCTGTGATGGGGCCTCCACGTAGACAGCGGCTATTATGACAACAGGGAAGGTCATCGCCAAACGCTGAACAAGCGTCGGCGGGTCGAGGCCCTGTCAGGGTGATCGCAGCGCCCATGGTCACCGTCGTCATATCAGCGACGACAAGCGGTGAATGTCGTCATGCAATAAAGCCAGCAAAAAGGTGGGAGAGCGGTCCATGGGAAACGTCATTGACAAACCCGGCCGCCGGCTTCCCCGGTGGGTGCTGGGGGCGTGCCTGCTGGTATTCGGGCTAAGCTGCGCCGCTTCTGGCATTTGGGCTCAGGCCGAGGCTGTTTCCGCCGAGACCATTCCCGCCGAGACCGTATTGTTACACACCAGGGTTTCAGAAACCTTGCCCTTCGCAGCTATCCCCTCCGAGGCCCGAGCTGGCCAGGCCGCAACCGTCGAGGAGGCAGGCAGTGAATCGCCTGCCGAGGTACCTGTCGAGGTGGACGAACCGCCCGCCCTGGAAGTTGCGTCCGGTTCCTCAATGGCGCCCACAGCACTTGCGACGCCTTTCGAGACTTACCTGCGTGCCGCTAGCCAGACCCTTAGCCACGGCAGTGATCTGCTGAGCTTCTACGAGGCCTTCGGCTTTCGACAGGCCTGGGCGGATGAGGGGCGGGTCGAAGCACTGGCATCGGCGCTGGAGGGACTCGACGCCGATGGCCTGGTCATCGCGGATTATTCGACGGCGGCGCTGCTGGCCGCCTACCGTCAATCCCTCGCTGTGGCCTCTCATGGGCACAGCGCTAACGAGGTTGACCGTTGGCGATTCGAGCTCGCCGCCACGCAGCGGCTGGTGCTGGCGCTCAGGCACCTGTATCTGGGTAAAGTCGATCCTGTGCGTACCGATGCGCAGTGGGAGATTCCGCTGCCGGACTTCGCGCCGGATTGGGCGGCGATCGCCAGCGCGGTCGCGAATGGGGACCCTGCCGCAGCGCTTGAGCAGGTACGTCCGCATCAGGTGGCCTACCGGCAGTTGCGCCAGGGGCTGGCGCGCTATCGCACGCTGCAGGCGGCCGGGGGCTGGGCACCGCTGGCGTCGTTCTCCGGCGTGCTGCGCCCCGGCGATCATGCGCTGGAGGTGATCGCCCTGCGACGCCGGCTGGCGGCGCTGGGGGAGCTTGAGCTGCTGATGCCGGATCTCACGCCCAGGGCCACGGCGGCGGATTTGGGAGGCACTCAGGTCGCTATCCCGGAGCCTGGCCTCGCATCGGGCTCTAGCGCCGATCAGATCTATGATGCGCGGCTGGTGGCTGCCGTGGAGCGGTTTCAGCATGAGCACCTGCTGGAGGTGGATGGGGTGGTCGGCCCGCGGACCTGGGCGGCGCTGAGCGTCAGCGTGGCCGAGCGCGTCGATCAGATTCGTCTCAATCTCGAGCGGCTGCGCTGGCTTTCTCATGCCTTGCCCGAGCGCTATGTGCTGGTCGATATCGCGGGTTATGAGGCGAGCTACGTGCGGCCGGGCCAGCCGACCTGGCGGTCTCGAGTGGTGGTCGGGCGGCCTTATCGGCGCACGCCGACGCTGCGCTCGGCGATTACCCACATGACCTTCCATCCTACCTGGACCGTGCCGCCAACTATCCTGCGTGAGGACGTACTGCCCGCCGTTCGTCGCGACCCCTTTTATCTGATGCGCCATGACATGCGCGTGCTGGATCGTCAGGGCTGGCCACTCGACCCCTGGCAGGTCGACTGGTGGCAGCCGGGGCCCATCAAGATCCAACAGCGGGCCGGGCCGTCGAACCCCCTTGGTGATGTGGTGATCCGTTTTCCCAATCGCCACCTGGTATATCTGCACGATACCCCATCGCGTTCGCTTTTCGAGCGTGCCCAGCGCTCCTTCAGTTCGGGCTGCATTCGCGTCGAGGGCGTGCTGGAACTGGTGCAGTTATTGTTCGAGGATGATCGCGTCACACCGGACGAACCTGACGGTGCTGCCAGGCTCAGCCATGCGCTCCAGCAGGCGGGCACCCATAACGTCAGGCTGCGCGTGCCGGTGCCTGTGTTGCTGTTCTATTCGACCGTTCAGCCCGCTGCTGACGGGCGTTTGATCTTCCGCCCAGATGTCTATGAACGGGACGCTACAGTGCTCGCTGCACTGGTTGAAAAAGGGGGTAAAAATTTGTTTGACGGGCTCTGAGCGCGCATGCATAGTTCGATTGGTTGGTCGGCAAGATGCATTTCGTCAGTAGTACTCGAACTCGTGGTAATTGCTTCGGTAGTCTGGTGAATATCGTACTTGTTTTGCCCACTCACTTCGGGTAATTCCCGGTTCATCATCAGCTATTCGAGGATTTCGACAATGGCAACTGGCACAGTTAAGTGGTTCAACGACACCAAGGGCTACGGCTTCATTTCTCCGGAAGATAACGGCGACGACCTGTTCGCGCACTTCTCCGAGATTCAGGCTGACGGCTTCAAGACCCTTCAGGACGGCCAGAAGGTTTCCTTCGACGTCACCCAGGGCAAGAAAGGCCTTCAGGCTTCCAACATCAAGGTCATCGACTGAACCTCGACCCTGATGCACTGCGGCTGGCTCGCTAGCCAGTCGCTTAGCAAGGCCCGCTTCCGGCGGGCCTTGTGCGTTTTACCGCCCGACAATACCGCGCCGGTTTTCTCTTGCCTGCGGTCCTTCCTGCTTTTCTCCTCGCTTGCCTCAACGATTCGTTATCGCGCCCCTCGCTTGAGTGCGCGATCACGCTGTTGGGAATAACGAAATTTCTACAAATAACTTTTCGCTATATTCGCAAGGCGTCACAATAGGCCACTTTCGATTTTTCTGGTGGGTGGTCGATGTCTTTGGATGCTTGGCTTGCCGTTGCCGTGGTGGTTGCCGTCTTCCCGATGATGGCGCTGACCCGGATCGGCACCGACATGATTCTTCTAGGTGCGGTCGCGGTGCTGATGACCTGCGGTGTGATCGGCCCCGATCAGGCGCTGGCGGGGTTTTCGAGCAGTGGCCTGTTCACGGTGGCCTTCATGTATGTACTGGTGGCCAGCATCCGCGAGACCGGCGGCATTGATCTGATCATCCGCCATGGCCTGGGCAGGCCCAGCAGTGAGGCGGCCGCCCAGTGGCGGCTGCTGGTGCCGGTAGCCGCCATGAGCGGCTTTCTCAATAATACACCGGTGGTCGCGACCTACATTCCGGCGGTGCTGGGCTGGAGTCGACGCATTCGCCAGCCGGCCTCGCGCTTCCTGATGCCGCTGAGTTTTGCCTCGATCCTGGGCGGTACGGTATCGCTGCTCGGCACCAGCACTAACCTGGTGGTCAATGGCCTGCTCGGCGAGCGCTATCCACAGCTGAGCCTGGGGCTCTTCGATATCGCCTGGGTGGGGGGGCCGATGGCGGTGGTCGGGGTGCTCTATCTGGCGCTGGTGGGGAGACATTTGCTGCCACGGGGCGGCGGCACCGCTCAGGCCTTCGAGAACCCGCGGGAGTTCACCATCGAGATGGAGGTCGATCCAGAGGGGCCGCTGGTCGACAAGAGCGTCGAGCAGGCTGGGTTGCGTCACCTGGAAGATTTGTTTCTGGTCGAGATCGAGCGCGGCGGCAACGTGGTCAGTGTGGTGGGACCGGGAGAGATGCTCAAGGGTAACGACCGGCTGGTATTTGCCGGCACCTCGGCAGGCGCGGTGGAGCTGCAGCAGATCCGGGGGCTGATGCCTTCGCGGCAGGGCGAGTTGAGCCTCGAGAAGGACTACAAGGAGCGCCGGCTGGTCGAGGTGGTGGTCTCCGATCAGTGCCAGTTCGTTGGTCAGCGCATCCGTGAGGGGCACTTTCGCACCCTCTATGGCGCGGCCGTGCTGGCGGTTTGTCGTGGTGGCGAGCGGGTTGCCGGCAACCTGGGCCAGATTCGCCTGCAACCCGCTGACGTGCTGCTGCTCGAGGCGCGGCCACCGTTCATTGAGCGTCACCGCCAGTCTCGCGATTTCCTGCTGATCAGCCAGGTCAACGGCCAGGCGCGGCCGGTGCACGAGAAGGCCTGGCTCGCCTGGAGCATCTTGGGAGGCGTGGTGGTGCTGGCGACCTTCGGCGTGCTGAGCATGCTCAATGCGGCGATGCTGGGGGCGGCGCTTGCCGTGATCACCGGCTGTTGCTCGGTGGGGGCCGCCAAGCGTGGCATGGACACCCAGGTATTGCTGACCATTGCGGCCTCCTTCGGGCTGGGCGCTGCCCTTGAGAGCTCTGGCGCTGCGGCGGCGCTGGCCAGCTCCGCGCTGGGGCTGGTGGACGCCAGTCCTTGGCTGCTGCTGATTGGCGTCTATGTGCTGGTGGCCCTGCTTACCGCGCTGGTCACCAACAATGCGGCGGCGGTGATCACCTTCCCCATCGTCACGGCGGCCGCCGAAAACCTGGGCGTGAGCCCCATGCCCTATGTGATTGCGGTGATGTTCGCCGCCTCGGCGAGCTTCATCACGCCGATCGGTTATCAGACCAACCTGATGGTCTATGGGCCTGGTGGTTACCGCTTCCGCGATTATCTGCGGGTCGGCGGGCCGCTGAACCTGATCACCGCGGCGGTGGCGCTGGGACTGATTCCTCAAATCTGGTCCTTTTAGGCGCTAGCCGGCAACGGCCGGCGCTCGCCGCGGTGGGGGCGGCTGGGGTAGGGTAACGGCAACGTTTTTCCCGCAAGGAGCCCTCTGATGAGCACTTCCAATGAGCGCGTGATAGAACCTGCCGGCGGTCGCCCGGCCAATGCCAGTCTCATCCTTCTGCATGGCCTGGGCGCTGACGGTAATGACCTGGCGCCGATCGTGCCGGCTTTCACGCTGCCCGATAGCGTATCGCTGCGCACGGTGCTACCCCATGCGCCTCGCCTGCCCGTCACCGTTAACGGCGGCATGCAGATGCCCGCCTGGTATGACATCCTCGAAATGAATCTTGGTCGCCGGGTCGACGAGACCCAGCTGCGAGCCTCCGCCCAGCGTGTGCATGAGCTGATCGATGCGGAGATCGCGCGTGGCATCGACAGCCGCCGTATCATCCTGGCCGGTTTCTCTCAGGGCGGCGCCGTGGCCTATGAGGCGGCGCTGACCTATCCCGAGCCCCTCGGCGGGCTGCTGGCGCTCTCGACCTACTTCGCGACGGCGGACTCTATCGTGCCCAGTGACGCCAACCGTGACCTGCCCATCGAGGTGCATCACGGCACCTTCGATCCGGTGGTGCCGGAGTCGCTGGGGCGCGAAGGTGCCAAGCGCGCCGAGGCCATGGGGCATCCGCTGACCTATCGCAGTTATCCGATGCAGCATGCGATCTGCCCGCAGCAGATCGTCCAAATCAGTACCTGGCTGGGCGAGCGCCTGGGCGACGGTGTCAATGAGTCGGCCAACAGCTAAAGGACCCGCGATGTATCCTGATTCCCGTCTATCGAGCCCGGCAGTGGCGCGCAATCGTGCACCGATTCTTGACGTCTTGGCGCCTGCGCTGCGAGAGGCGGCGAGCGCGTGCGGTAGCGACCGCCTGCGATTGCTGGAACTGGCCAGCGGTAGTGGTGAACATGCGCTTTACTTCTCACAGGCGCTGCCTTGGGTCGATTGGCAGCCAAGCGACCCGAGCACGGAGGCGGTTGCCTCGGTGCGCGCCTGGCGAGCCGCGGAAGGGCCAGCCAATCTGGCCGAGCCACTGACATTAGATGTAACACGTCGGCCCTGGCCGCTGGAGAGCATCAGTGCGTTGGTGGCGATCAACCTTGTACATATCTCGCCCTGGGCGGTCACCGAGGCGCTGATGGCCGAGGCCGGTGTGCGACTGCCGTCGGGTGGCCTGCTCTTTCTGTATGGCCCTTATCGCCGTGACGGCCAGCACACCGCTCCCAGCAACGAAGCCTTCGATGCCTCGCTGCGCACACGAGACCCGCGCTGGGGGATTCGCGATCTGGAAGCGGTGCTGGCCTGCGCACGGAGCGAGGGGCTGGCGCTAGAGAAGGTGGTGGAGATGCCGGCCAACAATCTGAGCGTGGTCTTACGCAAACCCTAAGCAATGCCTGGGACCCGGGAACATCTCGGCGTCCCCAGTGTTTCATGAGGTCGCGCCCGCTTGAAGTCTTGGACGATTGCCCAGATGATTTATCCACAACATCACCAGACCTTCTCAGGAGACATGCATGCCCGATCTATCCGAAGACTTCCGCCTGCCGGTCGGTTGCCCCAACTGCTCAAGTCACCGCATGCGGGTATCTCAGGTGCACAATCCTGACGACAAGGTGTTCTGTGCTTCCTGCAATACGCAGGTCTGTCTCTACCATGAGGCCCAGGAGATCATTCGCAAGGGAGCAGGCAGCGAGAGTGAAGCGCTGCTCGAGGAAGCCGCCAACCGCCAGCGCTGAAGCGCACGCTAGCCGCGCAGACAGGGCGGCTAGCAAGAGGCGCAATGTTGGACTGGAATATAAGACGCCCGCCTGATGGCGGGCGTTTTTGCTGTCAGAGGGTAATGACCTGGCTGGCTACAGCAGTTCCTCACCCGCCAAGGCCAGCCGTGAGCGCTCGACGCTTCTCAGCGTGATGTGCCCTGCATGGGGCCAGTCGCGGAAATTCTGCACCACTGCCGCCATGCCGCAGGTGTTGGCGGTGAGATAGGGTGTGTCGATCTGGCCGACGTTGCCCAGGCAGACGATCTTGGTGTTGCGCCCCGCGCGGGTGATCAGGGCTTTCAACTGCTTGGGAGTGAAGTTCTGCGCTTCGTCGATGATCAGGAAGGTGTCATTGAGGGTGCGGCCGCGCATGAAGCCTGGTGAGCGGATTTGCACCCGCGAGCCGATCAGCGACCGGGTGGCGTCATTGTTCCAGCTCGATGAGCCGTCTTTCTCGTCGCGCAACAGGTTGTCCATGTTGTCATGGAAGGCGCCCATCCAGGGCGACATCTTCTCTTCCTCGGTGCCGGGCAAAAAGCCGATGTCTTCGCCCATGGGAATCGGTGCTCGCGTGAAGACGATGCGCTCGAAGCCCTTCATGTCCAGCGTCTGCTGGAGCGCTGCCGCCAGCGTCATGAAGGTCTTGCCGGTCCCCGCGTTGCCGGCAATGGTCACCAGGTCGATATCCGGGTCCATCAGCAGGTTGAGGGTGAAATTCTGGCGGCTGTCGTGGGCGTGTACCCCCCAGACGCCGGCGTGGTGCCGGTAGTTGGCGAGTAGCTGTAGCCGCGCGTTGTTGGGGCCCAGCTCGCGGATGATGGCTTCGAAATTGGCGCCGTTTTCGCAGTCAGAGACCAGCATGCCCACATGCCAGTCACTGGGCATCTCGCCGCTCAGCTGGTAGTAGGTGTGGTGGTCGGCGCGCTCCACCTTGACCTCGACATTGAGCGCCTCCCATAGCCCCACGCCATGCTCGCCGGCGTCCGGGTATACCTTTGCACCCTCGCTCATGACGTCCTGGTCAGAGAAGGCGCGGTCGTTGAGATAGTCTTCCACCGGTACCTTGAGGGCGGCGGCCTTGACGCGCAGGTTGATGTCCTTGGTGACCAGAATCACCGAGGCATCCGGGCGTTCATCGCGCAGCCGACAGGTTTCGGCGAGGATGCGGTTGTCTGGACTGTCCTCCAGGTTGTCCAGCGGTTTCAGATCGTTATAGCAGAGAAAACGCAGGCGTCCGGTGACGCCGATAGAGCCGGGAATCGGGATGCCGGCCTGGATCTCGTCGAAGCCGACTTGGCTGGTGATATCGGAGAGGGTGCGGCTGACTTGGCGGGCGGTACGGGCGATCTCGCGAATGCCGTTCTTGTGCTTGTCGAGTTCCTCCAGAACGGTCATGGGAATGACCACATCGTGCTCTTCGAACTGATAAAGGGCGGCAGGATCGTGAATCAGAACGTTAGTGTCTAGCACATAAAGCCGGGTGGCTTTCTTGTCGATTCGTACCATCGGCAGGAACACTCCTTGGTTAACGGCAGTTCCGACACTGGCAGTGAGCCCTTACGAGGTCATGACAGTTCAAACCTGAACGCGGCCGGTGTCGCTTATCCTGTCCTTGCGGTCTCTTGATGCCTCCTGTCGCTGGGTAGACGTTACCCGATAGCTTTAGCATGAACGCAGTGCACGGGATTCGCCAATCCGAAGCCTTTCACGTTGTGGCGACGCTTCGTCTTGTCGCCTCCGGCCAGGCCGGCCGATGACCCTTATATCCTGGAGATAGCACAAGGCCATCGGCGGTTTCAGAGGCGAGTTATCGCTGTCGCCACTGATGGCGCAGACGAGCTGCTTAGCGGCCCGCAAGCCTGCAGGCGGGCGAAGCTCTCTCAGCCCAGGTCGATCAGCACCCGTTCGCCTTCGACGCGCAGTGGCCAGCAGCGCAGCCGCACCGATTCGTCTTCCACACATTGGCCGTCCGCTAGCCGAAAATGCTGCTTGTAGATCGGTGAGGCCACCACCGGTTCCCCCTGGATATCGCCGACGATGCCCCGGGCGATGACATTGGCGTCTGAGAAAGGGTCGTGGTGATCAACGGCGAAGAGCTCGGTGGCCTGGCCGGGCGGCTCCGGCATGTCCGGGCCGGCGGGAAGGTAGAACACGGCGACCTGGACCGGTCCCTCCGGCGTTTCGATCCAGGCGGCGACGCCTGAGTGGGCGACCAGATCGGCCTTGGTGCAAAGGGGCTGCCACGTCTGGGTCATGGTCGGGTCTTTTGCGGTTGCGGTGGTCATGGAGATTCCTCGAGAACATGGTGTCGGCTAGCTGGCGGGATGAGCGTAATCCGGCGACAGGCCCCGCGAGGGCGCTATGAACCCATCCATGGGCGCTAATTTGGCCTGCGGCGCTCATCCCGATATCGGGAAGGGCCCGTTTACGCCGGGCGCAACTGGCCGCGTTCCTCGGTGACGATGATGTCCGGGTCGGGACGGGCATCGTTGACGAAGCTGCGGAAGCGCTTGAGCTTTTCGGGGTCGCCGAGGGCGTTGGCCCACTCGCACTCATAGTTGTCGATGACGTGGCGCATCTGGCTTTCCAGTTCCTCGCCCAGCCCCAGGCTATCGTCGATTACCACGTCCTTGAGGTAGTCGAGCCCGCCTTCGAGATTTTCGCGCCACACCGAGGTACGCTGCAGGCGGTCGGCGGTGCGCACGTAGAACATCAGGAAGCGGTCGATGGTGCGGATCAGGCTGTCGTCGTCGAGGTCGGTGGCGAAGAGTTCGCCATGGCGGGGACGCATGCCGCCGTTGCCGCACACATAGAGATTCCAGCCGTTCTCGGTGGCGATCACGCCGACGTCCTTGCTCTGGGCCTCGGCGCACTCGCGGGTGCAGCCGGAGACGGCGAACTTGAGCTTGTGTGGCGAGCGCAGCCCCTTGTAGCGGTTTTCCAGGTAGATCGCCATGCCCACGCTGTCCTGCACGCCGTAGCGACACCAGGTGCTGCCGACGCAGGATTTCACGGTGCGGGTGGACTTGCCGTAGGCGTGGCCGGTCTCGAAGCCGGCCTCGATCAGCTCGCTCCAGATATCCGGCAATTGCTCGAGGCGGGCGCCGAACAGGTCGACGCGCTGGCCGCCGGTGATCTTGGTGTAGAGCCCGTACTTCTCGCCGACCTCGCCCAGCACGCGCAGCTTGCTCGGGGTAATCTCGCCGCCGGGAATGCGTGGCACCACCGAGTAGGTGCCGTTCTTCTGCATATTGGCCATGAAGGTGTCGTTGGTGTCCTGCAGCGGCACATGGGCAGCATCGGTGATCGGCTCGTTGAAGCAGGAGGCGAGGATCGAGGCTACCGCCGGCTTGCAGATGTCGCAGCCAAGTTTCGGGGCTGATGAAGAGCCAAGTTTCGGGGCTGATGAAGAGCCCAGGCTTGGGGTCGAGGAGGCGCCGTGCTTTTCGATAAGCTCGCTGAAGGTCTTGATGCCCTCGACGCGAACGATCGAATAGAGCTCCTGACGGGTATGGGCGAAGTGCTCGCAGATCGAGTGGTCGACCTCCACGCCGCGGGCCTCGAGCTCATGGTCGACCACGCTCTTGAGCAACGCCGCACAACCGCCGCAGCCGGAGCTTGCCTTGGTCGCTGACTTGACGGCGCCCAGGTCGCAGGCACCGGCATCGATCGTCTCGCTGATCGCGCCCTTGGTGACGTTGTGACAGGAGCAGATGGTCGCGCCTTCGGGTAGGGCATCGGCGCCGAGAGTCGGGGCGCCCTCGACGCTGGGCAGGATCAGCGAAGCAGGGTCCTCGGGCAGGGCGATGCCATTCTGGGCGTATTGCAGGAGGGTATCGTAGGGATCGTTGTCGCCCACCAGTACCGCCCCGATCACGCGTTTGCCATCCCCGCTGATCACCAGTCGGCGATAGACGCCAGTTGCCTCGTCGCTGTAGCGATAGCTGATGGCGCCGTCGCTTGTGCCGTGAGCGTCGCCGATCGAGCCCACATCGACGCCCAGCAGCTTGAGCTTGGTGGACATGTCGGCGCCTGCGAAGCGCTCCCCGGCAGGCTCTGGCCCACGAAAGGGGCCGGACAGGGCGTCGGCCGCGCAGCGTGCCATGGTGTAGCCCGGCGCCACCAGCCCGAAGATGCGGTTGTCCCACAGCGCGCACTCGCCGATAGCGAAGATCTCCGGGTCCGAGGTGCGACATTCATCGTCGATGACGATACCGCCGCGCTCGCCGATCTCCAGTCGGCATTCGCGGGCCAGGGTGTCCTGTGGGCGGATACCGGCGGAGAACACGATCAGGTCGGTTTCCAGGTATTCGCCGTCCTTGAAGGTCATGCGATAGCGGTAGTCGTCGCCGGCAGTGATCTCGGTGGTGGCACGGTTGAGGTGTACGCCCACGCCGAGCTCTTCGATCTTTTCGCGCAGCGCCGTGCCGCCCTGGTCGTCGAGCTGGACCGGCATCAGGCGTGGGGCGAACTCCACGACATGCGCCTCGAGATCCAGCGACTTCAGCGCATTGGCGGCCTCCAGGCCCAGCAGGCCACCGCCCACGACCACGCCTCGCCGGGCATCGGTCGCCGCCGCGCGGATGGCGTCCAGGTCGTCCAGGGTGCGGTAAACCAGCCGGTTGGGCTGGCCCGTCTCGGCGCCGGGGATCGGCGGCACGAACGGGTAGGAGCCGGTGGCCAGCACCAGGCTGTCGTAGGGGTAGCGGCCCTGGTCGGTGATGACCTCACGGTTTTCGCGGTCGATACGGCTCACCCCCTCGCCGAGGCGCAGGGTGATGTCGTGGGTGGGGTAGAAGTCCGCCTCGCCGAGTGCCAGGTCGGCGGCATCGCGGCCGCTGAAGTATTCCGAGAGGTGTACCCGGTCATAGGCCGGGTGGCGTTCTTCGCCGAATACGGTGATGCGGAAGTGGGCGGCCGTGCCGCGCTCGACTAACTGCTCGACCAGGTGATGGCCGACCATGCCGTTACCGATGATGATCAGGTCTTGGGGAGTGGGCGTCGTCATGCGGCGGCCTCCTGAGTGGCGTTATGGGAAGGGGCATTTTCGAGCAAGGGGGCGGCATCGCCGGCACCGAACAGCAGAGCCTGGCGGCCGGCCGACAGATCCTGTCCGGCCAGCGACTGCTCGAAGTACCAGGGGCCGGCGGCGGTATCGCCGTAGAGCATGGCCCCTTCGAGTCGGTTGTCGCGGAGCAGCAGGCGTCGATAGTCGCCCTGCTGCGGGTCGTGGTAGCAGAGCACCTCGTGGTCGTCCTCGGGCTCGATGGGACCGAAGGCGTAAAGCGAGACGCCGCTGATCTTGAGCTTGGTGGCGGTGGGGCGTTCGACATAGCCGGCCACCGGTGCCGCGTCCCGGTCACGGCACAGGTGGTCGGCCAGTACCTCGACCTGACGCCAGATCGGTTCCACCAGGCCGTAGGTAGTGCCCCGGAACTGGCAGCATTCGCCGAGGGCATGAATGGCAGGGTCCGAGGCGGTGAGATGTGCGTTGACCACGATGGCGCGGTCCACTTCCAGCCCGGCGGCGCGGCCGAGCTCGGCATTGGGGGTGATGCCGGCGGCGATCACCACGCAGTCGGCGGCGAGCCGTCGCCCGTCTTCCAGATGCACGGCCCTGACTCGCCCCGCGGCATCGCCCTCCAGGGCTGCCAGGCGAACACCGGTGACGATGCCCAGACCGCGCCGGGTCAGTTCGTCCTCCAACAGCCCGGCGGCGGTGGCGTCGAGTTGGCGGTTCATCAAACGGTCTGCGCGCTGCAGCACCTGGACCGTCAACTCGGGGGTCGACTGGCCGGTGCCCTCGCAGATGCGCTCGGCCTGGGCCAGCGCCTGCTTGCGCAGGCCTTCGGCGGCCTCGAGGCCGAGCAGCCCTCCGCCGACCACCACCGCGTGGCCTCCCTGCTCGGCGGCACGGGTCAGCGCGGCGACATCGCCAAGGTCGCGAAAGCCGTGCACGCCCTCAAGATCGATGCCTTCGATGGCGGGCATCGCGGGGCGCGAGCCGGTCGCCATCACCAGGCAGTCGTAGCTGAGAGTCTCGCCGCCGCTGGTGACCAGGCGGCGTGCCTGGCGGTCGATCTCGACGACTCGTGCGCCAAGCTTCAGGTCGATGCCCTGTTCGCTGTACCAGTGGGCATCCCGCAGGGTCAGTGCCTCACGGTCCATCTCGCCGGCCAGCCATGGCGAGAGCAGAATGCGGTTATAGGCCGGGGCGGTTTCCTCGCCGATCACGGTGATGCGGGCCGGGCGTCCGGGGCGTTCTAGCAGGGCCTCCAGCAGGCGGTGGCCGGCCATGCCATTGCCGATGATCACCAGGTGCTCGGGGCAGGATGTCGGGTGAGGGGTCATGATGCCTCTCCTCCAGCGGTCGGGTCCTTGCCGTGCGTCGTCCTGCGGCCAGCTCGTGACGTCGAGAGCGTGGCGCTAAACGTACGGCATAAAAAAACGCCCGACCGGGCACTGCCGCATGCTGCGGTAGTACCTGGCCGGACGTCTTCGTCCGTGGCAGAGCGTCGATCGCCATTGATCGTCGCTAGCCCGTCGCGGGCACCCCTGGCGTTAGGGGCGCTAGTGAAGAACACACTGCACGTAGCTTGCCAAGGGCGCCCGTGGTGGCTGTTTTTACTTTATAGGCAGTGGGTTAGATTAGATCGAGAAGCGCCGGCCGGCTTGGCCGACGCCTCTTAAGGCGCACATCATTGGTGCGTGGCAGCATCGAAGTGCACGGGGGAGTAGCATTCATCGAGGGTGGCTCGATCCAGGTGACGACCGTTGTCGCGCATCTGCTGATCCATTTGCTCGGCGAAGAGCCCGGCGGCCTCGACATCGGGACGCAGCACTCCGGGCCCGTAGAGCTGCTGACAAATCGGCGGCTCATCCAGGGGCAGGTGCGCCAGATGGCTTATCGAGCGATCCAGATAGGGCGGCAGGGCCAGCCACTCCAGGGCTTGGCGCCGATGAGCGGGATCAGACGCGAGCCACTCGCTGGCCTCCCAGAGCGCGTGAATGAGACGAGACAGGGTCGCGGGGTAGCGGTTGGCCCAGGAACGGGTCACGCCCAGCACTTTTTCCGCTGGCGTGCCCCACAGCTGGGCCCCGGTGGCGACGATACGGCCGGCCTGTTGCGATTCGGCAAGCGATCCCCAGGGTTCACCCACGCAGAAGCCATCGATGCTGCCGGCCTCCAGGGCCTCGACCGTTTGCGACGGAGGCAGGACGCTAAGCGTCACGTCCCGGTCCGGGTTCAGACCGCCGAGGCTCAACCAGTGGCGCAACTGATAGTGCTGGCAGGAATGCGGGTAGACCATGGCCAGGGTCAGCTGGCGGTCGGCCTGTCGGCTCAAGTAGTCGGCGAGGGCGCGAGCACTGTGCTCCGGGCCCTGCCGATGGTCGGCGCCGCTGGCCTCGGCCAGTCCATCGGCGAGGACGATGGCGTTGCCGTTACGCCCCAGGGTGATCGGTGCCAGGGTGTCGCAGGGTGCGCGCCCAAGCCCTAGGCTCATCGCCAGTGGCAGCGGGGCCAGCATCTGGGCCCCATCCAGCAGGCCGGCGGCCACCCGGTCGCGTAGAGTCGACCAGGCGTTCTGGCGCGACAGGGTAACCTCTATGCCTTGGGCGGCGAAGAAGCCCTGTTCCCGGGCGACCACCAGCAGAGCGCAGTCGAGCAGCGGCACGAAACCCAGCGTCAGCCGGTCGAGTTCGGCATCTTGCAGCATAGTCATTGGCCCTTCTCCAGGGGTTCGAGAATATCGATGACGCTCTTGGCGACCTCGAAGATGCGCTGACTGCGATCCATGGCGATCTTGCGCAGCATGCGGTAGGCCTCTTCTTCCCCACAGTTCTGGTGTTGCATCAACAGGCCCTTGGCACGTTCGATGCGCTTGCGCTCGGCGAGCTTGTTGCGGGCCTTGTCGAGCTCGGTGCGCATCGACTGGAAGGCATCGAAGCGGGCGATGGCGACATCGATGATGGCGCGGACACGGCCGGGTACCAAGCCATCGACCACATAGGCGCTGACCCCGGACTTGAGCGCCGCCTGCATGATGTCGGAGTCGTGCTGGTCGGCGAAGAAAACCACCGGGCGGGGGTTCTCCCGGTTGAGCAGCGCCATGCTGTCGAGGGTGTCGCGGTCGGGGGACTCCATGTCGATGATCACCACGTCGGGCTCGTGGCGGGCGACCATCTCGTTGAGGCTGGTGGGGTTCTGCAGCCGGCAGATGACTTGGTGGCCCTCTGCGGTGAGTGCCTCCTCGACCATGGCGGCGCGCACGACCTCGTCGTCGACCAGCAGGATGTTGAGCGGTGGGGGCATGGCGGTGACTCGCGATGTTCGATGGATGTCATGCAGCGTCTACTTGGCCATGCAAGGAATGTTCCGTCTTGAGGCATTTTTGAGTCAAATGCACTGATGCGGCGCAGTTGGCGCGGTCTTTGACAGCCCTTGGAGCAGTCGACCTTGGCGGGAAGGCGGCAACCTGGAAATCTGGCGAGTGAGTCGTGATGGTGCAATATCGTGCCGGGATGTCGCCTGATAGTGCGCCATCTGTGGCTAGGCCGGCTGAGCCCGTGCTCGTTTCATTTCTTTCACAAGCCCGGCAGGCCTGCGGCGGCGGGCCCCGGCCGGGACACAGGCTCGTGGCTGTCTAGAGCTGGCACGAGGCTTGCTAGGTAGAGGCTACCAACGAGGCGCCAATGACGGCGCGCTCATCCAGACAACGGCGTCCGGCTCCCTGCCCTTTCATGGCAGCGGAGCCGGGCGCCTTTTTGTTGGACGGCCCGGCGGCGAGACGCCATCGGACGCGGGCCACCTAGTAAAGGGAGAGCCGGATGCACCAGGTGCGAACGACTTGTCCATACTGCGGCGTCGGTTGTGGCGTCGTGGCCGACATAGCGGATGGGGCCATGACCACGGTCGGCGGCGACCGGAAACACCCCGCCAACTTCGGCCGGCTCTGCGTCAAGGGCTCGGCGCTGCACGAGACGCTGGGCGAGTCGGGACGGCTGACCCAGCCCCGGGTCGACGGTCGCGAGGTCGACTGGGACACGGCATTGGATACCGTGGCAGAACGGCTCGCCGCCACCCGTCGGGCGCATGGCGATGAGGCGGTGGCAGCCTACCTGTCTGGTCAACTGCTGACCGAGGATTACTACGTGGCCAACAAGCTCTTCAAGGGTTTTCTTGGCACTCCGCATCTGGATACCAACTCGCGGCTGTGCATGGCCTCGGCGGTGGCCGGCTACAAGCGCGCCTTCGGTGCCGATGCCGTGCCCTGCAGCTACGAGGATCTGGAAGAGGCGGAACTGGTGGTGCTGGTGGGCTCGAACCTGGCCTGGAACCATCCGGTGATCTACCAGCGACTGCGCACCGCCAAGGCTCGCAATCCGCTGATGCGGGTGGTGGTGATCGACCCACGGGTCACCGACAGTTGCGAGATCGCCGATCTCTATCTGGGCCTGGCGCCGGGTAGCGATGCGCGCTTGTTCAACGGCCTGCTGGCCTTCATGGCGGACCGGGGGCGCCTCGATCACGTCTACCTGGAAGGCCATGCCGATGGCCTGGACGAGGCGCTCGCCGCCGCTCGGGAAGACGATGTCTCGGTGGAGGCGGTGGCCGCCGATTGCGATCTCGATACCGAGGCGTTGCAGACCTTCTATTACTGGTTCGCCAGCCAACTGCACGTGGTCACCCTCTATTCCCAGGGCATCAACCAGTCGAGCAGCGGCACCGACAAGTGCAACGCCATCATCAATTGCCACCTGGCCGGCGGTAAGATTGGCCTGCCGGGTGCCGGTGCCTTCTCGATCACCGGTCAACCCAATGCCATGGGCGGGCGCGAGGTCGGTGGGCTGGCCAACCAGCTGGCCGCCCACATGGACTATGACACCCCCGGCGCCCTGGACCGGGTAACGCGTTTCTGGGCCACCGAGTCCCTGACGCCGACCCTGCCGGAGGGCCCCGGCCACAAGGCGGTGGCGCTGTTCGAGGCCATCGAGCGCGGCGAGGTGCAGGCGCTGTGGGTAATGGCCACCAATCCGGCCGTCAGCCTGCCGGAGGCCAACCGCGTGCGCGCGGCGCTTACCAAGTGCCCGCTGGTCATCGTCTCCGAGTGCATGGCCAATACCGACCTGCTCGGCTATGCCGACATCGTGCTGCCGGCGTCTTCCTGGTCGGAGAAGGATGGCACGGTCACCAACTCCGAGCGCTGCATCTCGCGCCAGCGCGGCATGCTGCCGCCCCCCGGCGAGGCCCGCCATGACTGGTGGATCATCAGCCAGGTGGCGCAGCGTCTTGGCTATGGCGAAGCCTTCGGCTACACCCATCCCGCCGAGATCTTCGACGAGCACGCCCGCCTTTCCGGTTTCGAGAATGACGCGGCCGTGCGCGGCGAGGGCTTTCGTCTGTTCGATATCTCGGGCCTGGCCGGGCTCGGCCGAGCCGACTACGACGCCTTGGCGCCGATCCAGTGGCCGGTCAATGCCGCTGCGCCCCAAGGGACCGCTCGCCTGTTCGAGGATGGTCGCTTCGCCACGCCAAACGGGCGGGCCCGTTTGCTGCCGGTGCGCCCGCGGGGGCCGGCCCAGGGGCTCGATGGCGCCCGCCCCCTGCGTCTCAACACCGGCCGGGTGCGCGATCAGTGGCACACCATGACCCGCACCGGCCGTGCACCACGGCTCATGAACCATCGTGCCGAGCCCTTCATCGAGGTACACCCCGAAGATGCCGTGGCGGCCGGCCTCGGCGATCAGCAACTGGCGCGGCTCAGTGGTGCCGACGGTGACTACCTGGGGCGAGTTCGGCTTGCCAAGGGCCAGCGCCGTGGCGAGGTCTTCGTGCCCATGCACTGGACCGATCAGTTCAGCAAGCGGGCCCGCATGGGCGGGCTGCTTAGCGCCCATCTCGACCCGCTGTCCGGCCAGCCGGAATCCAAGCATGGTGCCGTGGCGCTGGACCCGCTGCCGCTTGGCTGGGAGGCCACCCTGCTGGTGGCCGCCGACCTGTCGGGCGAAGCCGTCTGGAGAGACGAAGCCAGCTATTGGTCGCGCATCCCGCTGGCCCATGGCGAGCGCTGGCAGTTGGCCGGCGGCGAGCCGGACGAGAATGCGGCCGATCTCGACGACTGGCTGGCGCGGCTATCGGCCTGGCTGCCGGTGGCGCCAACCCTGTGGTGCACCGACCCGACCGATGGCCGGCTGCGTGCCGCTGGCGTGGCCGATGGCCGTCTGCGTTGGTGGTTAATGGTGGGCCCGCCTGCGGAACTGCCGGGGCTTTCCTGGCTGGACGAGCGTCTCGCCGAGGCTGACCGGGGGGAGTGCCTGACGGATGATGCGCGGCGACGGCTGCTGGCCGGCTGCGACAGCGGCGAGGCCGATGCCGGCCCGCTGGTCTGCAGCTGTCATCAGGTCGGTCAGAAATCCATCGTTGCGGCCATTCAGAGTGGGGATGCCAGCGTCGAGGCGCTGGGTGCCCGGCTCGCCTGCGGCACCCAGTGCGGCAGCTGCATTCCCGAACTCAAATCTCTTCTCGAAGAAAGTGCCTAACAGGAGGCCAGTCATGCGGACGTTGACAAGAAGCGGGAAAAACAAGCCCTTTGAGGCCATGGGCGTGTTCGTGCGCCTGGGGCAGGCCCTGTCTCTGGCTATTTCACGGGCCATGCCGCGGGGGCTATTGAGAGGGGTGCTGGGCACTGGTGGCCAGGCGGCCGATGCCCTCGGCACGCGATCCGCCATGACAACCGGCCGCTGTCGTGCCGGCACGGTGTATCTGGTCGGCGCCGGCAGCGGCGATGGCGAACTCTTGACCCTGAAGGCCGCACGGCTTCTTCAAGAGGCCGATGCGGTGGTCTACGACCGATTGATCGGCGACGACGTTCTGGCGCTGATTCCGCCACGCCGCGAGCGCTATTACGTCGGCAAGGCCCGTGGCCAGCACAGCGTACCCCAGGCCGAGATCGGCGCGCTGCTGGTGCGACTGGCCCAGGAAGGCAAGTCGGTGGTGCGTTTGAAGGGCGGCGATCCCGGCGTATTCGGGCGCATGGGCGAAGAGCTTGCTGCACTTGGAGCAGCCCGGGTACCCGCCGAGATCGTACCCGGTATCACCGCGGCCTCGGCGGCCGCCGCCAGCCTTGGCATTCCGCTTACCGACCGTGCCCATGCCCAGCAGCTGCGTTTGGTCACCGCTCAGCTGTGTCGCGAGGGCGGTGAGCCGGACTGGGCATCGCTTGCCCGCCGCGATGAGACCCTGGTGTTCTACATGGGGCTATCGAAGGTCGAGGCGATCTGCGCTGGGCTGCGCGGCGCCGGGCTGCCCGACGACTGGCCGATCATGTTGGTCGCCAATGCCAGCCTGCCCGAGCAGGCGGCCCTCACCGGTACACTTGCCGACATGCCCGGTCGTCTCGCGGCATCGCCGTTGCCGTCGCCGTGCCTGATCGTGGTGGGCAGCGTGGTCAGCATGGTTGAGCATTCCCCGGCGGCAGCGGATGCCGTGCAAATGACCTTAACTTGAGCCATATCACTCACTGAACGAGACGTTTTCAACTAGCTTTTAGACATCGGCGTTCATTCGTGGCACGCCGCCACGCTTGCCCGGAGTCCGGCCAGTTGGAATTCAAGGATTACTATCAGACGCTCGGGGTAGCCAAGACCGCTACCGCCGAGGAGATCAAGAAGGCCTACCGCAAGCTGGCCCGCAAGTACCATCCCGATGTCAGCAAAGAACCCGATGCCGAGGATCGCATGCAGGCGATCAACGAGGCCAAGGAGGTGCTGGGGGATCCCGAGAAGCGGGCCGCCTATGACCAGCTGGGGCAGGACTATCGGGCCGGTCAGGATTTCAGGCCGCCACCGGATTGGGATGCGGGCTTCGAGTTCACCGGCCGCGGCTTCGAGGGGGCTGAAGCGGACGAGTTCAGCGACTTCTTTGCCAATCTTTTCGGCCAGGCCGGGCGCCGCAAACAGCGCGGCCAGGGTTACCGGATGCGCGGCGAGGATCGCCACGCCAAGGTGATGATCGATCTGGCCGATGCCTATCAGGGCGCGACGCGTACCATCAGCCTGCAAGTGCCCGAAATGGATGCTCAGGGCCGGGTAGTGACCCGCGCGCACAGCCTCAGCGTCAAGATTCCCAAGGGCGTCAAGGAAGGCCAGCACATTCGCCTGACCGGGCAGGGGAGCCCGGGCATGGGCGGTGGTCCGCCGGGCGATCTGTTTCTGGAAATCCACTTTCACCCCGACCAGGCGTTTCGCGTCGAGGGCCGCGATGTCTACGCCAGTGTGCCGGTGACACCCTGGGAGGCGGCGCTGGGCGCAAGCATCGAAACACCTACCCCCGCCGGCCCAGTCCGGCTCAAGGTGCCCGCCGGCTCGCAAAGCGGGCGCCGGCTGCGGCTCAAGGGGCGCGGCATTCCCGGCCAGGAGCCGGGCGATCTCTATGTGGAGCTTACGGTAGTGCTGCCGCCGGCGGATACCGACAAGGCCCGCGAGCTTTACGCCACCATGGCACGCGAGCTCGATTTCGATCCGAGGAGGACTGGTCATGCCAGACGATAAAGCCGTGCGTGGCGAGTTGATCGATGAGGCCACGCTCACCCTCGAGGAGTTGGCCCGGGCCTGTGCGGTGGAGGCCGACTGGGTCATCGAGCGCCTCGAGAGCGGCCTGCTGGCCGATGGCAGCCACTATGTGAGCCGTCAGCGCTTAACCGGCCAGCGCTTCACCAGCCGAGACCTGACCCGAGCCCGGCGCCTGCGCCAGGTCGAACGTGACTTCGAGGTCGAGCCGGAACTCGCGGCATTGGTCGCCGACCTGCTCGAAGAGGTCGAGCGGCTGCGTACCCGGCTTCGCGCAGCGGGAGTGGAATGAAATGGGCCCGCTGAGTCAGTCCCACTGACGCAGGCGCATGTCAATGGCCTGCACTTGTCATGGTTAGGATCCGTTATGGCTAGGACCTGTCATGGCTGGCTCGGAACTGCTGAGCCTCGTCGCCTATCCAGTCGATAAAGCGCTGCACCAGGGGAGGGGCATTACCTGCGGCAGGCAGGATCAAGTCGTAGGTGAATGGCGAGCCGATCACGTAGCGGTCTGAGAAGGGTCGCACTAATACGCCGCTCGCCAGGCGGTCGGCGACCACGGCGGGATTGGCAAGCATCACACCGCGCCCGGCGATGGCCTGATCGAGTGCCAGCCCCGAGAGCGAGTAGCGTCGCTGGATCGGCACCTCAACATCGGCCAGGCCGGCGGCATCAAACCAGGCCCGCCATCCTGGAAAATCGATGCCCTGTGGTGATTGCCAGGCGACCTCGAGCAGCGGGAAAGCGAGCAGGTCGGCGGGCGTTTCGATGGTAGCGTGCTCCAGTATTGCCGGGGCACAGACCGGGAATAGCTGGTCATCGAACAGCCGAACGCTTTCGACACCCGGCCAGGGACCCTGGCCATAGCGAATCGCCAGTCGACCACCGTCACCCTGCCAGGTGGGTGAGATCAGCTCAGGGCTGGCATCCAGCGTGATGTGCAGGCGCTGTTCCTGTGCTTCGAAGTCCGCCAGGCGTGGCAATAGCCAGAGCTGTGTGAATGACGGTGGTGCACTCAGTACCAGCGTCTTTTCCGTGCGCGAGTGTTCGCTCGCCGCCCTGACACCGGCGGCAATCCGCTCGAGCCCGGCTTCTACTTCCTCGGCCAGCCGACGCCCGGCGTCATTGAGAATAACGCCGTTGGGATGGCGCTCGAAAAGCGTCAGGGCGAGCCGGTCCTCGAGTTGTTTGATCTGCCGGCTAACCGCACCGGGTGTTACGCCAAGCCGGTCTGCAGCGGTCTTGAAGCTGCCCTCTCGAGCGGCTTCCACGAAGGCACGTAGCGCGTTGAGGGGCAGCCTTTCGATTCGCATAGCATGATTTTTCCTAAGCCTAGAGGGGCAGATTAATCGTTTGGAGTCGGTGCCGGCAAATGCTGAACTGGGCGCTCTTTCTCACAGGAGTCGCTCATGAAATCCTCGCGTCTTGTCTCGCATGATGGCGCCGTTGCAGCATGCGCTTTGCAGCGCCGTTCATTGGATAGCCAGGCCGGTGTGTTGATGACGCTGTTCTGTCTGGCGTTGGGGGCGCAGCAGGTGGCGATCAAGGCCGTGGCCAGCGATATCGCGCCCCTGGCACAGGTGGGTTGGCGCTCGCTTATCGCCGCCGGGCTGGTATTGGCGTTTGCTTGCTGGCGCGGGGTGCGGTTCAGCGACTTCCGTGCCGGCTTGGGGCCGGGGGTGTTGGTGGGGCTAGGCTTCGCTGCCGAATTCGGCTTTGTGGCCTGGGGTCTGAACTACACCCTGGCTTCACATATGTCGGTGTTTCTCTATACCGCACCGGTGTTTGCCGCGCTGGGCTTGCACCTTTGGGTGCCGGGTGAACAGTTGGCTCGGCGCCAATGGTGGGGGATAGGTCTGGCATTCGCCGGCATGCTGATGGCCATGGCGCCAACCACCCAGCAGGCCGATGTCTGGTCAGTGTTGCTGGGCGATGGTCTGGGGCTCTTGGCCGGCTTGTCCTGGGCCGCCACTACGCTGGTATTGCGCCGCTCTTCGCTGTCCGAGGCGCCGCCGGTGCAGACGCTTTGCTACCAGTTGGGCGTCGCGGCGGTGGTACTGCTGCCATTAGCCGCATGGCTGGGGTATCTCGACGCTATCACGCTGACGGGGCCAGTGGTGGCGAGCATGGCGTTTCAGACGCTGGTGATCTCATGCGCTGCGCTATTGCTGTGGTTTGCGCTGCTACGCCGTTACTGGGCATCGCAACTCGGGGTGTTCTCGTTTCTTTCGCCGGTGTTCGGTGTGCTGTTCGGCGCCCTGCTCTTGGGCGAACTGCTGACGCTGAATTTCGTTGCCGGTGGTATCGCGATTCTGGTGGGGATTCTGCTGGTCAGCCGATGATCGGTACGGCAAGCAGGGGGTAGGTTCACCGAGCCGGTGTCGCCGGCTCGGCTTTCAGACCTTACAGCTTGCTTAGAACGGTATCGGCGCTGCTCTCGTCAACGCCCTTGGCATCGACGCCCAGGTATTCCACCACGCCGTCGTTGGCGATCAGCGCAAAGCGCTTGCTGCGGATACCCATGCCACCCGCGCTGACATCCATATCGAGGCCCAGGGCGCGGGCGAACTCGGCGTTGCCATCGGCGAGCATGGTGATCTGCTGGGCGTTCTGGTCTTTCTGCCAGGCATCCATCACGAAGGCGTCGTTGACCGCCATGCAGGCGATGGCATCCACGCCCTTGGCGAGAATGTCGTCGGCCTTGATCACGAAGCCGGGCATGTGGGTGTTGGAGCAGCCAGGCGTGAAGGCACCGGGGACGGCGAACAGCACCACCTTCTTGCCGGCGAAGAACTCGCCCAGGGCGATGTCTTCCGGGCCATTGGCGCCGTTGGTCTTGATGGTGACGTCGGGGATCTTGTCGCCTACGGAAATACTCATGCGGCGCTTCCTCTCTTGGGAAATGGCACGGCCGGCAGGTGGCAGGCCGTGAACTCTCACTTTAGCAAGGGCATGGCAGAGGAGAAAACCAAGGCGCATGCCAAACGATGTGATCAGGGCCTCAACCCAGCTTTACGCCGATTTCGACCGCCAGATCCGCCTGCTCATCGACGATGCGCCACTGGATGACCTTCAATTCGATCCCGCCGTGCAGTCGGTGACCAGCATCATCCTAGGTGGCATCGGCTTGTCGTCCTGACGAGAAGGAACAAGTAGGTCCTCAACCGCATGGTCCCTCGCTTATGCGGGAGTGCACGCCCAGCAAAATAACCGCCATCGGCGGTACACTTATTCGACCCTTTTTGTAAGAGATGTCTTACATCTTGTTAGTCTTCAGATTACATCATTATGCTTAAGTTTCAGTTAGTATCCATATGGTGGCATGATAAGTGGTATGAGCTGCCTGCGAAACTGGGTGTTTTATACGGCCATGATGTCTTGTGGATATAACTTTCAGGGGTTTGTGACCGTTCGAGAATAACAATGTGAAGATTTATATAGCTGCAGTTGGTTTCTAAATCCGAATTTTCAGCGCCCATCGGAAAGGGCGATGAACAATTTTGCGACCATTGCAACACTGATTCTGCTCACGCTGGCTATCGCCAACGAGAAGTCGACCAAGGAGCTTATCGCCGAAGCCAACAGGGAGAATATCAAGGGAGCAGGATCTTGCTAACTCCAACTTGCGCAATGCCGAAGTGCTGCATGCCATGGGCATGCTTCCCGGTATTATGGGGCGTTGGTCGGCGCGGCATCACCATTTTCTCGCCAAACAGTCACAAGCGAGTGACCGTGCTGGCCTGCTTTCGAACATCTCCAAAGTACTGCGCTTGATGTTCCATTCGCACATTCTTGGGTTGGGGGCCTTGCTGGTCCTTGAGGGTGACTTGACGCTGGGTATGATGATCGCGGGCTCGATTCTCATGGGGCGCGCCTTGGCACCGATAGACCAGATGATCGGTAGCTGGAAGAGCTTCGTCAGTGCGCGCACCGCTTATCATCGTCTCAACGAATTGTTCGAAAAAGTACCTGCTGAGCAGCGGCGGATGTCGCTGCCGGCACCTGAAGGCCGCCCAGGCCGATACTGGCGTGCGCAGCGCAGGTCACTACCCTGAGCTCAGTCTCAATGTTAGCTACTCTGATCGCGCATCAAACGACCCATTCCGCGAAAGCCAGGATGCCGCAGCCTCACTGCAACTCGCAGTGCCTATTTACCAGGGCGGTTACACCACGGCCGATGTGCGCCAGAGCGAGCTGACCGTTAAGGCCAGGCAGGCCGCTGTAACCAATGAGCTCAATCTGGCGCGACAGGAAGCGCGCAAGCGTCTGCGCAGCCTTCAGGGCGATGTGCGCCAGCTTGACGCGCTGCAGCAGTCCATTCATTCCAGCCGCTTATTCCTGGAAGCGGCTGAAAAAGGTGAGCAATTGGGTATGCGTGACCTGGTGGGCGTTCTCGATGCTCGCGCTGAACTATATGATCTGAGAATTCAATTTGTCGAAGCGCTATGTCAGTACTTGCTTGACGATCTTAACCTTCATGCATCGGTAGGTGAGTTGGGTACTCCCGATCTGGTAGATGCCATGGCACTTCTTGTCCGTATTACGGGCGAGGGGGATATGTCTCAAATGTCAGATGTGACACGGTTAAATGGGTTTGAGGCTAACGGCTAATTTCTTAGTTATCTCGGCGTGCTTCCTTAGGGTATGCCAATCATTTTTTAGGGGATATCGAGTGAATATCCAACTCTTGAAGGGAATATAATGCGCTACCTGATTTTAATGTACGTCATCATGACCCTAGGGTTCTTCTGGAACTTAAAGTGGTCGCTAGTCGTATTCACGCTCACCTGGGTGCTGTGCCTTGTCTTCAAGCGCTATCTACCGTCGGTTCCCTATCCGCGCATCGACCAGCGATACCTGTACCCCGGGCCGAAGCCTGGGCTTATTTTCTACTCGTTTTTCGTCTCGCCGGCGCTACTGGCCGCAGCGCTCTATCAGGGCATGCTGCTAATCGATCCGGCCTACCTGCGCTCGGAGTGGCCCTTAGCTGAGCTAGATGCCTTCACCCGGGTCTGGCTGTTCGATCGGGACAATGACTTCGTCTATCCCGACCCTGTACAGGGCCTGGAGACGGTGTATCTGCTGCGGGGAATGCTGACCACCTATTTCATTGTTTTTGTCTACTTCGTGGCGCACTGGTTTTGCTTTTACGTGGAGAGTTTTCGGAACATTAAGCAGGCGTTACACCCGCCGCAAAGCCCCTTGGACTTCTCTTTCTGGAAGTGGGTTGCCATGTTCGTGGGGCTGATCATTTTGTGTGTTGCGACCTCTTTATTTTTCATTTTAATGATAGGTAAGGAGCCATCTGGAACCCGAGGGTCGGGAATCGCAGTGTACTTGGCCAATCACTGGCCGCTGGCGTTACTGATGCAATATTTTTACTGGTGTGGCGCCTGGTTAGGCGCGTGGATGATGATCAATGCCTTGTCGACGAAGTGTTTGAGGACAAGCGTTTGACATCAAGCGTTTGAAATATCAATAAATCATATGCGCAGGAGAAACAAGGATGGCAACCGACAACTCTAGTGCTGTTACGAATAGCGATCAGGCTCAGTCTTCAGGCGATTATGATGCATCCATGGAGAAGCTCGCCGAGCTGACCCTTGATCCCGATGTCCAGAAGGCACTAACCCTAAGCGTCGATGGCACTACCCAACTGTCTGCTCAGGCCAAGCTCGAAAAGGCCGGCCGCCTGCTGTCCGATGGCTGGATGGGTGGGTCTCTGGGAATCGACGACCTGGCGGCGCAGGTGGAGGCGGGGCGCCAGGCGATCGCCACTGGAGGAAAACAACGATGAGCTGGAAAACCGTAGACGCCTGTGTCTAGGCCACCAACTATTAAAACCTTACCGCTGCCGAGTGATTGAGCAGGAGTGATCACCAGCGCTAAACATAGTCCATTTATCGAGAGGGGAGATCATAGCCCATGGGGCCACATTGAACCGACGTTCAAGAGCCGAATCGCCAACGTCCCTCACAAGGGGTGTTGACCACTCAGCTTTTGAGAGAGTGCGAAGTGCGACGTATCACCTGACGACCACCAC
>CETM01067330.1_pt1 | contig 34493 bp, 29 predicted proteins | sample 361451 | NCBI WGS metagenome assembly CETM01 (sample SAMEA2622690, study PRJEB7988) | marine metagenome | isolation source: saline water (ENVO:00002010), including
TTTTTCTGTTCAGGCCTGTTAGGCGTCGCCATGGATGGCGCCTGGGCTGGTGCGGTTCGGAGTCGGGGCTAGCGCTAGAGTTCGTCCATGCCCTGCTCGCGTTGGGCCAGGTTCCAGCCGCCAAGGTCCTTGAAGCGGTTGACGATCGAGCAGAACAGCTCGGCGGTCCGCTCGGTATCATAGCGGGCCGAGTGGGCCTCGGTGTTGTCGAACTCGATGCCGGCTGCGCGGCAGGCTCTTGCCAGTACCGTTTGGCCGTATACCAGGCCCGACAGGCTGGCGGTGTCGAAGCTCGAGAACGGGTGAAAGGGGTTGCGCTTGATATTGCAGCGGTTGACTGCGGCGTTCAGGAAGCCATGGTCGAAGGCTGCGTTGTGCCCGACCAGAATGGCGCGAGTACAGTTGTGAGCCTTGATCGCCTTGCGCACGGGCCGGAATATCTCGTTCATGGCCTCCGACTCGCTCAGCGCTACCCGCTTGCGCAGCGCGTCATCGAGGTTGATGCCGGTGAAATCCAGCGCCGACTGCTCGACGTTTGCTCCCTCGAAGGGCGTGACATGGAAGGCATAGGTTGCGTCCGGAATCAGGTTGCCGTCCGGATCCATGCTCAGCGTTACCGCGGCGATCTCGAGGATCGCGTCACCTTTGGCGTCAAAACCGCCGGTTTCCAGGTCCACCACCACCGGCAGAAAGCTGCGAAATCGCTGAGCCATCAGGCCTTGGGCGCTCGCCTCGCTCATGCACCTCTCCCTAACCAAAAATGAAAAACTGCGTCGGCATCGGCTGACGAATGGGCGAGAGTCTACCATCTTTGTCAGCCATGCGCCCCGCCCCGGCGGTATTCTCCAGCGCTCATCGGCGCTATACTTGAAGGCTATCTCTGAATGTTAATGGGCACGGCGCCACGGTGTCGTGCCTTTACACACTGCAAGCGAAGGAGCCCAGAATGTCCGATGTCAAGAAGGTCGTTCTCGCCTATTCCGGCGGCCTGGACACGTCCGTTATCGTCAAATGGCTGCAAGAGACCTACGACTGTGAGGTGGTGACCTTCACGGCCGACATCGGCCAGGGTGAGGAAGTCGAGCCGGCGCGCGCCAAGGCAGAGGCACTCGGCGTCAAGGAAATCTACATCGAGGACCTGCGTGAAGAGTATGTGCGCGACTACGTCTATCCGATGTTCCGTGCCAATACCATCTACGAGGGTGAATATCTGCTGGGCACCTCCATCGCTCGCCCGCTGATCGCCAAGCGGTTGATCGATATCGCCAACAAGACCGGCGCCGACGCTATCTCTCACGGTGCGACAGGCAAGGGCAATGATCAGGTGCGCTTCGAGCTCGGCGCCTATGCGCTGAAGCCGGGCGTCAAGGTTATCGCGCCGTGGCGTGAGTGGGACCTCAACTCTCGCGAGAAGCTGATGGCCTACTGCGAGCAGCACGAGATTCCGGTCGATTTCTCCACCAAGAAGAAGAAGTCTCCGTACTCCATGGATGCCAACCTGCTGCACATCTCCTACGAGGGCGGCAACCTGGAGGATCCGTGGGAAGAAGCAGAAGAAGACATGTGGCGCTGGAGCGTTTCTCCTGAGGCCGCGCCGGATACTCCGACCTACATCGAGCTGACCTATGATCGGGGCGATATCGTCGCCATCGACGGCGAGACCCTCAAGCCGCATGAAGTCCTGTCCAAGCTCAACCAGCTGGGCGGCGACAACGGTATCGGTCGTCTCGATATCGTCGAGAACCGCTACGTGGGCATGAAATCCCGCGGCTGCTACGAAACACCGGGCGGCACCATCATGCTGCGTGCCCATCGGGCTATCGAGTCCCTGACCCTGGACCGCGAAGCGGCCCACCTCAAGGACGAGTTGATGCCCAAGTACGCCGAGGTCATCTACAACGGCTACTGGTGGAGCCCGGAGCGCAAGATGCTGCAGGCCGCCATCGACGAGACCCAGAAAAACGTCTCCGGCGTGGTACGCCTGAAGCTCTACAAGGGCAGTGCCACCGTCGTCGGCCGCAAGTCCGAACAGTCGCTTTTCGACGAGTCCATTGCGACCTTCGAGGACGACGCCGGCGCCTACGATCAGAAAGATGCCGAAGGTTTCATCAAGCTCAACGCCCTGCGACTGCGTATCGCCGCCGGCAAGGGGCGCGACCAAAGCTGATGCTGATCGCCAGGGTTCATGTGTGCCCTGGCGCGGCGAGGCGAAAAGGAGGGCAGGATGCTGAAGAAACTCTTCCCCGGACTCTTTGGGGCCGGAGAATCCGCCAAATCTCGTGAGGCTGAACCCGTCGAGTACCAGGGATACCTGATCTCGTCAGATCCCCAGGACACCGGCGGCCAGTATCGCGTCAGCGGTTTCATTCGTAAGCCGGTAGCCGGCGGCGAAACCCTCGAGCACCGCTTCGAGCGCTCTGACGTCGTGTCGGGGCGCGAGGCCTGCGATGAACTGATGGTTCGCAAGGCCGAGCGCTTTATCGACGATGTCGGTGACGACATGTTCACGCCGCGCTGATGCCTCGCTGAGCGAGATTTCTCGGTGATTGGCGACGACGCCGCTGCCTTCGGGCGGCGGCGTCGTCGTTTGCGGGAAGGCACTACACTCCAGATTTAGGGAGGCTGAAAGGGAGCCCCTATGACCTTTCTGTACCGACACTCGCCGTGGCGCGCGCTGTTCGCCGGAGAGACCTTACCCGAGCCCGCCGGGCTTTCGTCAGCATTGACGCCGCTGGTGGATGCGCTGGAGCGCCTGGGGTCCACACCAAGCCTAGCGGCGGCCAAGACCTGGCAGCTCGAGCTGGTCGAGGCGCTCACACGCCTGGATCTGCCGGCTTGGCGCATCAGTCAATTGATCAGCGATCACGATCAATGGCTCTATCGGCAGGCCATCGCGGCGTCCCTCGAGGAGATGCGGGCCACGGGGTGGGGGCCGCCACCGCGAGCGTTCTGCGTGCTGGTGCTGGGCTCCATCGCACGCCACGAGAGCCTGCTGTCGCCGGATCAGGATAATGCCATGATCATCGGCGACTACCCGGATGCGCGCCATACTGAGATCGATGGCTACTTCCAGGCGCTGGGAGAGCGCTTCACCGACCGTTTGGCCGCCGCTGGTCTGCCATTGTGTCAGGGCCATGTCATGGCCCGCTGGCCGATGTGGCGCAAACGGCTCTGTGAGTGGGACGCTCAGTTGGCCATCTGGAGTGCCGAGCGGCGAGTCAAGCGCGTGCAGCAGACCAATATTCTGCTCGACTTCTCGCCGGTCTTCGGCGACGCGGACCTGGCCGATGCCCTGCGTGACCGGGCCCTTGCGCGATTGGCCCGCGCCGGTGGCTTTCTCGACGAGATGGCCAGTCTGCTGGAGGAGACACCGGTCGCCTTGGATCGGCTAGGGCGCCTGCATGGCGATGACAAGGAAGCGCCTCAGAGCGGTGCGGTGAATCTAAAGCGCCAGGGACTGATACCGCTGCAGAATGCCGTGCGCCTGATGAGCGTACTGTACGGCTGTCGCGGAGTGGATACTCGTCTGCGCCTCACAGAACTGGTCTGTGCGGATGCGCTGGACGTGCGGGAGGCAATGGCGCTGCACGCGGCCATGAGTCGGCTTCAGGCACTGCTGCTGGTTTCCCAGTCTCGCCAGCTGCGCGCGGGAGGCTTGGCCGATGGTTGGATCCTGCTTGCCGATCTCGACGAGGCGGAGCATATGCTGCTGCGCCTTGACCTGAAGGCCATCCGTCGCCTGATGGGGCGGGCGTCGGCGCTGGTCGGTGCCACCTCGCGCTAGGCTTTGTGGTTCGCGGCTCTTGACTCCTGCCCCGTGACATCATGATGCCTGCATTTCCCTTGGCGCATCGGGGAGCTCCATGATCAGGCTGGCGCCATCCAGGGTGTCGGCATCCTCGACCCACAGCCGTCCGCCGAGCTGGGACACGATGCCGCGGCTAATGGGCAGTCCAAGACCGCTGCCCCGGGGGCGACCGCGGGTGTGGCCGCTGGCGGGACTCTGTTGCGCTAGCTGATGGAATTTCTCGAAGACCCGTTCGCGCTCATCGGCGGCGATGCCGGGCCCGTTGTCTTCCACGCTCAGCCGGATGTGGCCGCGATGACGCTCAAGGCGCAGTAGCACGCGTGGTGCCTGGTCGGCGGCAAACTTGGCGGCATTGTCGATCAGGTTGATGATCACCTGCTCCAGGCGGTCCGGATCGCCAACCACTTGGGCCTCGTCGAGGTCGATGATCGCCTCGAGGTGGACACCGCGCTCTTCGATCGGATGTTGCACGGCGGCCAGGCTCTGGCGAGTCAGGGCGACTAGGTCCAGCGGCTTTGGATGCAGGGTCAGGCGTCCGGACTCGAGCCGTGCCAGGTCGAGAATCTCCTCGATCAGTCGTGACAGGCGCTGACTCTCGAGTACCACCACCTCCAGGAACTGAGCGCGCTTGTCTTCGGGCATGTCCTGGCTGTCGCGCAGGATTTCGGCGAAGGCGCGAATCGAGGTCAACGGCGTGCGCAGTTCATGACTGACCATGGCGACGAACTCGTCCTTGAGCCGGTCGAGTTCGCGCAGCCGTTCGTTGGCGTCGCGCAGTTCTTCGCCGATGCGCGCCAGCTCCCGCGACTTCTGCTCCAAACGGCGGTTGTACTCAAGCGTTTGGGAGGTGCTGTCGAGGATGCGCAGTACCGCTTGCATATCCAGTGCCTCACCGCGTACCACGGAATTGATCAAGACCCGGGCCGAGGCGCTGCCCAGTGCCCCCGCCAGCGCCTGCTCGGCCCGGGCGATCAGCTGCGGCGAGGCAGAGGCGTCCATGGCGGCCGCATTCTCACCGTCAGTGGTAGCCACGCTGGCCTCCATGCTGGTGATGTTATCGGTAGCGTTTGCTTCTGCCAGCACACGGCTAGTCGCGGTGCTGCCCAGATAGCGCTTGAGCAGGTCGCGAAGGGCGCCGCGGGTCGTCTGTCCCTGCCATAGCGGAGCGGTATCGATGCCTTCGGTCAGAGCCCCGGTGAAGAGCGCCGCCTGTGTCTGTTCGAGTCGATTCTGGTGGGTGAACAGCGAGACGCCCACCAGTACGCCAATGTTGGCCATAAGACTCCACAGCAGCGAATGGCTGTAGATGTCCAAGTCATCGAGCCCGAACAGGGCATAGGGGCGCAGCCAGGACAGGTGGTAAAGGCCTTGCTCGACAAAGCTCATGGGCAACCAGCCCGACTGGGCGAATCCCGGTAACAGCAGGGTGTAACTCCAGACGGCGATGCCAACCAGTATGCCGAGCCCGGCACCGAGGCCGCAGGCCCCCCGCCAGTAGAGGCCCAGCAGCAGGGCCGGGGCAAACTGGCTGACGGCGGCGAAGGACACCAGGCCGATGGTCACCAGGCTGTAGGCGTCGCCAATCAGGGCATGGTAGAGGTAACCCAGCAGCAGGATCAGCGCGATGGCGATCCGGCGGATGCCCAGCAGCCAACCCGAGAGATCGCCACGCAGGCGTCGAGATAGCGATGTTGCCCGCAGCAGCACAGGCATCACCAGCTGGTTGCTGACCATGGTCGAAAGGGCGATGGTCTCAACGATCACCATGCCGGTGGCCGCGGATAGCCCGCCGATGAACACGAACAGCGACAGGCCCTCTTGGCCGGCGGAGAGTGGCAGGGTCAGCACGAAGCTGTCCGGATCGCTGCCGGTGCCGCTCAGCAGCAGGCCGGCCAGGGCGATGGGAATGACCATCAGGTTGATGATCAGCAGATAGAGAGGGAATAGCCAACTGGCCCTTAGCAGGTGGCGCTCGTCGACGTTTGCCACCACCAGCACCTGAAACTGGCGGGGCAGGGTGAGAAAGGCCAGAAAGGCCAGCAGCAGCGTGCCGATCCACCCTAGCGCACCGCCCGGCACCGCCGACAGGCCCAGTGCATGCTGTAGCTGTGGCTGGGCGGCGGCCCTGGCGAATAGATCGGTAGGGCCGTCGAAGAGCATGAAAACGGTGAAGAGGCCTACCACTAGGAAGGCCACCAGCTTGACCAGTGACTCCACGGCGATGGCGGCGACCATGCCTTCATGGCGCTCGCTGGCATCCAGGTGTCGAGTGCCGAAAAGCATGATGAACACCGCCAGTACCAGCGCCACCCAGAAGGACTTGTCGCTCAGAAAGCTCGCTGCCGACGTGACACCGGAGGGAGCCGCCGGGTAGTGCATCAGCACCGCGTGGCTAAGCGTGATGGCCTTGAGCTGCAGGGCGATGTAGGGCGTAATGCCGATCAAGGCGACTAGGGCCACCAGCGCGCCAAGGCGGCTGCTCTTGCCATAGCGAGCGCTGATGAAGTCGGCGATGGAGGTAATCCGCTGAGCCCTGGCGATGCGCACCATCTTGCGGATGATCAGCGGGCCGGAGAGCATGGCAAGCGTCGGCCCCAGGTAGATCAGCAGGAAGCTGGGGCCGGCGTCGGCAGCGCGCCCCACGCTGCCGTAGAAGGTCCAGGCAGTGCAGTAGACAGCGATCGATAGTGTATAGACGAAGGGGGAGGCAATGACCGAACGTCCCTGTCTGGCGCGACGGTCGGCCCAGGCCGCAATCACGAACAGCAGCGCCAGGTAACCAAACGCCGCCACGATGACGCTCAGTTCACTGTCCATACCAGCGGCTTTCGCATGCGATGCTCATTCCCTGGGGCCCCTCTCCAGTAGCCAGGCCGCCAGGCCAATCACCAGGGCCCAGGCCACGAACAGGTAGGCGGCGAGCCAGGATAGGCCGCCGGCCGGACGGTCGGCGAGCAGGATCAGTGGTGGCGTGAACAGCAGCGCGGCCAGTATGACCAGCACCACCAAGCGTTCTGTACGTCGCGGCGCCATCATGCGCTGGCATCCTGCCGGTCGAAGGCGCTTGACTGCAGTGCCAGGGCATCGGCCAGGGTATGAATGCCGCGCGCCTCCAGGCGTGTGCGCATGGCCAACCACAGCTCGGCGGTGACCCGGGCATCGCCCAGCGCCGTGTGGCGGGTGCCTGCGGCAAAGCTCAAGGCGTAGCGGTCGGCCAGACTGTCCAGGTCGTGGCCGTCGAGCGATGGGTCCAGGGCACGAGACAGCAGCAGGGTATCGAGCACCGGCATGTTGAGGGCCACTCCGGCTCCCGGTGACTGCAGCGCCAGGAGGTCGAAGGCGGCGTTATGGGCGAGAATCACCGCATCTCCCAAGTAGTCGCGAAAGCGTGGCAGTACCTGACTCAGGGGCGGGGCGCCCAGTACATCACTATCTGTCAGGCCGTGAATGGCGGTACTGGCCGGGGGGATCGGGCGCCCCGGATCGATCCGCACGTCGAAGGTGTCATCGGCTAGCAATCGCCCGTTGACGATGCGGCAGGCGCCGATGCTGATCACCCGGTCGTTCTGGCGCAGGGCCAGCCCGGTGGTCTCGGTATCGAAAGCCACTACCTCGAGCTGAGCCAGCGGACAGGCGGCCAGCTCGGCCTCGGGGGGCGGCAGGTCAGCAATGCCGAAGTCGTGGAACTCGGGGCGGGGCGACGGACGAATGAGCGGGGCACCCACCCGCTCCACTGCTGGTAGCGGGAATCGCAGTCGGGCATGACGGCCATCAGCGTCCTGGAGGCTCCAAAGGTCACTGTCATGCTGGCGCAGCAGGTCCTCTATGCAAGGGGATAACGGCAAGGCGTCGAGCCGTAGGGTCTTCCACCTGGCCAGCTGGTGTTGGGTCAGCGGCGTGCCCAGCCAGATCAGGTCCAGGTAGACGCGCCTGTTGCCCAGGCAAGCTTCAGCATCAAGATGGCGCACTTCGGCCAGGTCACCGAGACGGTTGGTCAGAGCCTCTAGCATCACCAGCAAGATCGGGGCATCGGCCTTGAACCAGGCTGGCATGCCGACCGGGGTAAGCGTCAGCGCCGAACCGGCTAGTCGGTCGTTGAGGGCCTGCCAGAGATCGTTCGACCACAGCGGTGCCAGCCGTTCGCCCTGGCGCTGGAGGGCCTCCAGCGTCTTGCCGAGCCGGTCCATTGCCTGACCGAGGTCCTGGCTTTCTTGGCCGATGATGCCGGCGAGGCGCCTGGCCAGAGGAGTCTCGTGGCTGCCCAGTGATGCTGCCGGCCGTTTTTGGGGGGCAGGTGTCGAAGGAGTGTCGGGCAGCAGCGTTTCTTGATCATGGGCGTCATCCGTTGCGTTGCTTGCCGGATGATTGGACGAGTGCAGCTGGCTGAGAGCCTCGGCGGCGCTTGAAAGCCCGGCGCCATGGCGGCGGACGGCCACGAGGGCTTCGGCGAGGCTCGCTCTGGTGCCCATCTCGCAGTGCCAGGCGGCGGTGCTGTCGGTCAGGGTGATCAAGGTCTCGCGATCGCTATTGGGCACCCGGCGTAGGCAGCCGTGAAGCCAGCGATCCTCTAGCGGAATCAACAGCTCCCGGGGAGAACCGTCGCTGGGCAGATGGTCGAAGGCCTCCGACAGGCTGGCAAGGGCAAAGAGGCCTTCCAGGCGCTTGCCCAGCCCGAACCCCGGATGCTCCGAGAACAGTGCCTCGGCGGCCTGGTTGAACAGCAGCAGGCGGCGGTGACGGTCGCAGAGCAGCAGCGGGGTGTCCAGCACTTGCAGCAGGGCCTCGAGCTCCTGGCGAATGCGGGCGGCGCTCCTGGCTCCTTCGGCATGGGCCCCGGCCAGCTGCGAGCGGTCCTGTCGCCAGTGCTCGCGTAGCCTCAGGAGGTCTGGGCCCAGGCCGCTTAGCCAGCCCTCGGGGCGATAGTCGTCGCGAGCGTCGGGACTTGCCACCATGCGTGCTACCTGAACCTGCAGATGACGCAGAGGCGCAAACAACCGACGCTCCAGTAACAGGCCCAACAGGAACACCAAGCCGGCACCAACCAAGCACCCGCCCCACAGGGCAATGCGTTCGGCGCCGGTTGGCGCCAAGCGGCTATCGAGCCAAAGTGCCAGGAAGGCGCCGCCAAACAGGCTCAGGCCGCTGAGCAAAAGCCAGGCGCCGATCAGGTGCTGGCGAGGGGGCGGGCTCATGCGGCGGACTCGTCTAGCAAAGCCTTGACCTTATCGACTAGCGCCTGGGTCGAGAAGGGCTTGGTGATGTAGTCATCGGCGCCCAGCGCCAATCCTTTCTCGCGTTCGACTTCGCGACCGTGGGCGGTGAGCATGATGATGGGCAGGCGCGTTAAGGCCGGCATGGCGCGCAGCCGTTCCAGCACGTCGAAGCCGCTGATGTCCGGCAGGCTGATGTCTAGCAATACCAGGTCCGGAGTCGCCGCGGCGACCCGGGTCAAGGCGCTTTCGCCGTCTTCGGCAGTGACCACCTCGAAACCTGCCTGCTGCATCAGGAACTCAAGTGACAGGACGATATTCGGCTCGTCATCCACTACCAGCACCTTGGCCATCGTGATGCCTCCCTGTGATCAAGGTTGTGCTGCCACTTATGAGTCTAGCGGTCTCGACAGAGACCGAAAGACGACCTTGGCAGGAGCTGATAGGCTACTGGAACGCTCGTTTGACACCCCCGCCCAAACGACGGCGTAGCGCCATGACGCCTATTTCCTTGTCAGGAGACGACGATGATAGAAGTGCACCATCTGGAGAACTCCCGCTCTCAGCGTGTTATCTGGTTGCTGGAGGAGCTTGCCGCCGACTATGAGGTGATCACTTATCAGCGTGATCCCAAGACGATGCTGGCGCCTGAGTCGCTCAAGCAGGTTCACCCGCTGGGCAAGTCGCCGGTGATCGTCGATACCGACCGCGAAGGTGAGGTAGTGGCCGAGTCCGGCGCTATTATCGAGTACCTGCTGGAGCGCTTCGATGACGACCGGCTGCTGCCGTCGTCGGGCACGCCTGAGCGGCGGCGTTACCGTTTCTGGCTGCACCATGCCGAGGGCTCGGCGATGCCGCCCCTGGTGATGTCGCTGGTGTTCTCGCGACTGGACAAGCCACCGGTGCCGGCGTTGATTCGCCCCATCGCCCGGCTGCTGGCGAATGGGGTCAAGGCCAAGTTTCTCGATCCGCAGATTCGCGATCTGCTGGCGTTCTGGGAAAGCGAGTGTGGCGAGCATGCCTGGCTTGCGGGCGAGGCCTTCAGCGCTGCCGACATCCAGATGAGCTTCCCGCTGCTGGCCCTCGAGGGGCAGGGCAGGCTCGGCGACTACCCTCGGCTGACGGATTTGCTGTCGCGAATGCGCGAGCGCCAAGCCTATCAGCGTGCGGTTGCAAAGGGGGGTGAGTTTTCGATGTCCGAGTAGGGGGAATGTTCGATGTCTGAGTAGTGGTGTTGCTGCTTATTCCTGTCAGCTGTGAGCTGGTTCGCATTCATTCTTGTGACGCATATTGATCTTGCGTTGATTGGTCGCATAATAGCGCCTAAATACCCTAGTAATGAGGTCGGATTTTCATGATCAAGTCATGGCTGATGGGGGCCTCGATGGTCCTGGTAGCGGCTCAGGCGTCTGCAGCTGATATCACGCCTCTGGTTGAGGCCGACTGGCTGGCCGATAGGTTGGGCGATGAAGACCTGGTGGTGCTCGACGTACGCTCCAGCATCGACAACGGAGGCGATCGCTCGAGTTTCGAAGCGGCGCATATTCCAGGCAGCATCTACAGCAGCTACACCGGCGATGGCTGGCGGGAGAGTCGTGATGGCGTAACGGGCCTGCTGCCGCCGGCGTCGCGCATGGAGCGTCTGATCGGCGGGCTCGGCATCGACAATGACGATAGCGTGGTGATCGTGCCGGCCGGCACCGGCGCCACCGACTTCGGCAGTGCGGCTCGCGTCTATTGGACCTTCAAGGTGCTCGGCCACGATGCGGTCGGCACCCTCGACGGCGGCTTTGCCGGCTGGCAAGAGCAGGGCTTCGAAGTGGCCAGCGGTCCGTCCGAGCCCGGCGCCATTACCGACTTCAAGGCCACCCTGCAGGAAGACCTGATCGCCACCACCGAGGAAGTCGAGTCCGCCCGTGAGGGCCAGGCGCAGTTGGTCGACGCCCGCCCGGAAGACTATTTCAGCGGCGATAACCAGTCGCCGGCGGCCAGCGCGCCAGGCACTATTCCCGGTGCTCGCAATCTGCCGCACTCTTCGTTGCTCACCAGCCGCGATAGTGCCTACTATCTGGACACCAGCGGCCTTCAATCGCGGATCAATGGCGCAGAACTCGAGCGCGATACGCAGACTGTCGCCTTCTGCAACACTGGCCACTGGGCCGCCACCGACTGGTTCGTGCTCAGCGAAATCGCGGGTTTTGACAAGGTGGCGCTATACGACGGCTCCATGTCCGAGTGGACCCAAGGCGATAGCCGCCCGGTCGCCGTCGCGAAACGCGGCATTGGCAAGCTCATCGAGTTCTTCGAATAACGGGCCGCGAGTCACCCTGTTACGCGGGCGATGGCGGCGGCTGTCGCCCGTTTTTCTGACTGGACGGGATGCATCATGCAACAAGCAAGTTCTTCATCGACCGCCAGCGATGGCTGGCGGGTCGATCGTTTCGTGGTTGGCGCGGCACTCGTCGGCCTGCTGATGTTGGGTGGGTTGATCTGGCTCGAGACCGCGCCTTTCCTGCTGGCGCTGTTCGCCATCGGGACCCTGCTCGGGGTGGCGCTCTATCACGGTGCCTTCGGCTTCACCGCCGGTTGGCGCAACTTGGTGGTCAAGCATCGCGGTGGCGGCATGCGAGCCCAGCTGCTGCTGTTTGGCCTGACCGCCGTGCTGATGGTGCCGATCCTGGGCAGCGACCAAGGTGAGCTGATCGGTGCCGTGGCGCCGGTCGGCACCTCGTTGGTGGTGGGCTCCTTCATGTTCGGCCTGGGAATGCAGCTGGGAGGCGGCTGCGGCTCCGGCACGCTGTTTACGGTGGGAGCGGGCAACCTGCGCATGGCCGTGACCCTGTTGTTCTTCATCATCGGGGCCGTGCTTGGCTCCCTGCACCTGCCCTGGTGGCTCGATTTGCCGGGGTTTGATCCGGTGAGCCTGATCGATGGCTTCGGCATTGCTGGCGCCGTCGGCATTCAGCTGGTCGCACTGGCGGGGCTCTGGGTATGGATCGATCGCCGCGAGCGGCGCACGCATGGCAGGATCGAGCGTAGCGAGCTGCGCGTGACGGGGGGCGAGCATGGGGTACTGCGCACCCTGATCAGCGGTCGCTGGCCTTTCGCCTGGGCGATTCTGGCACTGGCGTTGGGCAACGTCATGACGCTGGTCGTCGGCGGGTCTCCCTGGGGCATCACCTTCGCCTTCAATCTATGGGGTGCCAAGGCGCTGCAGGCGCTCGGCGTCGACATGAGCCAGTTCGAGTTCTGGACCTGGGACTATCCGGCCATGGCGCTCAAGGATTCGGTGCTGGTCAACATCACCTCGGTGATGAACTTCGGTCTGTTGTTGGGTGCCATGTTGGCCGCGGGGCTTGCCAATCGTTTCAACGAGGCCAGCCGCAAGCGGCCGGAAGGCCGGCCGTTCCTGGCGGCGGTCATTGGTGGCCTGCTGCTGGGCTACGGTGCCCGCCTGGGCTTTGGCTGCAATATCGGCGCGCTGTTCTCGGGGATTGGTTCTGCCAGCCTGCATGCCTGGATCTGGTTTGTCTCGGCCTTCCTCGGCTCGCTGATCGGTATTCGCCTGCGGCCCTGGTTTCGCCTGCCCAACTGATGCAAGGAGCCTGACATGCAAGCCGCCTACAAGCGTTATCGGGTGATTCTGGTACTGGCCGCGATTCTTGGGCTGGTGCTGGTCGATCACCTGAACAGCCCGACATTCGCCTTCAATATGGGCAATGGCAACGTCGAAACCACGCTCAATCAACGCGATAGTACCGCCTGTGCTCCCTGTGGGGCGCCCTGTCCGTCCTCTCGCGACTAGGCTTTGTGTGACACCTTGCCGAGCCGATGGGGCGTACGACATAAAACCAAGAAGGCCGCCGAGCATGCTCGGCGGCCTTCTTCATGGTGCGCGGTGTTTCGCTGGTAGTCAGAGACGATGCTTGGAGGCAGTCCAAAGACCGTCTTTGGCTGAAGTGTTCAAGGGCGATGCTCCGTGACCAACTGCCCGGCCCCATCGAACTCCAGGCGACGGTTACGACCGGCGAATAGGGCGAAGACCACCGCAAGCGTCAGGATGGCGCCCAGCATCATGCAGACCTGATCCAAGGAGGCACCGCGGTCCAGCAGGATGCCGATGCCCAGTGGCCCCAGGGCTGCCAGGCAGTAGCCGATTCCCTGGGCCATGCCCGACAGCTTGCCGGCAAGCCGTGAGTCGCCGCTGCGCAGTACTACTAGGGTCAGGGCCATGCTGAAGCAGCCACCCTGGCCGAGGCCCAGTAACACCACGCCCGGCCAGCGATACTCCACCGGACCGAGCAGCAGTAGCATCATGCCGGCGCCGTTGGCCGCAAGCATCAGCAGCAGGGCAGGTCGTTGGTCGCGGCCGAGCCGGGCAAGCCAGGGGGCGCCGATGGCCGACACCAGTTGGAACATGACCGATATGGCCAGCAGCCAGCCGGCTTCCTGTTCGCTGAGGCCACGGCGCTGGAGTAGCACCGGCAGCCAGCCAAAGACGATGTAGGCAAGCGACGACATCGAACCCATCAATAGCGTGACCTGCCAGGCCAGTGGGCTGGTCAGTAGTCGAGCCTTGGGGGCGGGCGAGGAAGCCGCTTGGCGATCCGGCCAGGGGTGTGGCATGCGCCAACGCCAGCCCACCAGGGCCAACACGGCGATCAAGGCCCAGCTGCCCAGCGCCAGTCGCCAACTGCCAAGGACGTCGGCCAAGGGAATGCTCAGGCCGGCTCCCAGTGCTCCTCCCAGGCACAGAGCCATGGTGTAGACGCCGGTCATCAGGTCGGCGCCCTGGGGCAGCTCGCGCTTGACCAGGGCAGGCAGCAGGCTGCCGGCAATGCCGATGGCGCCGCCCGCCAGCAAGGTGCCGAGGAACAGGAGCCAGGTAAGGGCAGATGCCCGCAGCGCCAACGCCAGTGCCAGCAGCACCAGTGCCAGAGATAGGGCGCGCTCCGGTCCGACTCGTTTGGCAAGCCAGGGCGCTAGCGGCGCGAAGAGCCCCAGGCAGACGACGGGCAGGGTGGTCAGCGCGCCGATACTGGTCGGGGAAAGCCCCGTATCGGCCTGAATACGGGACAGCACCGGAGCCAGCGACGATAGCGCCGGTCGCAGGTTGATACCGACCAGGATCATCAGCAGCAGAAAACCCAACAGCGGTGTGCGAGGCGTGGTGGTGTTGGTCATGGCAGCAATGTCTAGAAGGAAAAGCGCGCTCAGTATCGAGAGTCGCGGGTCATGATGCGGCGCATCCTTGCGTCATCCAGATGAGACGATGCCGCCGGCGGCGGCATCGAAAGGGTTCCTGCGGGTGAAAGCGTCTCGGGCACCCGGCGTCATCAGGCCTGTTGGGGGCGTCTAGCGCGGCGGCGGGGGGCACGAGCCTCATCCTGTCGGCGCTGGCCGTTGCCGGCATTGCCGCTGCGGCCATTGCCGTTCGCATTGCGACTGTCTCCACCGCGGCCGTTGCCACCGCGGCCGTTGCCAGCACGTCCGCGACCGCCGCCCTTGCCGCGACCGTTCTCGATGGGCTCCGGCTTGGCGTTGGGGTCAGGTTCGAAGCCCGGCTCGATGCGCTTCTCGAGGTCGCGTTTGATCAGCCGCTCGATGCCCTTGAGCAGACCATGTTCGTCGACGCAGACCAGCGAGACCGCCTGGCCTTCGCTACCGGCGCGACCGGTGCGGCCGATACGGTGAACGTAGTCTTCTGCCACATTGGGCAGCTCGAAGTTCACCACATGGGGCAGCTCGCTGATATCCAGGCCACGGGCGGCGATGTCGGTGGCCACCAGCACTTGCAGGTCGCCCGACTTGAAGGCCGCCAGCGCCTTGGTACGTGCAGACTGGCTCTTGTTGCCGTGGATCGCCATCGACGGAATGTTCTGCTTCGAGAGCTGCTCGGCCAGACGGTTGGCGCCGTGCTTGGTCCGGGTGAAGACCAGCACCTGATACCACTGGTGCTCGGTGATCAGGTGGGCCAACAGCTCGCGCTTCTTCTCCCGGTCGACCTTGTAGATGGCCTGATCGACGGTCTCGGCGGTGGTGTTGCGCCGCGCCACTTCGATCATCGTCGGGTTGTCGAGCAACTGATTGGCCAGCGTCTGGATCTCGTTGGAGAAGGTCGCCGAGAACAGCAGGTTCTGACGTTTCGCCGGGAGCAGGCGCAGGAGTTTCTTGATGTCGTGGATGAAGCCCATGTCGAGCATGCGGTCGGCTTCATCGAGCACCAGGGTCTCGACCTGGGAAAGGTCGATGTGGCGCTGCTGATGCAGATCCAAGAGGCGACCCGGGGTGGCGATGAGGATATCGAGGCCCGGACGGATGGCATCCACCTGGGGCTGCTGGCCGACACCACCGAAGATCACCTTGGAGGTCAGGTTCAGGTGACGGCCATAGCCGGTCACGTTGTCGCCGATCTGGGCGGCAAGCTCACGGGTCGGGGTCAGCACCAGGGCGCGAATCTGTCGGGCCTTGGGGCGCGGGCCGTCGGCGAGGCGCTGCAGCAGCGGCAGGGTAAAGCCGGCGGTCTTGCCGGTGCCGGTCTGGGCACTGGCGAGGAGGTCACCACCCTCGAGCACGGCCGGAATGGCCTTGCGCTGGATGGGGGTGGGAACGGTATAGCCTTGTTCTTCGACCGCGCGCAGCAATTCGCTACGCAGGCCAAGGTCGGAAAAGCTCATGCAAACTCCGGATAACACGCCACCGCCGCTCGCCGGTGAGGTGGCGCGAGTCCCGGGCGGTGCCGTGAGGAAAAAATCGGTGACAGACGCGGCAGAAGGGACCATAAAGTGCCGCGGATGTGCATGATGACAGAAAAATCTGCTGGGCGCAGCTTTATGGCGCCTCACCGCTCAGCGTAATCCACGGATGCGTTCGGCGAGTCGGTCGGCAAGCGTATCCCAGCTCTGACCGAGGGCGCGCACCAGGGCCGGGTAGCCATCGGCATCCAGCGGCGTTTCGACCTCGAAGGTATCAAGGGTCAGCAGTTCGCCCTCGGCATCACGCAATTGCCACTGCCCGGCCGCCACTGCCTGGCCATCGTAACGGCCCTGGAAACGCTCGATTTCCAGACGCAGGGTCATGGCCCTGGGCGGTGCCGCCGGGTTGGCTTCTGCCAGTATGCGAGTGCTGGGTAGGCGATGGGCCAGACGGCGACGCAGGCCGCGCTCGAGCATCGGGCCCAGCTCCTCGGCCCAGAGATGGTCTCGGGCCGGGTTCAAGGTGATGTCGTCGAGCTGCAGCACGATGCCTTGCTGCTCGAGAAAACTCGCCATGGCCAGGGGGCGAACGACCAGCACCCGGGGGGCACTTCGCTGGCCGTCCGTCTCGCTGGTGCCGATTCCAGAGGCGGCCATCTGATCGGGCGGCAGGCCATAATGGCGGGTCGGCGCGGCGTTGGTGGCACAGCCGCCGAGCCAACTCAACAGGCCCAGCAGGGCCAGTGTACGGATCACGGTCATCGGGCTCTCCTTGCCGTTCATCGGGGGGCTCGCGGTTGAGGATCCTCGCCGCGAGGGCGATCGAAGATCAAGGCATTGGGCTGCTCGCTCAGAGTCCTGGCGACCGGCTCCAGATCACGCATCAGGGCGTCGAACCGCTCAAGGCTGCCGGTAAGCTCGTCGTAGGCCGTGGACCCCGGTGACAGCCCCTCCAGGGTGGTCCTGAGCTCTTCCAGGGTCGTGTTGAGGGTGCCCGGAAGGTTCTGGGTATCGGGGTTGTCGGTCAGGCTTCTGACGCTTTCGGTCAGCGCGCGCACTTCCTCGAGCATGGTCTGAGAGGTAGCCAGGTTGCGGTTCAGGCCATCGAGCACGGGCTCTACCTCGAGACCATTGAGTTTGTCGAGCAGGCTCGAGACCTTCTGTTCGATCTGCGCAAGCCCTGCCGGTGTAGTGGGGAACACTGGGCGATCCTGGTAGCTGTCGGCCAGATATTCGGTGGCGGCAGGGCGCTGGAAGTTCAGGTCGACATAGAGGGCGCCAGTGAGCAGGTTGCCGGCCTTCAGCGAGGCTCGCAGGCCGTTCTCGAACCAGCCTTCGAAGCGCTTTCGCCAGGTCTCGATATCCAGGCTTTCCAGATCCTCGCCGAGCCGCTGTGGCTCAATGCGAATCAGCACGGGAATCGCGAAACCCGAGCGACGCGAGCGTTGATCGATGCTGAACTCCCAGGGAACGCTTGCCACGGTGCCGACACGCACCCCGCGGAATTCCACCGGGGCCCCCTTGGATAGGCCGCGCACGGTGTCATCGACCAGCAGGACATATTCCAGGTAGTGGTTGAACGTCCCCTGGCGAGCACTTTCGGCATCCTCATAGAGCGTAAAGGCCGTGTCCTCTGACACCGGTTGGCCAAGGGGCACATCCTCGGGCACGCCGAAGGTCACGCCGCCGCCAAGCAGGGCTTCCAGGGATTCGACGTTGACGCTTACGCCTTCGGAGTCGAGCTTGAGGTCGATGCCGCTGGCGGGCCAGAACCGAGTGCTGTCGGTGACCAGCACGTCATAGGGCGTTTCGATGAAGGCGCGGTGGCGCATCTGGCGAGTGTCGGGGTCGAAGCGAGCCTCCTCGACCCGGCCGACGGTGAAGCCCTGGTAGGTGACGGGGTCGCCGACGCTCAGCGAATTGCCGAGTTGGCCCACTAAATTGACGCGGATGCCCTTGGCATCGGCGGGCGCCACCGGAGGTTGGTCGAGTACCTCGAAACGGTTACTCGTCTCGTCGCTGCTGCCGGGTTGCAGCTGGATGTAGGCGCCTGACAGCACGGTGTTGAGACCGCTGATGCCTTCCCGGCCAATGCGTGGCTTGACGACCCAGAATCGGGTGTCTTCGACCAGCATGGGCTCCACATCAGGACTCATGCGCGCAATCACGCGGATGTGACTCAGGTCGCTGGACAGCCGTACCTGCTCGACTCGGCCGATCTCGACGTTACGGGTCTTGATCAGGGTGCTACCGGCCTCGATGCCCTCGGCGTTGCTCATGATCAGCGTGATCTGTGGCCCGCGGCTGACGTAATCGTCATATAGCAGCCATGCGCCGATCAGCATCGCGACCAGCGGGACGATCCAGATCGGTGATAGCCGAGAATGCCGGCTGATCTTGGCGCGGTTAGACGGCGTGTCCTGGCCATATGGCTCATTGGTCATGGGCAACGTCCTTGTGGTCAGAAGCCTTGTGGTCAGAAGAAGGGAGCGGCAGGTCGTCGCTATGCCCGGTATCGCGCTGGCCGGATCGGGGCAGGGGAGGATCCCATATCAGCCGCGGGTCGAAGGCCATGGCCGAAAGCATGGTCAGTACCACCACAGCGCCGAAGGCCAGAGCGGCGGGCCCCGGGGCAATGGACATCAGGTTGCCGGCGCGAATCAGCGCCACCAGGATGGCCACCACGAACACATCGACCATCGACCATCGACCGATAAACTCGGTAATGCGGTACAGGCGCGTACGTGATACGCCCTGCAGGTCATCGCTATGAGGCACCCTCAGACACAGCCAGGCCATGGCGATAAGTTTGCTCACCGGCACCAGGATGCTGGCGATGAAGATGATGGCGGCAATCGGATAGGAGCCATGCTGCCACAGCGTGATGACTCCGCCGATGATTGTCGAGGGGTCCGTGTGGCCCAGGGAGGTGGTGATCATGATCGGATATAGGTTGGCGGGCAGGTAAAGCAGGGTTGCTGCCGCCAGCAGGGCCCAGGTGCGCTGCAGGCTATGAGGCAGTCGCGCATGCAAACGCTCGCCACAGCGCTGACAGCGTCCGTGGCCGTCCGCGTTCAGGCGATTGACCAGACCGCAGGTAGGGCACCCGGTCAGGCCCTGTGGCGAGGCCCGGGCTCCCGTCACGACACCCTCAGGAGCGGCAGGCTCGCCGACCAGCGAGAACCACATCCAGTCGGCATCCAGCGATTGGGTCGTCAGCAGTAACAGCAGGGCAAAGCAACAGAAGGCCCAGAAGGCCAGGCCAAGCGATACCTCGGCCATGCCGGCAATCTTTATCAGGCTGACCAGGGCGCCAATGATGAAGACATCCGCCATCATCCATGGGTGCAGGTGAGACAGGGCCCTGGCAATATCGCGACTGGCCGGCAGCAAGGTGCGTCGTAGCAGGCCGATCTGCAGCCAGATAACGCTGAGCAGGTAGACCATCGGCAAGACGATAGTGGTCAGTACCACGCCGATCGCCACCAGGGGTTGATGCATGCCAATCAGGCTGGTGGCGGTTTGGGTCAAAACGATGCGATTGCCAATGCCACTGATCTGGAAGCTGACGAAGGGCAGGCTGACGGCCATGATCAGGGCGATCAGGGCAGCAATGGCCAGCGCCAGGCTGCGCTCAGCTGGACGATAATGACGCGTCGATAGCGTATGGCCACAGCGCGGGCAGTCGGCGCTCTGGCCATGGTGGAGGGGGGGCAGGCGTACCAACCAGTCGCATTCATGACAGGCGCGCAGTCGGCGCCGAGACATGTGCGCCTCGGGAGGGCCTTCCTGCGCGGGAAGGCGGGGATCTGGGGTCAGCGTATCGATCAAGGCCAAGTTCCTTCTTTCCCCCATTATGACGGCTGGTCGAATACATACAATCATGACGGTTGACGATGCTACAGTGCGGCGGCAAAACGCCGATAGTCATGACCACTCAATGACTCAAAAGGAAAAGAAGATATGGACTTGCCAATATTGGCGGTCGTCGCAGGACTGGCGCTTCTGGTATGGAGCGCCGAGCGATTTGTCGACGGGGCGGCAGCGACCTCCCGCTATCTGGGGCTATCTCCTCTGCTGATTGGCATGCTGGTGATTGGCTTTGGCACCTCGGCCCCGGAACTGATGGTCTCGGCGCTGGCGGCGGCTCAGGACAATCCTGGTCTGGCGTTGGGCAATGCCTATGGCTCCAACATCACCAATATTGGGTTGATTCTCGGACTGGTGGCGCTGATCGCACCCTTGGCGGTGCAGTCCGGCGTGCTGCGGCGGGAGTTACCCATTCTCTGCGGTGCTACGCTTTTGGCCGCCTGGCAGCTGCGCGATGGAGTGATCAGCACCTTGGAGGCGGTCGTGCTGCTGTTGGCCCTGGCGATTTTTATCGGCGCGAGTATTTGGCAGGGCCGCCAGAAGGAGGCCGCCAGCGACACTTTGGCGAGCGAGACCGACCACAGTCTCGATAGCCATCCTATGTCGCTTAAAGTCAGCGTGCTCTGGACGCTGGTGGGGTTGGCGCTGCTGGTGGCGAGCTCTCGTCTGCTGGTCTGGGGCGCGGTGGCCATTGCGCAGACGTTTGGTGTCAGTGACCTGATCATCGGTCTGACGGTCGTGGCGATCGGTACCTCGTTGCCGGAGCTGGCCTCTTCATTAAGCGCACTGAGGCGTGGTGAGCACGATCTGGTGCTGGGCAATGTGGTCGGCTCGAACCTCTTCAACACCCTGGGGGTGGTGGGACTTGCCGGCGTGATTACGCCTATTCAGGTAGGCGGCGAGGTCATGATGCGGGACTGGCCGGTGATGGCGGTGATGACCCTGGCGATGACGGTATTTGCCATCGGACTCAAGGGGCGCGGCGGCCGCATCAATCGCCTCGAGGGCGGGCTGTTACTGGCCCTGTTCGTCGGCTATAGCTTCTATCTGATCCGCGTCGTCTTGCTGGCCGACGCTTGATTTACTGGAATAGCCCCTAGCTAGCCTGTGAATCGGGTGTGCGGCAAAAGACCACGCCCTTTACGGGGTTGAGTGCGGCATCGCGACACACGTTAAGTAGCGACTTATATGCGGGGTGCAGCGTAGCATTGGCGACGTTGGTCGTAACCTCAACGCTTGGCAAGGAATGCCACTAGCGGTCTTGCCATCATCCAAGGTCTAGGGAGGCTCTTATGGAGCTTGATCCACTCATCTTATCGCGTCTTCAGTTCGCGTTCGTGGTGTGCTTTCACGCCATCTTTCCGGTCTTCACGATCGGCCTGGCGTCCTACATCGCCTTGCTGAACGGTCTTTTCTTTGCCAACGGCAATCCTGCCTGGGAACGCCTGGCGGTCTTTTGGACCAAGGTGTTCGCGGTGGTGTTTGGCATGGGGGTGGTGTCAGGCATCGTGATGTCCTTCCAGTTCGGCACCAACTGGAGCAATTTCGCCCAGGCCACCGCCAACTTCCTCGGGCCGGTGCTCAGCTATGAGGTGGTAACGGCATTCTTCCTCGAGGCGGGCTTCCTCGGTGTGCTGCTGTTCGGTCGCGGCAAGGTCCCTCAGGGGGTTCATCTTTTTGCGGCCATCATGGTCGCCGTGGGCACCTTCATCTCCTCGTTCTGGATCCTCGCCGCCAATAGCTGGATGCAGACCCCGGCTGGGGTCGAGCTGATCGATGGTGCCTTCCACGTGACGTCCTGGAGCGAGGCGCTGTTCAATCCGTCCTTCGGGTACCGCTTCGTGCACATGGGCATGGCCTCCTTCCTGACTGGCGGCTTCGTCGTCGCGGCCGTCAGCGCCTGGTTCCTGCTGCGGGGGCGCGATGTGGCTGCCAACAAGAAGGCGCTTTCCATGTGTCTGTGGCTGCTGCTGGTGCTGGCACCGGCACAGGCGGTGGTCGGGGATTTCCACGGCCTCAACACGTTGGAGCACCAGCCGACCAAGGTGGCGGCCATGGAGGGTAACTGGGAAACCCAGTCCCATGCGCCGCTGCTGCTGTTCGCGATTCCCGACAAGGAGGCCCAGGAGAACCTGGTCGAGATCGGTATTCCGAGCCTTGCCAGCCTGATTCTGACTCACAGCACCGATGGCGTGGTACCGGGACTCAAGGAGGCGCCGGTTGACGAGCAGCCGGTGGTGGGCCTGGTGTTCTGGTCGTTCCGCGTGATGGTGGCGCTGGGCCTTGCGATGATCGCGGTGGCGGTGACCGGCCTGGTGCTGCGTCGCGGCGGCCGGGTATATCACAACGAGCGCTACCTCAAGGTGCTGGTCGCCATGGGGGTGACGCCCTTCATCGCCGTCCTGGCCGGCTGGATCGTGACCGAGGCGGGGCGCTCACCCTGGCTGGTCTACGGTTTGATGACGCAGGCTGAGGCACTAACACCCTCGCTGACCGGCGGCATGGCGCTATTTACCTTGATCGGTTATATCGCGGTCTATGCCGTGGTCTTCTGGTCCGGCATCTACTATCTGCTGCGCGTCATTCGCCAGGGCATGCTGCCCCACGATCAGGAAATGGTGGTCGATGACATCGAGCGTGCCAAGCGCCCGCTGTCCGCCACTCACATTCCCTTCGACGATGACGCCGGTCATCCGGTCAGGAGCTAAGCCATGCAAACCTTCGACTTGTCATTGATCTGGGCCGCGATCATCGGTTTCGGGGTCATCATGTACGTGCTGATGGACGGCTTCGATCTGGGCCTCGGCATCCTCTTTCCCTTCGCCCCGGACGAAGACGCGCGAGATGTGATGATGAACTCCGTGGCGCCGATCTGGGACGGCAATGAAACCTGGCTGGTGCTGGGGGGGGCAGGGCTGCTGGGAGCCTTCCCGCTGGTCTACTCGGTATTTCTGCCGGCGCTCTATATAGGCGTCTTCCTGATGCTTGCCGGGTTGATCTTCCGTGGCGTGGCCTTCGAGTTTCGCTTCAAGTCCAAGCGTAATCGCCATTGGTGGAATCGTGCCTTCTGCTGGGGCTCTGCAGTCGCCACCTTCGCCCAAGGGGCGGTGGTCGGTACCTACATTCAGGGCTTCGAGACCGAAGGCTTCGTCTACGTCGGTGGTGCACTGGACTGGCTGACGCCGTTCACCGTGCTCACCGGCCTTGGCATGATGGCGGGCTACTCGTTGCTGGGTGCCACCTGGTTGATCTTGAAGTCGGAAGGTCACGTGCAGGAGTGGGCCTATCGCATCACGCCGAAGCTTCTGGCCGCGGTACTCGTGGTGTTTGCCATCATCAGCGCCTGGACGCCCTTCGTCGACGGTGGGGTTCGTGAGCGCTGGTTCAGCGAAGTCTCCTTTATCTGGCTGCTGCCTCTGCTGGCGATGATCTGTGCCTACGGCATCTATCGCTGGGTGAGTCACCGCCGTGAAGGCATGCCCTTCCTGGCGACGCTCGGCATGTTCATCTTCACCTATCTGGGGCTGGTGGCGAGCAAGTGGCCGGTGATCGTACCGCCGGATCACACCATCTGGGACGCCGCCTCGGCGCCGGAATCCCAGCTCTTCCTGCTGCTTGGCATGCTGTTCGTGATCCCGATCGTACTGACCTACACCGCCTGGACCTACTGGGTGTTCCGCGGCAAGGTGCGCACCGGTGAAGGCTATCACTGACACCATGGCGTCCCGTGATGCGCAGAACCAGGAGCCTCTCACCTCCAAGCGCTGGCTCAAGGATCTGGCCGACGGCGAGCGCCGCCGACTGACGCTCGCCACCATTGCCGGCCTGGGAGTAGGGCTTTGCACCATCGTGCAGATGTTACTGCTGGCCATCATCATTGACCGCCTGCTGACCGGCGCCCCCGAGGCGCCGGTTGGCGTTTTCTTTGTGGCCTTGATCGGTGTGCTTGGAGTTCGTGCTGTGGCGCAGTGGGCTCAAGAAACCACTGCGCAAGCGGCCAGCCTTGCGATCCGTGCCCGTGCGCGAGCGGCGCTGCTCGATCAACTGACAGCCCTGGGCCCGGTGCAGCTGTCTTCCCGCCACTCGGCAGGCCTCGGCAGTCAGCTGGTCGAGCAGGTCGAAGCGCTGGACGGCTATTTCGCGCGTTTCTTGCCGCAGCTGCGGCTGGCCACGGCGCTGCCGCTGGTGATCTTTGCCATCGTGCTGGGCCTCGACTGGCTGGCGGCGGCCTTTCTGCTGCTCGCCGCACCGCTGATTCCGCTGTTCATGGCCCTGGTGGGCATGGGGGCACAGCGCCTCAATCAGGCGCAATTTGCCGCCGTGACTCGCCTGTCAGGCCATTTCCTCGATCGGGTACGTGGCATTACCACCCTGCAACTGTTCGGACGAACGGCCACTGCTGCCGCTGAAGTATTCAGTGCCGCCGACGATTATCGCGCGCGCAGCATGAAGACCCTGCGCATCGCCTTTCTGTCCTCGGCGGTACTCGAGTTCTTCGCTTCGGTGGCCATCGCGGTGATTGCCATCTACGTGGGCTTCGGTCTGTTGGGCTATATCACCTATGGCCCCTCGTCGTCGCTGACCCTGTTCAGCGGCCTGACCATTCTGCTGCTGGCACCGGAGTTCTTCCAGCCACTGCGTAGCCTTTCGCAGCACTACCACGACCGTGCCGCAGCTCTGGGGGCGGCCGAGGCGCTGGTGGGCATCCTCAACGAGACACCGCCAGCGGCGGCTAAGGCGACGTTCGAGGGCCGCACCAATGGTGGCGCCCCGGTGGTGCGACTGACCGATGTCTGCGTCGAGCATGCCGGACGCGGCCAAGTGTTGGGGCCTGTGTCCCTCGAGGTATCGCGCGGCGAGGTCATTGCCCTGACGGGACCCTCGGGGGCCGGTAAATCGACGTTACTGCAACTGATCGCCGGCTTCGTGGCGCCAAGTGACGGCAGCGTCGAGGTGATGAGCGACCGTCGGCCGGCCTGGATGGATCAGCGTCCGCTGGTGATCCAGGGCACAATCGCCGACAACCTGCGCCTCGCCGATACGCAGGCGAGTGATGTCGCCATGCGCGCGGCGCTTGAGCAGGCCGGGCTGGCCGGCTTGCTGTCACGCCTGCCAGAAGGTCTCGACACGCCGGTCGGCGAACGAGGGGCTGGGCTGTCCGGTGGCCAGACTCAGCGACTGGCGCTGGCCCGGGTGTTCTTGAGCGATGCGTCGCTGGTGTTGCTCGATGAACCCACCGCCAGCCTCGATGAAGCCAGCGAGGCTGAAGTCGCCGCGTCGCTTGTACGGCTGGTCGAGGAGGGACGGACCCTGGTCATTGCGACCCATCACCCGGCGTTGATAGCGATGGCCCATCGGGTCGTGCATATAGTGGCAGGTCAGCGAGTCGAGGAGACGACAGTATGAGAGTGCTGACACCGATAGCCCGGATATGAGACTCCTGATATGAGCACTTTGATAAGCGAACTGCGCCCCTGGCTCAAGCTGCTGGCGCGGCGTCGCTCGCGCATGGCGCTGGGGGCGTTACTGCTGGCGCTGACGGTAGGGGCGGCGATCGGTCTGCTGGCGCTATCCGGCTGGTTTATCACCGCCACCGCGCTGACCGGCGCGCTGCTGGCCGCTGGCGTAACGGCAAGTCTCGATGTCTATGCGCCGGGCGCCGGCATCCGGTTCTTCGCCGTGTTGCGCACGGTGGCCCGCTATCTGGAACGAATCTATAACCATGACAGCGTGCTGCGGCTGCTCGCCGAGCTACGTAGCGGCATGTTCGCGGTCCTGGCCCGGCTCGATGCCCGAGCGCTGGGCCAGCGGCGGGCCAGCGAATGGCTCAATCGCTTGACCGCTGATATCGATACCCTGGATAGCCTCTATCTGCGCTTATTGGCGCCGCCCCTGGTGGCCTTGATCGCTATCGCCCTGGTGAGCGTCCTGTTGGGGATCTTCTTGTTGCCGGCGGGCCTGGCGGTCGGCGGTGTGCTGCTCGCGCTCTGGGCCTGGCTGGTAGTGGGCCAGGCGTCCTTGGGCATGGCGGCCAGCACTCGTCGCGTGGCCACCCTCGATCAACTGCGGGGGCGCATCCTTGAAACCCTGCAGGGCCTTGCCGAGCTTAAGAGTTACAACACGCTGAATCATCATCGGGCATGTATCGACGCGGATCAGGCCGCGCTCTATGCCGATCAGTGGCACTTGGGACGGATAGCTTCCCTGGGTAACGCCTTGGTGGGCCTGGGCGTCAGCCTGGCAGCCGTGCTGGCGCTGTGGCTCGCTGCCGAGGCCTATCGTGCCGAGGCGCTGTCAGGGCCACTGATGGTGATGATGCCGCTGGCGGTGCTGGCCATGGGCGAGGCCTTGGGGGCGCTGCCGGCCTCATTCACCGCGCTGGGGGCGACCCGCGCCGCGGCGCGGCGCCTCAATGCCCTGGGTCGCTCACGCAGCGTGCTCAGCGAATCCGAGACGCCGGGAGTGCCGGTCGCAGGTGCGCCAGCGCTGCGGCTACAGAATGTCACCCTTACCTACCCCGGTGCTTTGACACCGGCGCTGGATGGGCTCGATCTCAGCCTCGAGCCTGGCCAGCGGCTGGCGCTGCTGGGGGCGTCGGGTGCCGGCAAGTCCAGCGTGGCGGCGCTGCTGGTGCGCCTGCTCGATCCGGATCAGGGCGAGGTAGAGCGTGATGGCGTCGCGCTCCACACTTTGGCGCTCGATCAATTGCGCACCCGCACGGCTTACCTCACCCAGCACAGTGAGTTATTCGATGACAGCATCGCCGCCAATCTGCGTCTGGCAGACCCCGAGGCCAGTGAGGTCGCGCTGTGGCATGCTCTCGACGTCGTTGAGCTGGCCGATTGGGCCCGCGAACTGTCTCAAGGGCTCGAGACCCGGGTTGGCGAAGGCGGGCGGCAGCTTTCCGGCGGTCAGGCGCGTCGCTTGGTGCTGGCGCGCGTGCTGCTGCTGGACGCACCGCTGGTGATCCTCGATGAGCCTTTCTCCGGGCTGGACCGTCCCATGGCGGCACGCATCGCCAAGCGTCTGGATATCTGGCTTTGCGGTCGCACCGTGCTCTATCTGGTGCATCAGCTGCGTCACGATGGCAGCGACCCGCCAGGCATCAATCGTTCTTTGACCCTGCGCGACGGTCGGCTTGGCTGATGCGAGCAAACTCGGCCTGTAGCGCCTGCGCGGTCAGCCATGTGCAAAGACTTTGCGTGGATGCCAGACATGCCCCACGATAGGGCAAGACTGAATGGAGAGCGCCATGCAAGACTTCCTTACCCGCCTGCCGAAAGCCGAGCTGCATCTGCATATAGAGGGTTCCCTAGAACCTGAACTGATGTTCTCCCTGGCTCAGCGCAACGGCGTGGCGTTGCCCTATGCCTCAGTGGAAGAGGTGCGGGCCGCCTACGACTTCGACGACCTGCAATCTTTCCTGAACCTCTATTATCAGGGCATGGCGGTGCTGCGTACCGCTGAAGACTTCTTTGACCTGGCCATGGATTACTTTCGCCGCGCCCATGACGAGGGGGTGGTACACGTCGAGCTATCCTTCGACCCCCAGGCGCACCTTAGCCGCGGCATTCGATTGGACGCGCAGATAGAGGGGCTGACCAAAGCCATGCGCCTGGCCGAGCGTGAACTGGGCCTGACCTCGGCGTTGATCATGAGCTTCCTGCGCGACCGTTCCGCCGCCGAAGCCATGGAGGTGCTCGATCAAGCCGCCCCTTACTGGGAGATGATCGACGCAGTAGGGCTCGACAGCGCCGAGCTCGGCCATCCACCGTCCAAGTTTGCCGCCGTCTTCGAACGCGCCAAGGCGCTCGGGTTGCCCCGGGTAGCCCATGCGGGTGAAGAGGGGCCGGCGAGCTATATTCGCGAGGCCATGGAGCAGCTCGATGTCTGCCGTATCGACCACGGTGTGCGCTGCCTCGAGGACCCGGCGCTGGTGGCCGAGCTAGTCGAGCGTCGCTTGCCGTTGACCATATGCCCGCTATCGAATGTGCGCCTCAAGGTCGTCGAGCGGCTGGATCAGCATCCGCTGCCGGCGTTGCTCGAGGCGGGCCTGACGCTGACCCTGAACTCGGATGACCCGGCCTACTTCGGTGGCGGCATGCTCGAGAACTTCAAGGCCTGCCAGCGTGCCTTCGGCTGGTCGCAGGAGACCTTCGTTGGCTTGGCCAGAAACGCCATCGAGGCCGCCTTCATGAGCGAGACGCGTCGTGCCGAGCTGCTCAAGCGTCTTGCGGCGATGGCCGGCTAATGGGGCTTGCACCATGACGGTGGCATCCCGGCAGGTCGCTCTATCGCCGCGCCGGACTCTGGCGAGCCTGGGGCTCCTGGTGCTGGCGGCGCTGGCTTGGCTGCCGCTACCCGAAGCGCTGGCAGCCAGCACCCTCGATGCCACCCTGGCCAGCGCCTTCCAGAGCTTTGCCCTGGCCAAGGCGTTGAATGCGGTGATTTCGGTGCTGCAGTCGGTCACCGGGGATGCCCTGCTGGTGCAGATTCAGTTTGGCGAGGTGCTCGACCCGGCCAATGACATGGTCGAGCGTTTCTCCTGGGTGATGTTTGCCTCCACCGTGTCGCTGGCCTTTCAGAAGCTGCTGTTGGGTATCGCCGGCAGCGTGCCGGTCAAGGCGGCGCTATCGATTTGCTGTGTGGCCATGTTGACGGTGCTGCAGCTGGGCAAGCCGCGTTGGCGAGGGGTTGCCGGGCGGCTCTTGATTATCGCCGCCTTCCTGCGCTTCGCGGTGATTGCCGTGGCCCTGGCCAGTGCCGGCGTCGAAACGCTGTATATCACCGACACTCGTGAGGCCCTATACAGCGAGCTCGAGCAGGATAAAGCGGTGCTCGAGCAGGATAAAGCGGTGCTCGAGCGAATCGCCGATCAAACGGCACCCGACGATGAGGTGGTCGCCGCCGATGATGCGCAAGACGAGGATCTGGGCTGGTGGCAGGGCCTCAAGGAGCGACTGGGCAGTGGTGTCAAAGACCGGGTTCAGGCCGCCATGGATCGTTTCGATGCCATGACCCAGAGTCTCGTCGAGCTGACCATGCTGTTTCTCGTCCAGACCATGCTTCTGCCGCTGGGCTTTCTCTATCTCAGCTATCGTGGCGCACGCTACCTCGCCGCTGGCATCACTCAGGCACCGCGGCAACCGCCTGCGCTGACGCAGGTATGATAGGCCTTCATTGCTGCGGATCTCCTGCCTAAGCGTTTGGTGCCTCGACGGCGGGCACACCGAAAGTCGGCTCGGGGTGTGGCAGTGGTCTAGAAGGCTCCGTCAAGGAGGGGCGGAAGGGAGTCGACCTGTCCCAGTCGAGAGATCCTTTGCCTGCTGTATCAACCAGTTGGAGAAGCGCACGATGCGGGGATCCGTGTCGGGCGAGTCCTTGGTGAGCAGCACGTAGTCATACCCCGTCGCCACCATGCCCAGAGGCGCGATGAGTCTTTCTGCCTGCAGGTCATCGTTGACCAGTGGTAGCGGGCCGATCGCGGTCCCTAAGCGGTCCACTGCCGCCTGCAAGGCGAAGAAGAAGTGATCGAAGAACTGCTCGCTGGATGGCGAACCGCAATAACCGCTTTCCCGTTGCCACTCTCGCCACGCCTCTGGCCGAGTGCGGCTGTGCAGCCATCTCGCCCGAGAAAGGTCGCGGCCAATGACCGTTTCCCAGCAGTCGGGGGCGCAAACCGGTCCGGCGTACTCGGCCCATAGTCGGGTGACGGTATTCTCTTCAGGCAAGACGAAGTTGGTGTGGCGAATCGCGGCGTCACATCCGTCTGCGAGCAAGTCGATAGGGCCGCCCGCCAGCCGTAGGTCGATATTGAGATCGGGGTTCAGTGTGCGAAATGCTCCCAGTCGGGGCATTAGCCAACGCATTCCCAGGCTGGGTTCACAGGAGATGGTCAGAATGGGTGAACTGCCCTCATGCCGGCGTAGTGCTTCGGCCGTCTCGTCGAGGCGATCGAGCATCTCACTTGCAACCCGTTGGAACCGTTCTCCCGCGAGGGTTAGGTATACCCTGCGGTGGCGGCGGACGAAGAGCTGAACTCCCAAGCGCTGCTCGAGTTGGGCAACGGCTCGGCTAATCGCTCCATGGGTCAGGTGCAACTCTTCGGCGGCGCGCGAGAAGCTCTGATGACGGGCGGCCGCTTCGAAGGCGGGTAATGGTGCCAAGGGAGGCAGGTGTCTCTTTCTGTGAAGATCGCTCACAACGTGTCCGAGTTATTTTCGATTTTTCGCATACCGGGTCTATTTCATACTCGTCCCGAAGGCCACACAAGGGAAGAGACATGTTCAACTTTGCCCAGACCGAGATTCTTGCTGTTGCAGTGATCACCTGTTTGGCTGTTCTCAGTCCAGGCCCCGATTTTGCTATGGTGACGCGCATCGCGGTGATACGTGGGCGGCGTGCTGGCGTATGGTGCGCGATCGGCATTGGCTGCGGTGTTTCGGTCCACCTGACTTATACCCTGTTCGGCTTGGGCGTGGTATTCGCTGGGGAGGCTTGGCTGCTGACGACACTGCGCTACCTGGGGGCCGGTTACTTGATCTGGTTGGGCTTTTCGGCGTTCTGGCCCGATATCAAGGCCCGCCTGTCGGGGCATGCCAATGAGAGCGCGAGTGGCGGCGGGAAGTCTGCGTCGGCGGAGCAGCCCGATGGTGGCTCCGCATTCTGGATGGGCTTTGCTTGTAATGCCCTCAATCCCAAGACCATGTTGTTTATCGTTTCCTTGTTCAGTCAGGTCGTCTCGCCACAAACGACGCTGGGTGCCGAGCTTGGTTATGGTCTCTATGTCATTGTTTGTCACATGGCTTGGTTCTCCGTGGTGGCCGTCTTTCTCACATTACCTGTCATCCAGGCACGTATACGCAGGACCCGGCGGTGGATCGAGAGAGTCGTCGGCATCTGCCTGTCGGGACTTGGGGTCAAGTTGCTGGCCAGCGGTTGAACGGCTGTGCCATTTGGCGAGCGATGGCCAGGCAAGAAATCAGGCGAAGGTTGTTAGCGGGGCAAGGAGAGCTGTCCGAGGGCTCGGCCAGCGCAGGCCAGAGTCGTTACCCTAGCGTGCGGTGTCGCAAGCGCAGCGGAAACTTGCCAGGGAGATGGGGGTTAAATGGAGTGGCTCAACCAGAATTCCGGCGCGATCAGTGCCGTTACCTGCATCCTGACATTACTGATCTGGGTCTTCTATGCGCAACTGCTCTACAACGGCTATGTTCGCCAGCGGCGCCCGCGGATCATCATCAACCGTGGCAGCGGCAAGAAGCTGTCTTCCCTTTGCCTGATCAGCAACATGAGCGCGGAAGCGATTTTCGTTCAGCATATCATTGCGGTGCTTAAGACCGATGAGGGGGAAAGGCAGCTCGACCTCGTTGACTATCAGCAGTCCGAGCGCGAGCAGCAACACTATCGCAGCCACCAGGGGCCACTCGATTCGGGCGACTACCTGCACGTTGGCAGCTTCAGGAATATTCTCGAGCATCTTACTGCCCAGCATGGTCTCGATGCCGATGGTCGAGATGACCTGCCAGCTAGCAGCTATCAAACCCTCGAAATCAGGGTCGTCGCCATCTATGGTTCCGAGGACAATCCTGTCGGCGCGAGGAGGAGCTTTCGCCTCGACCTAGAGGGCGATGATCCTCAGCTCACCCCCAATGGCCTGGACACGCAGCGGCTTTCCAGCCGGCGCCAACGTCACCGCATCAGGCAGTGGATGCAGCAGCTGTAGCCCTAGATCCTATCCCCTGGCTATTTGCCTAGCGCCTATGCACGCACTCGCCGCCGCTCCAGGTGGCGAAGACGCTGCGATCATCGCCGAGCATCATCAGGGCGAAAAGAAGCTCCCCGAGGCTCGATGGCTCCAGGCTTGCTGTATTGCCGATACGTGCCGTGCGGCGTTCCAGCAACGGCGTGGCCGCCGGGTCGAGCACCACGATATCGGCTTCCTGGCCGGGGTGCAGGGCGCCGATGTGGCGGTCGAGATGCAGCGCCCGGGCATTGCCAAGCGTCAGGCGGTAGAAGCCCTGCCAGGCGGTCAGCGGTTGGCCGAGCAGTTGGCCGACCTGATAGGCGGCCTTGAGAGTGGCGAAACCGCAAAGGTTCGTGCCACCGCCGACGTCGCTGGCAAGGCTGGTGGCAAGACCCGCCTCGCGGCATGCCAGCCGGTCGAAGAGGCCGCTACCGAGGAAGAGGTTCGAGGTGGGGCAGAAGGCGATATTGGCACCGGCCCCGGCCAGTCGCTCGCGCATCGCCTGATCCAGGTGAATGCCATGGGCGAAGGTACTGGTGGGGCCGACCAGGCCATAGCGCTCATAGACCCCGAGATAGTCTTTTTGTTCGGGGAACAGCTCAGCCACCCAGGCAACTTCACCGGCATTCTCGGCCAGATGCGTCTGCAGGTGCAGGTCCGGAGCGGCCCTGAGAATGGCGCCGGTCGCTTCCAGTTGGGCGGCCGTTGAGGTGGGTGCGAAACGCGGGGTCAGTGAATAGCCGAGCCGGTCCTTGCCGTGCCAGTCAGCGATCAGCCGTTCGCTGTCGGCCACACCGCTGGAAACGGTATCGGTGAGTGCCGCCGGGGCGTTGCGATCCATCAGCACCTTGCCGGCCAGCATGCGCAGCCCACGGCGCTGAGCGGCGGTGAAGAAGGCATCCACCGACTGGGGGTGCGAGCTGCAGAATACCTGTGCGGTGGTGGTGCCGGCTCGCAACTGCTCATCGAGGAAGACCTCGGCCACGGCTTCACCGTGGGCGCGCTGGGCGAAACGGCACTCCTCCGGGAAGGTGTAATCGTTGAGCCAGTCGAGCAGCTGGCGGCCGTAGGAGGCCAGGATGTCGAGCTGCACATAATGGACGTGAGTATCGATGAAGCCCGGCATCATCAGCTTGCCGGTATAGTCCACCACCTCGATGCCGGTCGGCAGCTGGGGTGCCAGCTCGTGATAGCTTGCCACGGCCCGCACCCGGCCATCCTCGAGCCAGAGGGCGCCGTCCTGAAGATAGGACAGGCTGCCCGGCGCCGGCTGGTCGTCTTCGCCAGGGTCGTCGAGAAAGCGCACCAGGGGGCCTCGCAGCACGCGCATGGTGGGGCGGGGGTCGGTCATGAGGAATCATCTCCAGCGGTAGTCAAAGATGTAGCGGGCCAGGGGGTTATCGAGAGTTAAAGTCAGTGCCTGGCGATCTGAGCACTTAACGGTCCGGGCCGAAGGCCTGGCGCAGTGTATCGGGGGCAATGCCGCGTCTATCCGGCGCATCTGGTCGGGCAGAGGCCAGCGTCATCAACTCGGCTACCACGGCAAGGGCGATCTCGTAGGGGCGCTTGCCGTCGGCGCCGGCAATGCCGATCGGGCAGCGCACGCGGGCGATGGCGTCAGTATCATGGCCGGCCTCGGTGAGCCGGCGCTTGAAGCTTGCCCACTTGCTGGCGGAGCCGATCAGGCCGATCGAGGCCAGGTCGTGACGCTCGAGCAAGGCCTCGATGAGCGCCAGGTCCTGGCCGTGGTCATGGGTCATCACCAGAATATCGCTGCCCGGTGACAGCGAGTGCGCGGCGGCTGAGATCGCCGCCGGCTCGGCCCCGCTTGAATGAAGCCGCAGGCGTGCTGGCCCCGGCTCGCACGCGGCCCATGGCGGGAAGGCATCCGGGCGGCTGTCGAACCAGTCCAGGCGCCAGGGCAGTGGGGCGATCAGACTCGCCAGGGCCTGGCCGACATGGCCGGCGCCGAACAGGGCGATATGTCGCTCGGCACCGGCGAAGGGTTCGATCAGCACATGCACATAGCCACCGCAGCATTGGCCGGAGCGGCCGCCTAGCGGAAAGGCCTCGAGGCTTGGTGCCGTGTCGCCTCGGGTCAGGGCTTGCCGAGCGGCGGCGATCACCTGGAACTCGAAGGTGCCGCCGCCCAGGGTGTCGAAGCTGGCCTCTGGCGTGATGACCATCTTAGTGCCGGGCTCACGGGGCGTTGAACCCGCAGCACCGACCAGGGTCGCCAGCACATGGGGCTGGGCGTCTTCCTGAAGCCGGTGCAGGGCGGCATGCCAGTGGCTGGCCATCTGGAAGCGACCGGCGTCGGCCTCAGGCCTGGACATGGGCATCGTCCTCCCGGGAGTTGCCCGCAGGGTGCTTGTCACCATGGTCTTGCATTGCCGCTATGGCCATCAACACCCGTTCCGGGGTGGCCGGCGTATCGAGCCGCGGACATTGCCCGCCGGGGGCAAGGCTTGCAAGCGCATTGCGCAGCGCCGACCAGACCGAAATCGCCAGCATGAAGGGCGGCTCGCCCACGGCCTTGGAACGATAGATACTCGCCTGAGAGTTAGGGTGTCCCTCGAGCAACTCGACGTTGAAGGTCGCCGGCAGGTCACCGAAGGCGGGAATCTTGTAGGTGGCGGGGCCGTCGCTGAGCAGGCGCCCGGCGTCATTCCACTTGAGCTCCTCGCTGGTCAGCCAGCCCATGCCTTGAATGAAACCGCCCTCGATCTGGCCGATATCGATCGCCGGGTTCAGGGAGTCGCCGACGTCATGCAGGATATCCACCCGCGTTACCTGGTACTCGCCGGACAGAGTGTCCACGGCGACCTCACTGACCGCCGCGCCATAGGCGAAGTAGTAGAAGGGCCGGCCCTTGGCGGCCTCACGGTCGTAGTGGATGAGCGGCGTCGAATAGAAGCCCTGGGCCGAGAGCGAGACGCGGCCGATGTAGGCCGCCTGGACCAGCTCGCCCCAGGTGATGCGGTAGCTTTCTTCGCCGTCGCTCGCCATCAGCATGCCGTCTTTCAGCTGCAGGTCGTCAAGCTCCAGCCCGGCCTGTGGCCACAGGTTCTCCAGGGCAAAGGCGAACAGCCGCTCGCGTAGTGTGAGCGCCGCGTCCCGGGCCGCCTGGCCGTTGAGGTCGGCGCCGCTGGAGGCGGCCGTGGGTG
>CETM01106381.1_pt1 | contig 34326 bp, 27 predicted proteins | sample 361451 | NCBI WGS metagenome assembly CETM01 (sample SAMEA2622690, study PRJEB7988) | marine metagenome | isolation source: saline water (ENVO:00002010), including
GGCATCGAAGGCCGCGTGCCCTACAAGGGCATGATGAGCGCCATCGTGCACCAGCTGATGGGCGGCCTGCGTGCCTCCATGGGCTACACCGGTAGCCAGACCATCGAAGAGATGCGCACCGTGCCGCAATTCGTGCAGATCACCGGTGCCGGCTTCGCCGAATCCCACGTCCACGACGTGCAGATCACCAAGGAAGCGCCCAACTATCGGCGCGACTGATACATAGCGAAGCGCGACGCAAAGCGGGAGCCCAACACGGGTTCCCGCTTTGCTTGGGTCGAACGAACTTTCGGTATCGGCTACCCTCGACGCCAGATTGTTTCGGCCCTGCGCTCCCTCGCAGCTCCGAAGCGGGTCTCACGACTCCCCAATGAGAGACTGAAGATGCAAGACATCCATTCCCACAAGATCCTGATCCTCGATTTCGGTTCCCAGTACACACAGCTGATCGCGCGTCGCGTGCGTGAGCTGGGCGTGTTCTCCGAGGTGCGTGCCTTCGACATCACCGAAGAAGAGATCCGCGAGTACAACCCCAACGGCATCATCCTGGCCGGTGGCCCGGAATCCGTCACCGAGCTGGACTCGCCGCGTGCGCCTGAGTGCGTGTTCGAGATGGGTCTGCCGGTGTTCGGCATCTGTTACGGCATGCAGACCATGGCCGAGCAGCTCGGCGGCAAGGTCGAAGGCTCCAACGTGCGCGAATTTGGCTATGCCCAGATTCGTGTCGATGGTGAGTCCGCGCTGTTCAAGGACATCAAGGACCACCTGGACGACGAAGGCCGCCCGCTGCTCGACGTCTGGATGAGTCACGGTGACAAGGTCGCGAAAGTCCCGGAGACCTTCACCGTCACCGCCTCCACCCCGAGCTGCCCGATCGCCGCCATGGCGTGGGAAGAGAAGCAGTTCTATGGCGTGCAGTTCCACCCGGAAGTCACCCACACCCTGCAGGGCCAGCGCATCCTCGAGCACTTCGTGATCGAGATCTGCCAGTCCGAGCGTCTGTGGACTCCGGCCAAGATCATCGAAGACCTCACGGATCGCGTTCGCGCTCAGGTCGGTGACCGCAAGGTGCTGCTCGGCCTGTCCGGTGGTGTCGACTCCTCCGTGGTCGCGGCGCTGCTGCACAAGGCCATCGGCGACCAGCTGACCTGCGTCTTCGTCGACAACGGCCTGCTGCGCAAGAATGAAGGCGACCAGGTCATGGAAACCTTCTCTCGCCACATGGGCGTGAAGGTCATCCGTGTTGACGCTGAAGACCTCTTCCTCGGCAAGCTGGCTGGCGTCAGCGATCCGGAAGCCAAGCGCAAGGCCATCGGCAACACCTTCATCGAAGTGTTCGATGCCGAAGCCGCCAAGCTCAAGGATGTCGACTTCCTCGCCCAGGGCACCATCTACCCGGACGTGATCGAATCCGCCGCCAGCAAGACCGGCAAGTCCCACGTCATCAAGTCCCACCACAATGTCGGCGGCCTGCCGGACGACATGAAGATGGAACTGGTCGAGCCGCTGCGCGAACTGTTCAAGGACGAAGTCCGCAAGGTCGGCCTCGAACTCGGCCTGCCCTACGACATGGTCTACCGTCACCCCTTCCCGGGGCCGGGTCTGGGCGTGCGTATCCTCGGTGAAGTGAAGAAGGAATACGCGGATATCCTGCGTGAAGCCGACGCCATCTTCATCGAAGAACTGCACAACTTCGACTGGTACCACAAGACCAGCCAGGCGTTCGCCGTCTTCCTGCCGGTCAAGTCCGTCGGCGTCGTCGGCGATGGCCGCCGTTACGAGTGGGTCATCGGCATCCGTGCCGTCGAGACCGTCGACTTCATGACGGCCCGCTGGGCGCACCTGCCGTATGAGCTGCTGGAGAAGGTCTCCAACCGCATCATCAACGAGCTGGAGCACGTCTCGCGCGTCACCTATGACGTCAGCAGCAAGCCGCCGGCCACCATCGAGTGGGAATGATCGTCTGACGATCCCCCCTCGCTGAGCTGACGCAGCGTTCTGTCGAGACGGTCTCTTGAATTGATCGAGACGAGAACGCAGCAAGCAAAAAGCCCTTCTGGCCATTGGCCGGAAGGGCTTTTTTTGTGGGCACGATTCAGGAAACGCTTACCGCCTCGTTTACTCCAGCTCGGCTCACTCCTGCTTGGCTGGCGCCTGCCTGGCCTTGCGCAGATCGAGCCGTATGCCGTGGGCGGAGTGGAAGTAGCCGAAGTTCGCCATCCTGCGTGCTTCGCCGTCCGGTGTCTGCCATTCGACTTCGGCGTGGTGGTTGCACAGCTCTGGACACTGCCCGAAGATGGAAGCCATCGCCGACAGAATGGAGGTATTCCAAAACAGGTTGGCCGGGCGTGCTATAAGGACATGACGAAATCAGTCGATCAAATCGACAAAATGAGACGCTGGCCGTTTGGCCGACGTAAGTAGTTAGAAAGCATACAGGACGGTGATGGTGCACCGGCCCGCATTTTCACATACATCAAACCGATTATGGTGAAGCTGTAAATTGTTTCTAAATAGAAACTGGTTTGTATTATTTCTGTAACCCCGCGGCTATTAATTAAAATAGTTAATGAAAAGCAAGGCCTTCTTCGAATTGATATTCTTCAGTATGTGTTAAATTGAGTATAATTAATCACGCAAATCACGGGCCACTATGAGAACTGAGCAAGAAATTTTTAATGAACTAGAGGTAATTGCTGCCCAAGAAGGTTTCTGGGAAGTTATAGCCTTTTTCTGTTGGAAAGACACTTTTATTCATTTGTCTGGTGAAAAGTTGGACGCTGAAGCCTTCGCACAGACATTTGATAGAACTCGTTTATCCAGAACTGAGATTTCAACACTCTTTGGTTTAGCGTGTAAGAGAGGATTCAGCGATAATCAACTGAGCTCAGATGAATTAAAAGAAAGAGCAGAACATGTCTGGCGTCTTCTCGATGAATTACATCATAGTTTTTATCCACCACTAGACTTTGTTACCTTGTCTGAAAAAATTGGTTCCAATGATGGTAATGATATCCCTGATTTTGGTGAGTTCATGCGTGAACTAGACCCAAACAGAGATAAAAATCACTTTATGCGAGAAGCTATTTTTTACGGAGGGGATGGGGTTTTTAAGCATCAATATAGAGATTTAGCCAAGCGTAGATATTCTCTTGATGAGGATTGGATTGAGGCAAATAAAGGGTTCAAAATCTCTCAAGCAGTTGATGTTATTTCGGCTATAGAACAAATTCAACTAGAAAAATACAATCAGTTAGCCTCTTCAGCAAAAAGCTGGCCATTGCCATACCACTTGCCTATATTCATTTTTACTACCTCTGAAGTTGTAACACGAAGTGATTTAGGCGAAGAGGTTGTCGAGGCTGTGATCGCAGCTTTATCAGCCAAGCCTGAAGAAGGAATGAAGTGCTTTAAATCTGTGGATGATTTTAATCATAGGAATGCGTTTCCTATAATAAAAATTGGTGAAGACACCTTCGTCAGTTTTCAAGCCTACAGTTTATGGGGAGCTCTTTATGAAAGCCCATTCTTTTGGTTTAACGAAGACAAAGCTTACAAGTCTATTGCAAGCAAACACAGAGGTGCTTTTACTGAGGATTTTACCGCTGAACGCCTAGCTTTAGTATTTGGCAAAGAGAATGTATTAACCAATATCGATATCTTTGATGGTAAAGGCAAAGCTGGCGAAATTGACGTTTTAGTCACATTTGGTCGTTTCGCGATAGTAGTGCAAGCCAAGTCCAAGAAGCTCACTATTGAAGCTCGTAAAGGTAAAAGTCAGCAACTTGAAGATGATTTTAAGAAAGCGATACAAGACGCCTATGACCAAGCTGACTTGTGTAGTCAACTATTGCAAAAAGAAGGCTATATTTTTAAAGACGAATTTGGCAAAGAAGTTAATATTCAATCAGATTTCAAGACGATATTTCCTGTTTGTATCGTATCAGATCACTTCCCAGCTCTTGCTGCCCAAGCTCGGCACTTTCTGAAATATAAAACAACCAATGCAATAAAACACCCTTATGTGATGGATGTGTTTTTAATGGATATGATTACAGAAATGTTGCCATCTCCTCTTTGGGTTATCGACTATCTTAATAAACGGAGTGACTATGGTGATTCAATTCTTTCTAATCATGAACTAGTAATTCTTTCAACTTACATTAAGCAAAACTTATACTTTGAGGAAGATCCAGCGCTAGTTATGCTTGACGATGATATTTCCACAGATCTTGAATTAGCCATGCTAGCCAGAAGAGATGGTCATGATGGACCAAAAACCCCTGAAGGTTTTCTCACATTTCATAGAAAGTCTCATGTTGGAAAGATTATCAATGATATTGAGTTTTCGGCAGATTATTATCTTCAGAAGCTAGGGTTACACCTCCTATCTATGAGTGGTGATAGTATCGATCTACTCAATATAGCAATTTCAAAGATGATTGCTCAATTTAAAAAAGATCATCATCACCATGATATATCTCTTCCCTTGTTAGAGGAGAAAACTGGTTTAACTGTCCATTGCAATGAAGATGACAATGGTACTGCCTATAAAAGACTGGTTACACATTGTGAGAAGCGAAGATACACATGCAAAGCAGAATCTTGGGTTGGATGTTGTTTTAGCCCAACTAAAGCTAAGCTCCGATTTTCTTCATACCACGAAGGCAAGTGGAGCCAATCAGATGAAATGGATAGGTTAGTTGCGGATCTAAAGCCTATTTCACCAGAGCATCACATAGAAGACGTAAGAAAAATTTCCTTTGGTAAGCAGCCGCAGATAGAAGGTAGAAAAGTTGGAAGAAATGAACCTTGCCCATGCGGCAGTGGTAAGAAATATAAACGATGCTGTATATCTTAATTATGATTTAGTAGTAAAAATCCAGTCGTTTGTTAGCCTCGCATTCATCGCGAGGCTTAGTCGTATTAAATCTGCTTATTGATTGAAAGAGTATATAAAGTCCATCTTGGGGAAAAGTGTATTTTGGGTTTTAGTAACAAGAGTCAATACCGCTTACTTTGATTCGATATTTAGGTTGCGTTCTTTAGGTTGCGTTATTTGGTTGAAGATTTGCTCGGTAATACCGGAGTGTTACTTGGAGTTTTTTGTTGTCACCTCGACGTTGATCTGGTTTGCCAGTAGACTTGTCTATTGATGATGGTCTTGGTTTCAAATCCATGATTTGACCCTTTTATTTAAGAAGGTTAATCTTGGCTGTATAATTTTTGTGCAGTATTGATGGCTTTCAAGATGTGTATGAAAATTAATACAAAAATATTCCCAAGGTCTATTGCTGGTAACTCATGATTTGGTGCGTTTTAAATTGTACTGCGACAAGTTGGAAGTACAAGATGGATAGAATTACCTCGGGACCACGAATGCTTACTGTTGAAGAGAGGCAAGAGCTTCGTCGTGACATGGCAGAATCGTCAGCTTGGGCCAAAGCTGAACTAAAACGTCGACGAGCTGGAAATAATCAAAAAAATTTTGAGCATGGTATAGATGATGGTATCGAGAAAGGTGGCCTTTCTAACTAGCTGTTATTTCGATGTATTTTCTGCTCATTGATGTTCGAGTGGGAATGATCGCCTGACGATCACCCCTCGCTGAGCTGACGCAGCGTTTCGTCCTGACGGTCTCTTGAACTGATCGAGACGAGAACGCAGCAAGCAAAAAGCCCTTCTGGCCATTGGCCGGAAGGGCTTTTTTGTGGGCGCGATTCAGGAAACGCTTACCGCCTTGTTTACTCCAGCTCGGCTCATTCCTGCTTGGCTGGCGCCTGCCTGGCCTTGCTCAGGTCGAGCCGGACACCGTGGGCGGAGTGGAAGAAGCCGAAGTCGGCCATCAGGCGGGTGTCGCCTGCGGGAGTTTGCCATTCGACTTCGGCGCGGTGATTGCGGACTTCGTGCATCACGGCGTCGTATTTCAGCAGCAGTGAGTCCGGTTCGGCTTCCTCGGTCTTCACATCCCATTGTGTGACGACCAGCAGGTAGTCGCCGAGTTGTGGCTGATAGGTAGAGGTGAGATGCGCCTCGGTGAGCGTCAGCGGCAGCGCGTCGCCGTCCTTGGAGAGCGCCAAGTGCTGACTGAGATAGTCGCCGAGTTGATCTATCAGCGCCTGCGCCAAGGGGGCATCGGGATTGGCGTCACCAAGCGCTGCCAGTTGTGGCGCGGCGATCAGCAGGTCTTCACGCGGGAACTGGAGAGTGAGCTTGAGCGTGTGCTGCGGCTGCTGCTGGAAGATGAGCGTGCTGCCGGGCAGGGCATGGGCGTGAGCCGACTGGATGATGCCCATGCCGCTGATTCTCATGCCATTGGCGCCAAGCGTGGTCCCGCCGATCATCACTGCGAGCGTGAGCAGCGCCGCGCGCCACGGCGAGCTGCGGATCATTCGCTCTGGCCGCCGTAGTCGTCGGTGCGGTCACGCCATACCGAGTGCGGATGGTTGCCGACCTTGTCGGTGGACTTGTTGGACTGCAACGAGAATTCGATCCACAGCGACGGGCCGTGTATGCGCACATAATCGTTTTCGGCGCTGACCTGCGGCGTGCCGGAGAAGCCGAGGTAGGTCTCGGGAAGCTCGGAGGTGTACTTCTCCATGTAGGCCGCGGCTTCGGGCGCGGAGATGTCGTCCACGTAGGTCTCGATGGCTGTCAGCAGCAGCGCTTGCTGGTCATCATCCAACTCGGAGACCGGCAGGCCTTCATAGCTATCGGGGATGGCATCGTCGGCCTGGGGGCCAGCGAGGATGTCGCGGTAGGTGCCTTCCAGCGTGGCCTTAGCCTTCTGATCATCGGAGAGCGAGCTTAACAGGGTGGCGAAGGCATCGCGTTCCTGGGTCAGCGGCTCGTTCACGCGGCCGTTCATCTCGAAATAGGGGAAGGGTTCCACACCACGGAAGGAGGGCGTGGCACCGGCCAGCTTGCCGTCGATGTAGGTGTTGGCGAAGGCCATGTGGTGGCCGCCGTAGTACAGCTCCCAGGTGCCGGTCTCGCCGGGCGTGCCGAGGAAGGCGAACTTGGTGTTGTAGGAGGAGTAACCGGCCTTGTAGTCGGTGCTGACGGTGTTGATGTAGTCATCGGCGTTGAGCGTCTGGAGCATCTCGTCGAAGCCTTCGTCGGGCGCGTGGCCGGTGGCTTCCAGCATGATGGCTTTGACGAGGCCGCGCTGCTTGATGTTCAGCTCGCCCAGCAGCACGCCGGGGCGTTTCGGGAAGGCGCCAGCGGGCAGATTGCTCCAGTTCTCGGCTTCTGCGAGGGAGTAGTCATGCTGCAGGTTCTGCAGGATGTCATCGTCAGAGATATCCGCCTTGAGCAGATCAATCAGGCATAGCATGCGCTCATAACTGGGTGTGTCGCCGCACTCGGCGGCGCTCTCGGGGATGGGCACACTCTGCATCTGGGTGCTGGTATCGCCCATGCGCGCGCGCAGTGCCTCGCTCAGGGCCTGGTCTTCCGCTGACATCGGCGGCGGGCCATCGTGATCGGGCGGCGGCCCGTCGTGCCCTTGTTGTGCGAGGACGGGGAAGGACAGGAGCGCGGCCAGCGCGGCTCCTCCGGTCACTGCGAGACGTCGGGACATCGATGGGCCTATTTTCCGGGGGCAGGAGGAAAACCTTAGCCCGCCTGACGTCGAGCAGGAAGCCTTCACCAGATGATTTCTTTGTGCACATGCGGTGGGCTGTGCGTCGGTTGGCGACGACAGCCGCGGGGCATGTCACGGCTCACGCCAGTGTCAGATCACCGTCGTATTCGAAGCGTCTTTCCTCGCCGGTGACAGGGTCAATGAACTCGAATCCCTTGGAGAGCAGCTGCAAGGGGCGCGCGTAGTCATCCGGCGAGAGCGGTTGCAACACGGGGTAGTAGCGGTCATTCAGAATCGGCCAGCCCAGCGTCTGCATATGCACGCGTAGCTGGTGGGTTCTGCCGGTGACAGGGTGCAGCTCGAACAATGCCTGCCTCTCTGTCTGCTGCACGCAGCGAATCACCGAGTGGCTGTTGGCCGCGCCGTCGGTGACATGAATGCGGAAGCGTTGCTCGCTCTGCTCGAGACGGTTCTTCACCTCCCACTGCTGGCCCACCAATGATTCCTCGCTGTGTATTTCGGCGATGGCCTGATAGGTCTTGTGGATATTCCGCGACTTGAACAGCTGATGGTAGAGGGGGCGCGTGTCGGGATTGACGGAGCACAGCACCAGCCCCGCCGTGACCCTATCCAGCCGATGCACCGCCTGCAGCGCCTCTATCCCGGTGCGCTTGCGCAGTCGCTGCTGCAGGCACTCGTTCACGTACAGGCCGCCGGGTGTCACCGGCAGAAAGTGCGGCTTGTAGGCCACCAGAATGTGCTCATCCTGATAGAGAATCCGCTCCGCGAAGGGAATGCTCGGCTCGCTTGCCACCTCGCGGTAATAGAACACACGCAGATGTGGCTGATAGGGCGACTCTGGCGTAATCCGCGAGCCATCATCGCGATGTACCTTGCCCTCGGCCATGCGCTCGCGCCAGCGTGACTCGGCAATCGCCGGAAACTTGAGCAGCAGATACTCCAGCACCGTCGTCACACCGGGATTGACCTGAGGCAGGCTCAGCTTGGAAGGACGCGCGGAAATGGACATGGAAGGCCTGAGGTCGTGGGGAGCGGCTTGAGGGAGCCATTGTACAGGGTGAGGTGGGGAGCGGCGTTGTCAGTATTTTTGTCGCTGTTATAGGTAGGGAGAGCTGGGATCAAAGGTCTATTCAAGACGTTGATATAAAACATCAAAAAAGCCCTCCCGGCATCGCCGGGAGGGCTTTTTCATGCGTCTTGCGGACTACTGTCACCGATGGGTTGATCTGCGGGGTTCTACTGAGATCAGACCGTTACATCGGGTGTTGCTCTTCTTCGTAGAGCTCGGCCTTGGCGTCGCGTAGGACATCTTCGCAGGCGCTGTGGTTGGCCAGTTGCAGCATCAGGTTCTGGCTGAGGGCGAAGCCCTTGCCCAGGCAGGTGTCGACCTCTTCGCGGGTGAGCGCCGGGGTGACATTGCAGTCAATCTTCATCGTACGACTACCGCCATCAAAGCGGTCGGCGAGGGCGCGCAAGCGCCAGGCAAGCCGTGTTTTCCAGCGGGCGGTGGGGTCGGGGCCTTCCGTCACGTCGAGCGTGCAACGCCATTCAGGTTTGTAGACCTTCATGTGAACCTCCTCGGCTGGTCGTTTTCAATGATCGATCGTGATGTTCTGCTCCGCGTGCTGTGCTTGATGTCGTGCCTTGTTGCTCGTACCAGAAATGCGTTCCAGTCGTGCATATGACAGTCGTGCTCGAGGCTCGCGCGTCATCTTGATCGACGACAGGCCGAGCCTCTCTCTCACCATACGAGTTTTGGCGCCGAGATACATCAGTCTGAGTGTAAACGTTGCTTATCCTGATGTATCTGCAACAGCTGCTCCAGCGCCAGATGCAGCCAGTCGAAAGTATCAAGTGGCCTCACGACCCGCGCTGGCTCGCCACTTTGTGCAGCGGTGGCGGGGCTGTCAGGCGGAGTGTGCTCGCCCAGCAGCTCCGCCAGGCTCTCGATCTGGATGCCTTCGCGTAATGCGAATGTCTCAAGCTCGCCACTGGCCAGCCAGATCTCCTGAATCACCGTCGGCACCGCACTCATGGCACAGGCGTAGTCGAGAATCTCGCCGCGCTCGCGTTCTGCTGCAATGCGCGCGGCATGCGCCAGCAGTTGGGCGCTCAAGGCCGGAAAGCGGGCCTTGGCAATGCGGGCCGGCAGGTGCGAGTTGCCAGGCTCGGGCGCTTGCCAGCGGCGCAGCGCAGGAGAGAGCTGGGTGGAAGAGCCCGGCATTGAAGCGTCTGACGACACACAAGCAGACGGATGATCAGTCTTGTAGGCCATGTGGATAAACTCCAGCGCGGAGGGCGAGCCGGCAGGCCGGTCGAGGGGCGGGTGGCGAGGGGCTAGGGTCAAGGGGCTAAGGTCAGGGCGAGGCAGCAAAGGCGCTAGCCGCTGAAGGGTCAGACAGCGAGAAAGGCAGAGTGTTGGATGGCGGGCGAGTCAGCGTCTCTTGTGCGGCAGTCACTGCTGCTGTATTGCCCAACAATGGCAGCTCGGGGTCGCTTAAGCGGCCTATGCAGCAGGCGTTTGCGCCAAGGAGTCACGCGGCGGGCTAGGCTGCCAAGTGATTAATTTTGCGAGAAAAATCATCAATCAATGCAACCAGGCGGCCACTTCGTGCGTACACAGCAGCACGTGCCCGCTGCGTTGCAGCGCTGGCCCATTCCCCCTGGAGAGAATTGACATGACGAAGTACGCCGATCGAATCCGCATTTCCCTGCTGCTGCTGCGCCTCGGGGTCTTCCTCGTGATCACGATGTGGACACTGGACAAGTTCTTCAATCCTGGCCACGCCGCCGCCATCTTCGAGAAGTTCTATGCCATCGGTGGCATGGGCGAGGGCATCGTCATCGCGATTGCCGTCATCGAGATGGTGTTGTTGCTGCTGTTCGTCACCGGCGTGAAGAAGACCCTCACCTACGGTCTGGTGCTGTTGTTGCACGCCGGGTCGACCTTCTCTGCCTTCAAGCAGTATCTGGACCCGTTCGATCACCTGCTGTTCTTCGCTGCCTGGCCGATGCTGGCCGCCTGTGTCGCGCTGTTCATGCTGCGCGAGATCGATACCTGCTTCACCCTCGGTGGCAAGCAGGCGCGTCTTGAGGAAGAAGCGGCACGCTAAGTGACCGCGGCCGAGCTGGCTGCAAGGTTCGGCCAAAGCTCTTGCTGAGATGACACACAAAAGCGCCGCTCGGGACATGCCCGGGCGGCGCTTTTGTGTGGGGAGGTATCGCCATCGTGCGTCTTCGTGTGGCCTTGCTTGCTTGCGCCGGGGAGAGTGGGGGCTCCAGCGTCGTTATGTGTTTTTTCTTGTTATGTTTATCCAAAAGACAATCTATTGGCTTATGTATAGATGGTAAAGCCCATGATTGTGACTACTGTTCTCCATAATAAGCATTACGTAATCATCTGATGGCAAGGCCCACAGGCAGCACTGTGCTTGCTCAGGTCACGTCATGCCTTGCTACGCCATGCGGGATTTCTGCTGCAGGCCCAGTGAGTCACTCAGCACCTTGAGGGCGCTGGAGAAGTCCTCGGCGTCGCTCGCCTGTGCGAGGCTGTCCGCATTGGCTTTCTCGCTGACGACACTGTTTGCGATGGTCTTGTCGCTAGCGCTGGGCATTCCACTGCCGCTGCCGCTGGCCATGCCGCGATCGCTGGCGATCACCTGAGCGACGGAGTGAGCAGTGTCGCTGCCGAGTGCGTCGTCACTGGCGTTGCGCGCAATGATGGCGTGGAGTGCCGGCAGGCTGGCGTGGTTGTGGAACTGCCAGACGCCGTAGATGCGGCCATCGAAGGAGGCTTCACTGCCCAGCGTCGGGTCGACGGCGAGCCCGGCGCCCAGCCCGAACATGTAGAGGCCCGCAAGACGCTGGCCGTGGATGTCGCAGGGGTTGCCATTGGCATCGGAATCCAGCCCGCCATTCACTTCACGCAACGTGATGGGCTGATGATGGGCGTCGCTGATGGTGGGCAGAATCGGCTGATAGCCGTTGCACTGCACCACGATGGGCGCGTCGGCGAGCACTTCGCTGGCCAGTTCCAGGCGTTGGGCACTGCCGGGGCCGGTCTGTACCAGCTGGATGTCCATCGCGCACTCTTCGATGCGGCCGGTGGCCAGAATTTCCTGACCGATGGCCAGCGCCCGGTAGCGCAGCCCGCCGGAGCGGTTGATGCGACCGCTGATCGGGCACACATCGCGCTCGGCATCGTAGTGATAGCCTGCGGTGCGCGCTTCTTCGGCGTTCTCGAAGAACAGCCGAATCGGCGAGCGATGCAGCAGGGTGATCTCCTTGACGCGGGTATTGCGCAGCGCGTCGGCCAGCACGTCGAGCATCGAGAAGGCGCTGTGCGAGCCACCCACCACACAGACGCGACCACCACGCCGCAGACGCGGCAGCAGCAGGCTGCGCAGCTGCCCCGGCGGCATGCGCAACAGCTCATCGCCGCTGTAGATGCGTGCGCGCCGCGACGGCGTCAGTCCCTGACGGTGGAGGCTCTGGGTCAGTTGCTCCGGGCACTGCTGGCCGCCCAGATTGAGCACCAGGTTCTCGGTGCGCAGTCGCGACGTGCGCTGGGCCACTTCCGGTTCATGCGAGAGGGTCAGAATGCTGGTGCCGTCGAGGTACTGCAGCGTGTCCAGGCTGGTGCCGCACCACATCTCGACGCCCGGCAGGGCGGTGATGTGCGCCAATACCAGGGCGCTGGCGGCTTCCAGCAGCTCGCCGATCTCATCGAGTCGCGGGGAGGAGTAGGGATCGGCCCGGATTCGCTCCAGGCAGGCTTCGCCTTCAAGCGGGGCCAGCACGTCGGCGAGTGCCGGGTCGCGCAGGCAGTCGAGAAACACATCGCCGACCGAGTTGGCGGTGATGCGATATTCGCCCAGCCGACCAGCGCCAAGCTTGCCGCTGGCGTGGGTGCCGCCGGCATCGAGAATCAACAGTCCGTGGCGGGCCAGTGTCGTGATCTGGCCTGTCTTGAGGGCATTGAACAGAAACCCCATGCCTGCCGGGCCGACACCGGCCACGATACATCCGTAGCCCGTGATTCTTGAGAGGTCCTTCATGTCGTCTTGCTCCCTGGGTCGTAGTGACATCTTGTGGCTGTTTCGGTGGAGAGGTGTGACCCCCTCTGACAGCTGGCGGCTTGAAGACTGCGCCGCTCTATTGCTGCTCCCCTGTTGTCGGGGCAGCGGTTACCGTGGTGTTGCGGGTGGCAAAGACCGCCTGTCCGTGCGATATCATTTGCTCTTTGACGTGCTATTACAGCAACTTGCATGCGTGTGGTGTCGCGCATTGCAGCGATGAAGCTGCAGGATTCACGTCCATGGTGTTTCCATGGTGTTTCCATGGTGTTGCCGGTTCTGTGTATCAGCGACCTGTGCCTTGCGCCGGGCTTGATGACCGGTTTCATGACCAGCGTGATGACCGGCTTCGCACGAGCTGTCAGTACGCTTGCAACGATCCAATTCGGGAGACCACCCCGAGATCGAAAACGCCTGTGCGGCACGGACAGCAGTTCGCTATCTGCAAGTCATTGATATTCATGACATCGGTTCAGATGGATCCTCTGGACGCGCAGCGGCACCGCTGCGGTAGCCGAGCGGTAGCCGAGCGGTATCCGGCAGCACATCACTGATGAGAGGTGGCATTTCTCATACCTGGCATGGGGGTGGGCCCATCTCGGTATTCGCCAATCCTGGTGTGTCATTGGCACTGATAGTCTGAGGCAGATAACAAGAACGTCGTGATGATTATCCCGTCACGAATGTCGGCGCCATTTTCGTGAAGTGCGCTGCAGGAAATGCACGGCGTGAAATATGCAGCGACTCGGCCACCGCCTGATATGGGATTTCGTGACATGCCAACTGACCGTTGGCCATTTTGTTTAATTAACGATAATTAATAAATGATATTTGGCGGGAATCGAATCCTGTCGTGACGAAAATCATGCTTTGAGTTGAGTCACATTCGAGCTGGCTCATACGGTGTGCTGAGAGGTGAGTCTGGCGGGCAAGAGAGGGCGTTGCTCAAAAAGGCTATCTCGCCTGGGGAGCCGGTATCAGGCGCTGGCATCCGTGGCAGGCGTTAGTGGCCATGCTCTGCTATGCTCTGCGCCCGCGCGTAAGCCCGTTCGGCTCGTGCCTGTTCATCGATTGAAGGAATGTCCCCGTGACTGACGCCACCGCCACCCCTGCCTTTGCCTCTCTGGCGCTGGCGCCCGAGCTGCTCGACAACCTCGCCACGCTCGAATATCACACCATGACGCCGATTCAGGCGCAGAGCCTGCCGCCGATGCTGCAAGGCCGCGATGTCATCGCCCAGGGCCAGACCGGCTCCGGCAAGACCGCTGCCTTCGGCCTGGGGCTGCTGTCACGCCTCAAGGTCTCGCGCTTCCGTGTGCAGTCACTGGTGCTGTGCCCGACGCGTGAGCTGGCCGATCAGGTCGCCGGCGAGATCCGTCGTCTGGCGCGCGGCCTGCACAACGTCAAGGTGCTGACTCTGTGCGGCGGCGCGCCCTTCGGCCCGCAGCTGGGCTCGCTGGAACACGGCGCGCACATCATCGTCGGCACGCCGGGGCGCGTGGATGAGCACCTGCGCAAGGGCAGCCTGAGCCTGGTCGAGCTCAATACCCTGGTGCTGGATGAAGCCGACCGCATGCTCGACATGGGCTTCGCCGAGGTGCTGGATGCCATCGTCGCCGAGACCCCGGAAGAGCGTCAGACGCTGCTGTTCAGCGCGACCTTCGCCGATGGCGTGCGTCCGATCGCCGAGCGCATGCTGCGTGATCCGGTCAGCATCGAGGTGGCATCCACCCACGATGACAGCAGCATCCGTCAGCTGTTCCACCGTGTCGCCGATGACGAGGCGCGCTTCGAGGCGCTGCGTATCCTGCTGCTCAAGTACCGCCCGGAATCCAGCGTGGTGTTCTGCAACACCAAGCGTCAGGCGCAGGAAGTCAGCGACGCGCTCAATGAGCACGGCTTCAGTGCCATGGCGCTGCACGGTGATCTCGAACAGCGCGAGCGTGACCAGACACTGGTGATGTTCGCCAACAAGAGCACCTCGATTCTGGTGGCCACCGATGTCGCGGCGCGCGGGCTGGATATCGAAGCGCTGGATGCGGTGTTCAACTACGAGATCGCGCGTGATCTCGACGCCCACGTGCACCGTGTCGGGCGTACCGGCCGTGCGGGCAGCTCCGGTATCGCCTGCACGCTTTACACCGAGAAGGAAGACTATCGCCTGACCAGGCTGGGCGAATTCCTCGAGCAGACGCTGGAAGTCGAGCCGCTGCCCTCGAAAAGCATGCTGACGCGCGAGCCGTTCCATGCGCGCATGGCGACGCTGCAGATCGACGGTGGCAAGAAGGACAAGCTGCGCCCCGGCGACATCCTCGGCGCGCTGACCGGTGACGGCGGCCTGGAAGGCAGCAAGATCGGCAAGATCAAGGTACTGGCGCGGACCACCTTCCTCGCCGTGGAGCGTGATGTCGCCAAGTCGGCACTCACCCAGCTGATGAATGGCAAGCTCAAGGGGCGCTCCTTCCGCGCGCGTCGTCTCAAGAGCTGAGGCGGGCGGCGTCGGCGCGATGCTCGAGCAGTGTCGGCGACGTGTCTGACCGGTAGCGGCGAGAAGCCTGAGAGGGGCTGAACCAGGCTTTTCATCTGCCATGCGACCTTGATATCACCCCAAGCGATGCCCGCCACCACGGCGGGCATCGTGCTTTTTGAGCAGCAGATTGACGCTCGCAGCCGCTGCGGGCGGTGGCTAAGCTTGAGGTAACGTCCCTGACCATCAGGGCGCTGATCCGGTACCTCGTGATGACTGCCAACGCCGTCGATAATCTTCGCATTCGTGAAGAACGTCTCATTGATCATGAGCGCATCTACCGCATTCATGAATCCGTCTTTGCCGGCCATCGTGAAGCGCGCCTGGGTGACAGATTGCGTCGAGGCAATCTGGCGCAGATTTCGCTGGTGGCCGAGCGTGTCACCGACCCGGAAACCGGCCGCCACCTCAGTGAAGGCGAGGGCGGCCTGCTGGGGCATGTGATGGTGTCGCGCGTGGAGCTTTCCGGCTATCCGGACCGCGTGCTGATGGCGTTGGCGCCGCTGGCGGTGCTGCCCCAGCATCAGCGTCACGGCATCGGCAAGCGGCTGGTGATCTCGGCAGTCAAGCGCTGTCGGCTGCTGGGGGCGGGGGCCGTGGTGGCGGCAGGCCATGCGGATTTCTATACCCATCTGGGCTTTCATCCGGCGTGTCATTACGGGCTCTACTGCCATCATGACGACGTGCCGGGTTCCTTCGTCGCCTTCGAGCTGCTGCCGGACTATCTGGAGGGGCTGGGCGGTGAAGTGCAGTTTCCCGATACCTTCTCTGAGCTGGGTATTTGATCAGCAACAGGCAACTCGGCGTTGCGTGACCCTTGAAACGGCAAGGCTCCCGCTCCATGTCATGGGTAACACCACGTGGCAGCCTGCGTGAGATGGCAGCTGTCGCGTCATTCCGACCGATGATTCAAGGAGAGACATCATGAAGCTCAAGACTCTGGGTAGTTCGCTGATGATTGCCATGCTCGGTCTCGGTGGCCTGTCGCTCGCCGGTTGCGAGGACGAAGGCCCGATGGAGAAGGCCGGTGAGAAGATGGACAACGCCGTCGAGGAAGCCGGTGATAGCGTCGAGAACGCCACCGATAGCTGAGGCTCGGCTGTCAGCGCCGCGATGAATCGCCGCTGACCTGAGCTGTCGACAGACACAAGAAGGCCCCGCCTCCCATGAGGTGGGGCCTTCTTGTGTCTGGCTAGGGGAGAAAGCAATCCGCTTATGCCGAGGCGGGCTGCTGCTCGCTCTGTTGCTTGCGGTCCGCGACGGCGGCGTCGTAGGCGCGGCTTTCCTCGGCTTCGGTGGCGGCGCTGAAACGCACCAGCAGCGCGAACAGCGAGATCACGATCACGCCCATGCCCAGGTACATCAGGCCTTCCTGGTAGGTCAGCTCCTCACTGCGGAACAGGAAGCCCGCGGCGACCGCGCCCGCGTTGCCGCCCGCACCGACGATACCGGCGACCGCGCCGAGTGCCTTGCGATTGACGAAGGGCACGATACCGAAGGTCGCGCCTTCCGCCATCTGCACGAAGAGGCTGAAGACCAGCATGATGCCGATGGCCACCGCGAGGGTTTCCATCTGGGCGAAGCCGACCAGCGCCACGCCTTCACACAGCAGCGCGATGAACAGCCAGCGCACGCGGCCCTTGAGGCCGGACTGGCGGGCGAAGAGATCAGAAAACACGCCGCCCAGGGTGCGGGCGAACAGGTTCATCAGGCCGAACAGCCCTGCGATGAGACCGGCGGTGGCGAGGTCGAGATCGAAGTGATCGAAGAAGTAGATGGCGGCGACGTTGTTGATGGTCAGCTCGACCCCGAAGCAGGCGCCATAGACGAGGAACAGGGCCCAGACGCGGATGTCGCGTGCTGCCGCGCCGAAGGTGGCGCGCATGCTGTATTCCTTCTCGGCCTTGGGCAGCTCACCGCGCTCACGCAGCTCGCTGAAGTTGCCGTCCGGCGCATCCTGGGTGAAGAAGTAGTAGGCGATACCGGTCAGGAACAGCACGATGCCCGGCACGACCATCGCCAGACGCCAGCCCAGGGTCTGCTCGACGCCCAGCATCAGCAGGCCGGCCATCACCAGCGGCATCAGCATCTGGGTGGTGCCGCCGCCCAGGTTGCCCCAGCCCGCGGTGGTGGCGTTGGCGGTGCCGACCACGTTGGGGCCGAACATCACGGAGGTGTGGTACTGGGTGATGACGAAGGAGGCGCCGATGGCACCGATGGCCAGGCGGGCCAGGAAGAAGGATTCGAAGCTGTCGGCGAAGCCGATGCACATCACCGGCAGCGAGCCGAGGCACAGCAGCCAGGTGTAGGCCTTGCGTGGCCCGATGCGATCACACAGCACGCCGATGGCGAGACGCACGATCACCGTGATGGCGACGGAGGCGATGATGGTGTTGCCGATCTGGGTCTTGGTCAGGCCGAGGTCGTCACGCACCACGGCCATCAGCGGCGCGATGCCGAACCAGCCGAAGAAGCAGACGTGGAAGGCGAACCACGACATGTGGAAGGCGCGCATTTGCGGGGTGTTGAAGCTGAACAGCCGGATGCGGCTGGCCTTGTTGCGGATATCCATGAGTGGGCTCCTGATTCAGCGTCGGTGCCGGGCACGAAGTCAGGTGTGCTCGGCGAGTGGTCGAACGGCTGTGAATGAACGACAGCAAGGGCGCCTCGTCATTGAGGGGCCTGGTTCGACGCACTCGTACTCCGAAGAGCCTGGTCCACGTCATGGATAGCGATGGCAGCAGTCGGTGATGCCATGGTTGCCGGCAGCAGAGCGTCTGTGCGGCAAGTGACAGGAACAAAGCAAGTAGCGCGCCAGTTGCGGGGGTGTGGGCGGGACAAGTCCCAGAAGATCAATGGCTTGGCGAGGGCAATAGGTTGGCATGCGCAGGCGGTGCCCCGGGCTGGGTGCGCGCTCGATGCGCGCTGGCGGTGCGTCATCGAGGCGCGAGGTACCAGTCTGGCGCACGCGAATGGCGCTGGGAGGGTCGGGCAGGCGCGTGCCTCATTGCAGTGCAGCGACGCTTTCGGCTCGGCCGCTCTGAAGGCCCTTGGCCGCAGGGTTGCACCAGATTGCGGCACGAATCCTGCTTGGGTGTACGGCAAGTCTCATGCCCGACCCAAGGAAACCTGACATGCCCGTGACCGTGCTGATCGTCGATGTCCGCAGTGAGCGCTCCGCCGCGCTGGAGCAGGCGCTATTGAGCGCCGGCTTCGAGGTGGCGCTGCGCGTTGACGAGCACGAGGACCTGCACGCGCTGGTCGAGCAGCATCAGCCCGATGCGGTGATCATCGACGCCGACCTGCCCAGCCGCGACACCCTGGAGCATCTCGGCCAGCTGGGGCGACGCTATCCCAAGCCGATGATCATGCTGGCCAGTGAAGATGCCCCGGACCTCGTGCGTGAGGCGGCCGGCGCCGGTGTCTCGGCCTATGTGGTGGACCACGTCATGCCAGCGATGGTGCGCAGCATGGTCGAGGTCGCCATCACCAGCTTCGAGGCGCACCGTGCGCTCAAGGGGGAGCTCAACCGTACCCAGACCACATTGGTGCAGCGGCGCAGCGTCGATCGTGCCAAGGCCGTGGTGATGGAGACGCGTGGGCTCAGTGAAGATGCCGCCTACCAATACCTGCGCAAGACCGCCATGAACCGGCGCCTGGCCCTGCATGAGCTGGCCGATGAGCTGCTCAAGGCCGCGCGTCGGCGCTGAGCCGGTCGCCGTACTGTCCTTCTCTCTCGATCGTTCAAGAGGTGTGCGTGATGCCCACAGATGTACCCCTGAATGGCCATCAGCTGACGCTGGGCCTGATGCCACTCAATGATGCCGCGCCCTTCGTGGTCGCTGAGCAGTTGGGGCTTTTCCGCGAGGAGGGGCTGGCGGTGACACTCAAGTGGCAACCCTCGTGGGCGGCGTTGCGTGATGACCTGCAGACCGGTGTGCTGCAGGGTGCGCAGATGCTGGCGCTGATGCCGCTGACCTCGACTCTGGGCCTGGATGGCCGCGCCACGCCGGTGATCAGTGCCATGACGCTCAATCTGGGCGGCAACTCCATCACGCTGTCGCGCGCGCTGATGGCCACCCTCGGCGAGGACGGCCACGACCTATCCAGTCCGTTGCAGGTCGCGAAGGCGCTGGCGGCGCATGTGCGCGAGCGCAAGCAGCGCGGTGAGCCGCTGCTCAAGCTGGCCAGCGTGCACCCGTTCTCCTCGCACCGTTATCTGTTGCGTTACTGGCTGGCGGCGGGCGGCATCAATCCGGACCGCGACGTCGAGATGCGCGCCGTGGCGCCGCCGCTGATGGCGGCGCAGCTGGCCAGCGGTGCGCTGGATGGCTTCTGTGTCGGTGAGCCCTGGAACAGCCTGGCGGCGGCGCAGGGCATGGGGCAGGTGGTGGCGGGCAGTCACGATATCTGGCGCTTCGGGCAGGAAAAGGTGCTGGGCGTGCGCGAGGACTGGGCGGAGCAGCATCCGCTGGCGCATCAGGCGCTGATTCGCGCGCTGCTCAATGCCTGCGCCTGGCTGGACCGCCCCGGCAATCGGGCCAGAGCCGCCGAGTGGCTGCACGACGAGGGCATGCCGGAGGTGCCGATGAGCGTGGTGACGCGCGGGCTGGAAGACGTCGATGTCGAGCAGTCGGTGGACGACTTCCAGCAGCACAATCCCGGCTGGACCATCTTCCATCGCTATGCGGCCAACTTCCCGTGGCGTTCCCAGACCCGCTGGTACATCGCCCAGATGCAGCGCTGGGGGCATCTGCAGGGCTTCAATGACGAGGATCTCGAGGCGACGCTGACACGCTGTGTGCGCCCGGACCTCTACCGCACGGCGGCCCGCAAGCTGGGCATGGTGGTGCCGGTGGCGGATGAGCGCAGTGAAGGCACGCATCCGGCACCCTGGTGGCTGAGCGGCGAGGCAGGCCAGGTGCCGATGCCGGCGGATGGCTTCATCGATGGCGCGGTCTTCGAATGATGTCGCAGGCGCGGTTCTTGCCGATCCGCGCTGGCGCGGGATTGCACAGCACTTGCAGAGTCGCCATCTCCTTTGCCGGATGACAGGGCAAACCTGACGGCTCAGACATGTTGGCAGTGCGGTTGTGATATTCTCATCGCACTGCCAGCACCGCGTCAGGGGATCGCATGACCACTCGCAAGTCTCAGATTCGCAAGGATAATGTCGGCCGCATCCTGCTCGCCGCCGAAAAGATCTTCGCTCTCAAGGGCTATGTCGGCGCCAGCATGGTCGATATTGCCGCCGAGGTAGAGCTGCCCAAGTCCAATTTGCATTACTACTTCAGCACCAAGGAAGCGCTGTATCGCGCGGTGCTCGATGGCCTGTTGGCGCTGTGGAAGGAAGATGCGCTGTGCTTCGAGGCCTACGACGACCCGCAGCTGGTGCTCTCCACCTACATTCGCGCCAAGATGATGCACTCGCGCCAGCGCCCCTATGGCTCCAAGGTGTGGGCCAGCGAGATCATGCAGGGTGCGCCGGTGCTGGGCGAAGAGCTGACGGTGTGGCTCGACGAGTGGGCCGAGATGAAGAAGTCACGCCTGCGCCAGTGGATCGGCGAGGGCCGCATCGACAACGTCGATGCCTCCGCCTACCTGTACATGATCTGGGCCAGCACCCAGCACTATGCCGACTTCGATCATCAGATCGCGGTGCTCAATCAGGGCAAGGCGCTGAGTGATCGGGAATTCGAGCAGGCGGTGCAGAACGTGACGCGGGTGCTGCTGAAGGGGGTCGGTTTGTCCGCCTGAGTCAGCAGGTGACTTCATGGTTTTATTGTCCTTAAGCTAATTATGGTCATCATTGGTGGGCCATAAAGCCAATCAAAAAGGGGCTGCCATTGCTGGCAGCCCCTTTTCCATTCTCATCTATTGCTAGCTGTTTCCCGGGATCAGAGGAGCACCTGACGATCAGGCCGCGCGATGCGGATTGCGTGGGTCCTCCATCCAGTTCATGTACGGCTTGCCGGTGTCCTGCACTTCCATGGTGATGCAGTCCTCGACCGGGCAGGTGATCTCGCACAGGTTGCAGCCTACGCAGTCGGCGTCCTTCACCTCATAGCGGGCGGTGCCGTTGTCCTTGGCCAGATGCATGATGGCCTGGTGCGAGGTGTCCTCGCAGGCGATGTAGCAGCGTCCGCAGCCGATGCACTTGTCCTGGTCGATGCGGGCGATCACCTGATAGTTCATGTCCAGCTGCTTCCAGTCGGTGGTGTTGGGCACCGCCGCGCGCGAGAACTCGTCGATACGCTGATAGCCCTTGCTGTCCATCCAGCGCCCCAGGCCGTCCTTCATCTCCTCGACGATGCGGAAGCCGTGCAGCATCGCCGCCGTGCACACCTGCACGCTGCCCGCGCCGAGGGCGATGAATTCCGCGGCATCCTCCCAGTTGGAGATGCCGCCGATGCCGGAAATCGGCAGGTTGGCGGTTTCCGGCGTGCGCGCTATCTCGGCCACCATGTTCAGCGCGATGGGCTTCACGGCGCTGCCGCAATAGCCGCCGTGGGTGCTGCGGTCACCGACGATGGGATGCGCGACCATGCGGTCGAGATCCAGATGGGTGATGGAGTTGATGGTGTTGATCAGCGAGACGGCATCGGCGCCGCCACGCCAGGCGGCCTTGGCCGGTTCACGCACGTCGGTGATGTTGGGGGTCAGTTTGACGATCACCGGCAGCGAGCTGTAGGTCTTGCACCAGCGCGTGACCTGCTCGACATACTCCGGCACCTGGCCCACCGCCGCGCCCATGCCGCGTTCCGGCATGCCGTGGGGGCAGCCGAAGTTGAGTTCGATGCCGTCACAGCCGGTGGCCTCGACCTGCGGCAGGATGGTCTTCCAGGCCTCTTCCTCGCACGGCACCATCAGCGAGACGATCAGCGCGCGGTCCGGCCAGTCCTTCTTGACCTGGGTGATCTCGCGCAGGTTGATCTCCAGCGAGCGGTCGGTGATCAGCTCGATGTTGTTGAAGCCGCTGACCTCGCCATTCGGGCCATAGTGCGCCGAGTAGCGGGAGGAGACGTTCACCGCCGCCGGGTCTTCACCCAGCGTCTTCCAGACCACACCACCCCAGCCGGCCTCGAAGGCGCGCACCACGTTGTAGGCCTTGTCGGTGGGCGGAGCGCTGGCCAGCCAGAAGGGGTTGGGGGCGCGGATGCCGGCGAAGTTGACCGACAGATCGGCCTTGTAGCTGGCGACGTGATCGCCGCTTGATCCAGCACCTGCCGGGTGGGCGTTGTCGTCATTGAGCGGGGTATGAATGGTCATCAGGCGGCCTCCACCTTGAGCATCAGATCGTGATGGATGGCCTCGGCGGCCAGCTTGCCGTGGGCGACGGCTTGAACGGTCAGGTCCTGCCCGCGGGCGATGCAGTCACCGCCGGCATAGACGCCGGGCAGACTGGTGCGCAGCATCTCGTCCACCTCTATCTTGGCCCCCTCGCGGGCCAGCCCTGCGGCATGCGCATCGCTCAGGCTCGCGTCATCGAAGCCCTGACCGATGGCGGTGAAGACCCCATCGCAGGCCAGCGTGAAGATCTCGCCGGTATCGACGAGGCGGCCATCCTCGACCCGCGTGCGCGCGAACTGCATCGCGCTGAGCGCGGCGTCATCACCTTCTTCGCTTCTACCACTATCGTTTGCCACATCGATCGCCAGCGGGCGCGCCCAGGTGTGGATCATCACGCCATTGGCGCGCGCGATTTCCTGCTCGTGATGGGTGGCGGACATCTGCTCCTCGCCACGCCGGTAGACCAGATCCACTGTCTGCGCGCCGAGGCGCCTGGCCTGCACCGCGATATCGATGGCGGTGTTGCCGGCGCCGATCACCACGGCGTGCCTGGGCACCGCCAGGGCGTTCAGTTCGCCACTCTGGCGCAGCACCTTGATGAAGTCGGTGGCCGCCATCAGGCCGCTGGCATCTTCGCCGGTCAGGCCGAGGGCATGGCTGGTGCCAAGGCCGAGGCCCAGGAAGACGCTGTCGAATTCGCGTGTCAGGGAGGCCAGTGCCAGGTTGTCGCCGAGGCGCTGGCCGTGGCGGATCTCGATGCCGCCGATCTCGAGCAGGAATTCGACCTCGCGGGCGGCGAAGTCATCGGTCAGCTTGTAGCGGGCGATGCCGTATTCGTTGAGACCGCCGGCCTTTTCCTCGGCCTCGAAGATCACCACGTCGTGGCCGAAACGTGCCAGGCGATGGGCGCAGGAAAGCCCGGCTGGCCCGGCGCCGACCACGGCGATACGCCGGCCGGTGCTGGCGCCACGCGTGAATGGATGGGCTTCGAACTGGGCGTTGTCCAGCGCATGTCGCTGCAGCAGGCCGATCAGCACCGGCTGGCACTCATCGCCCTGATTGCGCACGCAGGACTGCTCGCAGAGGATCTCGGTGGGGCAGACGCGGGCGCAGCTGCCACCGAGGATATTGGCATCCAGAATCTCGCTGGCGGCGCCTTCGAGATTGTCATCGTGGATACGGCGAATGAAGGTCGGGATGTCGATGCTGGTCGGGCAGGCCTTGATGCAAGGTGCATCGTAGCAGTACAGACAGCGCGAGCTCTCGATGAAGGCCTGGCGCTTGCTGAGCGCCGGATGCAGGTCTGTGAAACGCGCACTCAGCGCCTCTTCCGCTAGCCCGCTCGGGGCCCAGTGGGAAGGAGTGGAGGATGTGGTCACGGTGTGGCTCCTGCCCGCGCTCAGGCGCGGGGTCGTTGTTGTTGGTCTTGCAGGCGAGTCGGGTTGCGCTTCTTGACTGGCAGCGGCTTGTTTGGAAGTGCTAAGGGACCGGCAGCGCGTCAGGTGCGCCGCCAGGCCGTCGTTCAGCCGTGTCGTACTGGTCTCAGCCGTTCGTACTGGTCTCAGGTGGGCCGTTCGCCGACCGTCAGCTGCGATCCACGGCGCTGACGACGTTGCTCTCGGCGCGGGCCTTGAGCTGGTCGAACACGCTGGGGTAGGCCGGACGCTCGACATACTGGCCGTGACCGCGCTTGGCATGCAGTTCGCCATCGCGCCATGCCCAGTCGCCGCGGCTGATGGTGTGGCGCGGAATGCCCTTGACGGTGCGGCCTTCGAAGATGTTGAAGTCGATGTTCTGGTGGTGGGTCTTGGCCGAGATGGTGCGTTCGGCGTTGGGGTCCCAGACCACGATGTCGGCGTCGCTGCCGACGCGGATCGCGCCCTTGCGCGGATAGAGATTGAAGATCTTGGCGGCATTGGTGGAGGTCAGGCCGACGAAGTCCTCGGCGGAGAAGCGCCCGGTGTTGACGCCTTCGTGCCACAGCATCGCCATGCGGTCCTCGACCCCGGCGGTGCCGTTGGGAATCTTCGAGAAGTCGTCCTTGCCCATCTCCTTCTGCTCGGCGCAGAAACAGCAGTGATCGGTGGCGGTGGTCTGCAGGTCTCCGGACTGGATGCCGCCCCACAGCGCCTGGCGGTGCTCCAGCGAGCGGAACGGCGGGCTCATCACGTGGCCGGCCGCGAATTCCCAGCTCTTGTTCTGATAGACCTCTTCATCGATCAGCAGGTGGCCTGCCAGCACCTCGCCGTAGACCGGCTGACCGTGCTCGCGGGCGTAGCGGATCTCCTCCAGCGCATCGGCGGTGGAGACGTGGACCAGATACACCGGCGTGCCCAGGGTGCCGGCGATGCGGATGGCGCGGCTGGCGGCCTCGCCCTCGACCTGCGGCGGGCGTGACAGCGGATGCGCCTCCGGGCCGGTGATGCCGTCGGCCAGCAGCTTCTGCTGCAGGTGATAGACCAGCTCGCCGTTCTCGGCATGCACGGTGGGAATCGCGCCCAGCTCCAGGCAGCGCGCGAAGCTCGAGACGAGGGTGTCGTCCGGCGCCATGATGGCGTTCTTGTAGGCCATGAAGTGCTTGAAGCTGTTGACGCCGTAATCGGCGACCAGCGTCGCCATGTCCTGGCTGACGCTCTCGTCCCACCAGGTGACGGCGACGTGGAAGCTGTAGTCGCAGCACGACTTCTCGGCCCATTCGCGCCAGGTGTGATAGGCCTCCATCAGCGGTTGCTGCGGGGAGGGGATCACGAAATCGATGATCATGGTGGTGCCGCCGGCCAGCGCCGCGGCGGTGCCGGTCTGGAAGTCCTCGCTGGCCACGGTGCCCATGAAGGGCAGCTGCATGTGGGTGTGCGGGTCGATGCCGCCGGGCATCACCAGACAGCCGCTGGCGTCGATCACTTCGCAGTCGTCCGGTACGTCCAGGTCGGTGCCGATGGCGGTGATGGTCTCGCCGTCACACAGCACATCGGCGGTGTAGCGCTCTTCGTGGGTCTGGATGCTGCCGCCCTTGATCAGGATTGCCATGAATCTCTCCCGGCCGCATCGCGCGGCCTTGTCCGGCATTGAGTGTCAGGTCGTCTTGTTGTTGTCGTGCGGGTCGTCAGTCCGTCACTCGCCATCGGTGAGGCGGGTATAGGCGTCCGGGCGACGGTCGCGGAAGAACTGCCAGTTGTTGCGCACCTCGCGCACCATCGACATGTCGAGGTCGTGGATCAGCAGCTCATCCTCGGTGGCGCTGGCCTGGGCTTCGATCTGGCCACGCGGATTCACGAAGTAGGAGGAGCCGTAGAACTCGCCGATATCCCAGGGCTGTTCATGGCCGACGCGGTTGATGGCGGCGATGTAGCAGCCATTGGCGGCGGCGGAGGCGGGTTGCTCCAGCTCCCACAGATATTGGGAGAGGCCCGCGACGGTGGCGGAGGGGTTGAAGATGATCTCGGCGCCATTGAGCGCCAGCGCACGCCAGCCTTCCGGGAAGTGGCGGTCGTAGCAGATGTAGACGCCGATGCGCCCGTAGGCGGTGTCGAAGACCGGCCAGTCGGACTTGCCCGGCTTGAAGAAGAATTTCTCCCAGAAGCCCGCCACCTGCGGGATGTGGGTCTTGTGATACTTGCCCAGATAGCTGCCGTCGGCATCGATGACGGCGGCGGTGTTGTAGTACACCCCCGGCTGCACTTCCTCGTAGATGGGCACGATGATCACCATCTGATGCTTCTTCGCGTACTGCTGCATCAGGGTGACGGTGGGGCCGTCGGGCACGCGCTCGGCGGCGGCATACCACTTGGCATCCTGGCTCGGGCAGAAATAGGGCTGATTGAAGACTTCCTGGAAGCACAGGATCTTGACGCCTGCCTCACCGGCCTGGTCGATCAGCGGCAGGTGGGCCTCGTTCATGGCATCGCGGATCTGCGCGGGCTCGAGGTCGGTGGAGACGTTGAGTCCCATCTGGATGACGGCGCAGCGCAGCTTGCCGGCATCCTCGGTATAGGAGATGCGGGAATCGTTCGACATGTCTTCCTCATCGGGCGCTTGGCGCCGGTTGTTGTTGTCTTCAATGAGTGCTGGTGGGCTGAACGGGTGGGCAGGGATAGCGCGAAATGGCCCCAGGAAAATCACGCCGCCTGCCTGGCAAGTCTGCATGCCGCTGGCAGGCGTCATGGGTCAGGAAAGGTCCGATTTAAATCCTGTCTCACCAGTCAGCTTAATGAACATTAGACAGTGTTCCCGCGTTCGGCAAGATGAAGTGTCAAATAAAGTCTTGTGGATTTATCTTGTTGTTATCAAAGAGTTTTTATCCCAGAAAAGACCATGTTTCACCATTGTGGTGCCTGGAGAATCAGCGTGGTTCACGTGATTTTCAAGGGAAAAGGCGATGCACAACAGTGGCTTGTGATTGTTTGCGGGGACATTTCGCAAGACCGCCTTGCACCAGCTTGGAACCTGACCATACTGACAGTTGGCGCGAACACGGCTTGTCGCCACCTGACAGGCGTCATGCATGAAAATACGCGCCATTGCATCTCAAGTTGTCTTGCAAGACAGGTTTGATTTGTCGGCAATAATCCGGCCGGCGGCATGCGATTTGCCACAGGGTTTTGCACACGAACTGCCCAAGGTGTTTCTTCTACACGGCCTGCCACAGATTCGTCTGCCGCAGAATCTTCTGCATCAGAATCTTCTGCATGCAGTGCCGAATGAAGTGTGCCTGATGAAGTGTGCCGAACGGGGAGGTGCGAAGAGGAGTCAGGAAAGCGACGGAGAAGGTGAGGAAGACAGGAAACGACAAGTGACACAAGGCAAGCGCAGTGCATCACCCTCAACAATAACAACAGCTGAACAGGTGAGGACTCATGGCCCCGACACAGACGCGCTCGCACATGGTGCGCAGCAATGAGGAAATGATCGAGCTGGTGGTGGCACAGGATGTCGCCCGCAGCCCGCGGTACAACGAGGATATCGCGCCGACCAGGAGTGCCGAACGCACCTGGTCGCGCTGGAACATCGCCGCACTGTGGGTCGGCATGTCGATCTGCGTGCCGACCTATACCCTGGGTGGCGTCCTGACCGCCTACTTCGGCCTGAGCGTCGGCGAGGCGCTGTTCACGATTCTGGTCGCCAACCTGGTGGTACTGATTCCGCTGACTCTCAATGCCTTCCCCGGCACGCGCTTCGGGATTCCCTTCCCGGTGGTACTGCGCTCCTCCTTCGGCATCATCGGCTCCAACGTGCCATGCATGATTCGCGCGGTGGTCGCCTGTGGCTGGTTCGGTATCCAGACGATGTTCGGCGGGCTGGCGATCCACCTGCTGCTGTCGAGCCTCTCGGCCGACTGGAAGGCGCTGGGTGGGGTAGGCGAGGTCATCGGCTTCTTCGTGTTCTGGGCGCTAAACCTGTTCGTGGTGATTCGCGGCGCGGAATCCATCAAGTGGCTGGAGACGCTCTCCGCGCCCTTGCTGCTGGCGGTGGGTGTCGGCCTGATGGTGTGGGCGCTGCCGCATACCTCGATCAGCGAGCTGCTGGCCCAGCCGCCGAATCGTCCCGAAGGCGATGGCGTGGCCAGCTACTTCATGGCGGGCCTGACCGCGATGGTCGGCTTCTGGGCGACGCTGTCGCTGAACATTCCTGACTTCAGCCGTTACGCGAAGAGCCAGAAGGACCAGATCGTCGGTCAGATCATCGGCCTGCCGCTGACGATGTTCTTCTTCGCGGCGCTCGGCGTGGTGCTGACCGCGGCGTCCAGCTCGCTGGTGGGCGAGACCATCTCCGACCCGGTCAACCTGATCGGTCGTATCGACAGCCCCGGCTGGGTCGCCATCGCCATGGTGCTGATCATCATCGCGACGCTCTCCACCAATACCGCGGCCAACATCGTCTCGCCGACCAATGACTTCCAGAACATCGCGCCGAAATTGATCAACCAGACGCGCGGCGTGCTGCTGACCGGGCTGGTCGGGGTGCTGCTGATGGGCTTCGAGCTGATCAAGAAGATGGGCTGGATCGTCTCGGACGTGAGTCTCGAGAGCCTCTATTCCAACTGGCTGCTGGGCTATTCGAGCCTGCTGGGGCCGATCGCGGGGATCATGATCGTCGACTACTTCGTGATCCGTCGTCAGTCCTTTGATCTGCCGGCACTCTATCTGGATGGCAGCACCTATCCGGCCTTCAATCCGGCGGGCTTCATCGCCTTCTTCGTGCCGGTGGGACTGACGGTGATCAGCTTCTCGCAGCCCGGACTGTCCTGGTTCTACGACTACGGCTGGTTCACCGGCTCGCTGCTGGGCGCACTGGTCTACTTCGTTTCCAGCAAGCTGCTGGTCAAGGCGCCGCCGGTGCACCTGCCGGAGGCGGTGCCGGGCAGCGGAGCGCAACGCGCCTGACGCCGCTGGTGAACACGGTGAGTACAACGACAGACGGGCTGCCCATCGGCAGCCCGTCTATCGTTTGTCGTCTATCGTCTATCGTCTGTCGGGGGTGTCAGCCCGCGAGTCCGGGAATGCCGTGCTCGAAGCGCTCGACCATGAAGTCGACGAACTGGCGCACCTTGGGCGAGAGGTGACGATGGCGGGGATAGACGATCCACACCCCGGTATCGCGCACCTGGTACTCATTGAGCACCGAGATCAGCTTGCCGCTGGCCAGGTGGGGCGCGACGTAATAGTCGGGAATCTGGGCAAGGCCAAGGCCCTTGAGCGTGGCGTCCAATAGCGCCGGACCGGAGTTGGCCTGCCAGCTGCCGGTGATGCGCACCTCACGACGCTGGCCCTCGACCTCGAACAGCCACTCGCGCTTGGAGCCGGCCAGACAGCGGTGGCTGGAGAGCTCGGCCAGCGTGTGCGGGCGCGGCGCCTGCTGGAAGTAGTCATGCGAGGCGACGACGAATTCGCGGCGGTCCACCAGCCGCCTTGCGATCAGCGAGGAGTCCTTGAGCACGCCCATGCGGATGGCGACGTCGAAGCCCTCGTCGATCAGTTCCACCGGACGGTTGGTGAAGTGCATCTGCACTTCCAGTTGCGGGTGCAGCAGCTGGAAGTCGTTGACCAGCGGCGCGACGTAGCGCTCGCCGAAGGTGGTGGCGCTGGTCAGCTTGAGCACGCCGCTGGGGCGGGCATGAAAGTCACCGATGGCCTGTTCGGCGGCGCGGAAGCCATCGAAGAGGTGATGGCAGTGCTCGAAATACACCTGTCCGGCATCGGTGAGACGCGTCTGACGGGTGGTGCGGTAGAGCAACTGGGTATCGAGCTGGGCTTCCAGCTGGCTGATCAGACGACTGACATGTGAGCTGGACACCCCGAGATGACGGGCGGCACCGGAAAATGAGCCGATTCTGACGACTTCCACGAAGGCTTCGATACGGTCCCAGCGCTGCATGCTGGCTCCTCTTTCATTGTTGTTGAGTGGCAATAATCATCTGAGTGCCGACGGCTTAATCCCACCCGCATGACTGCGTAGACTGTGTTCCATGCCAAGCCCGCAAGGATGAACCGCAAGGACGAGCCCAGTGCCTGTCGCGTGGGGAGTCCCTCGGGCGACTCATCCATGCAACCTGTCAGGTGCTGCTACCTTTCAGGGTGGCCTCCGTGGTGATCGTCACCACACCAGGGGGCATGAGATTGGCAGCCAGTTTACCGCTATTGATGCTCACTAGGAGAGATTCATGAAATCACGTGCTGCGATTGCGCTGGAAGCCGGCAAGCCGCTGGAACTGGTCGAGATCGATGTCGAAGGGCCGAAGGCCGGTGAGGTGCTGGTACGCATCGTCAATACCGCCGTCTGTCACACCGATGCGTTCACCCTGTCCGGCGCAGACCCGGAAGGCCTGTTCCCGTCCGTACTGGGCCACGAAGGCGCCGGTATCGTCGAGGAAGTGGGCGAGGGCGTGACTGGCCTGGTGCCGGGCGACCACGTCATTCCGCTCTATACCGCGGAATGCGGCAAGTGCAAGTTCTGCCTCTCCGGCAAGACCAACCTGTGCAGCGCCGTGCGTGCCACCCAGGGTCGCGGCCTGATGCCGGACGGCACCTCGCGCTTCTCCCTCGATGGCAAGATGCTGCACCACTACATGGGCACCTCTACCTTCTCCGAATACACCGTGGTGCCGGAAGTCTCGCTGGCCAAGGTGTCCAAGGAAGCGCCGCTGGACAAGATCTGCCTGCTGGGCTGTGGCGTCACCACCGGTATCGGCGCGGTGATGAACACCGCCAAGGTCGAGCCGGGCTCTACCGTCGCCATCTTCGGCCTCGGTGCCATCGGTCTGGCCGCCATCCAGGGCGCGGTGATGGCCAAGGCGTCGCGCATCATCGCCATCGACATCAATGAAGACAAGTTCGACCTGGCCCGCAAGTTCGGCGCCACCGACTTCGTCAACCCGAGCAAGCTGTCCGTGCCGGTCCAGGAAGCCATCGTCGACATGACCGACGGCGGCGTCGACTACTCCTTCGAGTGCATCGGCAACGTCAATGTCATGCGTGCGGCGCTCGAATGCGCGCACAAGGGCTGGGGCGAATCCATCATCATCGGCGTCGCCGGTGCCGGTGAAGAGATCTCCACCCGTCCGTTCCAGCTGGTGACCGGGCGCGTCTGGAAAGGCTCCGCCTTCGGTGGCGTCAAGGGCCGTACCGAACTGCCGGGCTACGTCGACCGTTATATGGACGGCGCGATCAATCTGGACGACTTCATCACTCACCAGATGCCGTTCGAGAAGATCAACGAATCCTTCGATCTGCTGCACGAAGGCAAGTCGATCCGTACCGTGCTGAGCTTCTGATCCGGGGCTGAACTGCCGCCGGGCAACACGGAAGCACCTGTTGCCCGGTGAGGTCTGGAACGCGAAACGGCGTCGGCTTGCCGACGCCGTTTTCATGGGCGATATCACAAGGGAGAGCATGATGACCGCGACCGAACAACTCGAGCTGGTCAGCGCCAACAAGGTGCATGGCGGCTGGCTCAAGCGTTACCGTCACCGCAGCGGCAGCCTGGATTGCGACATGGTGTTCGCCATCTATCTGCCGCCCCAGGCCGAACAGGGCCCGGTGCCGATGCTGTGGTGGCTGTCGGGGCTGACCTGCACCGACGAGAACTTCATGCAGAAGGCCGGCGCGCAGAAGAAGGCGGCGGAGCTGGGCATCGCCCTGATCTGCCCGGACACCAGTCCGCGCGGCGTCAATCTGGACGGCGAAGACGACAGCTACGACTTCGGCAGTGGCGCAGGCTTCTACGTCAATGCCACCCGCGAGCCGTGGGCGCGTCATTACCGCATGTATGACTACGTCACCGAGGAGCTGCCGGCGCTCGTCAAGCGTCACTTCCCGGTGGATGGCGAGCGTGAGTCGATCTCCGGTCACTCCATGGGCGGCCACGGCGCGCTGATCTGCGCGCTGAAGAATCCGGGCCGCTATCGTTCGGTCTCGGCCTTCGCGCCGATCGTCAATCCTATGGCCTGCCCGTGGGGCGAGAAAGCCTTCAGCGGCTATCTCGGCGATGACCGCGCCCAGTGGGCGCAGTGGGACACCTGCGAGCTGGTCAAGCAGGCGAGCAAGAGCGGCGCCGCGCGTCAGGAGCTGTTCGTCGAGCAGGGCGAGAGTGATCAGTTCCTCGAGGAGCAGCTCAAGCCGGAGCGCCTGGAGGCGGTCTGCGCCGAGCTGGATCACCCGCTGGTCCTGCGTCGTCAGCCGGGCTACGACCACAGCTACTTCTTCATGGCCAGCTTCATCGATGAGCATCTTGCCTACCACGCGAAACACCTCCTTTGAGGTGTGAGTGTGGTAGCTGGTAGAGATGAATAGACACGCGAAACACCTCCTTTGAGGTGTGAGTGTGGTCGCCGGTAGAAATGAAAAGGCACGCGAAGTACCTGCTTTGAGGTGAGCCTCAGGCGTTGAGGTGTGAGAGTGCCAATCGCAGCTGATCGCTCGCCGAGCAGAGACACTGCGTGAAAGACAGAAACGACAGTCCCGCTACCGATTGATGGATAGCGGGACTGTCGTTTTTTCGTCATGAGAAGCGGCGTTTTTCAGAACTCCAAGGCATGAAAGCCCGTTCTGGTGGCGTTTGCTTATGCTGCGTCAGTGGTAGCCAACTCAGGCGTTATTCTGTGCCGTACGGCAACGATGATTTGCTGCACAGCGGCGATAAAGTCACTGCGCCAGGCAGGCGCGATGGTTTACTGTCGAGAGGTGGACAACGCACGACGTCCAGGCAGTGAATCACGACATCCCTGACGCTATCGGAATTGCAGAGGTCGCTTATTGACCTCCCCCTGATGGGGCCGATCGCCGATGTCGTCGCTGCTGGAGCTGACCCCTCAGGGTTTGCTCCCTGCTGAGACCCAATAACGATAATACTGCGGACCCCCGCCGGCCTCATCAGGCCACGGGAGAGGGCATCACGAGGCCCCGGTCTGCCACTCAAGCAGATATAGAGAAGGACTCCCCTCATGGCATTGACCAGTGGCCGTTTCGCCCGCCCGTACGAAGCTCACTCATCCGCTGCAGGAATGGCCGGCGAGACGCGCCAGCCGCAGACCATCGGCTTCCTGCTGCTCGACAGCTTCACGCTCATCTCGCTGGCCTCGGCGGTGGAACCGCTGCGCATGGCCAATCAGCTGGCCGGACGCGAGCTGTACCGCTGGTATACCGTGACGCTGGAAGGCGCCCCCGTGCGTGCCAGCGATGGCCTGCAGGTCACGCCCGATACCTCCACCGAGGCCTGCCCGCCGCTGGATATCGTCATCGTGTGCGGTGGCGTCGGCATCCAGCGCTCCGTGCATCGCCCGCATGTCAGCTGGCTGCAGGCGCAGGCACGTGCCGGCCGCAAGCTGGGCGCCGTCTGTACCGGCAGCTGGGCGCTGGCCCAGGCGGGGCTGCTCGAAGGCCATGAGACCAGCATCCATTGGGAGTGTCTGGCCGCGATGCAGGAAGCCTTCCCGCGCGTGCCGTTGACCACACGACTGTTCTCCATCGATCAGGACCGCGCCACGGCCTCCGGCGGTACCGCGCCGATGGACATGATGCTGACCATGATCGGTCGCGAGCATGGCCGCGAACTGGCGGCGGGCATCTCCGAGATGTTCATCTGCGATCGCGTGCGTGGCGAGCAGGACCAGCAGCGCGTGCCGCTCAAGCATGTGCTGGGCACCACCCAGCCCAAGCTTCTGGAAATCGTCGCGCTGATGGAGGCCAATCTGGAAGAGCCCATCGGCCTGGACGAGCTGGCGCACTATGTCGATGTCTCGCGCCGTCAGCTGGAGCGGCTGTTCCAGCGGTATCTGCACTGCTCGCCGTCGCGCTACTACCTCAAGCTGCGCCTGACCCGCGCGCGTCAGCTGCTCAAGCAGACGGCGCTGTCGATCATCGAGGTGGCCTCGGCCTGCGGCTTCGTGTCCACGCCGCACTTCTCCAAGTGCTACCGCGAGTACTTCGGCATGCCGCCGCGTGACGAGCGCATCGGTGGCGAGCGCAGTGTCAGCGTGCTGGAGGTGCCGTGTCGCGCCGATGGCGATCACCAGCTGACCGGTGTCGCCAGTCTGGAAGGGCTGCTGCACCAGTCGATCGGCCAGAGCATGGTCGGCAATGCGCCCCTGCAACCGGCCAGCGAGTCCCCCGTCTCCTCGGCGATTCTGGCACTGGCCAATGCGCGCGGTGAGCCGACCTACGCCAGCGTGCGTCTGCAGGGCTGACGCCGCCGACTGACACCAGCCTCCCGCAACGTCCAACGCCTCTGCCGCTCCGGCAGGGGCGTTGTCGTTTTCACAGGAGCCACCGGCACGCTCTGGTACACTCGATGACACCAGGAAGCAGTGGCTGACACGACAATGGCTCGGCGGCGAG
>CETM01105812.1_pt1 | contig 34178 bp, 30 predicted proteins | sample 361451 | NCBI WGS metagenome assembly CETM01 (sample SAMEA2622690, study PRJEB7988) | marine metagenome | isolation source: saline water (ENVO:00002010), including
TTAATGTCAAAAACCTTATACGATAAAATTTGGGAAGAACACCTTGTGCATCAACAAGAGGATGGTACGTCCTTGTTATATGTTGATAGACACTTGGTCCATGAGGTTACTAGCCCACAGGCTTTTGAAGGCTTAAGAATCAATAGGCGAAAAGTTAGAAAACCAAATCTAACTTTGGCTGTTGCAGACCACAATGTTCCAACGACTGATAGAACAAAAGGTATTAGCGATCAGCAGTCAAAGATACAAGTTGATACTTTGAGAAAAAATTGTAAGGAATTTGGTGTCCCTTTATTTGATATGAACGATCAAAGACAGGGAATAGTCCATATAATTGGACCTGAACAAGGATTTACTCAACCAGGAACGGTTATAGTTTGTGGGGACAGCCACACGGCTACTCACGGAGCTTTCGGCGCACTTGCTTTTGGTATTGGGACTTCTGAAGTTGAGCATGTTTTAGCGACTCAAACCCTTATTCAAAAAAAATCTAAAAACTTTCTTTTAAAAGTTAATGGCAAGTTACCAATTGGTGTCACAGCAAAAGATGTAATACTTAAAATTATTGGAACTATAGGTACAGCAGGAGGAACAGGTTTTGTAATTGAATTTTCAGGCGATGTTATCAAAAATTTAAGTATGGAAGAAAGAATGACAATTTGCAATATGACAATAGAAGGTGGTGCAAGAGCGGGTCTTATACAGCCGGATGAAAAGACTTTTAAATATTTAGAAAACAAACCAATGTCTCCAAAAAAAAATCAATGGAGCAAAGCCATAGATTATTGGAGTACTTTAAAATCTGATAATAATTGTAAATTTGACAAAGAAGTTATTATTAACGGAAGCGAAGTAGCTCCCCAAGTTACTTGGGGCACCTCACCGCAAGACGTTGTTCCAGTTGATGGATCAGTTCCAGACCCCAACAAAGAAAAAGATAAAGATAGACAAACATCAATGAAAAGATCATTAGAATATATGGGTTTAACAGCTAATACGAAAATAACTGATATAAAAATCGATAAGGTTTTTATTGGCAGCTGTACAAATGGAAGAATACAAGATCTCAGAGAAGCTGCAAAACTTCTTAAAAATAAAAAAATTGCACAGCATGTTAACGCAATGGTAGTTCCAGGATCTGGCTTGGTAAAAAACCAAGCCGAACAAGAAGGGTTAGACAAAATTTTTAAAAACTCAGGCTTTGAATGGAGGGAACCGGGTTGTTCAATGTGTCTAGGAATGAATGAGGACCAGTTAAAACCAAAAGAGAGATGTGCATCAACTTCAAATAGAAATTTTGAAGGCAGACAAGGACGAGGAGGAAGAACTCACCTTGTGAGTCCGGCAATGGCAGCTGCTGCTGCAATAGAAGGTCATTTATCTGATGTAAGAAAGTTTGATAACTAAAATGGAAAAATTTAAAAATATTAAAAGCATACCAGCTTACCTACCTATCATGAACATAGATACAGATAAAATTATTCCAAAGCAATTTCTTAAAACCATTAAAAGGTCGGGGTTAGGAAAAAGTTTGTTTTATGAGATGAGATATGATGAAAAAGGTAAACCTATCGAGGGATTTATTTTAGATAGTGATCCGTATAAAAACTCAAAAATTTTAATAACTGGAAAAAATTTCGGATGTGGCTCTTCAAGAGAACATGCTCCTTGGGCACTTTTAGATTTTGGGATTAAAGTTATAGTAAGCCAAAGTTTTGCAGATATTTTTTACAACAATTGTTTTAAAAATGGAATTTTACCAATCGTTGCAAATGAAAAAATTATAGAGGAATTAGCAGAATACTTTAATAGAAAAGAAAATATTGAGGTTAAACTTGTCGAGCAAGAGATTATTTATGGGAATAAATCATATAAATTTGAGGTAGACTCTTTTAAAAAGAAATGTTTACTCGAAGGACTCGACGATATTGCCCTATCTCTTGAAAAAATTAAAAGAATAGAAAATTTTGAGACTAAGATGGCACAAAGCAAATCATGGGTTTAAATTATGACAACAAATAAAAGAAAAATTTTATTATTACCAGGTGATGGTATAGGCCCAGAAGTTGTAGGAGAGACAAAAAAAGTTATTGATTGGTTTAACAAAAAAAAATCTCTTGACTTTAAAATTGACCAAGGCCTGATCGGAGGAGCCGCAATAGACAAACACGGGGTACCTATTACTGACGAAGTTTTTTATAAAGCTCTAGAAAGTGATGCTGTAATTTTTGGTGCTTGCGGTGGCCCAAAGTATGATAAATTAGAGTTTTCAAAAAAACCAGAGAGAGCTTTGCTTAAATTAAGAAAAGAACTAAAATTATTTGCAAATTTAAGACCTGCAATTTGTTTTAAACAACTTGTAGATGCCTCAAGTTTAAAACCGGAGATAGTTTCGGGTCTAGATATTTTAATAGTAAGAGAGCTTACCGGAGGAATATATTTTGGTGAACCAAGAGGAGTGAAGCCCATAGAAAACGGAGAGCGTAGAGGTGTTAACACTCATGTATATACAACTAAAGAAATTAAAAGAATTGCTAAGGTAGCTTTTGAATTAGCTGCTAAAAGAAATAACAAAGTTACATCTTGTGAAAAATCTAATGTGATGGAAGCAGGAGTATTATGGAGAGAAGAAGTACAATCCCTAAAAGATAAAGAATATAAAAATATTAAATTAAATCATATGTTGGCAGATAATTGTGCTATGCAATTACTTAGAAACCCAAAACAGTTTGATGTAATTCTTGCTGATAATTTATTTGGAGACATGTTGTCAGATGAAGCAGCAATGTTAACAGGTTCACTTGGATTGTTACCTTCGGCATCTCTTGGCGATAAAGATAAAAATGGCAGAACAAGATCCTTATATGAACCAGTGCATGGTTCAGCGCCTGACATTGAAGGAAAAAATATATCTAATCCGATCGCAACCATACTAAGCTTTTCTATGGCCTTAAAATATTCATTAGGATTAGAAAAAGAGTCTACCCAATTGAACAAAGCTGTTGAAAAAACCTTAGAGGATGGCTTAAGAACTCCAGATATAATGTCAAAGGGACAGAAAAAGGTATCAACTTCCGATATGGGTGATGCAATTATATCAAATTTAAATTAAAATAGTATCAAAATGAATTTAGCTATAATTGGTGCCACCGGCAACGTTGGTAGGAAAACCATTGAAATCCTAGAAAAATCTAAAATTAAAATTTCTAAATTATTTTTAGTTGCCTCTGAAAAAAGTGAAGGAAAAAAAATTAAATTTAAAGGAAAAGAAATAGAAGTGCAAAACCTTGGAAAATATGATTTTTCAAGTGCCGAAATTACTTTTTTTGCTGCTGGCAGCTTAATAGCTGAAAAGTGGGTTCCAAAAGCAACAAAAAAAACAGTTGTAATAGATAATTCAAAATTTTTCAGGATGGATAAAGATGTTCCCCTAGTAGTTCCCGAAGTAAACCCAGAACATTTATCTATGTATAAAAATAAAAATATAATTTCCAATCCTAATTGCTCAACTATTCAAATGGTTGTAGCGTTAAAACCACTTCACGAGCAATTTCATATTAAAAGAGTAGTTGTTTCAACTTATCAATCAGTTTCTGGAGCAGGTAAAGAACCAATGGATGAACTGATAAGCCAATCAAAAGAATTTCTGCAAGGAAAGAAAATAAACTCAAAAAATTTTACAAAACAGATTGCTTTTAATCTGATACCTCACATAGATGAATTTATTGAAGAAGGATATACAAAAGAAGAATGGAAAATGATTAATGAAACAAAAAAAATTCTAGATCCAAATATTAAATTGACTGCAACATGCGTTAGAGTGCCAGTGATGGTTTCCCATGCGGAGTCTTTAAATGTGGAATTTGAAGAGTCCTTTGAGATTGAAAAAGTAAAAAATATTTTAAAAAAATCAAAAGGATGCAAAGTCTTAGATGAAAGAAAAAATGGTGGATACATTACGCCTTTAGAAGCAGAAAATAGTTATTTCACCTTTATTTCTAGAATTAGAAAAGATACTTCTAATAATAAAAGCCTTAATTTATGGGTCGTTTCTGACAATTTACTTAAAGGAGCAGCTTTGAATACAGTTCAAATTGCCGAAACACTAATAGAAAAATATTATGGAAAATAAAAACAACCCTTTATCACCACACCTACAAATTTACAGGTGGCACATATCCTCGCTTTTGTCTATTGCCCATAGAATTATTGGAATTATTAATTTTCTTATTATTATATTCTTATCTTTTATACTAATTATAATTGATTCTAATTTTGAATTTTTTCAAGTATTTTTTAAATCCTTTTTTGGAAAGTTTTTTTTAATAGCTACATGTTGGTCTTTTAGTTTTCAAATTTTAAATGAGATTAGACATTTAGCTTGGGATATCGGGTATGGTTTTGATTTAAAAATCTCAAAGATTACCGGTATATTCACTATAATTGGATCTTTTATTTTTACTGTTCTATTTTATCTAATAGGAAAAAATTTTTTTTAAAATGATTAAAGCTACAAAAAAATGGTTAATGATAAAAATTTCTTCAAGTCTATTAATTCCTTTTATGATTTGGTTTATAATTAATCTCGTTTCATTGTCTGATGCTAATAGTTCTCAAATTCTAGTTTTCTTATCGAATAAATTCAATAAGATTATCTTTTCAACCTTTATATTGCTTGCTTTTACGTTTTTTACGTTAACAATAACAGAAGTTTTAGAAGACTATGTTGGTGATTTAAAAATCAAAAATGCCGCAAACAGAATGCTTGTTTTATTTAGTATAATAATCACATTAGTATTAGTTTTATTTTTATTAAAAATTTAATTTATATGAATTCTTATAAAATTATAGATCATGAATACGATGTTGTCGTATTGGGTGCTGGTGGATCTGGCCTAAGAGCTGCGGTGGGTCTTTCAGAAGCAGGACTTAAGACAGCTTGTATATCCAAAGTATTTCCAACAAGAAGTCATACGTCAGCCGCGCAGGGCGGTATCTCCGCGGCTCTTGGCAATATGGGAGAAGATGATTGGAGATGGCACATGTATGATACTGTTAAAGGTTCAGATTGGTTGGGAGACCAAGATGCTATAGAACATCTTTGTAAAGAAGCCCCTAAAGCTGTAATCGAATTAGAAAAATACGGTGTCCCTTTTAGCAGAACCAAAGATGGAAAAATTTATCAAAGAGCCTTTGGTGGAATGACTAAGAATTATGGCAATGACTCTGTGCAAAGAACGTGTGCTGCAGCAGACAGAACTGGTCATGCAATACTTCATACATTGTATGGACAAGCTTTAAAACATAATACGGAATTCTTTATAGAATATTTTGCATTAGATCTACTTATGAAAAACGGAGAATGCAAAGGCTTAATAGCATGGAATTTAAATGACGGAACTATTCATAGATTTAGATCGCATATAACCATTCTTGCGACCGGCGGTTATGGTAAAGTTTATTATACAGCAACTTCAGCACATACGTGTACCGGTGATGGCAATGGAATGGCTTTAAGAGCAGGATTACCTCTTCAAGATATGGAGTTTGTTCAGTTTCATCCTACCGGAATTTATGGAGTGGGTACATTAATATCTGAGGGAGTAAGAGGAGAAGGTGGTTTTCTATTAAATTCAAAAGGTGAAAGATTTATGGAAAGGTATGCACCTAAAGCTAAAGATTTAGCATCAAGAGACGTTGTTAGCAGATCAATAGCTGTAGAAATTAACGAAGGTAGAGGTGTTGGAAAAAATAAAGATCATGTAAATCTTCACTTAGATCATTTGGATCCAAAAGTTATAGAAGAGAGATTACCTGGAATTGCAGAGTCAGCAAAAACTTTCTGCGAAGTTGATGTTAGAAAAGACCCAATACCTGTTGTTCCAACTGTTCATTACAATATGGGAGGAATACCTACAAACTACAAAGCAGAGGTGTTAACTCTAAATGGTAAAGAAGCTACAGTACCGGGATTAATGGCTATAGGAGAGGCAGCATGCGTTTCTGTTCATGGTGCTAACAGACTTGGCTCAAATTCTTTAATCGACCTAGTGGTTTTTGGAAAATCTGCAGCAAATAGGGCGGCAGAACTTATAAAACCAGGAACTCCACATGAGGAACTTTCTAGAGAAGAAACCGATAAATGTTTGGCTCGTTTTGACAAATTTCGTAATTCAAGTGGATCAACCAAAACAGCAGAGCTTAGGCTATCAATGCAAAAAACTATGCAATCGAAATGTGCAGTTTTTAGAACCGAAAAAACACTAAAAGAAGGTATGGATCAGATAAGGAAACCTTTTGAAGGTATAGGAGATATTTCAGTTTCAGACAAATCATTATTATTTAATACAGATCTTGTGGAAACTTTAGAATTTGATAATCTTATAAGGCAAGCAATGACTACTCTAGACTCAGCTTATCATAGAAAAGAAAGCAGAGGTGCTCACGCAAGAGAAGATTTTAAAAAAAGAGATGATAAGCAGTATATGACACATACTCTTGCATGGCAAAAAGGGAATGAAGTAAAAGTTGCTTACAGACCAGTCCATGCAAAAACATTAACAAATGAAGTGCAATATTTTCCACCAAGGGAGAGAGTTTATTAATGGTTAAATTTAGCCTTCCACAAAATTCAAAAATTTTGCAAGGCAAATATTACAAAAATAGTTCAGGATCGACTAATTTAAAAAAAGTGAATGTTTATAGATGGAACCCATCAACTAATGAAAATCCAAGAATAGATACTTTTGAAATAGATATTAATGAGTGTGGGCCAAAAGTTCTTGATATACTATTTAAAATAAAAAATGAGATTGATCCATCGCTGACTTTTAGAAGATCATGTGCACATGGAGTATGCGGCTCATGCGCAATGAATGTTGACGGCGTCAATACTCTATCCTGTATTAAATCTCACTCTGATATTAAGGGAGAATTAAATATTTACCCACTACCACATTTAAAAGTTATCAAAGACTTAGTTGGAGATCTAAGTACTCTATATAAACAATACGAGTCGGTTGAACCTTGGCTTAAAACGGCTATTGGAAAAAAAACCCCAACTGAAATAAAACAAACTCAAGAAGAAAGAGCAAAATTAGATGGTTATTATGAATGTATTTTATGTGCATGCTGCTCAACATCTTGCCCGAGCTATTGGTGGAATGGTGATAAATATTTAGGACCAGCTGTTTTGTTACAGGCTTACAGATGGATTGTTGATAGTAGAGACGAAGAAAGAAAAGCCAGATTAAAAAAAGTTGCAGATGAGCTTAAATTATATAGATGCCATACAATAATGAATTGTACAAATTCATGTCCCAAAGGTTTAAATCCAGCTAAAGCCATTGGTTCTATCAAAAAAATGCTTGCAACAAGCTAAAAGCTTAATTAATCATTGTGGCAATGAACTCGATTCAACATTTTGTTGACGGAAAAATACTAAAAGGCACATCTAAAAGAAGTGGAAAAGTATTTAATCCAGCAACAGGCGAGCAAAGCTCAGAAGTTAATTTTGCAAATACTGGAGATGTAAATAGGGCAGTATCCTCGGCAAAAAAAGCATTTTTAGATTGGTCTCACAAAACACCTTTGTTTAGGGCAAGAGTGTTATTTAAGTTTAAGGAATTAATTGAAAAAAATTCGGATGAATTAACTAAAATTATTGTTTCAGAGCATGGAAAGGTTTACGAAGATGCCAAAGGTTCCTTAACAAGGGGTTTAGAAGTTGTTGAATTTGCATGTGGCATACCTCAGCTTTTAAAAGGAGAATTCACAGAAAATGTTGGAACAAATGTTGATAGTTGGTCAATGAGACAACCATTAGGTGTTTGCGCGGGTATTACACCATTTAATTTTCCAGCAATGGTTCCAATGTGGATGTTTCCAATTTCTATAGCTTGTGGGAATACTTTTATATTAAAGCCATCAGAAAAAGATCCAACTTGTTCCATGAGATTGGCAGAATTATTTTTAGAGGCCGGTCTTCCACCAGGAGTGTTTAACGTTGTAAATGGTGACAAGGAAGCTGTTGATGCTATTATAGATAACAAAGATATATCCGCTGTAAGTTTTGTAGGGTCTACTCCAATTGCTAAATATATTTATGAAAATTGTGCAAAAAATGAAAAAAGAGTTCAGGCACTTGGTGGCGCAAAAAACCACTGCGTTGTAATGCCTGATGCAGATTTAGATCAAGCGGTAAACGGTCTGATGGGGGCTGCTTATGGTTCAGCTGGTGAAAGATGTATGGCACAATCAGTTGCAGTTGCAGTAGGTAAAATTGCTGATCCTTTAGTAAAGAATTTAGCAAAAAAAGTAGAGTCTTTAAAAGTTGGTCCAGGTTTAGACAAAAAATCTGAGATGGGCCCCTTAGTCACCAAACAACATTTAGATAAAGTTAAAGGATATGTAGATATTGGCATTAAAGAGGGAGCAAAGTTAGTTGTAGACGGAAGAAATTTAAAATTACAAGGTTATGAAAATGGATTCTATATGGGCGGATGTTTATTTGATGATGTTAAAAAAAATATGAGAATCTACAAAGAAGAAATTTTTGGTCCAGTTTTATCTGTTGTAAGAGCCAAAGATTATAGTGAGGCACTTAGTCTTGTTAATAATCATGAGTTTGGTAATGGCGTGAGTATTTTTACAAGGGATGGTGACACAGGAAGATCTTTTGCAAGCAATGTAAAAATTGGTATGGTTGGAATCAATATTCCTATACCAGTACCTATGGCTTTTCACAGTTTTGGAGGTTGGAAACGATCACTTTTTGGCGATCAGTATATGCATGGACCTGAAGGAGTAAGATTTTATACTAAATTAAAAACTGTAACATCTAGGTGGCCGTCAGGTATAAAGTCTGATCCAGAATTTGTAATGCCAACAATGAAGTAATAATGAAAAAAAAAATTTCTTTAATCGGCGCGGGACAAATTGGAGGAACCCTAGCACATCTGATAGCACTAAAAGAGCTTGGAGATGTCGTTTTATTTGATATAGCCGAAGGAATTGCAAAAGGAAAATCATTAGATATCGCCCAATCCTCTGGTGTAAGCGGCTCAGAAACAAGTTTAATTGGAACTAATAAATACCAAGATATCCAAAATTCTGATGTGATAATCATTACAGCAGGCGTTCCTAGAAAACCTGGGATGAGTAGAGATGATTTATTAGGAATAAATTTAAAAATCATAAGACAGGTTGCCGAAGGCATAAAAAAGAATTCACCTAAATCATTCGTAATATGTATTACAAACCCACTAGATGTTATTGTAATGGCTTTACAAAAATATTCTGGTTTACCCTCAAATAAAATTGTAGGAATGGCAGGTGTGCTAGACTCATCAAGATTTAAATATTTTCTTTCACAAGAATTAAAGACCCCAATTAAAAAAATAAATACTTTAGTCTTAGGAGGACATGGGGACACCATGGTTCCGATGCCAAATCATACTTTAGTTGACGGAAAGTCCTTGTCGGAATTAGTCAAAGAAAAAAAAATAAGTTATGAAAAACTGAATTTAATAATTGAAAGAACAAGGAATGGCGGTGCTGAGATTGTTAAATTTTTAGAAAAAGGTTCAGCCTTTTATGCACCCGCAGCCTCAGGCATCGAAATGGCAGAGTCTTTTTTAAAAGATCAAAAAAAAATATTACCATGCGCAGCATCACTAAACGGAGAGTATGGCATAAAAGGTTTGTATGCAGGAGTTCCAGCAGTTATTGGGAAAGAAGGTGTAGAACAAATTAAAGAACTCAATTTAAATCCAGATGAAAAAAAACAATTCGAATTATCTATTACTGCAGTAAAAGAACTTTATCAAGCTGCTAAAAAAATTGATCCTACTTTATAAATCTTCACCTTTTTTATAAACACATAAGATATTTTTACCTGAACTATAACCAATTAAAAAATCAATCAATATAGTAAATGGAGTAAAAATTTTATCCCATAAATATATTTTTATTGGGCTAGGATATACATCTTTTTTGAAAAAGAAATTATTAAGGTAATATAATAAATATCCAAAAAAATCTAAATAAATAAGTTTTGCCAATTTTAAATTTTGAAATTTATTTTTTTTAAAAAAATTAATATCATATCTTCTAAAATGTCCGATAGCCTCATCAAATTTGCTATAAAGTTTCTGATGTGCTGGAACTAGTATTATTAAGTGACCTCCTGGGTTTAGTTTTTTTTCTGCTTCCATTATTTCTTCTTTATCTTTTTCAATGTGCTCTAAAACATTTAAATAAATAATTGTGTCAAAAGTCTCTTGGATCTCATTGATTTTTTTATTTGTGATTTTTATATTTTTGAAATTTTCAAATTTTTCATTTAAAATTTTATTGTTTTTTTCATCCAAATCACTAATAATTATTTCAGAAAAATTTGACTCATAATTTCTAGTAAAACTTCCTATACCAGCGCCGATTTCTAAAAATTTTCCCTTGAAATATTTTTTTGTTTTAAAATAAATATACTTTCTCCAAACCTTTGCTTTGTCAAATAGTTCTAATTCATTACCGGGATACTTCATTTAATTCCATCTATCATTATTTCTTTGCAACTACACGTAAATATATTATTAATGTTTTTAGTGTATTTAAATAAATTTAAAGAATTAGTAAAAAAAAATTCATTTGTAATTTTAATAGCCATTTTTGCTTTTTATATTAACAAAATCTATGCAAATTTAGGTGTATTTCCAATAGATACCTTCTTTCATTTTGATGCAGGGTTCAATGTTATGAAAGGTTATCTTCCAATTAGAGATTATTGGATTGTTTCTGGAATTGTGCCAGATTTAATGGAGGCTTTCTTTTTTTTTATTTTGGGCGCAGGCTGGGAGACACATGTAATACATTCATCTCTTTTTAATGCTTTTATATCGCTCGCAACTTTTTTTTTATTGCAAAAGATAGGTCTTAATAAGTTTTATTCTTTTTTATATTCTATATTTTTTTCTATATTGGCATACCCAATCAGTGGAACACCCTTCGTAGACCATCATGCTATATTTTTTTCCTTATTGGGTGTTTATTTTTTTATTTTTTCTATAAAAACAAAAAAAAATTACTTTTGGTTTGTAACAGTATTATTTTTTATTCTTTCCTTTTTTTCTAAACAGGTACCGGCAGGTTATATTTTTATTTTAATTAGTATGTTAATGTTATTTTATTCTTACGCGATCAAAAAAATCGAGCCTATAAAATATTATGTTTTATCCACATTTGTACTTTTGTTACTTACTTATATAACACTTCTCATCTTTAAAATTAATTTTACAGACTTTTTAATTCAATATATTTTTTATCCACCAACTATTGGCGCTTCTCGTTTAAATGATTTGTTAAACTTTTCACCCAAAGACTTTTTTGGAGAGTTTAAATTTATTTTTATACCTATTTTTATTTTATTTTATTTTCAGTTTCAAAGATATTTGAATGAAAAAAAATATTTTAAAAGTAATGAATTTTTTATTTTTTTAGCTATGTTAATTTTTTCAATTTCTTTAGTATTTCATCAAACAATTACACTAAATCAAAACTTAACTTATTTTTTATCAATTTTATTATTTGCTTTTTTACATTGTCATTTAATTAAATATTATAAAAAAAATGAAAAGCTAATTTCAACCATGATTCTATCATTTGTAATTTTCGTTACACTTAAAATTCACTTATCATTTAATGAAACAAGAAAATTTCATGAACTTAAAAATGTAAATCTTAATAATTATATTGATGCTTCAATAATCGATAATAATTTTAAAAATTTGAAATGGGTGACTCCGAGGTATAAAGATAATCCACAAGATGAAATTAATTTTATTTTAGAATCAATTGAAACTTTAAAAAAAGATAATAGAAAAAAAATGGTAATTACTCATTATCAATTTTTATCCACTATATTAAATAAAAATTTATTTCAACCAAGTAGATCATACACATTAAATGGACTTAGTTTTCCATTGAAAAAAAGTAAATACTACGAGGAATACAAATTATTTTTTAACAACAATATAAAAAATAATAACATTCAAGTTATCTATTTAATAGATAATAGAGAAATAAAAGATCGAGTTGTAACCGAATATTTAGATGAATCATGTATTAAACAGTCATTAAAAATTTTAAGAATGAAAATATTTGAATTAAATAAGAATTGTTAGTTTATATTATGTTATTAAAAATTTATGCTTAAAATTGTAAAGAAAATCGAATTTTCAAAAGATTCTAATAGAATGAAAGCTATCTCTGATACCGAGTATGCAAAAAGGATTTATAAATCCTCCAAAAATCAGAATGTAAAATATCTTTTAAGAAATAGGTTTGCCTGGATGAATGAATACATTAAAGAAAATGATATAGGAATTGAGGTAGGATCCGGCACAGGATTTGCAAAAGATTATATTAAAAATAAAAATTTTAAATTGACCGACTTAAGTAGTGACCCACATCTAGATTATAAGAATATCGACGCCCAAGATACAAAATTTGATGATGAAAGTTTTGATTATGTCATTGCTTCTAACATGATTCACCACATACCTTATCCAGTTAAATTTTTTAAAGAAATGCATAGAATATTAAAAAAAAAAGGAAAACTATTAATTTTCGAACCATACTCTTCAGTAGTTACCCAATCTATAACAATTATAATGCGACACGAAGGATTTGATTTTACGGTTAACGTATGGGATGAAAAGGAGCCAAAAAGTGATGAATCAGATGTTTGGTCAGGAAATATTGCAGTTTCAAATCTAATATTTGATGATAAATCCTTATTTAATAATAAACTAGGAAAATACTTCTCTTTTGAATATGAAGAATTATCAGAATGTTTGATTTTTTTAAACTCAGGCGGAGTTACTTCTAAAACTTTTTATATACCAATGAACAATTTTTTTATGAAAATTTTGGATTTTATTGACAAAATATTAATAAAAATATCTCCAAATATTTTTTGTATGGGAAGGAAAATTGTTTTAATTAAAAAATAAATGAATATTCACGAATATCAAGCGAAAGAAATACTGAAAAAGTTCGGAGCCCCAGTTTCTAATGGGGAGGTTGTTTTAAATTTAAAGGAAGCATCAGAAAAGATAAAAAATCTAAATTCAGATAAAGTAGTAATAAAAGCACAAATTCATGCTGGAGGCAGAGGGAAAGCGGGTGGTGTAAAGTTAATTAGCAAATCTGATTATATTAAGGAAATAAATAAGATGTTTGGCAAAACTCTTGTAACCCATCAGACCGGACCAGAGGGTAAAGAGGTTAAAAAAATTTACGTTCAGGAAGCGTATGATATAGATAAAGAATTTTATTTATCATGTGTTATTGATAGAGCTAGCTCAAAAATAGCGTTTATAAGCAGTACTGAAGGTGGGGTAGACATAGAGTCTGTAGCAGAAAAAAATCCTAATAAAATAATAACAACAAAGATTAATTTAAAAAAAAAACTTGATGAAAAAGATACTGAAAATATTTTAAAAATTTTTAAACTTAATGAAGATCAAACAAAAGATGCAAAAAAATTAGTCAATGCACTCTATAATATTTTAATTGAGAAAGATGCATCTCTTATTGAAATAAACCCACTTGTGATAACTAAACAAAAAAGACTAATTTGTTTAGATGCCAAAATGAATTTTGATGACAACGCCTTATTCAGAAGACCAGAAATTCTTGAGTTAAGAGATTTAAATGAAGAGGAGCCAGTAGAAATTGAAGCTAGCAAATATGAATTAGCCTATATTAAATTAAATGGGACGATAGGATGTATGGTAAATGGAGCCGGTCTAGCAATGGCAACTATGGATATAATAAAATTATACGGGCATGAACCAGCAAACTTCCTGGACGTTGGAGGAGGAGCATCCAAAGAACAAGTTGCAGCTGCATTTAAATTAATTTTATCAGACAAAAAAATTAAAGGTATTCTAATAAATATTTTTGGTGGCATAATGCGTTGTGATATTCTTGCACAAGGTGTCGTAGAGGCTGCAAAAGAAACCAATATAAAAGTTCCTTTGGTTGTTAGACTTGCAGGCACAAACTTTGAAGAAGGAAAAAAAATTTTGGATAAATCAGGACTAAAAATTTTGTCAGCATCTGACTTAAATGACGCTGCTAAAAAAATTGTTGATGCAATAAAATAGATGTCGGTTCTTGTAAACAAAAACACTAAAGTGATATGTCAGGGATTTACTGGATCTCATGGGACCTTTCATTCTGAACAGGCGTTAAAATACGGGACAAAGTTAGTTGGCGGTGTTACACCCAAAAAGGGTGGTCAAAAGCATCTTGGGCTACCTGTCTTTAATACTGTAAATGAAGCAAAGGATAAAACTGGCGCCAACGCAACCATGATTTATGTTCCTCCAAAATTTGCTGCAGGAGCAATATTGGAAGCTATTAATGCAAATTTAAATTTAATTGTTTGTATAACAGAGGGCATCCCAGTAATTGATATGATTAAAGTGAAACAATCATTATCAAATAGTAAGAGTAGATTGATAGGACCGAATTGCCCAGGAATAATAACTCCTGATGAGTGCAAGATTGGAATAATGCCAGGCAATATTCATAAAAAAGGATCTGTAGGAATTGTTTCGAGATCAGGCACACTTACCTATGAGGCAGTTGCCCAAACATCCCAGATTGGTTTAGGACAATCGACATGTATCGGAATTGGTGGAGATCCTATCAATGGAACAAATTTTATTGATTGCTTGGAGCTCTTTCTAAAAGATAAAGATACCCACTCTATAGTTATGATAGGAGAAATCGGGGGCTCAGCCGAGGAAGAAGCTGCTGAATTTTTAAAAAAATCTAAAGTTAAAAAGCCAACAGTTGGTTTTATTGCAGGTCTCACAGCTCCACCGGGTAGAAGGATGGGACATGCTGGCGCAATCATTTCAGGCGGAAAAGGGGGAGCAGAAGATAAAATTGAGATTATGAAATCTGCTGGAATTACTATATCAAAATCTCCCGCAGATATAGGAAAAACACTTCATGCAAGACTTAAAAATTAAATATGTGAAAGTTAAAATTTGAATATTTAATTTTTGTGTTAATATATTATTAAAATGATGACTATCAATAAAAATAATAACATTTTTGAAAAAACTTCTTTTTTGGGAAACAATAGTTCAGAATTTGTAGAAACTCTTTATGCTGACTATCTTAACAATCCTAATAAACTCCCCGAACAGTGGAGAAAATTTTTTGAAGGACTGAACGATCAAAAAGAAAAAATTTTACAAAATGCTAATGGACCTAGTTGGTCGCCAAAAAAAAAGATTAAAATTACCAAGATAATTAGTGAAAAAAATAAAAATAAAGAAAATGGAGATTTAGCATTATATCCGGTAAATCAAAATTTATTAGAATCAGCAAAAGATTCTGTAAGAGCAAACATGCTTGTTAGAGCATACAGGATAAGAGGTCATTTGATTTCAAACTTAGATCCATTAGGCCTTCAGAAAAGAATAGAACACCCTGAGTTAAAACCTGAAACATATGGTTTTTCAAAAAAAGATGAGAACAAAAAAATATTTTTAGACGGTGTTCTTGGAATTCAGACTGCATCTCTTAAAGAAATTCTTTCAATAGCAAAAAGAAAATATTGTCAAAATATTGGTTTTGAATTTATGCATATGTCTGATCCAGAAGAGAGACAATGGATTAGAGACAGAATAGAGGGACAAGAAAAAGAAATTAAGTTTACAGAAAATGGAAAGAAAGCAATACTTAACAAACTAGTTCAAGCAGAGGGTTTTGAAAAGTTTTTGCACATAAAATTTGTTGGTACAAAAAGATTTGGTTTAGATGGAGGAGAGTCTCTCATTCCAGCTTTAGAACAAATAATAAAAAGAGGAGGTCATTTAGGGGTTAAAGAAGTTAAAATTGGTATGCCCCACAGAGGAAGATTGAATGTGCTGGCAAATATGTTGCAAAAGCCCTTCAAAGCAATTTTTAAAGAATTTTTTGGTCAGAGTATAACGTCAAAAAAAGATTTTGAGGGTGATGTGAAGTACCATTTAGGTGCCTCTGCTAATAGAGAATTTGATAAGAACTTGGTTCACATAAGCTTAACTGATAACCCTTCGCACCTTGAGGCTGTTAACCCAGTTGTTCTTGGGCAGGTTAGGGCTAAACAATTTTTTCACAAAGATAAAGAAAGAAAGAAAGTTATACCAGTTTTAATTCATGGGGACGCAGCATTCGCTGGACAGGGCGTGGTAGCAGAATGTTTTGCGATGTCAGGATTGCCAGGTCATAACACTGGAGGCACAATTCATATTATAGTTAATAATCAAATAGGTTTTACAACAGCACCAAGATTTGCAAGATCTTCACCTTACCCATCTGATCTTGCGAAAATGGTTCAAGCACCAATCTTCCATGTTAACGGTGACGATCCAGAAGCAGTTGTTCATTGCGCAAAGATAGCTACTGAATTTAGACAGAAGTTTAACAGGGATGTTGTTATAGATATGGTTTGTTATCGGAGATTTGGCCATAACGAAGGAGACGAACCATCATTTACTCAGCCCTTAATGTACAAAGCGATTAGAAAACACCCTACTACATTACAAATATACGGACAAAAATTAATTAATGAAGGTTTAATTTCTTCAGATGGTGTTGAGAAAAGAAAAAAAGAATTTAAAGATTTATTGAGTAAGGAATTTTCAAATGCAAAAGATTTTAAAGTAAAAATGAAATGGTTTGATGGAGTATGGTCTAGATTTAAACCTGAAATAGGACAAGATAGAAGAGGTATCACGGGAGTTGAAAAAAAAGAACTTTTAGAAATTGGAAAAAAAATTACAGAAATACCTAAAAATTTTAATGTACACAAAACCTTAATCAAGTTATTTGACACAAAAAGTAAAATGTTTATAAAAAACCAGCCGATTGATTGGTCAACAGCAGAGACACTTGCTTTTGGAACTCTTTTGAATGAAGGTTTTTCAGTCAGGCTTTCTGGGCAGGATTCGGGAAGAGGAACCTTTAGTCAGCGACATTCAGTTTTAAGAAATCAAGAAAGTCATGATAGGTATATACCTCTAAATAATATATCGAAAAATCAAAAAAGATTTGAAATCATAGATAGTCTTTTATCGGAATTAGGGGTTTTAGGATTTGAGTTTGGGTATTCTCTTTCAGAACCTGAAACATTAGTTTTATGGGAAGCCCAGTTTGGTGACTTTTCAAATGGAGCCCAGGTTGTCATTGATCAATTTATTTCTTCCGGGGAGTCAAAATGGTCAAGAGCAAGTGGTTTAGTTATGTTGCTCCCCCATGGATACGAAGGTCAAGGCCCAGAACACTCTTCAGCAAGAATTGAGAGATTTTTACAATTATGTGCTCAAGACAATCTACAAGTAATCAATTGCACCACTCCAGCAAATTATTTTCATGCTCTAAGAAGACAAATGCATAGAAATTTTAGAAAACCTTTGATTGTAATGACGCCTAAGTCCTTACTAAGAAACAAAAGGTGTGTTTCAAGACTTGAAGATTTTACAAAAAAAACAACCTTCCATAGAATTCTAGAGGATCATTCTTATTTAGATAATAGCGATCTAATCGAACTAAAAAAAGATAAAAAAATTGAACAAGTTGTAATGTGTTCTGGGAAAATTTATTTTGATTTAATTGAAGCAAGAGAAAAAATTAAAGATGATAAAACAGTATTTATAAGAATAGAGCAGCTGTATCCTTTTCCAGTAAAGCATTTGGGTAAAATTTTAAAAAGATATAAAAAAGCAGAATTTTTTTGGTGTCAAGAAGAACCCATGAACATGGGTGCATGGAATACAGCCAGATATTACATCGATAGAACTCTTGATATCATTCAAGTAAAAGGCGAAAAAGTTAAATATATAGGTAGAAATGCTGCGGCATCTCCAGCTACCGGAAATCACAACAAACATCTTGCAGAACAAAAAGAAATATTAGAAAAGGTATTTAGTAGAAAAAATTAAATGTCAGAAAAAATTGTAGTTCCAACATTAGGAGAATCTGTAACAGAAGCAACGGTATCTAAATGGTTGAAATCTGTTGGTGAGAGCGTCAATTCAGATGAACCAATAGTAGAGTTAGAAACTGACAAAGTTAATGTTGAAGTTCCGTCACCATTAAGTGGAGTGCTAGAAAAAATTAATGTTACTGAAGGACAAACGATCGAAGTAGGCGGCTTACTAGGCAGCATTAGTTCCCAACCTTCAGAAATAAGTAAAAAACCAAAAGAACAAGTTAAAAAATACACCCCGCCTCCTAAAAAAGAAGAGAAAGAAGATGTAGTTTTATTTGAAAAAACGGCAAAGAAAAAAATTCAAGATAATAAAATTGAAACAAAAAGACCTTCATCTAACGGTAGCAAACCATTAATCTTAGATAATTTAGAGGAAGAGCCTTTAATTTTAGAAAAAGAGGTTTCAAAAAATAATTTTGAAAAAACACAATCAACAAGAGAGGCCTCACCATCTGCTAGAAAATTAGCTGAAGAGCAAGCAATTGATTTAGCAAGCGTAAAGGGAACAGGTAAAAGAGGAACGGTTTTAAAAGAAGACCTAATTAGTCTTATGGGATCCAAACCTTCACCGAACAAAAGAAGAGAGACATACGGAGAAGAAGAAAAAGTAAAAATGACAAGATTAAGAATGACTATAGCCAAAAGACTTAAAGAAGCCCAGAACAATGCAGCAATGCTTACTACGTTTAATGAAGTAGACATGTTTGAAATTATCCAAATGAGAAAAACTCATCAAACCGAGTTTCAAAAAAAATATGGAATTAAACTAGGTTTTATGTCTTTTTTTGTTAAGGCATGTATAGCCGCTCTTAAAAGCTACCCAGCCGTTAATGCAGAAATACAAAATGAAGAAATAGTTTATAAGAATTATTATAATATTAGTTTTGCGGTTGGAACCGACAGAGGTTTAGTCGTTCCTGTACTTAGAAACTCTGATCAGATGTCATTTGCTGATATTGAAAAAAATATATCTTTATTAGGTGAAAAGGCCCGTAATGGGAAAATCACTATAGAAGATCTTCAAGGAGGTACTTTCACTATTACTAATGGAGGGATTTACGGATCAATGTTATCAACACCGATATTAAACCCTCCTCAGTCAGGAGTATTAGGTATGCACAATATAATTGAAAGAGCCGTGGTAATAGATGGAAATATAGTTGTTAAACCAATGATGTATTTAGCGTTATCTTATGATCATAGAATTATTGATGGCAAAGAAGCGGTATCTTTTCTAAAAAATGTTAAAGATTTTTTAGAGGATCCTAAAAGACTATTTTTAAATATTTAAAATGGAAAAAAACTTTGATCTATTGGTGATAGGTGGAGGCCCAGGAGGTTATGTTTGTGCAATTCGTGCTGCTCAACTTGGATTAAAAACAGCCTGCGTCGAGTCTAGAGGAACGCTTGGTGGGACCTGTTTAAACATAGGCTGTATTCCTTCAAAAAGTTTACTTAACTCTTCAGAGCTTTATCACAAAGCAAAAACAAATTTCAGCAGCATCGGTATAGAAACTGGCGATATAAAACTTAATCTTGAAAAGCTTATGGCGAATAAAAACAAATCAGTACAAGTTTTAACCAAAGGAGTTGAATTTTTATTTAAAAAAAATAAGGTAACTTATATCAAAGGTAAGGCTATTTTATTTTCAAAAAATAGTCTCATAGTTTATGAGAGTCAAAAAAAAACTTCCTACAAAGCAAAAAATATTGTTATAGCCACTGGATCAACAACAGCCTCTCTACCTGGAGTAAAAATTGATGAAAAAAATATAATTTCTTCTACAGGGGCTCTATCGCTAAAAGAAACTCCAAAAAAATTAACTATTATTGGCGGGGGGTACATAGGACTTGAAATGGGTTCTGTTTGGTCCAGATTAGGATCCGAAGTGAGTGTGATTGAATATCTTGATTTTATAACCCCAGGTATGGATCGAGAAATTTCAAATGAATTTCAAAAAATTTTAACCAAGCAGGGAATTAAATTTAAGCTTAATAGCAAAGTTACATCGGTCACAAACTCAAAAAACAAAGTAATTGTAGATTTTACTAATAACAAGTCTCAGGCAAGAGAAAGAATAGAGTGTGATAAAGTTTTAGTTTCAGTTGGAAGGAAACCCTATACCGAAGGACTTAATCTTTCTAAAGTAGGTGTAAAAAAAGATAGCAAGGGAGCAATTGAGGTTAACAAAAAGTTTCAAACTTCTGTACAAAATATCTATGCAATAGGAGATGTAATTAAAGGTCCAATGTTAGCTCACAAAGCCGAAGAAGAAGGGATTGCCGTAGCAGAAATACTTGCTGGCCAGGCTGGACATGTAAATTATAATGTTATTCCAGGAGTTATATATACTTCTCCAGAAGTAGCATCGGTTGGAAAAACTGAAGAGGAATTAAAAAAAGAAAAAATTTCATATAAAGTTGGAAAGTTTCCATTCTTAGCTAACTCAAGAGCAAAAGTTAATAATGAGTCAGCTGGATTTGTAAAAATTTTGGCAGACTCAAGAACAAATAAAATTTTAGGAGCACATATTATTGGACCACACTGCGGTGATATGATTGCTGAAATGGCCTTGGCAATGGAGTTTGGAGCTAATGCAGAGGATGTAGCTAGAACGTGCCATGCCCATCCCACTCATACCGAGGCAATAAAAGAAGCTGCTTTGGCAGTAGATAAAAGACCTATTCATTTTTAAAAAATTATTTAAACAATTTTTAATGAAAGTACCTGTTCTTATCCCAAGGATTTTTGATCACCCGCACACTTACCTGTCCGGTAAATTTGGTAAATTAAAGCCAGGCTCAATAGTTTCTGTTCCTTTTGGAAAAGAAAAAGAAATAGGAGTAATTTGGGACAAGCTAGAAGAAACAAATAAAGAATTTAAATTAAGAACTATTATAGAAAAAAATGAAATTTCTTTTAAAGAAAATTTGATAGAATTTATAAATTGGTTTTCCATCTACAATTTAGTTCCCAAAGGCATGGTTTTAAAAATGTTTATTGGAGACAAATCTTTTTTTAAAAAAAAATCTGATAAAATTACTAATACAAAGGTTAAAAAAGTAATACCATTTAATTTAAACGAAGAACAAAGAAAATGTTTAAATCAAATAAACAGCTTCGGAAATAAATTTAATGTCACTTTACTTCAAGGAGTTACTGGCTCAGGAAAAACCATAGTTTATTTTGAAAAAATTAAGGAATGCATTAAAAGAAACAAACAGGCTTTAGTTTTGCTACCAGAAATATTTTTGACCAACCAATTCAATCAAAGATTTGAAGATTATTTTGGTTTTAAACCTGCAGTTTGGCACTCAAAAATATCAAAAAAAAATAGGAGAATAATTTGGCAAAATATTCTTAATGGTAAAATAAAACTAATATTAGGAGCAAGGTCATCGCTTTTCCTTCCATTTAAAAATCTTGGAGTAATAGTTGTCGACGAAGAGCATGATGCTTCATATAAACAAGATGAAGGAATAAGATATAATGCAAGAGATATGGCAATATCACGAGCATCAATTGAAAAAATTCCAGTATTGTTATCAACTTCTATTCCTTCCCTAGAAACTTACAATAATGTTAGGAATGGAAAATATAATTTTACAAAATTAGAAAAAAGATACAAAAATTTTTCACTACCAAATGCTGAGATAATTAATCTAAATCTTGATAAAAAAAATAAAAATATTTGGATAGACAGCAAAACCCTAAAGCTAGTTAAAAAATATTTGAGCAAAAATGAACAAGTACTTTTTTTTCTTAACAGAAGAGGATTTGCTCCTTTTATGATATGTAGAAATTGTGGATTAAAATTAGAATGTCCAAATTGCACAATTTTTTTGACATTTCACAAGCATCTCAATAAAGCCATGTGTCATCATTGTGGGCATAAAACTAATATTAAAGTAAAATGTGAAAAATCAGATTTAAATTGTGAATTTCAGATGTATGGCCCCGGAGTTGAAAAAGTTTTTTCAGAGTTAAAACAGATCTTTCCTGAAAAGAAAATAAAAATTTTATCAAGTGACTTCCTGTCTAAGAAAAAAGAAACTAAAAATTTACTGGAAGATATTGAAAAAAACAAAATTAACATTTTGGTAGGCACACAATTAATTTCTAAGGGATTTAATTTTCCCAATCTAAATTGTATTGTAGTTGTAGATGCAGATTTTTCCGGTATGGGTTTTGATCTAAGATCTACAGAAAAAAATATCCAACTTTATAATCAACTTAGTGGAAGAGCAGGCAGGTTTAGCAAAGACTCTCTAATTATCTACCAAACATTTGACCCGTCAGGAAGAACATTAAAAAATATATTACAAAACAGTCAAGAAAAATTTCTTGAGGAGGAGATATATCTGAGGAAAGAAAAAAACCTTCCCCCATTTACCCGTTTAATAGCTATAATTGTTTCTGCAAAAAATGAAAAAGATAGTTTTTTAGAAGCCCAAAATATTAAAAAAAATTTATCGCAGATCAAAAATATTGATATTATGGGTCCTGTAAGTTCTCCAATTTTTAAGGTTAAGAATAAATATAGAACAAGGTTATTGTTAAGATTTGATAATAGGCTCTTCATTCAAAGACTGATTAGCAAAATACTTAAAAAAATAAATATTTCCAAAAAAATAAAACTTACGGTTGATGTCGATCCTTTAAATTTTAGCTAATCTGCGTTTCAATCACACTTGAACAGAACATTTTCCTATGATACGAAATCTCGTAAATTCTTTAATCAAATCGATACAAGGGATTCAAGTTGAGCAAAAACAGAACATTTTCATCAGAAATATCTCAGAGATATGCATTGGCACTCTATGAACTATCCAAAGAGGAGGGGAAAACTGAGGAATTTGTTTTGAATATATCAAGTTTCATGAAAATTTTTGAGTCAAATGCAAATTTAAAAAATTTTGTTAAAAATCCAACATATTCAGTCGAAAGTCAAAAAATGGTTTTTGAAAAAATATTAACACACATGAAACTTAATAAAATACTAAAAAATTTTTTCCTAGTGCTTATAGCTAAAAAAAGAATATTTTTTTTAGATACAATCATAGAGGAATTTTTAAAGTTAGTAGCACATAAAAAAGGAGAAATATCTGGAAGTTTAATATCTTCAAAAAAAATTGATGAAAAGACTATTTTAGATATTGAAAAAGAAATTTCTGTAAACATTAAACGTTCAATTAAATTGAAATCTAAAGTTGATGAAAGCTTAATTGGAGGAATAGTAATTCAAATTGGAAGTCTGATGATAGATACTTCAGTAAAAAATAAATTACAAAAATATAAAAAATTAATGATCGAGGCATAATATGGACATAAATCCTTCAGAAATAACGAAAATTCTAAAAGAGCAAATTAAAAATTTAGGAGATAAGACCGAGGTTTCTGAAATCGGAAAGGTACTTTCAGTTGGTGATGGTATCGCAAGAGTTTATGGACTTGACAATGTACAAGCTGGAGAAATGGTTGAGTTTAATGATGGTTCAAAAGGAATGGCTTTAAACTTAGAAAGCGATAATGTTGGAATTGTAATATTTGGTGACGACAAAGCAATTAAAGAAGGCGATACAGTTAAAAGAACAGGAGCGATCGTTGATGTTCCAGTAGGAAAAGAATTACTTGGTAGAGTAGTTGATGCCTTGGGAAATCCAATTGATGGTAAAGAAACTCTTAAAAAAGGAATCAAAAGAAAAAGAGTTGAAGTAAAAGCTCCGGGGATAATTCCAAGGAAATCAGTTAATGAACCAATGCAGACAGGACTGAAAGCTATCGATAGTTTAATTCCAATTGGACGAGGTCAACGTGAATTAATTATTGGTGATAGACAAACAGGAAAAACAGCTGTAGCAATTGATACAATAATTAATCAAAAAAAAATTAATGAGTCCAAAGATGAGAAAAAGAAACTTTATTGTATTTATGTTGCTATAGGACAAAAAAGATCAACAGTAGCCCAAATACTTAAAACTTTACAAGATGCGGGAGCAATGGATTATACTATAATTGTTTCGGCAACAGCTTCTGATCCTGCTCCCTTACAATTCTTAGCTCCATATACTGGATGTACATTTGGAGAATTTTTTAGAGATAACGGAATGCATGCCTTAATAATATATGATGATTTATCTAAACAGGCAGTAGCCTATAGGCAAATGTCACTTCTGTTAAGAAGACCACCAGGAAGAGAGGCATATCCAGGTGATGTTTTTTATTTACATAGTAGATTACTGGAAAGAGCAGCAAAATTAAATGATGATCAAGGCGGAGGATCACTTACTGCTTTACCAATCATTGAAACACAGGCAGGAGATGTTTCTGCATACATTCCCACAAACGTAATATCCATTACAGATGGACAAATATTTTTAGGAACAGAATTATTTAATCAAGGGATAAGACCTGCCGTCAATGTGGGCCTTTCCGTTTCAAGAGTGGGTTCAGCTGCTCAAACTAAAGCTATGAAAAAAGTTGCTGGTTCAATTAAATTAGAGTTAGCCCAGTACCGTGAAATGGCAGCATTTGCCCAATTTGGTTCTGACTTAGACGCATCAACTCAAAAACTTTTAAATAGAGGATCAAAACTTACAGAATTATTGAAGCAAGACCAATACAGCCCTATGACAGTATCGGAACAGGTTGTCACCATATACGCAGGAGTTAAGGGTTTTTTAGACAGCATTGACACAAGTGAAATCCGTTCTTTTGAAAAAGGTTTGTTGGACTTAGTAAAAAGTGAAAAACCTGAAATACTAGAATCAATTCAAAAAAGTGGGAAAATAGAAGAAGATGTAGATAAGGCTTTATCAGAAGTAATTACCAATTATAAAAAAAATAACTTTGAGAAAAAATAATGCCAAGTCTTGATGATTTAAGAAAAAGGATTGCTAGCGTTAAATCAACGCAAAAGATTACAAAAGCTATGAAAATGGTAGCAGCAGCAAAGCTTAGAAAAGCACAAGAAATGGCAGAAAAAGGTAGGCCTTTCAGTGATAAAATGGATGCTATTATTCAAAACCTCAGTAAAGCAATCGATGACCCCACGAATGCTCCAAGACTTCTAGTTGGGACTGGTGAAGACAAAACTCATTTGTGTATTGTAATGACGGCCGACAGAGGATTGTGTGGTGGCTTCAATACAAATATAGTTAAGCAAGCCAAAAATTATTTTCAAAAAATATTAAAAGACAACAAAACTTTAAAAATTATAACAGTAGGTACAAAAGGTCTGGATCAACTTAAAAGAGATTATGGGAAATATATCGTGAAAAAAATAAACTTTAAAGATAAGAAAAAAATATCGTTTGAAGAGGCAGAGTTAATTGGAAACGAAATAGTAAAATTGTTTAAAAATAATGAGTTTGATAAATGTATAATTTTTTTTAATAAATTTAAAAATGTTATGTCGCAGATACCTCAAAACCAACAAGTTATTCCCGCAAGAAAAGAAGATCAAACCGATAACAAGGAAAGCTCATCCTATGAATTTGAACCTGAAGAGGATGAAATTTTAGAAGATCTGCTTCCTAAAAATATTTCTACACAAATATACAAAGGTTTTTTAGAAAATTCTGCAAGTGAACAAGGTTCAAGAATGACAGCAATGGATAATGCGACAAGAAATGCAGGAGATTTGGTAGAAAAACTAACAATAAATTATAATAGAAGCAGACAAGCTGCTATAACCAAAGAATTAATTGAAATAATATCAGGAGCTGAAAGTTTATAAAATGACTAGTAATGGCAAAATCATCCAAGTTATTGGTGCAGTAGTTGACGTACAGTTTGAAGGTGAATTACCTGAGATATTAACAGCATTAGAAGTTAATAACTCTGGAAATAAATTAATATTAGAAGTCGCTCAGCATCTAGGTGAAAATAGTGTCAGAACTATTGCCATGGATAGCACAGAAGGTTTGAAAAGAGGAGACTCAGTTCAAAATACAGGCGCACCGATTAGTGTGCCAGTGGGACCAGAAACTTTGGGTCGAATAATAAATGTTATTGGTGAACCTATAGATCAAAAAGGAGAGGTTAAGACAAAAGAAAAGTGGCCAATACATAGAGAGGCCCCAAAGTTTACGGATCAATCTACCGAGACAGAAATTTTAGAAACAGGAATAAAAGTTATAGATCTATTAGCTCCTTATTCAAAAGGAGGAAAAATAGGTTTATTCGGCGGAGCTGGAGTTGGAAAAACAGTTATAATAATGGAATTAATTAATAACATCGCAAAAGCTCATGGTGGATTTTCAGTATTTGCTGGTGTTGGAGAAAGAACTCGAGAGGGAAATGATCTTTACCATGAAATGATCGAGTCAGGAGTTATTAAACCGGATGGAAAAGGTTCAAAAGCTGCACTTGTTTATGGTCAAATGAATGAGCCACCGGGAGCAAGAGCAAGAGTAGGACTAACCGGATTGACTGTTGCAGAATATTTTAGAGACAAGGAAGGACAAGATGTACTTTTCTTTGTTGATAACATTTTTAGATTTACACAAGCTGGCTCAGAAGTTTCAGCTTTATTGGGAAGGATACCGTCTGCAGTTGGATATCAACCAACTTTGGCAACAGATATGGGAAACTTACAGGAGAGAATCACTACTACTGGAAAAGGTTCGATTACATCAGTCCAAGCAATTTATGTTCCAGCTGATGACTTAACAGATCCAGCTCCAGCTACGTCATTCTCACACTTGGATGCTACCACAGTTCTTTCTAGACAAATAGCTGAGCTTGGGATTTACCCTGCAGTAGATCCGCTTGACTCTACATCAAGGATTTTGGACCCCAGAATTTTGGGAGAGGAGCATTATAGAGTGGCAAGACAAGTGCAAAAAATTTTACAAACTTACAAGTCTCTTCAAGACATAATAGCAATTCTTGGAATGGACGAACTCTCAGAAGAGGATAAATTAACAGTAGCTAGAGCAAGAAAAATACAAAGATTTTTATCACAACCTTTCTTTGTTGCAGAAGTATTTACAGGAACTCCAGGAAAACTTGTTAATTTAGACTCAACAATTAAAGGGTTTGATGGAATATGCAAAGGAGAATACGACCAATTGCCAGAAGCAGCATTTTATATGGTAGGAACTATTGAAGAAGCTATAGCAAAGGCAGAAAAAATGGCAAAAGAAGCAGCGGCTTAAATGAGTGAGAGTTTTAATATAGAAATTATTTCACCAGAAAAAAAATTATTAACTGATAAAGCTAACTCAGTATCAATACCAGCATTTGAAGGTGAAATGACAATTCTATCAAATCACATACCTTTAATAACCTTTCTAAGACCCGGCATAATCAAAGTTTATGCCAATAAAGAGACAGAATATTTTGTTGAAGAAGGTACAGTTGAATTTTCCAATAATAATTTAGTAATTCTTTCATCTTCAATTTTAGAGCTCAAAGATCTTTCAAAAGAAAAAATTTCTAAAATGATAGAAGAGAGCAAAAGTAAACTTGGTCAAGAAAATTTAGATGACAAAAAACGTTATATTATCTCTCATAAAGTAGATTGTTTATCTAAAATTAATTTATAAAGGGTTTAATTTTTACTAAAAGTTTTTCATAAAGTGATTTTTTAAAGTGAACAATAATTTGAGGCAGTATTTCAGGACTTACCCATTTCCATTGAATAAATTCGGGCTGACTAGTCTTTAAATTTATTTCATCATCTTTTCCTGTAAATTTAAGTATAAACCATTTCTGCTTTTGTCCTCTGTATTTTCCTTTCCAGATTTTACCCAATAGGTACTTTGGAAGCTCATACTCAGTCCACTCATCAATTTCTTTTAAAATTTTAATACTTTTTATGCTTGTTTCTTCCTCTAACTCTCTTTTAATTGCTTTCGTTAGATCTTCCCCATCATTCACTCCTCCCTGAGGCATTTGCCATTTATCATTATTAGGATGATCTTTTCTTTTTCCCACAAAGATTTTATTTTCATTATTTATTAAAATTGCACCAACACCGACTCTAAGTGGTAATCTACTCATTTGTATTAGGTTGCAAGCAAATCAAGAGCATAATTTAATTGATTGTCAAACTTAGTATTTAATTCAAAATTTTTTTCACTTTCCTCGACAAGAATATCTGGTTCTACTCCAACCTCAGAGATTGATTTACCAGACGGCAAATAATACTTAGAAACTGTAAGCCTCATTCCCCCACCATCACTTAGGGGTATAATAGATTGAACAGATCCTTTGCCATAAGTTTTTTCACCTAATACAATAGCCCTTTTGTGGTCTTTAAGTGCTCCAGCAACTATTTCAGACGCAGATGCCGAACCATTATTTATTAGAACAATCAATGGCTTTCCATTTAGCCTATCTCCTTTTTTTGCAAAAAAGCGTCTATTTTCTAAAAATTTTCTTCCCTTTGTAGAGACTATTTCTCCATCATTTAAAAAGAAATCAGTTATGTTGATAGCCTGGGTTAATAGTCCACCCGGATTATTTCTTAAATCTAAAATATATCCATTAGGTTTATTTTTTTTTTCAAAATTTTCAATTTTTTTAATCAATTGATCACTACTGTTGCTATTAAAGGACTTAAGCCTCAGATAGCCAATTTTTTTATTTAAAATTTTTGCATCTACAGATTTGACAACTATAATTTCCCTTTTTATTTTTTTAATCAATGCTTTTTTTTCACCTCTTCTTCTAATGGTAAGTTCTATAGAAGATCCGATTGGTCCTCGCATAAGCTTTACAGCCTCCATCAGTGATTTTCCCTGAACTTGCGTGTTTCCTATTTTAACAATGTAATCCCCAGATTTGATTCCCGCTCTAGACGCCGGAGTACCATCGATAGGCGATATTACTTTTACTACTCCAGCCTCCATACCTATTTCTATACCAAGGCCACCAAATTTTCCCTGGGTGTCAGTCTGCATATTTTCAAACAATTCTGGACTCATGTATGCTGAATATGGGTCAAGTGATTGTAAAACACCATTAATAGCTGAGTCTATTGCTTCGGATTGGTCCACATCATCTACATACTCTTTTTTTATTTTTTCTAATACCTCTCCAAATAAATCAATCTTTTCATATATATTTACAGATTCCTTTGCCTTAACAAAGTTGTTAAAAAAAATAAAAAGAAAAAATAGTAAAAATACTCTAATCATAAATTAATTCTTTCATCTAAAAGGGGCTCAGACCACATTTTTTCTAAATCATAAAATTTTCTTTTTTCAGGATGAAAAATATGAATAATGATATCTGATGCATCAATCAATTTCCATCCCTCGCTACTTTGACCCTCAATTTTAAATTTTCCAAAACCTTTTTTCTCAAGAGTTGACAGCAGTATTTCAGATAATGATTGAATGTGTCTTGAAGAAGTTCCAGAAGCTACTATCATATAGTCAGCAATATATGATTTACCCTTTAGATCAATTGATACAATTTCTTTTGCTTTGTTAATATTTAAAGTTTTTTCAACTAATTTCTTTAATTTAGAAATTTCCATTAATATTTATAGTTTAAGTAATTTTTCCTTATTTTTGAAGAAGAAATATTGAACATTTTTGATTTGATAAATAATACGTTCCTTCCACCCAAAGTTCTATATGCACTAGATTTTAAGGATTTTTTAACATAACCTCGTCTTGGGAAAACAGTGATTCGACATTTTTTTGAGAGTTTTTTCCAATCTTTCCATTTATGAAAACTTACAAGATTATCTGAACCCATCAAAAAAAAGAATTCAGTTTTTTTGTCTTTCTTTTTTAAAAAATTAATTAAATTTATAGTTTCAGATGTTTTTATTTTCTCTTCATAAAACTTCACTCTTATTTTTTTAATTTTTTTTGATATTTTTTTTGAAAGAAATATTCTTTTTTGTAGAGATAAAAGTGGTTTTTTTTTAAAAGGGTTTTTTTTAGTTATAGCCCAGATTACACATCTAAGCTTTAATTTTTTTATTGATAATTTTGAAATTTCCAAATGACCTTGATGTGGAGGGTCAAAAGTACCACCTAAAATACCTATTTTTTTTTTTACCATTAGTTATTGCCTAATAGTTCCTTTTCCTTCAACAATATATTTGTAGGAGGTTAGTTGATCAATTCCAACAGGTCCGCGCGGGGGGAGTTTATTTGTGGATATTCCAATTTCGCCTCCAAAACCAAATTCTCCTCCATCCGCAAACTGAGTAGACGCATTATGTAATGCTATTGAACTATTAACATTGTGAAGAAAAAATTTTGCTGTTTTTTTATTTTCAGTAATAATCGAGTCAGTATGCATTGTTCCGTATTTTAAAATATGTGATACCGCATCTTCAACGCCATTAACGCTTTTAATAGAAATTTTTGGTTTTAAATATTCAGTTTTCCAATCTATTTCTTTTGCTAATTTAAATTTATTTCTAAATAATTTGTTTATTTGTTTATCAACAACTACCTCGCATCCAGAAATTAGTAAACTTCTTATTATAGCGGGCGCATAGGTTTTGATACATTTGATATCGATAAGCAATGTTTCAGCAGCACCACAAATAGAAGTTCTTCTCATTTTTGCATTCAATACAACTTTTTTTGCCATTTCTAATCTAGCATCTTTGTCAACATATATGTGGCAATTTCCTTCTAAGTGCCCAATAACATTTACGCTTGAAAGATTTTTAACTTTTCTCACAAGATTTTTTCCTCCTCTTGGCACGATAACGTCTATGTAATTTGACATTTTAGACAAAAGATAATCAACAGCTTTTCTATTTTTATTTTCTATAAATTGAATACAGTTTTTATCAACATTATTTTTCAATAGTGAGTTCCTAAATAAATTTGATAAAATTTTATTTGAATAGAAAGATTCAGAACCTCCTCTAAGGATCGCAACATTACCAGATTTTAAACACAGAGAAGAGACATCACTTGTAACATTCGGTCTGCTCTCATAAATAATACCTATAACCCCAATAGGAATTGTGACTTTTTTTATAATTAGTTTATTTGGTCTTTTCCAACTTTCTAATATTTTGCCTAATGGGTCTTTGAATTTACGAATTTCATTTATTGAATTTCTAATGTCCTCGATTTTTCTTTCGTTAAGGATCAATCTATCTATAAGATCCTTCCTTTTGCAAGATCTTATATCTTTTGTATTTTCTCTAATAATTTTTTTCTTATTTCTAAGAAGTTCCTTTCCATAAATTTCAAGAATTTTGTTTCTTTTTTTATGATCAATTTTTAAAAGTTTTTTATAAGCAATTCTAGATTTGAATCCTATATCGTTTAAATATCTTGAAATCATAATTTCACCATGTCGTCCCTATGTATAATTTCAGATTTACTAGAATATCCTAAAATATTTTCTATTTGGTCGCTTTTTAATCCTTTAATTTTGTTTATTTCTTTTGAGGAAAAGGATGTAAGCCCACGAGCAAGGGATTTACCATTAGCATCTACAATTAAAATATTTTCACCCTTGATAAACTCTCCATCAACTTTTGTAATACCAGCTGGTAGAAGACTTTTACCATTTTCCAGAGCTTTAGAAGCACCTTCGTCAATGTAAATTTTCCCGTTCGATCCTATTGAACTAGCGATCCATTTCTTTCTAGCATCTAGAGACGAAACTTTTGGGAGGAACCAGGTGCAGTAATTTTTCATAATTAACTTTTTAAGTGGATTTAAATGCTTACCATTTGCAATAGACATGTAGCAACCTGAATTCATACAAATTTTAGCAGCTTCTAATTTAGTTGACATACCCCCAGACCCATAAGAGTTTTTAGTCTTATCTACAAATGAATATATTTTTTCATTAATATCTTTAACTTCTTTAATAATTTTTTTATTTTTAGAGGACTCATAGAGTCCGTTAACATCTGAAAAATTTACCAAAACATTTGCGCTAATTATTTGTGCTACTCTTGCTGCTAATCTATCATTATCTCCATACTTAATTTCTGTAGTAGCGGTAGTATCATTCTCATTTACAATAGGTATAGCTCCAAGTTTAAATAAATTCTCAAAAGTTCTTTTTATATTTATGGCCCTTCTCCTTTGCTCCGTATCATCTGGTGAAATTAAAATTTGACCAATTTTAATTTTACTTTTTTCAAACATTTTTCTATATATATTTGTCAAGTGTATTTGACCTATAGATGCTAGAGCTTGACTCATCTCAATTTTTAGTTTTTTCTTTTTAATCTTAGAGTAGTTTTGACCTAAGGCAATAGCACCTGAAGATACAATAACAAAGTTCTTTCCTTTTTTTCGAAAATTTTTTATATCTTCTACAAAACTTTTAAGCCATTTTTCTTTTAACTTCCCTTTGTTATCAACAAGGTTTGAGGAACCAATCTTTAACACGATAATTTTAGCGTTATTTATGTACATTTTTTGTAGATATTTTTTTTTATTTTTTCTAAATTTTCATTCGTTATAAGAGACATTGTTTCATAATTTTTTTTAATTTTTTTTTTAAAAATTTTAAGATTTTTTTTGATAGTTACTTTATTTACCAAGTCCACTTTGTTGAATATTATTATTTCTTTCTTCTTTAAGATTGATTTGTCATATTTAGACAATTCACCTCTTACTTTCAAATAGTTTTCAAGAATATTGTCTTCAGAAATGTCAATTAAATGAATCAATGTTTTGCACCTTTCAATATGCCTTAAAAATTTATCTCCCAAACCAATACCTTTATGAGATCCTTCTATCAAACCAGGTATATCTGCCAAAACAATTTCCTTGTCATTAATATTTAAAACTCCCAAATTTGGATTGATTGTTGTGAATGGATAATTCGCAATCTTTGGTTTTGCATGAGTGCACTTAGATAAAAAACTTGATTTACCTGCATTTGGTAAGCCAATAATTCCTACGTCAGCAATGACCTTTAATTGTAGCCATATCCAAAATTCTTCACCCTTAGTTCCATCTGTTTTTCTTCTTGGGGCTCTATTTGTTGAACTTTTAAATTTTGTATTTCCAATTCCTCCTTTTCCTCCAGCAGCGATTACAAATCTGTCTTTGTTTTTTGTAAAATCATAAATTAACGCATTGTTATCCTCTTCATATACCTGTGTTCCTACAGGTATTTTCAAAATCAAATCTTTGCCACTCCCTCCAGTTTTATTTTTTTTACTTCCAGGTTTTCCATTCTCAGCATTGAAATGTTGTCTGTATCTAAAATCAATTAATGTATTAAGATTTCTTTCTGACTCCAAAACTATAGACCCTCCATTCCCTCCATCTCCTCCATCAGGACCTCCAAACTCAATATATTTTTCTCTTCTAAAGCTGGACGCACCTGACCCACCATTTCCTGCTTTAATATAAATCTTTGCTTGATCTAAAAATTTCATGTTGAAAGTAATTGTTTATATTACTTAAATTTATTTGGGAACTACTGAAACAAGAGTTCTGTTTGATTTGGATTTTTTAAATTTTACTTTTCCATTAATTAAAGAAAAAATTGAATGATCTTTTCCCATGCCCACATTTATTCCGGGATGAATTCTAGTTCCTCTTTGACGAACTATTATATTTCCTGGCTTAACCAATTGTTCACCGTATCTTTTGACCCCAAGTCTACGTCCAGCACTATCTCGGCCATTTTTCGACGATCCACCAGCTTTTTTCGTTGCCATAGCTTTTACTTCTTCCCTTTAGCTTTAACAGCTGTTTTTTTCTCTAAATTCTTATTTATAATTTTTTCTTTTTTAATAGATGGCTTTTTACCTGATTTTGACTCATTCGACAATTTAATTTTATCTAACTTAATTTCAGAAATAATTTTACCATTCTTTGATAAAATTTTTGTAATCTGAATTTTTGAAAGAGGCTGTCTGTGACCATATCTTTTTCTAGAGTTCTGTCTTCTTCTTTTTTTAAAAACAATTATTTTTTTGTCCTTTATGTTGTCGAGCAATACCCCTTCGACTGAAGCACCAATTATTATTGGATTTCCAACTTCAGTGGTTTTATCGTCGTTAACTAGCAAAACTTTCTTAAACTCAACCTTGTTTCCTTTTGAAACATTTAATCTTTCCACCTTAAGTATATTGCTAGCAGACACTTTATATTGTTTACCACCTGTTTCAATTACAGCAAAAGACATAAAATAACCTCTATTAAAATTTAA
>CETM01086822.1_pt1 | contig 34132 bp, 31 predicted proteins | sample 361451 | NCBI WGS metagenome assembly CETM01 (sample SAMEA2622690, study PRJEB7988) | marine metagenome | isolation source: saline water (ENVO:00002010), including
TATTTAATTGCTTTAGTAAAACCTGGTTTCCATTTAGGTCCTATTTTTGAACCAGAGTAATTTGTTCCTCCCCACCCTAAAATTTTCCAGCCATAATTTTCAGCGTAATTTACTGGACCAAACCAGTCTCCACCTTTAGCCCCGTGATTAGTCATATAAATCTTATTATCAAATGGAGACAAAGCCATACCCTGTGGATTCCGGACACCTATTTGAAAAATTTCAGGAAGCCATTTTTTTTTGTTTTTAAATTTTGGATTATCATTTGGAATAGATCCGTCTAGATTTATTCTGATTATACTTCCTGGGTGTTTAGTAAAATCTTGTGCTATCATCCCTTTTCCTCTTTCTCCCGCTGTAATATAAAGATGATTATTTTTTATAACCAATCTTGAACCAAAATGATAACCGGAGTCAATCGGCGGTTCTGCTCTAAAAATATTTCTAAATTCGATTTTATTTCTGTTAAATTTCCCTTTTGCAACGGAGGTGCTTGTTTTCCAATCTCCTCTATTTTCTGCATAAGAAATATAAATTTGTCCATCGTAATACATAACATCAAGTAATCCACCTTGACCTACCTCTAAAACCGAAAGGTTGTGTTTAATTTTAAAAATTTTCTTATTTTTTAAATCTAATGAATATAAATTACCTGATTTTTGAGTGAAAATAATATTATCATTATCAATAAAAGACAGACTCCAAGGTTTATCAAGATCACTGATTATTTTTTGAAATTTAACTTCTGATGAATACAAGTTTGTATGCACAAAAAATAATAAGAAGAAAATAATTATTTTTTTCATTATATTGTGGTTAAGAACATTTTGTTTTTATTGGCAAGTTTAATACAAGTTTTTTTATCCAAAATAATATTATGACTCGACTTTATTACAATACCTTTCAATCCAATATTAATACATTTTTTTAATGTTTTTAAACCGATAGTAGGTAAATCTGTTCTTAAATCTTGATTTGGTTTTGGAAGTTTTAATAATATTCCATCTCTTTTTCTTTTGGATATGTATTTTGGCATTTTATTTTTTGCCTTATCAAGCATATAGTCTGTTCCTTTATAAGTTTCTGGTATTATAATTTTTCCATTAACTATAACTACACCTTGAGTAATACCTTTAAGTTTTAAGTTATTTATTAATCTCTTACCAATTTTTATATCTTTAAAGTTGTTTTTATTAGGTTTTACTTTTGTATAATGTCTTTTTTTCAAAACCAATTCAGGATTAAATATAGTTTGATTAATAATTTTAAATCCTTCTTTTTCAAAAAGTTTGGTTATAAAATTAATTATATATGAGTCCCCTTTTTTTGTTTCCTTAATAATTTTTGGTAGATGAATAATAGCTTTAAAGTCAAATTTAACTTTTGAAAAATTAGGCCTTTCAACTCTACCAGCAAATAAAATTTTTTTGCATGAGTTTTCTTTTAAAATTGAAATACACTTTCCTAATTGTCCAATAGACAAACCAAAAGCATTTTTTTCTTTTCTAAATTTTTTACTATTTGAAATATCAATAATAATAAATTTTTTTTTGAGTAATTTTAATTTTTTAATAATTAAATTACCTATGTGGGTATCTCCTAAAACTAAACCAATCATTATTCAGATAATGGTGAACAAATAGGCCTTTTTTTATCTTTTTCAATAAATTTAGTAACCTCTTGTACTAATTCATTATCTTTAAATTCACCGTTAATTTTGGCCAAATTCTCATGAAGATTGTTTGATGAAAATATTTTTTTGTATGCCTGGTCCAACTCAATGATTTTTTTGTTATCATATTTCTTTCTTCTAAGGCCAATCAGATTTATACCTTTTAAATAATTTCTGTTTCCAAAAGACAACCCAAATGGAATAACATCTTTTAAAACACCGGTCATACCGCCAATCATTGCTAATCTTCCTATTCTAGTAAACTGTTGAACAGCTGAATTACCACCAATTATAACAGAATCTTCGATTGTAACATGTCCTCCCAGAGGAACATTGTTAGCTATAACTACATTATTTCCAATTTTGCAATCATGCGCAATATGAGATGAAATCATAAATAAGCAGTTGTTTCCAATAACTGTTTTATTTCCACCGCCAACAGTTCCAGGATTAATTGTTACATACTCTCTGATGACATTGTTTTCCCCAATTTCCAAACTATTATTTTCCCCTTTGTATTTTAAATCCTGGGGAGCTGTGCCTATACTTGAGAATGGATATATCTTGGTTCCTTTACCTATTTTTGTATTACCTTCAATATGAATATTTGAAATTAGTTCAACGCCTTCGTCTAACTTTACGTTAGGTCCTATAGAACAAAAAGGGCCAATCTTGACATCTTTTCCAACAGTTGCGTTAGGATCGATAACGCTAGATTTATGTATCATGTTTTTCTTTCTACTATTGTTGCAGACCATTCTGCATCAGCAACTTTTTTTCCGTTAACTTTTGCAATTCCTTTATACTTCCAAACTCTTCCGTGAGATCTTATTGCTTCGATATCCAAATGTAATTCACAATCGGGCATAACAGGATTTCTAAATCGCGCTTTTTCTACACTCATTAGATAAACTAATTTATTTTCATATTCTTTTGGATCAATACCATGAGCAGTAAGTGCAGCTGCTGCTTGTCCAAAAGCCTCAACTATTAAAACACCTGGCATAACAGGTTGATCTGGGAAGTGACCATCAAAGAAAAAATTTCCTTTTTTCACATTAACTATTGCTGTAGCTGACTTTAAAGGAACAATATTTATTAACCTATCAACCAATAGCATTGGCTCTCTGTGTGGAAGAAGTTTTTTAATCTCTTCTTTGTTTATACTGTTAGACATTATTTTTATCCTTCTTTAAAAATTCCTTTAATGGAACTGCTGGATATCCCATCACCGTTGTATTGTCTGGAATATCTTTTACCACTCCACTACCACCACCAATTTTGACGTTGTTTCCAATTTTTAAATGCCCAGAAACTCCAGCTTGACCTCCAATTGAAACATTGTCTCCTATTGATGAGCTTCCTGCAAAACCTACTTGCCCGGCTATCATACAATTTTTTCCTACTTTGACATTATGAGCCATATGAACTTGATTATCTAAAAAAGTATTTTCTCCAATTAAAGTATCTCCAATAGAACCTCTGTCTATTGTACAATTAGAGCCTAGTTCAACGTTATCTTTCAAAATTACTCTACCTATGTGTGGAAATCTAAAATTATTATTTTTTAAAGGAATAAATCCAAAACCTTTAGTTCCTATTTTGCATCCATCTTGTATCACGACATTGTCACCTATTATTGAATTTTTAATAGTAACATTTGATCCAATTAAACAATTTTTTCCAATTAAGACATTGTGTTCAATTATAGTATTGGTACCAATACTGGTTTTAGATCCTATTTTAACATCTTTTCCAATAAAAATATTCTTACCAAATGTGACAGATGAATATTTAGATAAAACTTTTTGATAATCTTCAAGAGATTTGTCTGGAATATCTAAATCTGAATTAGGATAAAATTTCTTTGAGATTTTAGCTGTTGAAAATAATACATTTTTTACAAGTATTTTAATGCATTTTTCAGGTAAATATTTTTCTAAATTTTTTGTAGTTATACATGCTAGTGCTTTAGTTTTTTCAGCATGAGATTTATAATCTATAGAATTAAAAAAAGTAATGTCTTTATTTGTTGCATTATCAAGTGTTTTAATATCATAGACTTTTGAACTTGTTTTAATTCTAGCTGAGCTATCAGACAATTCATCAAGATTAAATGGACCTTCAGGTACAAAGAAAGATATTTCAGACATTTAAAATTAATTAAGGTTAATAGATTTAACTTCTTTATTTAAAATTTCTAAAATTTTATCAGTTATTTCTAAATTAGAATTAGCTAAAAGAACGTGTTTTTTATCGACAATCATCTCAATCTTATTTTCCTTCATATAGTTTTGTAAAATTGGATTTAGAGCTGAAATGAGCTTAGCTCTTGCTTCATTCTTTTTCTTAATCCAATCATTGGATGCTTTACGTCGTTTTTTTTGAAAATTAACGCTTTTCTCTCTAAGAGTATTAAGATTTTTTACATACTCTTCTTTTGAAATTAATTTTTTTTTGGCTATCAAATCTGTTTCTTCTTTTTTTAAGGCCACACCTTCCTTTTCAAATTTTTTGTTCTCGTTATCGAATTTTTTTTTTAAGAAATTTTGTGCTTGTTTCCCGGCCTTACTTTCATTGAGAATTTTTTTAATATCAACAAAATATACTTCTGCAGCTATACTTGAATTAATAGGAAATAATAACGAAAATGAAAATATTAGGACATGAATATATTTCATTTTAGAAAGATGTTCCAATCTCAAACTTAAATGTTTGGGTTTGATCGCTCTCAGCAGCTGTAATATTTTTTGCAAATACAAAATTAAGTGGTCCTATAGGAGTGAACATGTTGGTAGCTATACCTACAGATGATCTAATTTTACTCGACTGGCCTACTGCAGCTTCATAGTCGGCATGCCATAGATTAGCTAGATCTAAAAAGGCTGCTACATCTGTTTGTGTTGCCTCTGGTAATAAGTTTGGTAGTGCAGCCTCAAAATTTATTGCAGCCGCATAATTTCCTCCAACATAATCTCCTCCATCAATTGGTCCTATTTTTCTTCTTTTAAAACCTCTTAGTCTGCTTGATGGTATATGCAAACGTTTACTTATTCTGACTTCGTCATCAAGCGCAACAATAGCTGCAGAATAGAATTTTAGAGCCCCAGTAACATCATCGCTGAATGAATGATATTTATTAATTGAAAGTTTGTTATAAAGGGCTGCTTGATCTTCCGCATAAATTGGTAAACCTTGTCGGAAACCAAAAATTGAGCCTCGCGTTGGCATAAAGCTTCTGTCACGTGTATCCTTTTCAACTCCGTAGAAAAAAGTTAAATCAGCAAAACTACCTTCTTGTCTCTTAAGTGATTTGGATGCAGAGTCGTCAACTGATAAATCATCAAATGCTAATTCTATACGTGGTGATAGAAAAATATCATCGTATTGCTCAAATTTTGTACCAATACCAAATAGAGTTAATGAACTTTCATACCCGGCTGCAGGACGATCAGTTTTTTGACTTGAAATACCATAATCTAATGAATTACCACTGTAATTATAATTTGGATCTACAACATCTAGGCCACCTCTTATTGAACTTTCTGATAAGTCTAAAGAAGCATTGACTCTTAAACCTTTACCTAAATAATTGTTTTCAGCGATAGCAAATTGAAAAGTAGTTCCATCTGTACCGGTCCCGGCTCCAGCTGTGATTTCACCTGTTGGCTTCTCTTCAACAATTATTTCCATTACTCTTAAATCATCAGTACTACCTTTAGAAAGTTTATGCTTAACGCTTTTGAAAATATTTCTTGCTTTTAAATTCGAAATTGATTTTTCTAATTTAATTTTACTAAATGGATCTCCCTCATCTAAAAGTAATTCAGACCTTATTACAGAATCTATTGTCACCGTATTACCCTTTACATCAATTCTTTCTACTTGAACTTTTCTACCTTCAAATATTTTAAATTCTAAATCAATAAAATCTCCATCCACAGTTTCTCCAACCGAGTGATTAACAAACTGTAGTTCATTATCATCAATAATATCATCTATTGTTTGTAAAATTTTTGTAATTTTGAAAGGAGAATAATAACGTCCAGCAAAATCTTTAAAGTCATTTTCTAGTGGTTTAAAAATTGATTTATCGAAAACAGGATCTATATTAGTGGCAATTTTTTTAATTCTATATCGTTTACCGGAATTAATACTAAAAGTTAATTCTATCCCTCCCTTATCTTTGATGAATACATTGCTTGATAAAACTTCAACATCGTAATAACCTTTGCTAAGATAATAATTTTTTAGGAGTCTTTTATCTAATTCAATTCTTTGTTCATTTAAATATATATTTCTTGATATAAATTTCCAAAACTTAGCTTCTTCTGTAGCTACAACATCTCTAAGTCTTTTGGTTTTAATTTTTTTATCTCCAATAAAATAAATTTTACTAATTTTTTCTCTTTTTCCCCTGTCAATTATAAATATAAGATTTAAGAAATTATCTCCAGATTTTGAGTCTTGAACTCTGGCTTCAACTTTAGGTGAATAATATCCTAGTGATTTATAAAAACTTTTAATAGTTTGAACGTCATTTTTTATATCACTTTTTATATAAGAAGATTTTTCTTTAAGCGTTAATAAATCTAACATGACTTCTTTATATTTTTTTGTAGGTTCTCCTTCTATTAATATAGAATTAATTATTGGATTTTCGGTAACTTTTATATTTAAAACGCCTTGAGAAAAATTAATGGATATGTTGGAAAAAAATTTCGTATCATACAATTTTTTAATTATTTGATTTATTTCTTCTTGAGAATAATCTTTTCCTTTTTCTATTTCGCCATAAACTTGTATGGTTTCTAAAGAAATTCTCTGATTACCAGTAATTTCTAACTTCTTTAGAATTTCTGCTGAAACGCTGGTATGCGCTAAAATTAGAATTATTAAAATACAGAAATTGTGAATAGATTTTCTCATTAATTTTTATTAATTATTTCATTAGTCTTATTTCTTGCCCATTTATCAATTTTATAAATGTCATTAATATTTGGAGTCTTTTTTACAGCATATTTATTAAAATCTCTATCCTTAAAAACACGTTTAATAGAATAGAAGATAGAATTATAGGATATTTTCTTTTTAATAAACCTATCAACTAATATTTCATTAGATGCATTAAGAATTATCGCGCTAGAATTTTCAAATAATTTCTTTGAAATCAGAGTAACAATTGGAAATCTTTTTTTATCTACGGAGTCAAATGTTAAATCTTTTATATTTTTTAAAAAATCACTTTTTTTGCTAATCAAATTTTTAATATTAATTTTATTGTCGTAAATTGCATTTGCTATAGGAATTTTCATATCAGTTTCGTGATAAAGAAATTTTGTTTGTCCATTAGTGAATAGGACTATCGCATGTATCAATGATTGCGGGTGAATAAGAATTTCATATTTATTATGATCGAAAGGAAAAATTTTATTTGCTTCAATAATTTCCAAAACTTTATTCATTAGATTAGATGAATCAATTGAAATCTTTTTACCCATTCTCCATTTTGGATGTTTGGCTGCATCTATTGGCTTAATTTTTTTTAAATGTTTAATTGATTTATTTAAAAAAGGTCCACCTGAAGCAGTAATATAGATTTTTTTGATATCTCTATTTTCATAATTTTTTGTAAGTTGATGAATTGAAAAATGCTCAGAATCTATTGGTATCATTTCTGTTTCAAAATTTTTAGAAACTTTTTTTAATATATGCCAACCACATATTATGCTTTCTTTGTTTGCAAGCAATACTCGTTTACTAATTTTAGTAAATTGAATAGTTGGTTCCAAACCTGCAACACCGACTATAGCTGATACAGTAATATGAAATTTTATTTTTGAAGGTAAATCAGAGAATTTATTTAAAATTAATGTTTTTCTTTTTTTATTTTTTTTTATTAATTCTTTAAATACATTTATGTCATTAATTATAAAATATTTAGGTTTATATAAATTTATTTGTTTTTTTATAACTGAATAATTTGAATTAGCTGATAATAATAAAACATTAAATTCTTTTCTATTGGATTTAATAATTTGTAAAGTTGCTTGGCCAATACTTCCGGTTGATCCCAAAATAGCAATCTTTTTTTTCATGGGAATAATTTTAAATTATATACAACATACGCAAGAATCATTACGAACATCAAACTATCTATTCTATCAAAAATTCCACCATGACCTGGCAAAAATTTTCCTGTATCCTTTATTTTTTCTAATCTTTTAAAATAAGAAATTGTAAGATCTCCAATTTGAGCTGCAAGTGAAAAAAGTAAAGCTAGAAAAAAATATTTTGGTTTTTCAAAAAAATCTGTTTCTACACCAGATAATATTTCAATTATTAAACCTAATAAAAAAACAGAAGCTAGTGAAAAAATGAAAGAACCTAAAACCCCAGATAAAGTTTTATTAGGGCTTATTCTTGTTAATTTTTTCCATTTAAATATTTTACCAAAAACGTAACCACCTATATCCGAACAAATAGTAATTATAATTATCCAAATAAGTAAGATAAATGATGATGCAGTATCATTTCTTAAATGTAACGCAGAAAGCAATGCCAAAACTAAGATGATATCCAAAAGTATTATTGAAGTTTTTCTTTTAAATGATGAAAAAACTTCAAAATTTCCTAATATTAGAACTGCATATAAAAAAGATACAATATAATTTCCCCCCATTATGATAAAAAAAATTGATACAGGAAAAACTATAATTGATGTTAAAATTCTTTTTTGTAAATTACTCATATTCTCCCAAAGTTTCTTTTTACCTTTTTAAAATGATTTATAACTTTATGATAATCCTTAGTAGTAAAATCTGGCCAAAGCTTATTTACAAAGTATAACTCAGAATAAGCTAATTGCCATAGCAAGAAGTTGCTCAATCTTTTTTTTCCCCCAGTTCTTATTAAAATGTCTGGATCTGGAATATAATTTGTATATAAATTTCTACTCAAAGTTTTTGTTGATATATTTTGTTTTTTCCTTTTTATACTCTTCATTGCATTTATTATTTCGTCTTTAGATCCGTAATTAATTGCTAAATTTACTAAAATTTTTTTGCAATGTCTTGTTCTTTTCATTGACTCAATTAGGCGAGATTTTACTTTTTTCGGTAAATTGCTGATTTTGCCAATAATATTAATTCTAATATTATTTGTAATTAAATTATTAATTTCTTTTACGAAATAATTGTCGATAAGACTGAACAAAAAAAGAATTTCTTTCTTTGGTCTTTGCCAATTTTCTGTTGAAAAAGTATAAAAAGTTAAAATAGGAATTTTAATTTTTATCGAATCTTTAACCAATTTTTCAATTACTTTAATACCATTTAAATGACCAAAGTTTCTTGATTTACCTTTTTTTTTACCCCATCGTCCATTACCATCCATAATAATGGCAATATGGTTAACTTTGTTCATAAAGTAAGAATTTCTTTTTCTTTTTCAGCCAAGATTTTATCTATTAAAGAGATGTTAGTATCTGTGATCTTTTGTACTTCTTTTTCGTAATTTCCACTATCATCCTCACTTATTTTTTTATCTTTAAGTAATTTTTTGATATTATCATTAGACTCTCTTCTTATATTTCTTACAGATACTTTGCTTTTTTCACCAAGATTTTTCAAAATTTTTGTTAATTCTTTTCTTCTTTCTTCAGTTAACTGTGGAATTCTAATTCTTAATATTTGTCCATCAATTTGAGGGTTGATACCAAGATTAGATTTTTTAATTTCAGTATCAACTAAATTTACATTATTTTTATCCCAAACTTGAATAGTAATTGTTCTTGGTTCAGGAACTGTTACGGTTGCGAGTTGGTTAATAGGCATTTTTTGTCCATAAACATCAATTCGTATTAAATCTAACATTGCGGGATTAGCTCTTCCGGTCCTAAGTGAGCTAAGATCTTTTTTAAATGAAGCAATAGTTTTGTTCATTCTTTCTTCAACTTCACTTTTATTAAAAAATGACATTAACTAATTAAATACCTTCTCCAACCTTAAATCTAATGAAATCTACAACTTTGATCTCTTCTTTTTTTGAATATTCCTTAAGAACTTCCTTAACTTTTAATTTTGTGTCCATTATCCAGATTTGGTTAAGAAGAGTATTATCAGAAATAAATTTTTGAATTTTACCTTTTGCAATCTTTTCAATCATGTCAGTTTTCTTTCCAGAATTTTTTAACTCTTCTTTTATAATTTCAAGTTCTTTGTCTATTATATCTTTTTTAATATCATTTTTATCAATAGCAATTGGAGCCTGAGCAGCCACATGCATGGCCAATTTACTACCAATTTCTTTAAGATCATTAGTGTTATTTTTTTCTAATTTTACAACTGCAATAACCTTGCCGACATTTTTTTCTTGTGAATTATGAACGTATGTAAAGTTTGTTCCATTATTATCAAAATATTTACTTCTTCTAATAGTTATTTTTTCTCCAATTTTAGATATCAAAGAAACTAAATTCTCATCAACAGTTTTCCCATTTTTCATTTTTGAAGAATTTAATAATTTTAAATCTCCTTTATTTTTGAAATTTAACTCTGAAATTTCTTTACAAAATAGAATAAAATCCTTGTTTTTGGCAACAAAGTCCGTTTCGCTATTTATTTCAATTGTAGATACATTTCCTTTATCTTCATTTAATATTACTAATCCGTCAGCGGCAACACGACTCATTTTTTTAGATGCTTTAGCAATTCCTTTTTTTCTAAGGTATTCAATTGATTTTTCAATATCGCCATTATTTTCAGTTATTGCCAGTTTACAATCTGAAAATCCTACACCAGTGATTTCTCTTAATTTTTTAATACTTTCTAAAATTTTTTTATCGGACATTGATTGAAGAAATTATTTATTATCTTTTTTCGTTGAGGAATTTTTTGTTTTTTGTAATAATTTTTCTTTTTTTTCTGATTCTTTTTTATTTTTATCTTGGATTTCCGCAACCTGATTTTTTATAATATTTTTTTTTGCATCTAAAATAGTTCGTTTTAATAATTCACAATATAGATCTATTGATCTTCGTGCATCATCGTTTCCTGGTATCGGAAAATTTATACCTGTTGGGTCAGAATTTGAATCTAAAATTCCAACAATTGGTATGTTTAATTTTATTGCTTCTTTTACAGCTAACGACTCCATATTTGTGTCGATGATAAAAATCATCTCTGGCACTTTATTCATATTTGATATTCCACCCAGGGACCTATTCAATTTATCCTTTTCTTTTCCTAATTTTAATATTTCCTTTTTTGTGAAGCCAATATCTTCTTTTGACAAGTCTTTTTCTAATTTTTTTAATCTCTTTATTGAATTTTGTATCGTTTTCCAGTTGGTAAGCATTCCTCCTAGCCATCTGTAATTTACGTAAAATTGATCTGTTTCTTTTGCTATTTTTAAAACTGTTTCTGCTGCCTGTTTTTTTGTTGAGACAATTAATATTTTACCTCCTGATGCTATGCATTTGTGCACTTCTTTCATTGCATTTTTAATTAGAACAACTGTTTGTGTTAAATCTATTATGTGGATTGAATTTTTTTCTCCAAAAATAAATTTTTTCATTCTAGGATTCCATCGTAGAGTCTTGTGACCTAAATGAACTCCGGCTTCTAATAATTCTTTTATTGATACGTTTGGTATATTCATATGTTTTTCCGGTTAAACCACCACAGCTTTCCTTTCGGACCGGTGGGCTATAGCCCTTTGCTGTGTGCGAAATTAGCTAGTACTTATAATTAATTTGGAAAAAAATCAAGTTATTAAAAACTTATTTTTTTGACATATTCTTTACTTCTTATATCTTTAAAGGTGTTAAAATTAAATTTTCTGGGTTTTTTTAATGAAAAAAGGTAAATTTTTGAACTTCTTTTAACTTTAATCTGAACATTTGTCTCACCATTTTCTTTTAATAAGCTCTCCAATTCATTTAAATTTGTTTTTCCATTTATTTCAATAATGACTTTTTTATAAGATTTTTTTATAAAATTATCTAAAGGTAATATGTTTCTTATATTAATTCTTCGCATAGTATTTTTATCAGATCCGGAATCTTTTTGTAATGTAAGCATGAACGAATTAGCTTCTTTTAATTTGTCTCTATTTGAAATTAACAATTCTGAAAACATAAATAATTCAAACTCATTTTTTAAATCAGTAAATTTTATAATTGCAAACGGTGTCCCTTTGGCACTTTTTTTTTCTTGAATAGACATTATTGTACCAGCTACATATGCAGTGCTATCTGTGTTATCTAAAAAATCTTTGTATGGTTGCACTTTTCTTTCTTCAAAATAATCTTCATATATCTTAAGTGGATGATCTGACATGTAAAATCCGATAGATTGAAATTCGTTCATTAAAATTTCATTTTTTGACCAGCTTTTTTGTTTATCTAACTTAAATGGAATATTAGCTTGTTTTTCATTACTAGAGTCACTAGAAAAAAGACTGGCTTGGTTACTGATTTTTTCATCCCATAAACTTTTGTTAATTTGAATTAATTTTGGTATTGATTTCAATAATGAATGTCTATCAATATCCAACTCATCAAATGCACCTGCTTTAACAAGTCCTTCAAGTTGAAGTTTGTTTATATCTTTAGGATTTACCCTTGATATAAAATCGTTAACAGATTTAAATAATCCATTTTTATCTCTTTCTTTGATCACATTAGATATTGCTTCTTTACCAACACTTTTAATTCCAGATAAAGCATAAAATATTTTGTTTTTATCAGACTTAAAATCTGCAAAACATTTGTTAATATCTGGTCTAATAATTTCTATCTTTAATCTTTTTAATTCCTCTACAAATTCTCTTAGCTTATCAGTATTTGATAGTTCGGTTGACATGGTGGCAGCAATGAAATCTTCTGTATAATATTTTTTTAAATATGCAGTTTGATAAGCAATAAGAGCATAGGCAGCTGCATGACTTTTGTTAAAACCATATTCAGCAAAAGGTTTGATTTTTTGAAATATAAAAGCTGCTATATCTTTTTTAATTCCATTAAGAACCGCACCTTTGATAAATTTTTCCTCTTGTTTTTCAAGTTCTTTTCTTTTTTTCTTTCCCATAGCTTTTCTTAAAATATCAGCTTCACCTGGAGTGAATCCTGCTAGAACTTGAGCAATTTGCATAACTTGTTCTTGGTAAATAATTATTCCATATGTTGGTTTTAAAATTTTTTCTAAACTTTGATGAATATAATCAGGTTTTCTTAATCCATTTTTGCATTCGTTATAAACTGGAATATTGGTCATTGGACCAGGACGATACAATGCAACTAAAGCAATTATATCTTCAAATTTATTAGGTTTCATTTGTTTTAAAGCTGATCTCACTCCAGAACTTTCAAGTTGAAATAAACCCGTGGTTTCACCTGTAGACAACATTTCAAATATTTTTTTATCATTTAATGGTATTTGAGTTATGTCTAAATCTATTTTTTTATTTTTCAAAATCTGAAGTGTTTTATTTATTAAAGTTAATGTATTAAGACCTAATATATCAAACTTTACTAAACCGGCATTTTCTGATGAATGCATATCAAACTGGGTTGATGGCAAAAGAAATTCTGAACTACTATCCTTATATAATGGAACCTCCTCAGATAGTTTTTCTCCAGCTATTACAACTCCAGCGGCATGGGTAGCTAAATTCCTATTTAATCCCTCAAGTTTCAAGGATAATTCAATTAATTTTTTTACTCTTGGATTTTCTTTTTCTTCTTCTTTGAATCTTGGTTCTCTTGAGATTGACTCTTGTAGACTTAAAGGTCTGGATGGATCAAAAGGTATCATTTTACAAATTTTATCCACATGACCATATGGTAGACCCAATACTCTTCCAATATCCCGTAAAGCCATTCGTGCCTTTAATTTTCCAAAGGTAATTATATGAGCAACACCATTTTTATATTTTGATTTTAAATATTGAAATACAAGATCTCTTTTTTCTTCACAAAAATCAATATCAAAGTCAGGCATTGAAATTCTATCAGGATTTAAAAATCTTTCAAAAATTAACCCAAACTCGATTGGATCAAGATCTGTAATATCCAAACAATATGCAACCAAAGAACCTGCTCCCGAACCTCTTCCTGGACCCACTGGAATATTATTATTTTTAGCCCATTTAATATAGTCCGATACAATTAAAAAATAACCTGCGTAATTCATTTTATTAATTATAGCTATCTCATGATTTAATCTTTCGTTGTATTTTTTTACAATCTGTTGGGTATCATTCGATTTGTTTTTTTTTAAAATAAATTTATTAAGCCGGTTTTTTAAACCCTCTATGGATTGAGAAGAAAGTTCATCATTTACTGATCTATTTTTTGAAGTTTTTAACGTAGGTAAAATAGGATTAGATTTTTTTAACTTATAACTAAATCTTAAAGGAAAATTATAATTATTTTCTAAAGCTTCAGGTAGATCAGCAAATAACTTTTGTATTTCTTCTGATGATTTTATATAATGCTGATTAGTATACCTCTTTCGATTTTTTTCATTTATATAAGTTTTTTCCCCTATACATAAAAGTGCATCATGGGCCTCGTACATGTCTTTATTAATGTAAAAAACCTCTTGTGAAGCTATTATAGGTACTTTAAGTTTTTCAGATAATTCTAAAAAAATATTCTCAACTTTTCGTTCTCCTTCATCATTATGTCTTTGTATTTCAAAATAAAAAGTGTCAGAAAAGTTTTTTTTAAACTGATTACAAATTTCATTTAATTCTTTTATTTTATTTCTTTTAATTAGATTTGAAAAAAGTGAATTAATACCACCGCTAAGTACGATAATATCTTTAGAATTTATAAATAAATCATTGATTAAACAATGTGGGACCTCTTTTTCTTTTGTTTCTAAAAAACTCTTAGATGATAACTTTACTAAATTATTGTAACCAAATTCTGTTTTTGCAAAGATTGGTATTTTACCAATTGTATCTGAATATTTAAAATTTATTTGTGTACCAATAATAGGTTGAGTTCCAACTTTGCTTATTGATTCTGAAAATTCCAAAGCACCACAAAGATTAAAGCTATCACTTAATCCCAAAGCAGATATTTTATTTTCCTTACAATATTCTGCTAAATCTTCGATTTTAATTGCACCTTCGCATATTGAATATTGTGTATGAATTTTAAAATTTGTAAATTGTGATTTTTCATTAGGCATTTAACCTTTTTATATTACCATCAGTTACGCTTAAAGTATAATCGGCTTTTTTTGCTAATTCTCTATTATGAGTTGCAATTAAAACAATTTTATTTTTTTCTTTTAATTTTAAGAAATATGAAAAAACTTCTTGAGAATTTTTAGAATCTAGATTTCCTGTAGGCTCATCAGCTAATATTATTTTGGTTTCAGATATCAAAGATCTTGCAATTGCAACTCTTTGTTGTTCACCCCCGGATAAATCAGATGGAAAATGATTCAATCTGTTCCCTAGATTAACTTTTTTTAAAAATTGCTCTGCTTTTTTTATTGCAATATTATAATTTTTTCCCCGTATTATTAACGGAATTGCAACATTCTCTATAGCTGTAAAGTCAGATAATAAATTATTATTTTGAAAAATAATGGATACATAATCTCTTATCATTTGATTTTTTTTATCTTCTGATAAATTTAATATAGATTTTCCAAATAAATTTATTTTACCCTTTGTTGGTTTATCTAATAAAGCGAGAAGATGTAAAAAAGTTGATTTCCCAGAACCAGATGGCCCTACTAGTGCAATTACTTTTCCTGACTCTAAACTTAAATTTATATTTTTTAAAACTTTTATAACAGAATTTCCATTATTAAACTGTTTGCTTAAATTTTTTATTTCAATTAAAAATTTATTCATATTTTAATGCTTTAATTGGCTCAATTTTTGTTACAGCTAATGAAGGAAAAAATGATGCCAGTATTGTTATAATAATTGAGAAAAAAGATATTGATAAAATAGTTTCTAAACTTAAATCGCTAGGCATCTCACTTAAAAAATAAATATCCTCAGGAAAAATCTGCAAATTAAATACTACTGAAAGAAATTGTCTTACTTCCTCTATATATATAGAAAAAACAGAACCTAAAAGTACCCCGGTTATAGTAGCAAAAAAACCAATTAAAAAACCTGTTAAAAAAAAAGATTTTAAAATTGATTTTTTTGATAAGCCTAAAGATTTTAAAATTGCTATTTCTTTGGTTTTATTCTTAATAAGTATTGTAAGTCCAGATATTATATTAAATGCTGCTACTACAATAATTAAAGTTAATATCAAAAACATTACATTTCTTTCGACTTTAAGAGCTGATAAAAAAGACTTATTAAGATCTGACCAGGAATTAACATAAAAATTATTATTTTTATCCTGTATTTCATTTTTATAAATATCTGCATTAATAGGGTCTTTTAAAAAAATTTCTAAAGTAATATCCTTGGATGTTTTTTCAAAAAATGACAAAGAATCATCTAAATTGAAAAAAGCAACACTTCTATCAAATTCATATAAACCGCTACTAAAAACTGCTGCAATTTTATATTTTGATTGCTTAGGTACAGCTCCAAGAGGTGTTAAAACAGATGAAGATGACATGATGATAATTTCATCTCCTACAACTACTCCTAATTCTATTGCTAAATGTTTGCCTAAAACGATTGTGCCGTTTATAAAACTATTTATACCTCCATCAATAATATTATTTTTAAAAAAATCTATTTCATTGATTTTTGTAGAGTCAATTCCTCTTATCAAAACCCCTTTTGCAGAATTATTAATCATAATTACAGCTTCACCATTATAAGTCTTAATAATTTTTGTGTTTTTATATTCTTTTTGAAGGTTAAGATAAAATTTATCACTTATATTATTGTTGTAAGGTTTGATGGTTATATGAGAATTAAAACCCAATATTTTATTTGTAAGTTCAGCTCTAAAACCATTCATGACTGACATCACTATAATTAGAGTAGCGACACCAAGCATTATTCCAAGGAAAGAAAAAATTGAAATTATCTTCAAAAAACCTTCTTTTTTTTTAGGTTTAAGATTTCTTAAAGTTATTAATTTTTCTATGGTAGTAAACAATTTAGTTCTTCAAAAGTTTAATAATGTTGTTTAAATCCAACATTTGAGATTCTTTGTCGATCTCTTTGAATTCAAATTGATCATTTTGTGTTTTTGAACCTACAATAATTTGAAAAGGTATTCCAAGAAGATCATGTTTTTTAAATTTATTTGATATATTTTCATCAACATCATCAAGTAATACATCGATATTTTTTATTTTCAATTCTTCATATACTTTTTTGGCTTTCACTAAATTAGAATTATCATTTTTATTAATTGCTGGAATTATAACAACATCAAATGGTGATACAGATTTTGGCCACTTCATTTTATCATTTGTGTATTTAGCTTCAATTATTGCAGCAACTAATCTGGACACCCCTATTCCATAGGATCCCATTTTAACAAAAGTTTTTTTTCCTTCCTTGCTATCGACAGTACAATTCATGGGTTTTGAATACTTATCTCCGAAATAAAATATGTGCCCAACTTCGATTCCTTTTGTCTGCATTTGATCGTTTTTTTTAACATTCTTATCAAAATCTTTAGAATTAAATTTATCATCAGTAACGGCATAAAATTTTGCAAAATCGTTTCTCATTTGATTTAGAGATTTATCATTATTTTCATATTTACCAATAGGGACATCAAATATCCTTTTGTCTGCAAAAATTTTACTTTCTCCGGTATCAGCTAAAATTACAAATTCATGGGATAAATCTCCTCCTATAGGTCCTGTATCTGCTTTCATTGGTATTGATTGTAAACCCAAACGTTGGAAAGTTTTTAAATATGCATAGAACATTTTGTTGTATGAGGAAACAGCATCATTTTCACTTAAGTCAAATGAATAGGCATCTTTCATATAAAATTCTCTACATCTCATTACACCAAACCTTGGTCTAAGCTCGTCTCTAAATTTCCATTGTATGTGATAAAAAATTTGCGGCAACAATTTGTATGATTTTACGCTAGATCTAAATATTTCTGTAATTTGTTCTTCATTTGTTGGTCCATATAACATTTCCCTTTGTTGTCTGTCTGATATTCTAAGCATTTCTTGACCATAATCGTCATATCTTCCACTTTCCTTCCATATATCTGCGGATTGAATAGTTGGCATCAACATTTCTTGTGCACCAATGTTATTTTGTTCTTCTCTGACAATTTGTTCAATTTTTTTCATTACTTTGTAACCCATTGGTAGCCAAGAATAAATTCCTGCTGAAGATTGTCTTATCATGCCGGTTCTTAACATTAGTTGGTGAGATTTAATTTTAGCTTCTGCTGGTAAATCTTTAGTTATTGGAATGAATAATTTTGATAATAACATTATAATCTAGCAATGTTTATATTTGTAAATGGTTTTTTTCCCGTTTTGTCTTTAATAATTTTTCTACAGTTTTGTTTTACAGTTTCTATGAGGTTTTTTTCTTGGTTTTTATTTTTCATTGAAAATGTTCTACAAGTATTAAAAATTTCATCTTCCATTTCAAAAATAATTTTTTCATCAAAACTGTTTTCGGGTATACCTCGGTAAGATATTATAGGTTTGCTTAGCTTTCCGCTATTATTTAATATTAGAGTAATTTCTAAGTATCCGTTAAGAGACAAATTTCGCCTTTCTTTAATAGACTGAGAATTTTCTCCAACAGCAATATTTCCGTCTAAATACATTCTTCCCGAAGGTGCCTTATCCACAATTTCTGGATGTTCTCCAGGATAAATTTTTACTATATCGCCATCTTCAATTCTTAAAGCATGAGGAACCTGCATTTCTTTTGCAAATTTTATATGTTCATTCATGTGTCTGTGTTCACCGTGAACAGGTATTATTGAATCTGGTTTAACCCAATTATACATATCCTTTAAATCCTCCCTATTTGGATGTCCTGAAACATGCACAAAATCTGTTTCTTCTGTAATAAGTTCAACATTTTTTTTGACTATATCATTATGTAATGAATAAAGTTTTTTTTCATTACCGGGAATAATTTTTGATGAAAAAATGACTGTATCTCCCTTCTCAATATAAACATCCGGATGTATATCCTTTATAATTCTTTTCATTGCCCCCATGGGTTCACCTTGACTGCCAGTGCAAAGATAAATAATTTTTTCTCTTGGAAGTTTTTTGGCATCTCTTGGATCTACTGGATCTTTGATATTCATTAAATAACCACACTGTCTTGCTGCCTTAAAGATTCTATTCATAGAACGGCCAACTAGAGAAACGTTTCTGTTGATTTTTTCTGCACAATAAAAAACACTCTCCATTCTCGCAACATTAGAAGCAAAAGATGTAATAATTATTTTTTTTGATTTGAGTGACATTATTTTCAACAAACTTTCTCTTACATCAGACTCTGAGCCTGCTCTTCCGGGATAAAATATATTTGTTGAGTCACAAATCATTGCTAGCACCTTGCTCTGACCTATTTCTTTTAATTTTTTTTCATTAATTTTATCTCCAATTAATGGATTAGGATCTACTTTCCAATCACCAGTGTGAAGTATTATTCCAGCAGGAGTTTTGATGCTTAAACCATTGGGTTCTAAAATTGAATGTGTTAAATTTATAAATTCAATTTCAAACGGCCCTAATTTTATTGAACCATTTAATTTTACAATCTTAAGATTTGAGGTTATATCAATTTTTTTTTCCCTAAATTTTTCTTTTATCAAAACTGCTGTGAATGGAGTGGCATAAATATTGCATTTTAAGTCTGGCCAAATATGAGATATTGCGCCTATGTGATCTTCGTGTGCATGTGTTAAAACAATCCCTAATAGATCATCTTTTTTATCAATAATGAAACCTGGATCTGGATAAATCAAATCAATTCCAGGAACAGAGTCATCAGCAAAACTTACTCCGGTATCAACAATAATCCATTTTTGATTATTTTCATTACCATAAGCATATAAGTTCATGTTCCCGCCAATTTCACCTGAACCGCCTAAAGGACAAAAAATTAATTCATCTTTAATCATATTAGAAAATTTTTATAAATTTTAATAATACCTTGTATAGTTATGTCGTTTTCAATTTTAGCTTTCTTTATAAGTCTATTTTTAAAAAAAAAAGAATATCCACCAGTTAATACAATTTTAAAATTTATACCATTTTTTTTACATATTTTATTTATGATATTGTTTATCAGTCCTTCATAACCCCAAAAATAACCAGAACTCAAAGCCTCTTTAGTATTTTTTCCATAATTTGAAGGATATTTCTTTAATTTAAACATAGGTAAAAGAGCAGCATATGAAAATAAATTTTCAATAGATAATTTTATGCCTGGTGCTATAACGCCACCGTCGTAAACTGCATTTTTTTTAACAACATCAAATGTTGTTGCAGTACCAAAATCTATTACAATACAATTAGTTTTAAATTTGTTATAAGCACCAATTGAATTAGCTATTCTATCTGAGCCTAATTGTGAATACTTTTTGATTTTGAATTTCATTATTTTTTTTAAATTTAATTTTTTAATTTCATATATTATTAAATTTTTTTTTTTTAAGATTTTTGAGATTTTATTAAAAACATCTGGAACTACACTTGAAAAAAGAACTTTTTTATTAGTATTATTATTGATCAAATATTTAAGTTTTTTATTCAAATTTTTTTCTAGATTAATATTTTTTGTCTCAAACAAATAGGTATTTATTATTTTAAAGTTTCTATTTATTTTACAGATTTTTATATTTGTATTTCCAATATCGCCAATTAGATAATTCATAATTTTTTTTTAAATTTGATAGTATTTCACGATTATTAATCTTTTTATGTGAGCACTCCATAAGAGAAATAGCTTTTAATTTTACATTATTTGGTGATTTTAATGTATTTATACCAATACCAATAATTAAAAAACTTTTATTATCAATTTTAATTAATTCTTGAAGTATTCCACATACTTTTCTGCTTTTGATAAGCAAGTCATTAGGCCATTTAATTTTTACTTGAAAACTTGTGTATTTAGTTAAAATTCTCTTAATAATTAAAGGGTTGATTAATGAAAATTCTTTGTAATTTGGCATATTTTTTTTTAATTCAAAGAATACAGAGGCAAAAATATTTCCTTTTAATGAAACCCATTTTTTTCCCATTGTTCCTTTTCCTTTGGTTTGAAAATTGGAAACAATAATGCCTTGTTTATTTTTCCTTGACCTAATAATTTTAATAGCTTCATCATTAGTACTTTTAACTTTTTTATATTTAATCAAATTAAGTTTCATCAAAAAATGCTAATACTTGAAACAATTTCATTCAAAATAGATGGGTATAGAAAAAAAGAAACTAATAAGATACAACTCAAAAATATTGGTCCATGAATTCTATAATCTACAAATTTTTCAAAAGGTTTTTTTGGTTCATCAAAATACATAACTTTTATAATTCTTATATAATAAAAGGCTGAAACAACAGTTGTTACTAAACCAATTACTGCTAAAGTATACATTTCGCTCTCAATAACGGCCATAAAAATATAAAACTTAGCAAAAAAACCTGCGAGAGGAGGAATCCCTGCTAAAGAAAATAATATAATTAATAATCCAAGTGACATAAGTGGGTGATTTTTTGAAACACCTGAGAGTTCATCAATTTTTTCAATGTATTTACCATCCCTTTTCATTAAAAGTATGCAGGCAAAAGCACCTATATTCATAACTACATAAATTGAAATATAAACTAATGTACTTTTGAACCCATTTTCTGTTCCAGCAGCAATACCAGCAATAGCATAACCTATGTGTCCTATAGAGCTGTAAGCCATAAGTCTTTTGATATTGGTTTGTGCTATTGCAGCGACTGCACCTAAAATCATAGAAGCTATAGACATAAAAACTAAAATATATTGCCACTCACTCAAAAGTCCTTGGAATGGTAAATACATAAATTTTATAAATATGGCTATTCCAGCAACTTTAGGAACAACGGAAAAAAAACTTGTTACAGAAGTTGGAGAACCTTGATAAACATCAGGAGTCCACATATGAAAAGGAACTGCAGATACTTTAAAGGCTAATCCAACCAGTATAAAAACCATTCCAAAAATTGTGCCAGCATTAAAATCTTTACTCATAATTGAAATTTGTTCAAAATTAGTTGAACCAGAAAAACCATATATCAATGAACATCCGTATAAAAGTAGTCCTGAAGAAAGTGCGCTTAAAACAAAATATTTTAAACCTGCTTCTGAAGATTTAATATTATCCCTATCTATTGCGGCTAAAACATACAAACCTAACGACTGTAACTCTAATCCCAAATAAAACAAAATTAAATCATTAGAGCTAACCATAACAAACATTCCTAAAAGTGATAAAAGAATAATTATTGGGTATTCAAACTTATTATTTTTAATATCAATTAAATATCTCTTGGATATCAACAAAACAAAAAAAGTTGATATTAAAATTAGAATTTTTGAATACAAGGAAAATTCATCAATAACAAAACTATCGTTGAATATTTTTAATGTTTCATTTTCACTACTTAAAATTATTAAAAATAAAATAAATATAACGAAAATTGATAGTCTATAGATTATTTGAAAACTATTTTTTAAAAATACACCAAGCATCAATAAAAAAAATATAGATATGGATAAAAAAATTTCAGGAATTAAAAATTTTAAAACTAACATATAATTATTTTAAAGTTATCCTTTTATCAATTTCTAAGTTGTAATTATTAATTAAGTTATCTACTGATACTTTCATAGTTTCAATTAAAGGTTCGGGATAAAAACCAAAAATAATTATGACGATGCACAAAACAGCAAGTATAGTTCCCTCTGAAAAATTTACATCTTTAATATTTTTTAGCTGAATATTTTCTAATTTACCAAATATTACTCGTTTATACAGCCAAAGAATATATGCTGCTGCAAGAATAACCCCTATACTTGCAAGAACTGCTACTAAGAAATTTACTTTAAAAGCCCCGACTAAAACCAAGAATTCTCCAACAAATCCGCTTGTACCAGGTAATCCTAACGTAGCTAATACAAAAACCATAAATAGAAAAGAGTATTTTGGTAAAGCATGAACTATACCACCGTATGATTTAATTAATCTTGAATGAGTTCTGTCATAAAGCACACCAACGCTTAGGAAAAGCGCCGCAGAAATGAGGCCGTGGCTAAACATTTGAATAATACTTCCTTCAACACCTTGCTTGTTAAAAGTGAAAATTCCAATTGTTACAAAACCCATGTGTGCAACTGATGAATAAGCAATCAACTTTTTCATATCGTCTTGCATTAAAGCAACTAACGACGTGTAAATCACAGCAATTATACTTAAAGCGAAAATTAGTGGAGTAAAATAGTCTGAAGCATATGGAAACATTCCAACAGAAAATCTCAGAAAACCATAGCCTCCCATTTTAAGTAAAATAGCAGCTAAAACTACAGATCCTGGTGTAGGCGCCTCTACGTGGGCATCAGGTAGCCAAGTATGTACAGGCCACATTGGCAACTTAACTGCAAAAGAACTAAAAAATGCTAACCATAGTAAATATTGAAATTCTTGAGGAATTTTAATTTCATAAATTTGTGTAACATCTGTTGTACCGGTAATCCAATATATTGCAATAATTGCAACAAGCATAAGAACAGAGCCTAAAAGGGTAAATAAGAAAAATTTGAAAGCAGAATAAACTTTTCTAGGTCCTCCCCAAATCCCAATAATTAAAAACATTGGTATTAAACCTGCTTCAAAAAAAAGATAGAAAACAACTAAATCAAGGGAACAAAAAACTCCTATCATAAAAGTTTCTAAAATCAAAAGCGAAATAAGAAACTCTTTTATTCTTGTTTTTACGCTGTTAATGCATGAAATAATACATATGGGTATAATAAAGGCTGTTAATAGAATAAATAGAATCGAGATACCATCTATACCGAATTTAAATTTTATAAAACCACTTATCCAATTTATTTCCTCAACAAATTGAAAATTGGAAGTTTGATTATCAAATGAGTACCATAAAAATAGAGTAATAAAAAAATTAACAAAACTTGTAAAAATAGAAATATAAGCAGCTCCGCTATTTTTTTCATCTTTGTCATTTTTGGTTAAAAATACAAAAAAGGCCCCTATTAATGGTAAAAAAGTTATTGAAGATAAAATTGGAAAATTCATTTATAAAATATAAAAATTGTTAATAGTAATGATAATCCAATAAGCATTGTGAAAGCATAATCATATATATATCCACTTTGGAATTTAGTTGATTTTTTTGATATGAGTTTGACAATTTTTGAAATACCATCAGGTCCAAACCTGTCAATTGTCTTAATATCACCAGATTTCCAGAAAAATGATCCGATGGCTTTGGTTGGTTTTATAAATATAATTTCGTATATTTCATCAAAATACCATTTGTTTAATAAAAAGTTATAAATCAATTGATTTTTACTTTTTATAATTTCTAAAATCTTCGTATCCTTAACATATAAGTAATAAGATAATGGAATTGCAGAACAAACTAATATTGGAGTAGAATATAATACCCAAGATGGTATTAATAAATGATCAAAAACTTCAAGAATTAAAATAGAGTCTTTCCAAAAATTAATATAATCGTCTCCAATTAAAAAATTTTTAAATAATACCCCTGCAAAGACTGAGCCTAAAACTAAAATTGCCAAAGGTATAATTATAATTATACTGGATTCGTGTATTTCTGATTTTGGCAAATCCTTATTGTTAAATTTTCCGTGAAAAGTTTTAAAAATTAATCTCCAAGAGTATATAGCTGTAAGAAAAGCCGTAAATATCCCCACTCCACTTGCAAAATATCCAATGTTTGTTCCTTTTAAATAAGCAAATTCTATAATTGCATCTTTAGAATAATAGCCTGACAAAAAAGGAAATCCGGTAAGAGCTAAAGTGCCTATAACCATGGCAATCCATGTTAGTGGCATTTTTTTCCATATACCTCCCATATTTCTTATATCCTGTTCCTCGTTTAAAGAATGAATGACAGATCCGGATCCCAAAAATAATAATGCTTTAAAAAAAGCGTGTGTAAACAAGTGAAATATAGCTACATGATAAGCACCAACACCGGCTGCAAAAAACATATAACCTAACTGACTACAAGTTGAATATGCAATTATTTTTTTTATATCGTTTTGAACTATTGCAACAGAGGCCGCAAAGAAAGCGGTTAACATACCAATAATTGAAACAAATGCTAATGCTGTTGGAGAGTACTCAAATATTGGCGAACATCTAACTACTAAAAATACGCCGGCTGTAACCATAGTTGCTGCATGAATTAAAGCTGAAACTGGGGTTGGGCCTTCCATAGCGTCTGGTAACCATGTGTGCAAGAAAAATTGTGCAGATTTACCCATTGCTCCAACAAATAGAAAAAAACAAATTAATGTAATTAAATTTAAATTAAATCCTAAAAAATTAATTTCTTTCTGAGTAAGTTCAGGAACTAATTGAAAAACTTCACCATAATTTAATGTTCCAAAGAACATAAAAATAAGAAATATACCTATTGCAAAACCAAAGTCTCCTACTCTATTTACAATAAAAGCTTTTATTGCAGCTTTGTTTGCTGACTCTTTTTTATACCAAAATCCAATTAATAAGTAAGAACATAAACCGACTCCCTCCCAACCAAAATATAATTGTAGAAAATTATCTGAAACTACTAATACAATCATTGCAAAAGTAAATAATGACAAGTAAGACATAAATCTTGGCTTGTTAGGGTCTTGTTTCATATAACCAATTGAATAAACATGTACTAATGCTGAAACACTAGTAACAACAACAAGCATTATTGAACTTAAAGGATCTATATTGACAGACCAATTAACTATAAAATTTCCTGAGGAAATCCATTCATAAATTAAATAGTTACTGTAAATACCGTGAACTATACCATTGTAAAACAATACAATTGATAAAATTGCAGTTACACAGACAAAAAATGTAGTGATTAATTGAGAAAATAAATCGCCAAAATATTTACTTATATAACCAAAGATTGATCCGAATAATGGTAAAAATAAAACTGCGTATTCCATCTAACCTTTCATCTCGTCTATTTCCTCAACCCTAATCGATCCTTTGTTTCTATAATATGAAACAATAATTGCTAAACCAATTGCAGCTTCAGCCGCTGCAACAGTTAAAATTAACATTGTAAAAATTTGTCCAGTTATATCTTGAAGATAGATCGAAAATGAAACAAGATTTATATTAACGGCTAAAAGTATAAGTTCGATTGACATTAAAATTACGATAACGTTCTTTCTGTTTAAAAAAATTCCAAGTGTTCCTAATGAAAAAATAACTGCACCAAGAGTAAGATAATGTCCTAGGCCAATTTCAATCATCTATACTAACTCCCTTGTCAAACTCAACATCCATTACTTCTACTGAGTCTTCTCGTTCTCTTGAAATCTGTTTTAAATAACTTTGTTTTTTAGCACCTTCTCTTTTTCTATATGTTAAAACAATAGCCCCAACCATAGATAACAACAATATGACACCTGAAATTTGAAATAAATGTATATACTCAGTGTACATAACATTACCAATCAAGTGAGTATTTGAAAAATTTTTATCAAAAGATAAAAATTTGGTTTCTGAAAAAGTATTTCGATATTTCCAACCACCAACTATAACTATTAGTTCTAATAAAATTACAGATCCAACAATTAAACCTGTAGGTATATGACCTGTTTTTTTAGAACCTCTAAACCAAGATAGTTTTTGCTCTGTAACATTCATTAGCATTACAACGAATAAAAAAAGTACTGCAACAGCGCCTACGTAAACAATCAACATCATCATTCCAAGAAATTCGGCACCTATCATAATAAAAAGACATGCGATTGAGACAAAATCTAATATTAAAAAAAATACAGCATGAACAGTATTTCGAGAAACTATAACAAAAATTGCAGATACGATTGCAATAACAGAAAAAAAATAGAAAAATAATGCGTGTGCAATCATTTTTTTACCTATAAGGTTTGTCTAATTTAATATTCTCCGCCAAAACTGACTCCCATCTATCTCCATTTTCTAATAATTTTTCTTTATTATAATAAAGTTCTTCTCTGGTTTCTGTTGAGAATTCAAAATTTGGTCCTTGAACTATTGCATCAACGGGACAAGACTCTTCACAAAGACCACAATAGATGCATTTAAGCATATCGATATCATATCTTGTTGTTTTTCTACTTCCATCTGGTCTCTCTTCATTTTCAATTGTTATTGCTTGTGCGGGGCATACTGCTTCACATAATTTGCATGCGATACACCTTTCTTCTCCATTAGGATACCGTCGAAGAGCGTGTTCTCCTCTAAATCTAGGACTTATTTTTCCTTTTTCAAAAGGATAATTTATTGTTTTCTTTTTTTTGAAAATTTCTTTTAAAGCTATGAAAATAGCTTTTATAAATTCTGATAAAAAAATTATTTTAAAAAATCTATTTAATTTCATTTTGGCAATAAATCGAAGTAAACTAAGAAACTTGCTGTGAAAACAACATATATTAAAGAAAATGGTAAAAATACTTTCCACCCTAATCTCATTAATTGATCGTACCTGTATCGAGGTACTATAGCTTTGATAATTGCAAACATGAAAAATAATATTAAAATTTTAATTATCATCCAGAAAACACCTGGAATAACATTAAATGGAAAAACATCGATGGGTGACAACCAGCCACCAAGAAAAAGTATGGTTCCTAGTGCACACAGTAATAGTATATTTGCATACTCTCCTAACCAAAACATCGCGTACATCATCCCTGAATATTCAGTTTGATAACCTGCAACTAATTCCGCTTCTGCCTCAGGCAAATCGAAAGGGGGGCGATTTGTTTCTGCTAAAGCAGAAATAAAAAAAATTACAAACATTGGAAATAGAGGAACTACAAACCAAAGTTTTTCTTGTGCTAAAACTATATCTGTCAAGTTTAAAGAGCCTACACAAAGAAGAACATTTATTATTATTATTCCTATTGAGACTTCGTATGATACCATTTGTGCTGCTGACCTTATTGCCCCGAGAAAAGGATATCTAGAATTTGATGCCCATCCACCCATAATAATCCCATAAACTCCTAAAGAAGAAATTGCAAAAATATATAAAATACCAACGTTAATATCTGAAATTATTATCTTTTCGCTTAACGGGATTACGGCCCACGCAGATAAAGCTAGTGTCATAGTTACAATTGGAGCAAGAATAAAAACAATTTTATTGGAACTTGCTGGTATAATAATTTCTTTAAATATATATTTCAAAGCATCGGCGAGTGTTTGAAATAAACCAAAAGGCCCTACAACATTAGGTCCTTTTCTTCTTTGAACAAAACCCCAAACTCTTCTATCAAACCATACAATTAATGCTACAGATACAAGTATAGGTACTAATAGTAATAAAATTTTGTAGGTTTCGTTATAAAAAGTATAAATAAATTCCATCATTAATTGCTCATTTTGTTTCCTAAATTTACTGATCTTAAATTTCTACAATCACTCATTGTTTTTGATGATCTTGCAATAGAATTGGTAAAATAGTAGTCAATTTTATTTACTACTATATTCTCATTAAGTAAGTTATTTATTTTCGAAGATGGTTTATCAACTTCAGTTTTTGGTAAAACATCAAAATTTATGTGATTTCTAACTTGTTCCAAAGTTTTTTTTCTAAGTTCATTGAAATTTTTAAACAAATCTTCATTCTTTAAATTTTTATAAATAAGGTTAAAAATTTTCCAATCTTCTTTAGCCTCACCAGGTGGATATGTAGATTTCACTGATTTTTGAAGTCTGCCTTCCAAATTAATGAATAAACCATTTTGTTCAGTAAATGCAGGACTAGGTAAAATAATATCAGCAATTTGGGCAATACGATCACCATGACTACCTTGATAAATTACATACTCATTATTTTTAATAAACTCTAAATTGTCAGATTTTACAAAATACAATAAATTAAAATCATGATTTTTAATTTTATCAAAAAAATCGAAATTATTTGTCTGATTATTGAAAAAATTTAAATCTATAGCTCCGACAGTTGAGGCATTTTGAGGGAGAATATTTAAAGCATTCCATTTGCTATTAATAAACTTATTTTCTATTAAAAATTTTTTTATACTTTCAAAAATAAACTCTCCAGATTTCAATCGTAAAGCAGATTCTCCAATTATTACTAAAGGTTTTTTTGATTTTAAAAATATATCACTGGCCTTATTTTCTTTTTTTAAAAATTTATCTAAATCTTCAGTTGTGTTTCCAGCTATAGTATAATCATAAGTCAAATCACCAGGATTTCCAAAAGAAAGAATTGGTATTTTTTTTGATACAAAACTTTTTCTAATCCTAGCATTAAGCATTGTTGCCTCATGACGAGGATTTGTTCCAACTAGAACTATACAATCGGACTCTTCTATCCCCTTTATAGAAGAATTAAATATATAATTCATTTTATTTTCTGAATTTATATAAAAAGGTTTTTCTCTAAAATCATAGTTGTTAACACCAAAAGTATCTAAAAATGATTTGAAGGAGTTTATGGTTTCCATACTTTCCATATCACCTATGTGTCCAGCGATTTTTTTTGGGTCAGTTTCTTTAAATTTTGATGTTATCAGACTTATTGCTTCATCCCAATTAGTCTCGACAAGTTTTCCGTTTTCTCTTTTGTAAGGCTTATCTAATCTTTGTTTCAATAAACCATCACAAGCATATCTAGTTTTATCTGAAATCCATTCTTCATTAACATTATTATTTAACCTTGGCAGAATTCTTTTTACCTCCCAACCATAAGTATCTACCCGAATATTTGATCCAACTGCATCCATAACATCGATAGTTTCTGTTTTTTTTAATTCCCAGGGCCTAGCTTCGAATGCGTATGGTTTAGAAGTTAATGCTCCAACAGGACAAAGATCTATTACATTAGCCGAAAGTTCAGACTGCATAGTTTTTTCCAAATAAGTAGTGATTTCCATATTCTCTCCTCTACCAATTGCGCCAATTTCGGTAACCCCACCAATTTCAGTTGCAAATCTCACACATCTTGTGCAATGAATGCATCTTGTCATTATTGTTTTGATCAACGGACCCATGTATTTATCTTTTACTTCTCTTTTATTTTCTTTAAATCTAGATTTATCAAAACCATAGTATAAAGATTGGTCTTGCAAATCGCATTCGCCTCCTTGATCACAAACCGGGCAATCTAATGGATGATTTGCTAATAAAAATTCCATGACACCTTTTCTTGCTTTTTCAACCATAGAGCTATTGGTTTTTATTTTCATACCTTCCGCTGCAGGCATGGCACATGATGCTATTGGTTTAGAGGATTTTTCCATTTCAACTAAACACATTCTGCAGTTTCCAGCGATAGAAAGTCTTTCGTGATAACAAAACCTTGGAATTTCTACACCTGCTAACTCGCATGCTTGTAAAACTGTCATTCCATTTTCAAATTCTATTTCTTTATTATTTATGATTATTTTGGGCATATTTATTTTTCTAACAAGTGTTGGTCGACTAGATAAGGAATGTTTTTTTTCTCTTTTATAAGTGCTTCTGAAAAACATCTTTTGTCTATTTCTTTTCTAAAATGTCTTAAAAGACCTTGTACTGGCCAAGCTGATCCCTCACCAAATGCACAAATTGTATGACCTTCGATCTGCTTAGTAACATCTGATAATAAATCTATATCTTTATGAGTTGCATCTCCTTTAGCTGCTCTTTCGAGAATTCTCCACATCCAGCCTGATCCCTCTCTGCATGGTGTACATTGACCACAACTTTCGTGTTTATAAAACTTAGCAATTCTAGCCATGCATTTAACTATATCTTGATCTTTGTTTATGACTACAACACCAGCGGTTCCCAATCCGCTTTTGGCTGCAATCAAAGAATCAAAATCCATTTTAATCGTTTCACAAACATCTTTTGGAATAAGAGGCATTGAAGAACCACCTGGAATAACAGCTTGCAAATTTTTCCATCCACCTATTACACCTCCTCCATGTTTTTCAATAAGTTCCTTCAATGGAATGCCCATTTCTTCTTCTACATTGCACGGATTATTAACATTTCCAGAAATACAAAATATTTTTGTTCCTGTATTTTTGGGTCTACCAATAGATGCAAACCACTTTCCACCTCTTCTCAGTATGGTTGGGACTACTGCAATTGTTTCTACATTGTTTACTATTGTTGGACATCCATATAATCCTACCAGTGCAGGAAAAGGAGGTTTTAATCTTGGTTGACCTTTGTTTCCCTCTAAACTTTCAAGCAAGGCTGTTTCTTCACCACAAATATATGCACCAGCACCGAAGTGTAAATAAATATCCAGATCCCAACCTGAATTGCATGCGTTTTTACCTAAAAAATTTTTTTTATATGCTTCGTCAATAGCCTCTTGAAGTCTTTTACCTTCATTAAAATATTCACCTCTGATGTAAATATAACAAGTATGTGCATTTACAGCGTAAGATGTTATTAAACAGCCCTCAATTAGTTTTTGGGGTTCAAATCTAATTATATCTCTGTCTTTACAGGTGCCAGGCTCTGACTCATCGGCATTAATAACCAAATAATGGGGACGTGATCCAATTTTTTTTGGGGCAAAAGACCATTTTACACCTGTTGGAAAACCTGCTCCACCTCTTCCCCTAAGTTCAGATGTTTTTATTTCATTAATAATCCAATCTCTGCCTCTCGAAATTATTTTTTTTGTATCAGACCAGTCATCCCTTTTTAAAGAGTCTTCTAAAGACCAGCCTAGGTTGTTGTATAAATTTTTAAATATTTTATCTTCTTCTTTAAGCATTATTTAGTCCATTATTTTTATTTTCTGCTTTTTCTGGCGAACTACTTTTTCTTCCTCTATAAGAACCTGGTTTCAAAGGTTCGTCATGGATAAATGAATCTAAAATCTTTTCAATACTTGTTCTGTCTAAATCTTCATAATAGTCATTGTTTACTTGTATCATTGGGGCATTTATACAAGCACCTAAACATTCCACTTCTGTCCAAGAACATAAGCCGTTTTTCGATATTGTGTTTTGATTTTTTGAAATTTTGTTTTGACATGCTTTCACAATTTCATTAGCTCCTCTTAGAAGACAAGGGCTGGTAGTACATACCTGAACATAATATTTGCCAACTGGAGCTAAATTATACATTGTATAGAAAGTGGCAATTTCATAAACATTTATATATGGCATTGATAAGAAATTTCCTATAAATTTTAGAGCAGCCAAAGGTATCCAATTATCATTTTGATTTTGTGCTAAATATAGCAATGGCATTACAGCACTCCTTTTTTTATCCTTAGGATATTTTTTTAAAATTTTATTTGCTAATTCTGAATTTTCTTTTGTAAATTCAAATTTTTCTGGCTGTATATCATGTACTTTTTTAACACTCATCTATCTACCTCTCCAAAAACAATATCTAACGATCCTAAAACTGCAGGTACATCAGCTAACATATGTCCCTTAACTAAATAATCTATTGCCTGTAAATGTGAAAAACCTGGGGCTCTTATTTTGCATCTATAGGGTTTATTACTTCCATCAGAAATTAAATAGACACCAAATTCCCCTTTTGGAGCTTCAACTGCAGTATAAACTTCTCCTTTAGGAACTCTGTATCCTTCTGTAAAAAGTTTAAAATGATGAATAAGTGCTTCCATCGATTGTTTAATTTCTTCTTTTTTTGGAGGTGATATTTTACCATCTATCGTTTTTATCGGACCAATAGGTATTTGTTTTAAACATTGTTTTATAATTTTCACACTTTCTCTCATTTCCTCAATTCTGCACAAATATCTATCATAACAATCTCCGTTTTTTCCTACCGGTATTTTAAAATCTAAATTTTTATAACATTCATAGGTCTGAGATTTTCTTAAATCCCATGGAACACCTGATCCTCTTAACATTACGCCAGAAAAACTGTGTGATAATGCTTCCTCTTTAGTAACAACTCCTATTTGGACATTTCTTTGTTTGAAAATTCTATTGTCAGTAAGAAGATTTTCTAAATCATCTATAGTTTTTGGAAATTTCTCACAGAAAATTCCAATATCTTTAAGAAGACTGGTTGGTAAATCTTGATGAACACCTCCGGTTCTAAAATAATTTGCGTGAAGTCTCGAGCCTGATGCTCTCTCATAAAAAGTCATTAATGTTTCTCTTTCTTCAAAACCCCAAAGAGAAGGCGTGAGCGCTCCAACATCCAATGCTTGTGTGGTAATATTCAATAAATGACTTAATATTCTTCCAATTTCGCAAAAAATAACTCTAATATATTGAGCACGAATTGGTACTTGAATTTTTAATAATTTTTCTGTTGCCAATGCAAAAGCATGCTCTTGATTCATTGGTGCAACGTAATCAAGCCTATCAAAATAAGGTAATGCTTGAGTATAAGTTTTGTATTCGATTAATTTTTCTGTTCCTCTATGCAAAAGCCCAATATGTGGATCAACTTTTTCAACTAATTCCCCATCTAATTCAAGTATAAGTCTTAGAACTCCATGAGCCGCTGGATGTTGTGGTCCAAAATTAAGATTCATTGTTTTCTTTTGTTTAGACATCTTTTTTTTCTTTCTCTTTTATATCCTTCATGTATCTCGTTCCCTCCCAAGGACTTTCAAAATCAAAATCTCTATAATCTTGTTCTAATTTTACAGGTTCATAAGCTACTTTTTTTTCTTTTTCGCTATATCTAACTTCGTTAAAACCAGTAAGCGGGAAATCTTTTCTTAAAGGAAAGCCTTTAAAATTATAATCTGTTAATATTCTTCTTAAATCAGGGTGACCCTTAAATTTAATTCCATACATATCAAACACTTCTCTTTCCATCCAATTAGCTGATGGATAAATCTTAGTTATTGATGAAATTTTTTCATCTATATTAAGAGAAACTGATATCTTTATACGTGAATTATTTTCATGACTTAGCAACAAATAGTAAATTCTAAATCTTTTTTCTTCACTTGGATAATCCGCTGCAACAATATCTATTAATTGTCTAAATTTACATTTTAAATTTGTTTTTAAAAATAATATTGTAGAATAAAGATTGTTAACATCCACATTAATTAAAAGTTCATCATTTTCGATAATCGAATCTTTTATTTTTGTTGTAAGTTCTGAGTTTAACAGTTTGTGTAAATCTGTTAGTTTCATTTGAAATTATCTTGTTTGAGTGCCTTCTCTTCTTATTTTTTTTTGAAGCTGTAGAATTCCATAAAGTAAAGCTTCAGCTGAAGGAGGACATCCAGGAACATAAATGTCAACTGGAACTATTTTATCACATCCTCTAACAAC